>Ga0073934_10003622_pt1 | contig 27913 bp, 34 predicted proteins | sample LarsenN4metaG_FD_76834 | JGI IMG/M metagenome (GOLD analysis project Ga0073934, IMG submission 76834) | Hot spring sediment bacterial and archeal communities from British Columbia, Canada, to study Microbial Dark Matter (Phase II) - Larsen... ... | reverse complement strand
CGGAAAGGCCCACAAGGTCGCCTTGATTGCCTGCGCCCGGAAGCTCCTGATCTACGCCAACACGGTCGTACAGCGGGGATCACCGTGGATTGAAAAGCCCGCAGCTGCTTAATGGTTGCTACGATGCCGAAATGAGGACGGAGTCAATGCCTGTCCGAATGCCCCAGATCGCGCCCTGGCGCCACGCGGTCGCGCACGATCTGCTTGAGTTCCTTCATCTCGGGAAAGCGGCCGTGCTCCTTCCGTGACCAGAGCATGTCGCCGTCGAGCCGCACCTCGAACACGCCGCCGGTGGTGTCGGGCGTCAGCGTCACCGAGCCGAGTTCCTCGGCGAAGGTCTGCGTCAGCTCCTGCGCCATCCAGCCGGCGCGCAGGCCCCAGTGGCAGAGCCGGCAATAGGTGATCTCGATATGTGGGCTTTTGGGCATGATGGTCTCGCGGCAGAGCTGCGAGAAATCTTTCCGGATTCCGTCCGCTACCGCAACGCCAAAATGAAGAAAGCCGTCGCCGCGAGCGAGGCGAGCGTGCGCATTCGCGCAGATAGCGCCGCCACGCGGCCTCGCCTGCCGCGCTGTCCGGCACGACTGCGGCCAGCGCGTTGTTGCGCGGCACATTGAACAGCATGGTCGTCAGAAAGCAGCCTGCGAAATAGAGCAGGCCGCCGGCAATCAGATGCACCGGGGCAGCTGCCGTTCCCAATAAGGCAGCGAGCACAAGGATGACGCTTAGCGCCGCGGTGCCAAGAAACACGCCAAGAAAGACAGGATTGATCACGACGACGTTGATGGACTGCATCGCCGCGATGCCTTGCGGTGCGGGCAGCTTGCCGAGCGCCCCCATGACGAAGCTTGAGAACGCGAAGAAGGCGCCGGCTATCAGGGCGGCGCCGAGCGCGGCGGCGAAGGTGAGGGCGGGAAGAAACTGTTGCATGGATGTGTCCTGGCCCTAGTGCACAAGAATGCAGAAAGGCCGTGGCGACCGCAATCGCCACGGCCCATGATCGGCCACCTCCGCCGGGGGCAGGTTACATGGCGGACATATGGGGCGCGATCATTTTGTTCGCCGGTAATGCGCGGTCATGAACTCTGTCCACTCGCCGTCCTCGCCGAGGATGCGCGAGGTCAGCGTGCGGTGGTCGTCGTCGATGAAGGTGATGATGTCCTTGTATTTCGTCATCTTGCCTTCGGCGCCGAAGACCGGCCCTTCGGTGTCGAGGGTGAGCACCTTGCCCGACCCGTCGAGCGCGCCTTCATAGACCCACATATGCGTCATCATCGACGCGATGAATGTGCCGACGAAGCGCCGCTTCGTGGGGTCGTAGCCCAGCGTCATGAAGCTGGTGACGGGTGTGCCGTCAGGTGTGTCGCCCTTGCCTTCGCCCATGGTCCACAGCCCGCCGATCGAGCGCACGCTTTCCGTGCCCTTGCTTTTCATCGGCGGCTGGTCCGGCCCCATCACGCATTCCATCTCGGAGGTCCAGTTGCCGACCAGCTTTTGCAGCCATTCGTGTTCCTTGGCGGGTTTGCTTTCCATCACTCAATTCCTTGTTTTCGATTTCGGTTACGCGGCCAGCCGATTGCCTTCCGCAAGGGTCTTCAGGCTGGCAAGGCCGGTATCGAATTGGCGTTCGCACATCTTGTTGCAGTCGATGAAGACGTTCATCAGCTTGCCGGCGAAGGATTGCGGGCCGTACATCGCCCAGGTCACGACCGTCGCCCGATCCTTCGGCTCGAACGTGAATTCGACCGTGTTGTCGCACTTGAGCGGCTTGGTCATGACGAGGTTCATCAGGATTTTGGAGGGCGCGGTCGCGTCAGTGATCGACAAGGTGCCGACGCCCGCCTTGTTGCCGCCGTCGAAGGCGAGCACCGCGCCCTTGCCGGCCTCCGGGCCGCTATAGGCGCGCTTCATGGCGGCATCCTGATCGAAGGGCGACCACGAACGATGCGCGCGCAATTCGTTCACCAGCGGAAAGATCGCCTCGGGCCGGGCGCCGATCGTCGCCGAACGGCTGATCCGGAAGCTGTCCGGTTTGGTCGCGGCAAAGATCAGGATTGCGGCTATGACGGCCGCGATGATCAGAAGGATGGTCGTCAGCATGATCGTCTCCCTTCGAAAGTCACTTTTCGACGATGGACTTGAGGGTCGCGAGGCCGGCCTCGAAATCGGCACCGACCATCTTGTCCATGTTGAAGAACAGGCACATGACTTTGGCGAGTAGAGGCTGCTGGCCGTGCATTGCCCAGGTGACTTCACTCGCGACGTCCGAGCCGCTGCCTTTCGGCACGATGGAATACTCGATGACATTGCTCGCCTGGAACGGCTTGATCATGTCGAGGCGCAACACGACCTTGGTGGGCGGCGCCGCGTCCGTGATTTCGAGTCGTCCGGCGCCGATCTCGCTGTTGCCCTGGAATTCGTAGACCGCGCCCTTGCCGCTCGCAGCCCCGCTGAAGCTGCGCTTCATGTCCGGATCCTTCTTCTCGTAGGGCGACCATTCCATGCCGCGGCGGAAGTCGCTCATCAGCGGATAGATTTTCTCCGCCGGTGCCTTGATGACGGTCGAGCGCGCGATCCGGAAGGTGTCCGGCTGCGTCGCGGCATAGCCGAACACGCCGGCGATCGCGATCAGGAGCAGCGCGGCGATGGCAAGCAATATCTTGAACATAAGGTCATCTCCCTGGGGCAGCAGCGGTCATGTCCGTGTGATCGCGGGCAGCATGTGTTCGCGTCGGTTCCTGATGTGTCGCCGTGTGGCGCCGCGTCAGAGCTCGACGATGCTCTTGAAGCCGCCATAGATCATGCGCTTGCCGTCAAAAGGCATCGCGCCTGGCTGCATCATCTTCGCAAGGCGCGGGTCTTTCATCACCTTGGCCAGAATCTTGTCGCGCGATTTGCGCGACTTGTAGACGATGTATGAGAAGACCACGGTTTCGTTGGCTTTAAGCTTCACGCTGCGCGGAAACGAGGTCCATTTGCCTTTCTTGACGTCATCGGCCACGCATTCGTGGTATTCCAGTGCCCCGTGCTCCTTCCACACCTTGCCGGCCTTTCTCGCGATGCTGCGATAGGCGGCAACATTCTTTTTCGGCACGGGAACGATAAAACCGTCGACATAAGGCATCTGCATTTCTCCTTGGAGTCAGGGCATATCCTGCGGGACGATCACCATCCAGCTGACGCCGAAGCGATCGGCGACCATGCCGAAGCTTGGCGAAAAGAATGTCTTGGTCAGCGGCTGCTGCACCTGGCCACCGTCGGACAGGGCGGTGAAGAACTTATTCGCCTGCGCCTCATCCTTGGCCGGCAGCGACAATCCAAATCCCTGAAAGGATGGCTTGCCCTGGCAATTGCCGTCCGAGGCCATGATTTCGGAATCGCCGATCCTGATGCTCGCATGCATGACCTTGTCCAGGTTGCCGGGCTGCACGCAGTCGGCCCGCGGCGGCTCCGGGCTGTCCTTGAAGCGCATCAGCATGGTCACCTCTGCGCCGAGGGCGCGCTTGTAGAAGTCGAGGGCCTCCTCACAGCGGCCGTCGAAAAACAGATAAGGTTGAATGGGCATGACATCCTCCGAGCGAGTGCAAGTGCGTTGGCGGGTCGTGCTACGCGGCGGCGGCTTCGCCTTCGTAGATGCGCTTGAGCTTTGCGATGTCGAATTTCTTCATCTGCAGGAACGCATTGGTGACGCGCTCCGTCTTTTCGGAATTGTGGTCCGTCAGCATATCGCTGAGCGCCGAAGGCACCACCTGCCAGGACAGACCGAACTTGTCCTTCACCCAGCCACACGGGCCCTCCTGGCCGCCGTCCGCGGTCAGCTTTTGCCAGTAATAGTCGATCTCCTCCTGCGTCTCGCAGGGGATCTGGAACGAGATGGCCTCGTCGAACTTGAAGAGCGGTCCGCCGTTGAGCGCGGTGAAAGTCTGGCCGTCGATCTCGAACTCGACCGTCATCACCGAACCGGCCGGGCGGCCGTGGATCTCGTTGCCCGCCTTGCCGTAGCGGCTGATGCGCTTGATCCTGGAATTCTTGAAGATCGAGACATAGAAATTCGCCGCGTCCTCGGCCTGGTTGTCGAACCACAGGCAGGGCGTGATCTGGTGTTTGCCGATCGGCATGATGTCCTCCTTCTGTTGTCGTTTGCAGGTTTGCAGATGCGCCTATCCGCAGCAGGCGCCCGCGGGCACCCAGCGTCCGACCTCGCTCACATGCCCCTCGGCGCCATAGCGGTCGTGGTGGCGTACCCAGTCGGTGAGATTGTGGTTCGGTCCGGTCTCGTTGCGGCCTTTCGGGGTCAGGTCGAGCAGCATGTAGGCGCCAAGCACTTCCTCGGCGCCGCGCCCGAAGGCCGAATAAGTGTGGAAGATCTCGCCCTTGTCGTTCTTGAAGAACACGCTGAATCCGGACAGGTCTTCCAGCGGCAGCTTGCCCTTGCGATAGTTGTAGAAGGCTTCTCCCTTCTCGATCTGCTCGGGGGTGAACGAGACGTCGAAATCGTAGTTGAAATCGCTGCCGAATGACGACACCCAGTCGAAACGCCAGCCCATGCGTGTCTTGAAAGCCTCGATCTCGTCCAGCGGGGCGCGCGCCACGGCGACCAGTTTCACGTCATGATGCTCGAGGTGCTGCAAAGCCGCCTCGACGTGATCCATTTCGAAGGAGCAGCCGACGCAACCGTCCCGCTGGCCCGGCGCCAGCATGAAATGCTTGACGATGAGCTGACTGCGGCCTTCGAACAGGTCGGCGAGCGTTTTCTTGCCGCGCGGGGTGTCGAACGCATAGCTCTTCTCGACCCTCACCCACGGCAATGCGCGGCGTTCCTCGCTCAGTCGATCGCGCATCCGCGTCATGTCCTTTTCTTTCGCGAGCAGGGCCGTGCGGGCGGCGAGCCATTCGTCTCTCGAAACGACCTGGTGTTGCATGGCGCTTTCCCTCCATCGTGTTCGATTTAGGCGGCCAGTTTGAAGTCGGCGATCTGGGCATTGAAGGCGCGCTTGAAGGCGGGCCTCGCCGTGCAGCGCTCCACATAAGCCGCAAGGCGCTGGTCGCTCGTGACGATGTCGGTGTGATTAAGGATTCTCAGCACTGTGGTCATCATCAGATCGCCGGCCGTGAAGCGGTCGCCATCGAGGTAGGGTCTGTCGCCAAGCGCCTTGGAGAGCGCGGCCAGGCGCCGCTGCGCGAATTCCACGGCGCTCGGACGCCTCAGCTTGGCCCAGTCCTGATCCGCATAGAAGAGGTCGATCAGAGCCACGTTCAAGAGGAAGGGCTCGATGGAATTGAGCGCGGCAATCAGCCATTGAGTCGCCCGAATTCGCGCCCTCGCCTCCTTCGGCAGCAACGTCTCGCTTCGCTCGCCGACGTAGAGCACGATGGCGCCCGACTCGAAGAGCACAAATCCATCTTCTTCAAGGACCGGCACCTGGCCGAACGGCTGCAGCGCGCGATAGTCCGGCTTGTCTTGATCGCCCTGTTGGAGAAGCCGAGTCCTGTATGGCAGGCCGGCCTCTTCTAGCGCCCAACGCGCGCGCAGGTCGCGCACCTGGCCCTGAGCAAAATCCGGCACCCATTTGAAAGCGGAAATCGTGATCATGTGGTCTGCTCCCTCACGCAAAGAACTGCTCAAGCTTGTCGAGCGTTCCGGTCCAGCCGCGCTTGTGTCGGTCGGCGGCGGCCTGATCGAAGAACTGTTCGTGCAGCAGCGTCAGCAGCGTGCCGTCGCCGTCCGGCTTCACTGTCACGGTGACAAGCGATTCGCGCTCCGGCGTCGAGTGCCAGGCCCAGGTGAATTTCAGGCGCTGGTCCGGCACCACCTCCTGGTAGACGCCGCCGACCTGATGATATTCGCCGTCGTCGGTCTTGAAGCTGATCCGGTAGCGGCCGCCTTCACGTACATCGAGGTCGGCCATCACCGAGCCGTCGATCGTCTGCGCCGGCCCGAACCACTTGATCAGCTTCTCCGCGTCCGTCCACGCGGCGAAGACTTTCGTGGGCGATGCCTTGATGCGGCGGGCGAGGGTGACGCTGGGCTTGGCGAGCATGAATCTTCCTCCACAAACGCGGCGAGACGATCGAGAGCCGAGGACCAGAAGCGCTGGTAATGCGCGAGCCAGTGCATGGCTTCCTCCATGGGCCCCGCGCTGAGCTGGCACGCGACAGTGCGGCCGGTCTTCGAGCGGGTAATCAGACCGGCATCCGAGAGCACATCGAGGTGCTTCATGATGGCCGGCAGCGACATCGGGAACGGCTCGGCCAGTTGGCTGACCGACATCGTCTCTGCTTCGCTCAAACGCATCAGGATCGCGCGCCGTGTCGGGTCGGACAGGGCGCTGAAGGTGCGGTCGAGCGGCTGGTCTGAATAGTAAACCATATGGTTAAGTATAGGCGGATGAGCGTCGGGGTCAACCCCGAAAAAAGGGCGCATGAAAAAAAAGATCGAAAGCCAATTAGAAGGCGTGAATTGCGGCAGCGGCGTGCAGACGATGCGGCCTGTGTCGGTTAATCGGCCGGTAAGATTTTGCTAAGGCATCGCTCGCTATCGTCGCTCACGGAGCGATTCAGATGGCCGCAAGTCCGATCAAGCGCATGGGCTGGATCCGCATGCCGACGGCATGGGAACAGACGATGCAGTGGAAGGAAAAGCAGGCGCGCATCAAGGAGCGCATGGACAAGCTGAGCGCGGGCGCAAGCGGGCTCAGTAGCGCGGCGCTGAACAACATTTCCGAATCCGGCGCGCTGGCGGTGAAGGCGGCGATCGCGCGCAATCAGGAGGCTGCCAAGGCCAAGGCCGCCGCGCTTGAAAAGCAGCAGGCCGAAGCCAAGTGGGATGAATTGATTTAGCAGCGCTTCCTGGAATTCAAATCAGCATGAACACCGCACTCGCAGCCTCCTTCGCCTCCACCAGCGCCACGCAAACGCAGATCGCGCTCGGCGCCGAGATGATGAAGATGAATGCGCAAGCCGCCGCGTCCATCGTCGAGGTGCTGGAAGAGACGCTGGCCGCGACAAAGGCGGCCTTGCCGCAGGGCGTGGGCGGAAGTCTGGATATATCGGCCTGACAATTGCCATCGCCCGCCCTGCGCCGCCGACGCAGGGCGCGACCGCGGACGGGAGGCAGCCGCTCCTACCGGGTCTTGTCGGCCTTCAGAATCTTCGCGTCTTGGCGTCCTTCAAACTTTTCCCTGCTTGCCCGCCGCGCCGGGGGCCGGCAGGCGTCAGCCAGCCAGGCTTCCGGTTTGGACGAGCGACTTCACGCGTCGGATTTGGGGCCAAGAAGCGGCATCACGTCCACGGCGTCGCAAGGAAAGATCGTGAAGTGCGGATGGCCTTCGAACATCTTCGCCGCAGCTTCATGCGAAGGCGCGCGCACGACCACGAAAACGGTGAGCTCGTTGACGACGTCCGCCACGCCATCCGGCGACGTGCGCTTGGTGGGGCCAAGCGGCCCGCCCTCGTAGACGATGAACTCCTTGTATTTCGCGTCCCAGGCTTTGAGGGCGGCGAGTCCTTCCGCGTCTTTCGCGCGCCGTTCTTCGTCGGACATCGCATACCAGGCCCGCCAGCGCGGACTGGTCTTGTTGCTGAGGAAGACCGCGAGATAGGAGTCCTTGGTGCTCATGTGTGCGCCTTCTTCGCGCTTTGAGGGTTGGACAGACGTTTGGGTGACGGGGCAGATGGCCGAGACTGGCCGCGGCAAGAACTAATTCTTCAGCGCCGCCTCAATAAATTTCACCGCGTCCTCGCTCGCCCATTCGGCGGGTCCCGCGAGCGTGGCGACTTCGCAACCCTTGCCGTCGACGAGTAATGTGGTCGGCATGCCGAAGGCTTTGCCCATCGCCTTCAGGTCCTGGAAAATCTTCGCGGTCGGGTCCGCATAGTAGGTGAGGCCGGTGATCCCGACCTCCTTCAGCCAGGCTTTGGGCTTGTCGGGATCGCGGGTGTCGATATTGACCGCCACCACCTCGAAGCCGGGGCCGCCGAGCTTCTTCTGCAGTTCATCCAGCGCCGGCATCTCCTTGCGGCAGGGCACGCACCAGGTGGCCCATAGGTTCAGCAGCACCAGTCGGTCGCCCCATTCGGAAAGCTTGCGCTCCTTCCCTGTAGCGTCCTTGAAAGCGAGATCGGCGACCCGGACCGGGGTTGCGGCCGGGGCAAGGGCGGCGATCTCGCCCCGGATCAGGGGTTTGAGCCTGTTAGCCATTTCGGCGGCCGGTTTGCAGGCGGCGTCCCCCGGCGCATTGCGCGTCAGGGTCGAAACCCCGTATACCGCGGCAAGCCCAAACGCGACGCCGGCCAGGGTCCCCACCAGCATCACAGCCAGCCGCTTTTTTGCGAAGCTGCGCGCTGCATCTGAGGAGGAGGGGGTCATGGCCGGGCAACCTTCGGTGGAGAGATGAGCAACAAGATGTGGGGCGGGCGCTTCGCGTCTGGTCCCGACGCGATCATGGAGGCGATCAACGCCTCGATCGACGTCGACCGGCACCTCTACCGCCAGGACATTGCCGCGAGCAAGGCCCATGCGGCCATGCTGGTGCAGCAAGGCATTATTACGGCGGAGGACGGCGCCAAAATCGCGCAGGGGCTGGACACCATCCTGTCCGAGATCGAGGCCGGCAAATTCACCTTCGAGCGGGCGCTGGAAGACATTCACATGAATGTCGAAAGCCGCCTTGCGACCATGATCGGCCCGGCCGCCGGGCGCCTGCACACGGCGCGCTCGCGCAATGACCAGGTGGCGACCGACTTCAGGCTCTGGGTGCGCGATACCGTCGATACGCTCGACCAGTCGCTGGCGGATTTCCAGCGCGCGCTCGCCGAGAAGGCGCTGGAGCATGCCGACACGGTGATGCCGGGCCTCACGCATCTGCAGACCGCGCAGCCGGTCACCTTCGGCCATCATCTGCTTGCCTACGTGGAAATGACGGCGCGCGATCGCGGCCGCTTCGCGGATGCGCGCAAGCGGCTGAACGAATCCCCGCTCGGCTCGGCGGCGCTCGCCGGCACGTCGTTCCCGCTCGACCGCGACATGACCGCGAAAGCGCTCGGCTTCGACCGGCCGACGGCGAACTCGCTCGACGCCGTTTCCGACCGCGACTTCGTGCTGGAGACGCTCGCGGCCTCCACCATCTGTGCCGTGCATCTGTCGCGGCTCGCCGAAGAGATCGTGATCTGGACCTCGCCGCTCACCGGCATGATGAGCCTGTCCGACAAATTCACTACCGGCTCCTCCATCATGCCGCAGAAGCGCAATCCGGACGCCGCCGAGCTTGTGCGCGCGAAAGTCGGCCGCATCGCCGCTGCGCTCAACACGCTCATCATCGTGATGAAGGGCCTGCCGCTCGCCTACCAGAAGGACATGCAGGAAGACAAGGAGAGCACGATGGAGGCTTTCTCCGCGCTCTCGCTCTGCATCGCCGCCATGACCGGCATGGTGCGCGACATCATGCCGGATGTCGCGCGGATGAAGAAGGCCGCCGGTGAAGGCTATGCGACCGCCACCGACCTTGCCGACTGGCTCGTGCGCGCGCTGAAAATTCCCTTCCGCGATGCGCATCACATCACCGGCCGCATCGTTGCGGAGGCCGCGAAATCCGGAGTGCCCTTGCACCGGCTGCCGCTGGCCGCGATGCAGGCGGTGGAGCCGCGGATTACCGAAGAGGTATTTTCCGTTCTATCGGTCGACCGTTCGGTGAAGAGCCGCACGAGCTTTGGGGGCACAGCGCCGAAGAATGTGCGTTCGCAGGCAAAAAAATGGCTGAAAAAGCTGGAGAAGCGCGCTTAATGGCGCTGCGACAGAGAAATTTCGCCTTGATTGCCCGTTCTGGTATGGTCCCGCCGCGCTGAGGAGCCCTTTTGTGACCCGAACTGCCCGCCTGTTTTCCCGCATCGCCCTGCTGGGTGCGCTCGCCGCCGCCATATCCCTTGGCGGCTGCGGCCGCAAAGGCCCGCTCGATGCGCCTCCCGGAGGGACCTCGTCGGTCCAGAGCGGCCAGGCCGCTGCGGCCGGGCCGGAGCAGGTCACGCCGTCCGGGCAGCAGCAGAATTCGCAAGGCGGCAACCTGATCGATCGCGGCAATTCCAGCGGGCTGCCGCGCGTCAAAGGCGAAGACAAGCGCATTCCTCTCGACGTCCTGCTCAACTGAGACCGCGATGCATCACTTCGCCTATCGCGACGGCGTTCTGCATGCCGAGGCGGTCAGTCTGGTCGAGCTCGCGGACAAGGTCGGCACTCCCTTCTATTGCTATTCCTCGGCAACGCTGGAACGTCACTACCGCGTCTTCGCCGATGCCTTCGCCGACGTGTCCGCGCTCGTCTGCTATGCGGTGAAGGCGAATTCCAATCAGGCGGTGATCAGGACTTTCGCGCAGCTCGGCGCCGGCGCCGACGTCGTCTCGGGCGGCGAATTGAAGCGTGCGCGTGCGGCGGGCGTTCCGGCCAAGAAGATCATGTTCTCCGGCATCGGCAAGACGGCGCAGGAACTTGCGCTTGCGGTCGAGGAGGACATTCTGTGCGTGAATGTCGAATCCGAGCCGGAGCTCGAGCTGCTGTCGCAGGTCGCGGCATCGAAGGGCAAACGCATGGACATCTCCGTCCGCGTCAATCCCGATATCGATGCGAAGACGCATGTGAAGATCGCGACCGGAAAATCCGAAAACAAGTTCGGCATTCCGATCAGCCGCGCGCGCGAGGTGTACGCGCATGCCGCGAAGCTCAAGGGTGTGCGCGTGCGTGGCGTCGACATGCATATCGGCAGCCAGATCACCGATCTGGCGCCTTTCGCCAATGCCTTCGCGCTGCTCTCCGATTTCGTGCGGCAATTGCGCGCCGACGGCCACGAGATCGAGCATGTCGACCTCGGCGGCGGCTTGGGAATTCCCTATCGCGATTCGGAGAAGGCGCCGCCGCTGCCCGCGGACTATGCGGATATCGTCAAGACGGCGACGCGCGATCTCAACTGCAAGCTGATCTTTGAGCCGGGGCGGCTGCTGGTCGGCAATGCCGGCATTCTGGTGACGCGCGTTCTCTATCTGAAACAGGGCGAGGCGAAACATTTCGTGATCGTCGATGCGGCGATGAACGATCTGGTGCGTCCGACGCTCTACGAGGCGCATCACGAGATCTGGCCGGTGTCGGAAGCGCCGCGGAATGGCGCCATGCTGCGCGCCGACGTGGTCGGGCCGGTCTGCGAGACCGGCGATTATCTTGCGCTCAACCGCGATCTGCCGGAACCGAAGGCCGGCGACCTGCTTGCCGTCATGTCGGCCGGCGCCTATGGCGCCGTGCAGGCGGGGACCTACAACACCCGCCCGCTCGTGCCGGAAGTGCTGGTGAAGGGCGACAAATGGTCCGTCATCCGGCCCCGCCTCGAAGTGGACGCATTGATCGGCCTCGATCGGTTGCCGGACTGGCTCTGAGCAGCGCGCCAACGACATAACTGGCCTGCTCCTTGCTTCGTGATGCCGGGAATCGGCCGGCATGGTAAGTTGTTTATAGGGTGCCAGCCGGGAGACCGAGGTGACTGCAACGCCGCCGCGAGGGTCTGAAATGTCGACGAATTCCGATCAGCGGGGCGGCGCGTCGCGGCTCGAAGGGGCGATCGGCCGGGCTCGCCGTGCGATTCTCTGGGAGCAGGTCTGGCCGCCTGTGGCGGCACTCCTGACCGTGTTCGGGCTTTTCCTTGCGGTCTCCTGGATCGGTATCTGGTTGTGGCTGCCGCCCACAGGGCGCGCCGTTGGCATGGCGCTGTTCGCCGTTCTGGCGCTCATGGCCGCCTTTCCATTCCTGCGCGTGCGCATGCCGGGCATTCTGGATGGCTTGCGCCGTCTCGATCGCGTCAGCGGCCGGCCGCATCGTCCGGCCACGGCGGTGGCCGACCGGCTGCCACCGGCGCAGAGCGATCCCGTCTCGCAGGCGCTCTGGCGTGTGCATGTCGAACGCGCGTTGAGCGCGGCACGCGATCTGCGAGCCGGCTGGCCCGCGCCGCGTCTTGCCGCGCGCGATCCCTTCGCGCTGCGCGCCCTCGTACTCATTCTGGCGGTGGCCAGCTTCTTTGCCGCCGGCGGCGACCGCAATCGCCGCGTGGCGATGGCCTTCGACTGGCAGGGCGTGGTCACGCCCGCCAATTATCGGGTCGATGCCTGGGTGACACCGCCGGCCTACACCGCACGGCCGCCTGTCATCCTTCCGGGCCTGCGCCCCGGCGAGACTGTCCGGGCCGCCGGTCCCATTGCCGTGCCGGCCGGGTCGGTTCTGGTGATCCGCGCGACCGGTGTCTCCAACCTGGAAATCGTCACCAAGGGCGGGCTGACGCCGGCCAAGGACGATGCAAACGGAGCCAACGCGGGCACGGTGGCGCAAACGCCGGCCGCCGCCAGTGCGGATGAGCGCCGCTTCGTCATTCAGGACCAGGGCGAGGTCGTTCTGCGCGGTGTCGGCCGCGACGTGGTATGGCCCTTCACCGCCATTCCGGATCGTGCGCCGTCGATTGCGCTGAGCAAGGATCCGGAACCGCAACTGCGCGGCGCCCTCGCCCTCAATTACAAGATGGAGGACGATTACGGCGTCACCGAAGCCAGTGCGGTTTTTGCGCTGAAGCCATCGTCGGATGCGCCGGGCCGGCGGCCGCGCGCCCTGTATGGAGCACCCGACTTCCCGCTGGCGCTGCCGCAGGCGCGCACCCGCAACGGCGTCGGGCAGACCACCAAGAACGTTTCCGATCATCCCTGGGCCGGCGCCGATGTGACGATGACGCTGATCGCGCGCGACGAAGGCGGCAACGAAGGCCGTTCCGAGCCGTTCGATCTGCAATTGCCGCAGCGGCCCTTCGGCAAGCCGATGGCACGCGCCCTGATCGAGCAGCGCCGCATTCTGGCGCTCGATGCCGACGCCAAGCAGCGCGTACTGACCGCGCTCGATGCGCTCACCATCGCGCCGGAAGTCTTCAAGATCGAAAGCGGCGTTTATCTCGGCCTGCGCTCGATCTACTGGCAGCTCACCCGCGCGCGCAGCGACGATGCTTTGCGCGATGTCGTGACGCGGCTCTGGGACATGGCCGTGACCATCGAGGACGGCAATGTGTCCGACGCGGAAGCCGCGTTGCGCAACGCGCAGGAAGCCCTGCGCGAGGCTTTGGAACGCGGCGCCAGCGACGAAGAGATCAAGAAGCTGACCGACGAGTTGCGCGCGGCGCTCGACAAGTTCCTGCAGGCGCTGGCGGAAGAGATGCGCAAGAATCCGCAGCGGCTGTCGCGGCAGATGGATCCCAATACGCGCAACCTGCGTCCGCAGGATCTCAAGAGCATGATCGATCGCCTCGAGGATCTGGCGCGTTCGGGCGCCAAGGACGCGGCGCGGCGCCTGCTCGAGCAATTGCAGTCGATGCTGGAAAACCTGCAGATGGCCCGTCCCGGCCAGCAGCAGGACGGCGAGGACGGCGACGACATGATGTCGGCGCTGGACGAGCTCGGCAACATGATCCGCGAACAGCAGCAATTGCGCGACCGCACCTTCCGTCAGGGACAGGACCAGCGGCGCGAGCGCCAGCGCGGCCAGCAGGGTCAACAGGGGCAGCAGGGCCAGCAGAATTTCGGCGAATTGCGGCAGAACCAGCAAGCCTTGCGCGAACAGTTGCAGAAGCTGCTCGAACAGTTGCGCCAGCGCGGCCTTGGCCAGCAGCAGCCCGGCCAGCAGGGCGAGCAGGGCGACGGCGGCATGCAGCAGCTTGGCCGTGCCGGCGAGGCGATGGGCGACGCCGAAGGCTCGCTCGGCGAAGGCCAGGCCGACGGCGCCGTCGATGCGCAGGGACGGGCGCTCGAGGCCTTGCGCCGCGGTGCGCAGGGCATGGCGCAGGCGATGCAGCAGCAACCCGGCATGGGGCCGGGACCGGGCCAGCCCAACAATCGCGCGCAGCAGCGCGCCGGGCAGGAAACCGATCCGCTCGGGCGGCAGACCCGCGGTTTCAACGACGACGTCACGGTGAAGGTGCCGGGCGAGATCGACGTGCAGCGCGCCCGCCGCATCCTGGAAGAGCTGCGCCGCCGCTTCTCCGATCCGGCGCGGCCGCAGCTTGAGCTCGACTATATCGAGCGGCTGCTGCGGGATTTCTGAGCGGGTGACTCTCTCCTCCGGTGTCATGCCCCGCGAAAGCGGGGCATCCAGTAATCGCTAAAGTAGCCGGGTTTAATGGTTCGCCCGCTTTCGCGGGCGATGACGAATGGGAAGTGCGTAAAAAATCGTGCCCCGCGTCACAAACCCGTCCGCTCAATCGTCATAGGGCATCACCACCTCGGACGATGGAGAAAGACCATGAGCGGCAGGACCTTGGCCGTTCGCTACGAGCAGGAAATTCCCGACGTTGTTCAGGCGCTGCAGGGCGTTCACAAGGTGATCGACACGCACGGCTTCGACCGGCATCTTTACCATCTGGTCCTGCTGCGCGCCTCGCAGATCAATCAATGCGTGCATTGCGTCAAGAAGCATATCCGCGAAGCGCGCGAAGATGAGACCAACGAGCGGCTGGACCGCGTGATCGTCTGGGAGCATGTCGGCGATTTCACGCCGCGCGAAAAGGCGGCTTTGGACAAGCTGGCCGCGTTGGACACTGCGCCGATCGTTTGAAGATTCGCTGCAGGCTTAATGCAGTTGGCGAATCGCCAGCGCCTCGTTCACCGCGCCGCAGATGGTGGCCAGCGTGAACGGTTTGCTGATCACGTCGTGCACCAGAACGTCGAGTCCGCGCGCGCGTTCGCGCTGGTCGGCATAGCCCGTCATCAACAGGATCGTCAGTCCCGGATAGTCGCGGCCCGCGGTCAGCGCCAGCGCGATGCCGTCCATGATCGGCATGCGGATGTCGGTCAGCAGCAGGTCGAACTTGCCGTCCTCGCGCACGAGGCAGTCGAGCGCGGCGGCGCCGTCGCTCTGCGCCACCACATCGTGCCCGGCCTGTTTCAGCGCGCGTGCCACCAGGCTGCGCAGCGAATCTTCGTCTTCTGCCAGAAGAATGCGGGCCATGCGTGTCCTCACCGGAAGCCGGACATCGCATCCCGCCGATTAAAGAAGCGTATACTCACGTCGCGGCCTTCCGCCGGCGGCGAGGCGAGCCGCGAGCGGAACGGTAGTGTTTCACCGGAGGCCAGCAATGTGCGGCTCGGCATCATCGTCCAGCTATAGATTTCCTTGCCCGCCTGATCGTGGATCGCGAAGCGCAGCCGCGGCACCTCGACGATGCCCTTGCTGGCGCTGACGATCATGCCCTCCACCACCAGCACCGGGATGCCGTCCTGGATGTCACGGGTCACGCGGATATTGTCGAAATCCAGCCCGCGCAGATTCACCGGCAGTCCGATCAGCGCGTAGAAGGATGCGGTCTGCGGCGCGTATTTGACGATCTGGTTGCGGGCGGCGAGCAGCACCAGAATGACGCCGCCGAGCAGCACCAGCGTCGTCGCCAGGCTCGGCAATCCCAGCTTCGATGCCAGCCGGCGCCAGAGGCTACGCCGCGCGCGTTCGCGTTCGCGGCGGGCGGCAAGGCTTTCGATGTCTTCGCCGGGCAGCGGGGCGGCGTAGCGCAGAGGGGCGCTGGCATCCTCGATCGGCGGCACGATCGAGGGAGCATCGACCAGCGCCGGATCGGCCGGCGCGGAGATCGGGGCGATGTCGGCGGAGGAGAGGTCGTCGGCCGGGCCGCCGGCTGCACCCTCTTCGGAGCCCGGCAGGCCGGCCCGGTCCTGCGGCACGTCATCGGCCGGATCCGGATATCCAGGCGCCACGAACGGGGCGGCGCCGGGAATCTCGCCGTCTGACCGTGCAGATGAAAGGGACGCGCCCGCGCTCTCCAGCGCCGGCTCGACCGGGGTCGCGAACCAGATGGTGTGGCAGTTCGCGCAGCGCACGGAGCGCCCGTCGGCGCCGAGCGAAGCCGCCGAGACCTGATAGGAGGCCGAACATTGGGGACAAACGATCAGCATCGCCACTACGCCACTGCCATCCGACGGGGCAGCCTAGCAGCCGAGCGTTAATGCATCGGAAACCATGCCGGCCAGAAATGCCCCATTTTCCGCGGCGCTGGTCCGGCCGACGCAATCCTGTAAAAGTCACACAGATCGGCGAAACAGGCCGAATCAGCGGGCGGCCTGGCGGGGCCGGCCGAAGCCGGGGCGGCCGGCGGAGACCATCGGAGCGGGGCGTGGTCGGATTCGAGAATGTGGGATTGCGATACGGCCTTGGCCCGGAGGTGCTGCGCGACCTCACCTTCCGTATCGAACCGCATTCCTTCCAGTTCCTCACCGGGCCGTCCGGCGCCGGCAAGACCTCGCTGCTGAAACTCCTCTACATGTCGATCCGGCCGACCCGCGGCCTGATCACCATGTTCAATTACGACGTCGCCAGTCTCGACAGCGACGATCTCGCGGCGTTGCGGCGCCGCATCGGCATCGTCTTCCAGGACTTCCGCCTGCTCGATCACATGACCACCTATGAGAATGTGGCGCTGCCGTTCCGCGTCATGGGGCGTGAGGAGGCGAGCTATCGTCACGAGGTGGTCGAGTTGCTGCAATGGGTCGGACTGGGCGAGCGTATGTGGGCGCTGCCGCCGGTGCTCTCGGGCGGCGAGAAGCAGCGCGCCGCCATCGCCCGCGCGGTGATCGCGCGCCCGGAATTGCTGCTCGCCGACGAGCCGACCGGCAACGTCGATCCCAATCTCGGCCAGCGGCTGCTGCGGCTGTTCATCGAACTGAACAAGACCGGCACCGCCGTCGTGATCGCGACCCACGACATCGCCCTGATGGACCAATACGATGCCCGCCGCCTCGTGCTGCACGAGGGCCGGCTCCATCTCTACGATTGACCTCGCCATGACCGATCCGCGTCATCCATCCCCCGGACTTCCCCGCGGCGCCCTGCTGCAGGTGGACAGCCCGATCGTGCCCAAGGATTCGATCAGCGGGCGCGCGCTCGTCGCGGTGGTGGCGATCATGACGTTTCTCGCCTCGCTCACCACCGGAGCGGTGATGCTGGTGCGCGCGACGGCGAGCGACTGGCAGTCCGACGTCGCGCGCGAGATCACCGTGCAGATACGCCCGGCCGCGGGCCGCGATGCGGAGGCGGAGGTGCGGCGCGCGGCCGACCTCGTGCGCGCCTTTCCGGGAATTGCCGAGGCGAGGGTCTACAGCCGCGAAGAATCTGCGAAATTGCTGGAACCCTGGCTCGGCGGCGGACTCGCCATCAACGAATTGCCGGTGCCGCGCCTGATCGTGGTGAAGGTCGATCCCGACGTGCGCGTCGATCTCGCCGCCCTGCGCAAGCGCCTCGCCGACAGCGTGCCGGGCGCCGCGCTCGACGATCACCGCTCCTGGGTCGACCGCATGCGCGCGATGGCCGACAGCGCCGTCGTCGCCGGCATCGTCATTCTGCTGCTGATGTTCTCGGCCACCGTGCTCTCGGTCACCTTCGCCACCCGCGGGGCCATGGCGGCCAACCGTTCCATTGTGGAAGTGCTGCATCTGATCGGCGCGCGCGACCGCTTCATCGTCAGTCAGTTCCAGCGCCACTTCCTGTTCCTGGGCCTGAAAGGCGGATTGATCGGCGGCGGCGCCGCCATCCTGCTGTTCGTGGTCCTTGGCTCGGGCGCGACGCTGTTCGCCGGCACCGCCTGGGCCGACCAGTTCGAGGCCCTGTTCGGCAGCTTTTCGATCGGCTGGAATGGCTATATTGCCATTCTCCTGCAGATCGCGCTGATCGCCGTGATCGCCGCGCTCACCTCCCGGCGCACGGTCTTTCAGACGCTGGACGGATTTTGAGGACGGATGCAGAGCGCGCAGTCGCAGGCCCAGAATGGTGCGGGGCAGGGACCCCGCGGCAGCGGCCTTGTGCGGCTGCTCAAGTTTGCAACCCTGGTTGTGGCCGGCCTTGTCGCAGTCTTTGTGGTCGGCTTTGGTGTTTTCCTGCTCGGCGTGCCGAGGGAGGAAGTTGCACTGCGGCGCAACGCCGACGGCATCGTGGTCCTGACCGGCGGCGCCTCCCGCATCGAGGACGCGGTCGAGTTGCTCGCCTCGGGCCGCGGCCGGCGGCTCTTGATCACCGGCGTGCACCGGCTGACCAGCGAGCGCGAAATCGCCCGTCTGAAGCCCGGCTACGGAAAAATCTTCGCCTGCTGCGTCGATCTCGACCGCTCGGCGCTCAACACCATCGGCAACGCCACCGAGACCAAGCGCTGGGTGCATGAGCGCGGCTTCAGCTCCATCATCGTGGTGACATCGAATTATCACATGCCGCGCGCCATGGCGGAGCTGACGCATCAATTGCCGGATATCGCGCTGATCCCCTTTCCGGTGGTCACCGAGCAGCTGCGCGCGAGCTGGTCGAACGGCCCGACATTGCGGCTCCTCTTCTGGGAATATGTGAAGTATACGGTGGCCGTCGTCCGCATGCGCCTGCCGTTCCAAATCGCCTGACGTTTCGCCCTTTGCTGGAATTTCTCCGTGATCGCTCTTCGCTCGTTTCTCTTCAATCTCGCCTTCTACCTGGTGCTGTTCCTCTACCTCATCGCGGCGATGCCGACCTTGCTGATGCCGCGGCGCGCGCTGATCTGGATGGTGAAGAGCTGGAGTTATACGAATTTCTGGCTGCTGCGCGTCATCTGCAACGTGCGCATGCAGATCGCAGGCCAACAGCGCATCCCGCGCGGCGCCGTGCTCGTCGCCTCCAAGCATCAATCCCTGTGGGAGACTTTCGCGCTGATGACGGTGTTCGAGGACCCCGCCTATGTGCTCAAGCGCGAATTGATGTGGATTCCGTTTTTCGGCTGGTGCGCGCGCAAGGCGGAGATGATCCCGGTCGATCGCGGCGCCGGTTCGCAGGCGCTGACGAAGATGACTGAGAATGCGAAGGCCGAAATCGCGCGCGGCCGCCAGATCATCATCTTTCCGGAAGGCACGCGCCGCGCGCCGGGCGCCGAACCGAAATACAAGTTCGGCGTCGCGCATCTGTATGCGGAACTCGGCGTTCCCTGCATGCCGGTGGCGTTGAATTCCGGCCTGTTCTGGCCGCGCCGGTCGTTCATGCGCTATCCGGGGACGATCCGCGTGGAGATTCTCGATCCGATCGTGCCCGGTCTCGACAAGCAGGAATTTGTGAAGCGCCTGCAGGACAATGTCGAAACCGCGACCGCGCGGCTGGTAGCGGAAGGTCAGCTCGAACTGGAGCGCGCCGGAGTCGCAAGGCCGTTGTGAGCGTGGCCGTCATGCGTGCCTTTCAGCCGTTCGGCGAGCGAATGCAGTTCGGCGTCGCGGCAACCCATCGATTCCAGCGTCTCCACGGTCGAGAGCACGTAATCGCGGTTGGCGCCTGATTGCCCGTGTCCCTGCCGGATGTGATGCAGGCGCTGATCGAGCGTGAGGCGTCCGGCATATTGCGCATGCCCGCGGTCGACGATGTAGGTGAGCGCCTGTACGCGGCGTTCCGGCTGGCCGAGCAGCCACACCCCGCGCAGCGTCTCCACATAGACCGAGGTGACCTGCTCGCGCTCGCGCAGGTAGCGAATCGTCTTGCCCCGGTCCGCCGCCGCCACGCGAAAGGCGATGCCGCGGCAGGCGCCGCCGCGGTCGAGCCCGAGCACCAGGCCCGGATGCTCCGGCGTGCCGCGATGCACGAAGGAATACACGCAAAGCGAGCGGTGCAGGCCCGTCACCCGGGCGGGCCTTTTTTCCACAAATGCAAAGCCCGGCCGCCACATCAGCGAACCGTAGCCGAACACCCACAGGTCTTCCGGAATGTCCTCGATGGGGAGATTCATGCAGTATAAATAACGCGCAAAATGCACGCTCGTGTCCCGATTCCGAAGATCGCAAGAGTTTGCTGCCCGCTCCGGAGCGAACTTCGGAATCGAAGGACACTAGCAAGCCTTTGATTCCAGTGTGGTGGTTCGGAAATTCGCTAGCAGGATTTGCATCTGGTATAGGGCGAATTTCCGAACCACCACACTGGGCTTCGGGTAACAGGAGGGGGGCGGCCATGCAACCCGCCAAGCCGCTCTCGGTCCCGCCGGGGCCTTCATTGAAACGCCGCATTTGGGGCCCTCACACGATACCTTCGCTCCGGGAACGCCTGCATGGACGCTGACCAAATGGACTATCCTGCGCCGGCCCGCCGCCGGTCGTGGCCGCTGCTGGTTCCGTTTCTCCTGCTTGTCATTCTCGCCGGCGGCTGGTGCGCGTTCTGGTTCTATGCCGCCGACAAGGCGCAGGGCATCATCACCGACTGGCGCCAGCGCGAAGCAAAGTCCGGCCGCGTCTATGGTTGCGCACAGGAGAACATCGGCGGCTTTCCGTTCCGCATCGAGGTGCGCTGCTCCGATCCGCGGGCGGAGTTCCGCACAACCCAGCCGCCGCTGGCTTTGCGTGCCGCCGATCTTCTGGTGGCGCTGCAGATCTACCAGCCCAATCTTCTGATCGCCGAATTCGGCGGCCCGCTGGCCATGGGCGATCCCGGCCAGCCGGCGAGGTTCACGGCAAACTGGTCGCTCGGCCGCGCCTCCGTGCGCGGCACGCCGCGCAATCCCGAGCGCGTCTCGATCACCTTCGACGATCCGGTGCTCGACCGGAGTGACGGCGCCGCACCCGAGCGCGCATTCACCGCCAAACATGCCGAACTGCATGGCCGTCTTGCCTCTGGCACCGTGCGCGACAAGCCGGTGATCGACATCGCGCTCAATCTTGCGTCTGCTGTCGCACCGGCGCTGCATCCGCTGGCCGCGCAACCCTTCGACGCCGATCTCGACAGCCAGCTTGTCGGCTTGCGCAATTTCGACCCCAAGCCCTGGGCGCAGCGCTTTCGCGAGATCCAGCAGGCCAGGGGGCGCATCGAGGTGCGGGCCCTGCGCGTGCGCCAGGGCGATGCGCTGGCGGTCGCCGCCGGCACGCTCGGCCTGACGGATACCGGTCTTCTGAACGGCGAATTGCAGGTGACGGTCGCCGGTCTCGACAAGCTGTTGCCGGCGCTTGGCGCCGATCAGCTGGTGCGGCCGGAAAGCGCCGCCGGCCAGAAGCTCGATTCGGCGCTCAATTCGCTGGATCGCGTCATTCCCGGACTCGGCGGGCTCGCGCGTCAGAAAGCCGGGCTTGGCGTCGCCGCCGGCGCCGCTTTGATCGGCCAGCCAGCGGAGCTGGATGGCAAGCGGGCCGTGCGCCTGCCGCTGCGTTTCGTCGAGGGCGAGATGCAGCTCGGGCCGATCAAGCTCGGGAAAGTGGGGCCGCTGTTCTAGAGCGGCGCAAATGCAGAAGCCCGGCCATGACGAAGGGCTGAGTGGTCAATCCCCATCCACCGCGTAAGGCCGCGCGATCGGCGCGCCGGGCAGCGGCGCGTGCTTGCGTCCGAAATCCGGCGCCGCCGAATCCTGGCCAAGCGTGATGATGCCGCGGCGGATCGCCCGGGTGCGGCTGAAATGTTCGAACAGGGCCTCGCCGTCGCCGCGGCGGATGGCGCGCGTGAGCTTCGCCAGATCCTCGTTGAAGGTGCCGAGCATTTCCAGCACCGCATCCTTGTTGTGCAGGAACACGTCGCGCCACATGGTCGGGTCGGAAGCCGCGATGCGGGTGAAGTCGCGGAAACCGCCGGCGGAGAAATTCAGCACTTCCGATTCCGTCACCTCGCCGAGTTCGTTGGCGGTGCCGACGATGGTGTAGGCGATCAGGTGCGGCAGGTGGCTGGTGATGGCCAGCACAAGATCGTGATGCTCCGGCGTCATGGTTGCGACCTTGGCGCCGAGCTTTTCCCAGAACGCCTTCAGCTTCTCGGTCGCCGCATCTTCGGTGCCTTCGACCGGCGTGAGGATGCACCACCGATTGACGAAGAGCTCCGCGAAGCCCGAGTCGGGTCCGGAATTCTCGGTGCCGGCGACGGGATGCGCGGGAATGAAATGCACGCCCTCGGGGACAAAGGGCGCCATGTCGCGCACGACCGAACCCTTCACCGAGCCGACATCTGACAGGATCGCGCCCTTTTTCAGATGCGGGCCGATCTCCTTCGCCACCGGCCCGGACGCGCCGACGGGAATGGAGACGATGACAAGATCGGCGTCCTTCACTGCCTCGATATTGGTGTCCGTCACCTGATCGGCGAATCCGAGCTCCATCACCCGCCGCCGCGTCTCCGGCGAGCGGGCGGTGGCGACGATGGTGCGCGCCGCGCCTGACGCGCGTGCCGCGCGTGCGATCGAGCCGCCGATCAGGCCGGCGCCGATCAGCGCGAGCTTGGGAATGAGGGGGGCGGTCTCGCTCACGCCTTCCCCATGAACTCGGCCAGCGTTTTCACCACCAGCCGGTTCGCCTCCTCGGTGCCGATGCTCATGCGCAGGCAGTTCGGCAGGTGATAGGCCTTCACCGCGCGCAGCACGAGGCCCTTCGAGGTGAGCAGCTTGTCGGCTTCCGTCGCGGTCTTGCCCGGCGTCTCCGGAAAGTGGATGAGAATGAAATTGGCGACGCTCGGCGTCACCTTGAGGCCGAGCTTGCCGATCTCCTCGGTCAGCCAGGGCAGCCATGTCTCGTTGTGCGCGCGCGACTTCTCCAGATGCGCGGTGTCGGCCAGCGCGGCGACGCCCGCCGCGATCGCCGGCGCATTCACGTTGAACGGCCCGCGGATGCGGTTGAGCGCGTCGATGATATGCGCCGGCCCGTAGATCCAGCCGACGCGCAACGCCGCGAGGCCGTGAATCTTCGAGAAAGTGCGGCACATCACGACATTTTCCGATGTCGCGACCAGTTCGATCCCCGATTCATAGTCGTTCTTCGTGACGTATTCGGCATAGGCCGCGTCGAGCACCAAGAGCACATGCGGCGGCAGCGCGCGGTGCAGGCGCTTCACTTCGTCGAAGGGAATGTAGGTGCCGGTCGGGTTGTTCGGGTTCGCCAGGAAGACGATCTTGGTCTTCGGCGTCACCGCCTGGATGATGGCGTCGACATCGGCCGTGTAATTCTTCTCCGCCGCCACCACGGGCTTGGCGCCCGCGCCGAGCGTCGCGATCGGGTACATGAGAAAGCCGTGCGTGGTGTGAATCGCCTCGTCGCCGTCATGCAGATAGGCGCGTGCCAGCAGATTGAGCAGGTCGTCCGAGCCCGCGCCGCAGACGATGCGTGCCGGATCGAGGCCATAGGTGCGCCCGATCGCTTCGCGCAGGTCGGTCGCCGCGCCGTCGGGGTAGTCCTGCAGATGTTCCGCGCAATGCCGGTAGGCCGCGATCGCCTTCGGGCTCGGGCCGAGCGGGCTCTCGTTGGAGGAGAGCTTGAACACCTTGGCGACGCCGGGGGCCGAGCTCTTTCCCGGCACATAGGCCGCGATATCGAGCACGCCGGGGCGCGGCTGCGGACGCAGGGGGGCAGTCATTTCGTCACTCCGTGAAATCAGCGGGCCGCCGGCTCCGGCGACCCGCCGCCGCTGACCGTATAGCGGCTTGCGTGGCTGCCGACGAGGGCCGTCCCCCGGATCGAGACTCCGGCCTTGACCAGCGCATCCAGGATATCGGCAAGGTTCCGGTCCTGCGGGACCGAAATCAGCAACGCCGCCCCATCGAAGGCTCCGTCCGGTACCGCAATCGCCTCGGCGAGGGAGGCCAGCGTCTTCGCCGCCTTGGCGCTCCAGCCCGAAACCCGCACGCTGTAGACCTGCACGTCGGTTGCCACCGCGTCCGGCGCCGAGCGGGAAATGGCGAAGACCGGCAGCGAAGCGGGATGGTCCGGCCGCTCCACGAAGGGCAGGCGGGCGATGATCTTGGGCGCAGTCTCCGGCTCGAGCGCAATCCACCAGGCGCCGGCACCCGCCACCTCCATCGCCGGCACCAGGCCGAGATCACCCTTGGAGGCCGTCACCGCCTTCACGACACCCGCGGCGCCGGCATGCTCCGTCAGCGGCACGGTGAATCCGAAGTGAAAGCGCGCGGTGTCGCGCATGCGCGCTTCGCCCGCGGTCATGTCCGCGTGCACGGCATAGGGCGCCTGCACATGCGTGAAGGTCGCGATGATGACCCGCCAGATGCTCTCGACGGTATCGAGGGGAAGGATGCCTCTGTGACGCTCCACCAGGCGGCGCATCATCGAGGCCTCGCGCGCCGGCCGGAAGGCCGAGCCGGAATCCTGCGTGCCCTTCACCTTGATCAGGTTTTCGATGATCTGGCTGCGCTCGATCAGGAGCTTGTGCATGCTCTCGTCGATGCGGTCGATCTCCGCGCGCAGCTCGGCAAGGGACGGCGCTTGGGAGGGGGCTTTGGGCGTTTCGGACATTGCGGCTTTCGAACGCCTCATCTTAAGGAGCCCGAGCGGAGCAAGGGCGTCTCGAAGGATGGGGCGCCCCTGCATTGGCCTCATCCTTCGTGACGGCGGCTTCGCCGCCTCCTCAGGATGAGGGTAAGATTCAAAGGGCTTTGCTTTGATAAGGTGGGCAGGCCCCCAAATCAAAGAAAACATTGACAGAAATGACGGGGGGCCTACCTAAGACCGCCCCCGGACCGGTGGGGGTCAGGCCGGGTCTATGAGTATGGTTGAGGCAGATTTAAGCGTGGCACAGGACGCTGCGGGGACGCGCGAAGCCGACCAGCCGCGCGATTCCCTCATCGTTCGCTTCGGCCCGGACAAGCCGCTGAAGCTCGATGCCGGCGTCGATCTCTCGCCGTTCCAGATCGCCTACAAGACCTACGGCACGCTCAATGCGGCGCGCACCAACGCGGTGCTGATCTGCCATGCGCTGACCGGCGATCAGCACGTCGCCAGCGTGCATCCGGTGACCAGGAAGAATGGCTGGTGGGAAACCATGGTCGGCCCCGGCCGGCCGATCGATACCGAGCGCTATTTCGTCATCTGCGCGAACGTCATCGGCGCCTGCATGGGGACGACGGGGCCCGCGTCCATCAATCCCAAAACCGGCAAGCCCTGGGGCCTCGATTTCCCCGTCATCACCATCCGCGACATGGTGCGTGCGCAGGCGATGCTGCTCGATCATCTCGGCATCGGCACGCTGTTCGCCGTCGCCGGCGGCTCCATGGGCGGCATGCAGGTGCTGCAATGGGCGGCAAGCTATCCCGAGCGCGTCTTCGCGGCTTTGCCGATCGCCTGCGCCACGCGGCATTCGGCGCAGAACATCGCCTTCCACGAGGTCGGCCGTCAGGCGATCATGGCCGATCCGGAATGGCGCGGCGGACGCTATCTGATCGAGAACACCAATCCGCGCCGCGGCCTTGCGGTCGCGCGCATGGGCGCGCACATCACCTATCTCTCGGACGCGGCCCTGCACCGCAAGTTCGGCCGCCGCTTCCAGGACCGCGAGAACCCGACCTTCTCCTTCGACGCGGATTTCGAGGTGGAAAGCTATCTGCGGCATCAGGGGATTTCTTTCGTCGAGCGCTTCGACGCCAATTCGTATCTCTATCTCACCCGCGCGATGGACTATTTCGATCTCGCCGCCGATTACGATGGCGTGCTGGCCAACGCCTTCAAGGATACGCAGACGCGCATCTGCGTCGTCTCCTTCACGTCGGACTGGCTGTTTCCGACCTCCGAATCGCGCGCCATCGTGCATGCGCTGAACGCGTCGAATGCGCGCGTCTCCTTCGCCGAGATCGAGACCGACAAGGGGCACGACGCCTTCCTGCTCGACGAGCCGGAATTGTTCGCCATCGTGCGCGGCTTCCTCGACGGCGCCGCGCATGCGCGCGGTCTTTCGGTGAGACCATGACCATGCTGACTCGCCCGTCGCAGCAGCGCGAAGCCAATGTCAACCGCGCGCCCGGCTCCGCGCGCGTCGATCTTCTGGTCGTCGCCGACATGGTCGAGCACGGCGCGCGCGTGCTCGATGTCGGCTGCGGCGACGGCGAATTGCTGAAGATCCTCACCGAAACGAAAGACGTCGATGGCCGCGGCATCGAGATTTCGCGCGAGGGCGTGAACCAGTGCGTGGCCAAGGGCCTGGCGGTGATCCAGGGCGACGCCGACACCGACCTTGCCGACTATCCGAACGACGCCTTCGATTATGTGATCCTGTCGCAGACGCTGCAGGCGACCTGGCAGCCGCGCCAGGTGCTGGAGCACATGCTGCGCATCGGCCATTTCGCCGTCGTATCCTTCCCGAATTTCGGGCATTGGAAGATCCGGCTGAAGCTTCTTTTCCTCGGCCGCATGCCGCGCACCGACATGCTGCCGCACACCTGGTACGACACGCCCAACATTCATTTCTGCACCATCCGCGATTTCCGTCAGCTCTGCGAGGAGATCGGCGCGGAGATCGAGACCGCCGTCGCGCTCAATGCCTGGGGCTCGCGCCTGCGCATCAACGCGCCGTGGTGGTTCTGGAATCTGTTCGGCGAGCAGGCGGTGTTCCGGCTGAGCCGGGGGCGGTAAGCATTTCCTTATCTCCGTCATCCCTGAGTGCCCGGCCGTCGCTCGGCCCTCGCCTTTCGAGGCCGGCTCGCTTTGCTCGCCCGCGTCTCAGGGGTGACGGTGAGGGCTGCGCAAGCACCGCTAACCCTTTATAAACATTCGTTATTCGCGCATGACCTGCCTGCGCGGAGGGCATACCGGCGCATTAACGCGCAACAATCGTTCGCATCTGCAAATGATGCGAAACATTACTGCAAATTGCGCCCTTCGCCGGGTTCCCGTCGCATTCTCGCCCCGTTCCGCCGTCATCGCGCGCCCCGACGCCGCTGTGGATATCTCTTGCAGCGGCGTTGTCGTGAGCGCGGGCGCGGGGGCGCGCGGCTTCCGCTCACGTCCTTGGGTCAACAACATGGGACGAACTGATGACATTCAGCTCGAAAAAGACCGCCGTGTGGGCGGCATGTGGACTTGTACTTTCTGGAGCCATGCTTTTCTCGGCTCCGGCGGAAGCACGCCGCGCCAAAAAGAAAATCGTGCGGCCTGCGGCGCAGCAGGTGATGATGCAGGCGCCTGAAGCGATGGGCGGAGACCGCTTCTCCAACCTGATGCCGGCTTACCAGAATGCGGCGCCGGCACAGACGCCGCGTCTCTCGCGCGCGGCGCGGCGGGCGCAGGCTTCGGCCACAACCGGCGTCGGCACCGGCTTCAGCTTTGGCGGCACCTCGCTCGTCGCGCAGGCGCGGCAATATGTCGGCGCCACCGCCAGCCAGCTCGGTGTGCCGTCGAGCCTGTGGTGCGCCGATTTCATGAACCTCGTGCTGCGCAAGAGCGGCCAGCAAGGCACCGGCTCGCGCATGGCGGCGTCGTTCGCCTCCTACGGCCGGCGCATTTCCGGTCCGCAGGTCGGCGCCATCGCCGTGCTGTCGCGCGGCAAGCGCGGCGGCCATGTCGGCGTGGTGTCGGGGATCGACGCGAACGGCAATCCCATCATCATCTCCGGCAATCACAACAAGCGCGTGGCGGAAGCCGCCTATCCGCGCGGCCGCGTCTATGCCTATGTGATGCCGAACTGACGTCGTCGCGACGTCAGTCTCACTGACAATCCGAAAATGCCCGAAGCCGCAGCGCGCTGTCATGTGCGTCTGCGGCTTCGGGTTTATTTGCGCGCGCACTGAATAGAACTCGGCGAAATAGATTGGATGTACGTCGATGGTGATCGGCGATCGTTCACAATTGGTCAATTGTCGAGGCGCGGTGTTGACAATATTCCTAGTTAGGACTATATCCATGTCACCTCGTCCGCCGAGGGGCGCTGTCATGAGGCGTCGTGAGAGCGGGACGAAGGGGAGGGCACCGCCGGAGATGCGGCGGTTGCTGCTCCTCTGGACGGCGCCTGGGAAATCCGGGCCTCGGCCGGTGCGGCGCCCGCGGGCCTGCCTCGCAAGCAGGCACTCGGGCGACGGCGGGGCTCCGCCCGTGGCTACTAAAGGGCCTCTGCCAGGAGCTGGCTGACCGCGAGAGATGGCTTCCCGGTCGAACCCATCCCGCCGAAGCGCGG
>Ga0073934_10003621_pt1 | contig 27913 bp, 28 predicted proteins | sample LarsenN4metaG_FD_76834 | JGI IMG/M metagenome (GOLD analysis project Ga0073934, IMG submission 76834) | Hot spring sediment bacterial and archeal communities from British Columbia, Canada, to study Microbial Dark Matter (Phase II) - Larsen... ... | reverse complement strand
GCATCGACATGCACGCCGAGCCGTGGATCGACATCCCGGCGGTCACCGTGCGCCCGACCGGCGCGCTGGTGCAGGTGGACGAGCAGGGAGCCGACCGCCAGTGGTACCTGCAGTTGCCCCGCCGCGCCGGCCGCAGCGCCGCCCGCGTGCCGCTGGCCACCGGGCTGATGCGCATGTCGATGCAGGCGCATGGCGAACACGCGCGCTTCCTGCCCGTGGTGCTGCGCAGCGACCTGTCCGAGGACCGCCGGGGGCAGGCGTCCCTGCACCTGCACAGCCTCGACATGAAGGAACTCCTGGTGCGCCGTGCGATCGAACCGGCACGCGCCAAGGCCCTCGCGGGCAATCTTGCCGAACGCGTCCTCGGCCTGATGAGCCTGGCCGGCGCCGGCCTCGCCCGCGACGTGCCGATGATCGTCAGCATCGACGACTGATCTTTTCCGCCACCGTTTGTACAGGGCCCGGCCTGCAACTGCAGCCGGGTTTTTCTTTTCTTCGCCGGCCTGTCCGCAGCGGCGCGGGCATGAATGGTCGGCGTGCGGCGGATGGCGGATACTCGGCGGCCGAAGAAACTTCCCGGGCCGGAACCCAGCAATGACACTCGACAAGCGCCGCCTCATCGACGCGGACCTGCTGCAGTTGATGATCAATGCCTCCAGCGACGGCGTCGTCGTCGCCGAACAGGAAGGCGATGAAAACGTACTCATCTACGTCAACGACGCCTTCGAGCGGCTCACCGGCTACAGCGCCGACGAGATCCTCTACCGCGATTGCCGCTTCCTGCAGGCCGGCGACCGTGACCAGCCCGCCTTGCAGGAAATCCGCGACGCCCTGCGCGAACGGCGGCCGTGCCGCGTGGTGCTGCGCAATTACCGCAAGGACGGGTCGCTGTTCTGGAACGAACTGTCGATCACGCCGGTGTACAGCGAGCGCGATCGCCTGCTCTATTTCGTCGGCATCCAGAAGGACGTTTCCGCGCAGGTGCAGTTGCACGAGCAGTTGCAGCAGGCGTTGCAGCGCCTGCGCGAGGCGGGGCTCGACGCATGACGGTTGCCGTGCGCCGCTTGCAGCGCCGTCCACAGCCGCCTGCCGACGCCCTGGATGCCCTGCGCGCCTGGCCGCCGGTGCTGGCACGCGTGCTCGCCGCGCGCGGCGTGCGCTCGCCGGACGAACTGGCCGTGGACCTCGCGCGCCTGCTGCCGCCGGATTCGTTCAAGGGCATGGCCGATACCGTGCAGGTGCTGGCCGACGCCGTCATGCAGCAGCGGCGCATCCTCGTCGTCGGTGACTACGACGCCGACGGCGCCACCAGCACCGCCCTGTGCGTGTCGCTGTTGCGCGATGTCGGTGCCGACGTCGACTTCCTGGTGCCCGACCGCGTCAAGCACGGCTACGGGCTGCAGCCGGTGATCGTCGAACTGGCGGCGGCGCGTTTTCCGGCGGCGGCCCCGGGCGTGATCCTCACCGTCGACAACGGCATGTCGAGCCACGAAGGTGTGCTCGCCGCGCGCGCGCGCGGCATCGCCGTGGTCATCACCGACCACCACCTGCCGGCGGCGGCGCTGCCTGCTGCCGATGCCATCGTCAACCCGAACCAGCCGGGCTGCGCGTTCCCGAGCAAGTGTATCGCCGGCGTCGGCGTGGCCTTCTACGTGATGAGCGCGTTGCGCAGCGCCCTGCGCGCGCGCGCCTGGTTCTCGCCGGCGCGGCCGGAACCGAACCTCGCCGACGCCCTCGACCTCGTCGCGCTCGGCACGGTGGCGGACGTGGTTCCGCTCGACGCCAACAACCGTGTCTTCGTCGAGCAGGGCCTGCGGCGCATGCGCGCCGGCCGCATGCGTCCCGGCATCGCCGCGCTGGTCGCGGTGGCCAGGCGCAACCCGTCGCGCCTGGTGGCCGCCGACCTCGGCTTCAGCATCGGCCCGCGCCTGAACGCCGCCGGCCGCCTCGATGACATGTCGCACGGCATCCGCTGCCTGCTCGCGCGCGACGACGGCGAAGCGCAGCGGCTCGCCGAGGAGCTCGATGCCCTCAATCGCGACCGCCGCTACATCGAGGGCGACATGCAGCAGGAGGCGGTGCAGGCGCTTTCGCGCATCGCGCTCGACGAAGGCCAGTTGCCGAACGGCGTCTGCCTGTTCGATGCCGGCTGGCATGCCGGCGTCGTCGGCATCGTCGCCTCGCGCATCAAGGAGCGCTGCCACCGGCCGGTGATTGCTTTCGCGCCGGCCTGCGAGGGCAGTGACGAACTGCGCGGCTCGGGCCGCTCCATCGAGGGCCTGCACATCCGCGATGCCATCGATGCCGTGGCCGCGCGGCATCCCGGCCTGATCCCCCGCTTCGGCGGCCACGCGATGGCGGCCGGCCTGACGATCGCGCGCGCGGATTTCGCGACCTTCGCGCGCGCCTTCGACGCCGAGGTGACGCGCATGCTGCAACCGGAAACGCTGTCGCCGGTGCTGTTCACCGACGGCGAGCTGCCGCTGGCGCAGCTGGACCTCGCGCTGGCCGCGCAATTGCGCGAGTCGGTGCCCTGGGGCCAGGCCTTTCCGGCGCCGGTCTTCGATGGCGAGTTCGAGGTACTCGAGCAGCGCCTGGTCGGCGAGAAACACCTGAAGCTGGTGCTGTCGTCGCCGCAGGCGCAGGGCAAGGTGATCGACGCCATCCACTTCAATGCGGACCTCGCGCGCTGGCCGAACGCGAGCCGCCGCGTGCACGCCGCCTGCCGCGTGGATGTCAACGAATACCGCAGCGTGCGCACGCCGCAACTGATCGTGGAGTGGATCGAGCCGTTGTGAGCGGGTGACGGCGGCGCCCGCCGCCGTGGCGAACTCAGCGCGGCGCCTGCCGGCGCTCCACGAACAGGCCGTTCTCCAGCAGCGAGGCAATCGTTTGCGCGTGCTGCTCGATCATGGCGTCGGAGGCCGGATCCAGGCCGTAGGCATCCTGCATGAAGGTGCCCAGCGCGAAGGGGGTGGCGGCGGCGCCGGTGAGGATGGCCATCAGGTGGCCGACCGGCACGTCCTTCATGCCGCTGTCGCGGGCGAACTGGGCGTGCAGCGCCAGGATCTGGTTGACCATCGGCCGTACCCGGGTATCGAGCAGCCAGGCCGACCGCGAACTCTGCACCGGCAGCTCCATGTACAGCAGGCGCGGGAACTCCGGGTACTTGCCACAGAAACGCACGAATTCGCGGATCAGGGCGAGGAAGGTGGCGCGGGCATTGCCATTGCCCGGCGGGTTGGCCAGCACCGCGGCCATGAATTCGCGGCCGAGCCGCTCGAAGAGGTCGTTGACGGTGGCGCGCCAGACGCCTTCCTTGCTGCCGAAGTGGTAGTGGATCAGTGGCTGGGTGACGCCGGAGCGTCTGGCGATGGCGGTGGTGGAGGCGCCATCGAAACCACGTGCGGCGAACTCGGCCAGCGCCGCCAGGAGGATGCGTTCCTTGCCGTCGTTGCGGGTGGCGTTGTCGGTGGTCGAGGTGGTCACGTCCTGGCGTCCCCTTTGCTGCGCACGTCGTGTGCAAAGTCTGAATGCTAGCAGAGCAGGCGCCAGCGCCAGCCGTCGGCAAATCGACGCAGAGGCCGATTTTCACTAGAATCCGCGGCCTTTGCGGGCTCGCCTGGCCCGCCCTTTCGGAAGCAGCCGGCCGCGATGGAAATCAACCCGATCACCAACAGCATTCGTGACCTCGAAGAGCGCGCCACGTCGCTCCGGGGGTATCTTTGACTTCGACGGCAAGCGCGAGCGCCTCGAGGAAGTCAGCAAGGAACTCGAAGACCCCAACGTCTGGAACAACCCGGAACGGGCGCAGGGGCTCGGCAAGGAACGCGCCCAGCTGGAAAACATCGTCGGCACGCTGACCAGGATCAGCGCCGGTCTCGCCGATTCCCGCGAACTCCTCGAGATGGCCGTCGCCGAGAACGACGAGTCCACCGTCAATGACGTTGCCGACGAGGTCAGGCGCATCGGGGGGTATGTCGAGAAGCTGGAGTTCCAGCGCATGTTCTCCGGGCCGAATGACCCGAACAGCGCCTACATGGACATCCAGGCCGGGGCCGGCGGCACCGAGGCGCAGGACTGGGCGTCGATGCTTCTGCGCATGTACCTGAAGTGGGGCGAGAAGCGCGGCTTCAAGACCGAACTGATCGAATGCACGGACGGCGAGGTCGCCGGCGTGAAATCCGCCACCATCCATTTCCAGGGCGAATACGCCTACGGCTGGCTGCGCACGGAGACCGGCGTGCACCGGCTGGTGCGCAAGTCGCCGTTCGACTCCGGCGGCGCGCGGCACACGTCGTTCGCGTCGGTGTTCGTATCCCCGGAAGTGGACGACAGCTTCGAGATCGAGATCAACCCGGCCGACTTGCGCACGGACGTCTACCGCGCCTCGGGCGCCGGCGGCCAGCACGTCAACCGCACCGAATCCGCCGTGCGCATCACGCACATCCCCACGAACACGGTGGCGGCCTGCCAGTCCGGCCGCTCGCAGCACCAGAACCGCGACCAGGCGATGAAGATGCTGAAGGCGAAGCTGTGGGAACTGGAGATGCGCAAGCGCAACGCCGAGAAGGACGCGCTGGAAGCCAGCAAGGCCGACGTAGGCTGGGGCAGCCAGATCCGTTCCTACGTCCTCGACCAGTCGCGCATCAAGGACTTGCGCACCGGCATCGAGACCAGCAACACCGGCAAGTTCCTCGACGGCGACATCGATGACTTCATCGAGGCCAGCCTGAAATCCGGCCTCTGAACCCGGCTCCCGCGTTCGCGTCCACCTCCACTTCGCGCAGGCAATCACGATGACCGAACAGAACTCCGGCGGTGCGCTGCCAACGGCCCAGGAAATCGCGCAGGAAGAAAACCGCCTCATCGCCGAGCGCCGCGCCAAGCTGGCGAAGCTGCGCGAGGGCGGCGTCGCGTTCCCCAACGATTTCCGCCGCGACGCCCACTGCGCCGACCTGCAGGCGCATTACGCGGACAAGTCGAAGGAGGACATCGATGCACTGCACGTGCGCGCCTCGGTGGCCGGGCGCATCATGCTCAACCGCGGCGCCTTCATCGTCATCCAGGACATGAGCGGCCGCATCCAGCTCTACGTCAACCGCAAGACGCTGTCGCCGGAACAGCTCGAGCAGATCAAGGGCTGGGATCTCGGCGACATCGTTGGCGCCGAGGGATTGCTGTGCAAGTCCGGCAAGGGCGATCTCTACATCGACATGGAAAACCCCCGCCTGCTGGTCAAGGCGCTGCGTCCGCTGCCCGACAAGCACAAGGGGCTCACCGATACCGAGATGAAGTATCGCCAGCGCTACGTGGACCTGATCGTCAGCGAGGAGACGCGCAAGACCTTCCGCATCCGCAGCAAGGTCATCGAGGGCATCCGCCACTACCTCGCGCAGCGCGACTTCATCGAGGCGGAAACGCCGATGCTGCAGGTGATCCCCGGCGGCGCCACCGCGAAGCCCTTCGTCACCTTCCACAACGCGCTGGACATCGAGATGTTCCTGCGCATCGCGCCGGAGCTTTACCTGAAGCGGCTCGTCGTCGGCGGCTTCGAGCGCGTGTTCGAGATCAACCGCAACTTCCGCAACGAGGGGTTGAGCACGCGGCACAACCCCGAGTTCACCATGATCGAGTTCTACCAGGCCTACGCCACCTACCAGGACCTGATGGACCTCACCGAGGACATGCTGCGCACGCTGGCGCGTGACGTGCTCGGCACCACCCGGGTCAATTACCAGGGCGAGGAAATCGATTTCGGCACGCCCTTCACGCGCATGAGCGTTTTCGATTCCATCCTCGACCGCAACCCGGCCATCAGCCGCGAGCAGCTGTCCTCGCCGGAGGGCGCGCGTGCCGCCGCGCAGGCACTTGGCATCCCGCTCAAGCCGACGTACGGGCTCGGCAAGATCCAGATCGAGATCTTCGAGAAGACCGTCGAGCACACGCTGCGCCAGCCCACCTTCATCACCGAGTACCCGACGGAAGTGTCGCCGCTGGCGCGCCGATCGGATGCCAACCCGTTCGTGACCGACCGCTTCGAGTTCTTCGTCGGCGGCCGCGAGATCGCCAACGGCTTTTCCGAGCTCAACGACCCGGAAGACCAGGCCGAGCGTTTCCGCGCGCAGGTGGCCGAGAAGGAAGCCGGTGACGACGAAGCCATGTTCTTCGACGACGACTACATCGCGGCGCTGGAACACGGCCTGCCGCCGACGGCAGGCGAGGGCATCGGCATCGACCGCCTGGTGATGCTGTTCACGGACTCGCCGTCGATCCGCGACGTTATCCTGTTCCCGCACATGCGACCGAACCGTTGACGGCAGCGGGCCGCGCCGCCGGCGCCCCGGGGCAAGGAGGAATCATGAGACAGACGGACAAGTCCGCCGGCCGCAAGGGGCCGGTTTCCTACCAGGGCCGGCGCGCCGCGCGCAGCGGCAGTGAGCAGCGCCGCCGCGCGATCCTCGAGGCCACGCTGCGCATCATCGTCCGTGACGGCGTGCGCGCGGTGCGCCACCGGGCCGTGGCAAAGGAGGCGGGCGTGCCGCTCTCCGCCACCACCTACTACTTCAAGGACATCCACGACCTCATCGCCGACACCTTCACGCTGTTCGTCGAGAACGCGATGGCGCAGGTACTCGACCCGGTGTGGGTCAAGATCTACGAATTCGTCGGCGCGCACGGCGGCAAGCTGCCGGCGGACAGCGCCGGCCGCGAGGTGTTCGTCGCCGGCATCGCACGCCTGATGGCGGACTTCGTCGAGCGCGAGGTCACGCTGCAGCGCGAACACCTGCTGGCCGAGCAGGCGTTCATGCAGGCGGCGGTGCTCGACGAGCGCCTGCGTGCGCCGGCGGAGGAATTCCGGCGCCGCATCGTCGACGGCATCACGCTGTTGTTCACGACGATGGGGTCCCGCGAACCGCAACTGGACGCCGAAATGATTCACCAGACCTTCCTGCAGCTCGAATACGAACACCTGATCCGCGCCGATGCCGTGTTCGACCGCGCGCGGGTCGAGGCGGTGCTGGCGCACCGTTTCCGCCTGGTGATGCGGTGAGGGTGCGCGGGCATGGTTGAACCGGCTGCCGGCGGCGACGCGGCCCTGGCCCGCGTGGCGATGGAAGCGGGCTGGAAGAGCGCGCTGGCCGGCGAGTTCGTCAAACCCTACATGGCGGCGTTGCGCGAGTTCCTGCAGGCAGAGAGGCAACGCGGCCAGGTGGTCTATCCGCGCGGCAGCGACATCTTCAACGCGTTCAACCTCACGCCGTTCAGCGACGTCAAGGTGGTGATCCTCGGGCAGGATCCCTACCACGGCCCGGACCAGGCGCACGGTCTGTGCTTCTCCGTGCGGCCCGGCATCGACATTCCCCCCTCGCTGGTGAACATCTACAAGGAACTCCACAGCGACCTCGGCATCGCGCCGCCGCGGCACGGGCACCTGGAGAACTGGGCGCGCCAGGGCGTGCTGCTGCTGAACGCCGTGCTCACCGTGCAGGCGCACAACGCGGCGTCGCACGCCGGCAAGGGATGGGAAACGTTCACCGACGCCGCCATCCAGGCCCTGAACCGGGAGCGCGAGCACCTGGTGTTCATGCTCTGGGGCAGTTACGCGCAGAAGAAGGGCGGCGCCATCGACCGTTCCCGGCACCTGGTGCTGACGGCACCGCACCCGTCGCCGCTGTCGGCGCACCGCGGCTTCCTCGGCTGCCGCCATTTCTCGCAGGCCAACGTCTACCTGCGCCGGCATGGCAGGACACCCATCGACTGGCGCCTCGACGACCCGGCATGAGCGTTGTCATCACCTGCGTCTGCGGCCCGGACATCGCGCCGTTCGTCGATGACCTGGCGGGATTGCGCATGCGCGTGTTCCGCGATTTCCCCTACCTGTATGACGGCACCCGCGACTACGAGCGGCACTACATCGAAACCTACGCACGCTCGCCGGAAAGCCTGTTCGTGCTCGCGCTCGACGGCGACCGCGTCGTCGGTGTTTCCACCGGCGTGCCGCTGCGTGACGAATCCGAGGCCTTCAAGGCACCCTTTCTCGCACGCGGCATGGACCCGGAATCGGTGTTCTATTTCGGCGAATCGGTGTTGCTGGCCGGGTATCGCGGCCGCGGCACGGGCGTGGCGTTCTTCAATGAACGCGAGGCCTATGCGCAGCGCCTCGGCCGATTTCGCTACACCGCCTTCTGCGCGGTGGAGCGCCCCGCGGACCACCCCTTGCGCCCGGCCGGCTACGAGCCGCTCGACGCCTTCTGGACGCGTCGTGGTTACTGCCGTCATCCGGAATTCCAATCCGTCTATCGCTGGAAGGACATCGACCAGCCGGCGGAAAGCGATCATGTGATGACGTTCTGGATGAAGGACTGGCGGGCATGCAATCCCTCGTAGTTCTGGCGCGTGCACTGTTCGTGTTGCTCGCGCTGGTGGTGTGCGTGTTCATCTGGATCGCCGACAACGGCATCTCGAATGCCGCCCTCGACTGGCTGCGCGGCGTGCGCCACGGCGACAAGTACGTGCACTTCCTCGTCTATGGCGCGCTCGCGTTCTTCCTGCACATCGCGTTGCGCGGCCACGGCTGGCGGCTCTGGCGATTGCACGTGCCGGTGGCCGCGGTGGCGGTGCTCGCATTTGGCCTCGCCGAGGAAATCACGCAGCTGGCCTTGCCGCGCCGCCAGTTCAGCCTGATGGACCTCGCCTCGAACCTCGCCGGCGTACTGGTGTTCACGCTGCTGGCGCAGCTGCTGTTGTGGTGGATGCGGCGCGGCGAGGCGGCAACGCCCGGCGGCGAGGCGCGCCCCGGCTAGGGTCAGTGCGCGACGGCGTGGCCGCGCGCTGGCCGCCGCCTCAGCCGTCCAGCTCGGCCCAGCGGTCGTAGTGCCGCTGCAGCGCCGCCTGCGCGGCGGCGAGATCCTTCAGCGCCTTCTCGGTGACGTCGCGCGGCTGCGCAAAAAAGGCAGCGTCCGCCATCGCCGATTCCAGTGCCGCGATCGCCGCCTCGGTCTTCTCGATCAGTGCGGGCAGCGCGTCCAGTTCCAGCTTTTCCTTGTAGGTGAGCTTGCGCGCCTTGGCGGCCGCCGGCGCATTGACGCTGTTCGCGTTGGCGGCGACGGGCGCGGCGGCGTTCGCTGCCGCCACGTTTGCCGGCGGAGCCGCTGCCGCCGGCTTGCCCTGCGGCGCGATCGATGCCGCTGCCGGGTAATGCGTGCCGACGTACTCGCGCACCACGCCGTCGCCCTCGAACACCAGCGAGGCGGTGACGACGTTGTCGAGGAAGGCGCGGTCGTGGCTCACCACGAGCAAGGTGCCCGGGTACTCGAGCAGGATTTCCTCGAGCAGTTCCAGCGTTTCGATGTCGAGGTCGTTGGTGGGTTCGTCCAGCACCAGCAGGTTGGCCGGCCGCGTGAACAGCTTGGCGAGGATCACGCGCGCGCGCTCGCCGCCGGACAGCGCCGACACCGGCTGGCGGATGCGGTCGGGCGTGAACAGGAAATCCTGCAGGTAGCCGACGATGTGCTTGCGCTTGCCGTTCACCTCGACGACGTCGGAGCCCTCGGCGACGTTGTCGATCACGTTCTTGCCGAGATCGAGTTGCGTCAGCAACTGGTCGAAATAGACCACCTGCAGGTTGGTGCCCAGGCGCACGCTGCCTTTCTCCGGCGCCAGCTTGCCGAGCAGAATGTTCAGCAGCGTGGACTTGCCGGCGCCGTTGGGGCCGATCAGGCCGATGCGGTCGCCGCGCATGACAGTGGTGGAGAAATCGCGGAGCAGGACGCGGCCGTTGAAGGTTTGCGTCACGTTCAGGGCTTCCACCACCAGCTTGCCGCTGCGCTCGGCGGCCTCCACCGCGAAGGCGGCCTTGCCGGTGCGTTCGCGTCGCGCGGCGCGCTCGGCGCGCATCGCCTTCAGCGCGCGCACGCGGCCCTCGTTGCGCGTGCGCCGGGCCTTGATGCCCTGGCGGATCCACTTCTCCTCTTCCGCGAGCCGCTTGTCGAAGAGCGCGTTGGCCACCTGTTCCGCGTGCAGTTGTTCCTCGCGCATCTTCAGGAAGCCTTCGTAATCACCGTCCCAGCGGAACAGGCTGCCGCGGTCGAGCTCGACGATGGTGTTGGCCACGGCCTGCAGGAAGGCGCGGTCGTGCGTGATCAGCAGGACGGTGCCGCGGAACTCGCGCAGTTGCTCTTCCAGCCAGAGGATCGTCGGCAGGTCGAGGTGGTTGGTCGGCTCGTCCAGCAGCAGCACGTCCGGGTCTTTCACCAGCGCCTGCGCCAGCGCGACGCGGCGGCGCCAGCCGCCGGACAGTTCGCGCATGCGCGTGTCTGCCGGCAGTTGCAGCCGCGTCAGGATGTTGTCGATGCGCTGCTGGAACAGCCAGCCGTCGCGCGCCTCGATTTCGTGCTGCAGGTGTTCCAGGCGCTTCAGGTCGGCGCCGGCGTCGTGCGTCAGCGCGTGGTACTCCGCCAGCAACGCACCGGTTTCCGCCAGGCCAGCGGCGACGACATCGAAAATGGTGGCGTCATCGGCACTCGGCAGTGCCTGTGCCAGCACGGCGATGCGCGTGCCCGGGCGCACCCAGACCTCGCCGGCATCGACGCGTGCCTCGCCGGCAATGACTTTCAGCAAGGTGGACTTGCCGGTGCCGTTGCGGCCGAGCAGCCCGATCTTCTCGCCGCGTTTCAGCGCGAGGTCGATGTGGTCGAACAGCACTTGCGTGCCGACGGACAACTGCAGGTCCTTGAGGCGAATCTGGGGCATGGGCGTGACGGGAATCCGGTGGCGAGGTGGCGGGCTGCATTGCACCCGGGACTGCCGGGGAAGGCGCCGGCGCAGCGAGGTGCAGCGCGGGCGGCGTGTATTATCGCCGCTCCGCCGCGTTCATGCTTTCGGTAATCGCATGCCTGCTCCAACTCCGCTCAAGGTCCGGCTGGTCCGCTGGCTTCGCATGTACGTGGGGCCTTCGCTGGTGCATGCCATCTACGTGTCCCTGCGCACCACCTGGCGCGTGACCTTCGACGAGTGTCCGTCGTTCCGCGCGGCGCTCGCCGAGCGGCGCCCGGTCATCCTGGCCCACTGGCACGGCGACGAGCTTGCATTGATCCAGCTGGTGGTGCGCTATCGCATCGCCACGCTCACCTCCACCAGCCGGGATGGCGAATTGATGGACGGCGTGCTCAGGCGCCTCGGTGCCGCCACCGCGCGCGGTTCGTCCTCGCGCGGCGGTGCCAGCGGCCTGCGCGGCCTGGTGCAGTACTGCCGCAAGGAAGGCCGCAACGTCTCCTTCGCGGTGGACGGCCCGAAAGGGCCCATCTACCAGGTGAAGCCCGGCGTGTTCGAGTTTTCCCGCTTGATGGATGCGCCCGTGTACGCGGTTTCCGTCGGCGTCAGCCGGCCGTGGATCTCGCGGCGCAGCTGGAACCGCGCGGTGTTGCCGAAATTCTTCTCGCGCGTGCACGTGCGGGTTGCCGAATGCCTGGCGCCGGTCTCGCGCGAGATGGACCCGCGCGACCCGGCGCTTGCCCGCCAGCTGGAGGATGCGCTGGCCAGCGGCAAGCGGCAGGCCTGCGCCGTGGTGGGCGTCGAGCGGCCCTGAATCGCCCGCGCGCTGCGCGCCGCTCAGGCAGACGCCGTGCGGCAGAGCGCCATCCACTCGGCGACGCCGAGGCTGCGATGCTTCTGCTTGTGCAGGATGAAATAGAACTTGCGGCGGAAATCGCGGTGCGGCACCGCCAGCGGCACCAGGCTGCCGCGGCGGAACGCATCCTCCAGCGTGACGCGCGACAGGCAGCCGATGCCGAGCCCTTCCTGCACCGCGCGCTTGATCGCCTCGGTGTGCTGCAACTCGGGCAGGCGCCTGAGTTTCGGCAGCAGGCCGTGCATGGCGCGGTCGAAGGACTGGCGGGTGCCGGAGCCTTCCTCGCGCACCAGCCAGGTGGCGGCGAGCAGGTCCTCGTCGGCCAGCGTTTTCTTTTTCGCCAGCGGATGCGACGGCGCGCAGAACACCGTCAGCTCGTCATCGCACCACTCGATCGTTTCCAGGTCCGGGTGGCTGAATTCGCCCTCGATCATGCCGATGTCCAGCGCGAAGTTGGCCACCTTGCGCGCGATGTTCGAGGTGTTCTCCACGTCCAGCTGCACGTGCGCGCCCGGGTGCGAGGCCATGTAGCGCGCCATGATGCCGACGGCGAGGTAGTTGCCGATGGTGAGCGTGGCGCCCACTTTCAGGTCGCCGGCCTCCGCGTGCCGCAGCAGCGCCGCCTCCAGTTCGCGCGCCTGCGCCATCAGCGCCTCCGCGCGCGGGCGGATGGCGCGGCCGAAATCGTTCAGTTGCAGCCGCTTGCCGATGCGGTCGAACAGCTGCACGCCGAACTGGTTTTCCAGGTCCTTGAGTGAGCCGCTGGCCGCCGACTGGGACAGCGCGAGGTCGTTCGCCGCGCGCGTGAGGTTTTCGGTGTGTGCCACGGCGAGGAACACCTCGAGCTGGCGCAGGGTGTACTTCATATCGGCAATCCCGAATGATCAAAGATGAACAAACTGATTCCCCGATAGATTAGGCCTGCCGACAATGCGCCGCAAGCCGGGACGCCCGGGCCGGAACCCGCCCCGGCCGCGCTGGTCCCGCCGGAGCCGAGCGATGAGCAACCTGCGCAGCGAGCGTGTCCTGAGCGTCCGCCACTGGAACGACACCCTGTTCAGCTTCACCACCACCCGCGATCCCGGGTTCCGCTTCAAGAACGGCCACTTCACGATGATCGGGCTGAAGGTGGACGAGCGCCCGCTGCTGCGCGCCTATTCCATCGCCAGCGCCAACCACGAGGAAACGATGGAGTTCTTCTCCATCAAGGTGCAGGACGGCCCGCTGACCCGGCACCTGCAGAAACTGCAGCCCGGTGACGAAATCCTCGTCGGCCACAAGCCCACCGGCACGCTCACCCTCGACAACCTCCGCCCGGGCAAGCGCCTGTGGCTGCTGGGCACCGGCACCGGCCTCGCGCCGTTCCTGGCCATCGTCAAGGACCCGGAAACCTGGGCCCAGTTCGAGCAGGTGATCGTGGTGCACGGCGTGCGCTGGACCAGCGAGCTGGCCTACGCCGGCTTCTTCGAGGCTGAACTGCCGCAGCACGAGTACTTCGGCGAGGACGTACGCGCGAAGCTGCGCTACTACCCGACGGTGACGCGCGACCCCTTCCGCAACACCGGCCGCATCACCGACCTGCTCGCGAGCGGCCGGATCAACGCGGACCTCGGGTTGCCGGCGCTGGACGTGGAGGAAGACCGTTTCCTGCTGTGCGGTTCGCCGGCGATGCTCAGGGACACGCAAGCGATCCTCGAGGGCTTCGGCTTTGCCGAATCGCGCCAGCACGTGCTGAAGGAATACGCGATCGAGCGCGCCTTCGTCGAAAAGTAGGCGCGGTGCACGCGGGCGACGGACGTCAGTTGGCGGCAACCACCAGTTGCCAGCGCGGCGCCGGCTGGCCGGGCGCGTGCGGGTGCTGTGACTCGTCCGGCAGTGCTTCGCCGAGTTGGACGAGAACTTCCCGCTGGCAGACCGTGCAGCGATAGATGCCAGCCCAGGCGGACGGCTTGCCCGGGAGTACGACAGCGTCGAAGGCGGCGTGGTTGGACTGCAGCAGCAGGCCCGGGTCCTTGAATACAGCCATGTCCCTGGAGGAATTCCGGTGTCGGTCGCGGACTCTGACCTCCCCGCCGGGGGGGAACAAGTAAACGCCTCGTAAATGTTTGGCAGGGGTCTGCGGGCTAGACTCGCCGGCACCCCGACCGCCGTCCGCGACCGATGATCCAGACCCAGCGCACCCTGCTCTCCGTGCTCTTCATCCTGTTCGTGGTGGTGCTGGCGCACCTGCTCGAGCAGGCGCAGTTCGGCCGCAGCAACGTGGTGATGGTCTACATGCTGGCGGTCGTGGTGGTGGCCGTGCAGATGGGGCTGTGGCCGGCGGTGCTGACCTCGCTGCTCGGCGTGCCGCTGTTCCACTACTTCGACGTGCCGCCCTATTTCCAGCTCGATGCGTCGGAACTGGAGCACACCTTCTCGCTGGGCGTGATGCTGGCCACCGCGCTGATCGTCAGCTCGGTGGCGAGCCGCCTGCGGCAGCAGGCGCTGGTGTCCGAGGAGCGCGCCAACCAGAACGCGGCGCTGTACGCGCTGGCCAGCGAGCTGGCCGAGGAACTGCCCGACGCCGAGGTGCTGGCGCTGACGGCCCGGCACGTGGCGCGCGCCTTCCGCTTGCCGGCGGTGCCGCCGCACGCGACCGTCGATGCCATCCGGGCCGCCGTCCCCGGCGGCCACGCCGACAGCCATCTCGACGCCATGTTGCGGCTGGCAGCGCAGGCGCTGGAGCGCAGCCGCCTGCGCGAACGCCTGCGCGGTTCGGAACGCCGGGCGCAGCAGGAAGCGTTGCGCAGCAGCGTGCTCGGCGCGGTTTCCCATGATCTGCGCACGCCGCTGGCGTCGATCATCGGGGCCTCGTCCAGCCTGGTGGACAGCGGCGAGGCCTACGCGCCCGACGTGCGCGGCCGGCTCGGGCGCGTGATCCACGAGGAGGCCCTGCAGATGAAGCGCATGGTGGAGAACCTGCTGGACTTCGCCCGCCTGCGCAGCAGCCAGCAGGAGGTGCAGGCCGACTGGCAGGCGCTGGAGGAAATGGTGGGCAGCGCACTGGCCACCATCCGCCGGCGCACCCGCGACCACCGCCTCGTCGTCGACGTGCCCGCCGAGCTGCCGCTGCTGCGCTGCAACGGCGTGCTGATCGAGCGGGTGCTGACCAACCTGGTCGAGAACGCGGTGAAGTTCTCGCCGCCCGGATCGACGGTGACGCTGCGCGCGCGGCGTTGCGGCGATCAACTCGAATTGCGGGTGCTGGACGAGGGCGCCGGCATCGAGCCGGCGCGTCGCGAAAGCATCTTCGAACCGTTCACGCGCTTCGGCTCGCAGGAAGGCTCCGGTCTCGGCCTCGCGATCTGCCGCGGCATCGTCGAGGCGCACGGCGGCAGCGTGGTGGCGGAGGACGCCGAGGGCGGCGGCGCCTGCTTTGTGCTGCGCCTGCCGATCGGCGGCGAGCCGCCGGCGCTGCCGTCCGGTGACGACAACGACAGGGGAATTGAATGAACGCGAGCGCACCGGTGCAGATGCTGCTGGTCGAGGACGACGACCAGCTGTCGATCATGCTGAAGACCGCCATGCACGAACACGGATACCTGGTGACGGCGGCGGCCAGCGGCGACGCCGCGTTCCGGGTTGCGCGCGAGTCGGAGCTGGACGTGATCCTGCTCGACCTCGGCCTGCCGGACATCGACGGCGAGCGCCTGATCCCGATGCTGCGCGATGTCAGCCGGGCGCCGATCATCGTCATTTCCGCGCGCGATGCCGAAGGCCAGAAGATCGCCGCGCTTGATGCCGGCGCCGACGATTACCTCACCAAGCCGTTCGGCATGGGTGAGTTGCTGGCGCGCGTGCGCACCGCGTTGCGCCGTCGCGTGCAGGCCGGCCAGGAAACACCGGAACTGACGCACTTCGCGTTTCGCGAACTGGCCATCGACATCGCGCAGCGGCAGGTGGCGGTGGGCGGTCGGCCGGTGCACCTGACGCCGGTGGAATTCCGCCTGCTCACCGCGCTGGCGCGCCGTGCCGGCCGGGTCATCACGCACCGGCAGTTGCTGCGCGAGGTGTGGGGGCCGCTGCACGAGGAAGACAGCCATTACCTGCGCATCTACATGCGCCAGTTGCGCGGCAAGATCGAGAGTGACCCGGCGCAGCCGCGTTACCTGCTCACCGAGCCCGGCGTCGGCTACCGGCTTGCCGCCGAGTAGTCGCCGGCGGCGGCCGCACGCGGGCCCTTGACGCAGCGGATCACGTCCCCACTTCGGCCACAGCGGCGTGGAATGGCACGCCCGACATCGACCGAAAACACACGGAGGATTCGCCATGAACCTGGTACGTCGCACGCCGCGCGGCCTGTCCGCGCTCGATCCCTTCGCCGGTTTCGACAGCCTGTTCGACCAGTTCGCGCGCCCGGTGCGGCTGCGTGACCTCGAGAACGAATTGCACATGCCGTCCACGGACATCCATGAAACCCGCGAGGCCTACGAGGTGACCGCGGAACTGCCCGGCATGAAGAAGGAAGACATCAAGGTCTCGCTGCACGACGGCGTGCTGCAGATTGCCGCCGGGAACAAATCGGAATCGGAAGAGAAGAAGGACGGCAGCGTCATTCGCCGCGAGCGCCGCTACGGCAGGTTCCTGCGCCGCTTCGCCATTGGCCCGGACGTGCAGGAAGACAAGGTGCAGGCGAAGTACGAGGACGGCCTGCTCAAGCTGGTCATTCCCAAGGTCGTGCCCAAGGGCAGCGAGCCGCGGCAGATCGATATCGGCTGACGCGTCGCGGCATGACCGGCCGGTCCCCGTTCGCGGGCGCGAGTCCTGTACCATCGTGCCACTTTGGCCAGGAGGGACACCCGTGAACCCGACCCGCATCCACGCATTCACCGACGACGCGCTTGGCAACCACGATGCTGTCGGCCTGGCGGCGCTGATCCGCGAGCGCAGGATCAGCGCCACCGAAGCGGCGCAGGCGGCGATTGCCCGCGCCGAGCGCGTGAACGGCGCCCTCAACGCGATCGAGCTCGCGACTTTCGAGCAGGCGCTGCTCGACGCGCGCAACCCGCGCAGCGGCGTGTTCTCCGGCGTGCCGACCTTCATCAAGGACAACACCGACCTGGCCGGCCTGCCGACGCGCCACGGTTCGCGCGCGGTGAACCCGCATCCGGCGAAAAAGGACGGCGCCTTCGCAAAGCAGTACCTCGCGCAGGGCTTCACGGTGATGGGCAAGAGCTCGCTGCCGGAATTCGGCTTCAGCGCCAGCACGGAGTTCGAGGGCGAGCACCCGACGCGCAACCCGTGGCACACGGCGTTTTCGTCGGGCGCCTCGTCCGGCGGCTCGGCGGCGCTGGTGGCGGCCGGCGTGGTGCCGATCGCGCATGCCAACGACGGCGGCGGCTCCATCCGCATTCCGGCGTCCTGTTGCGGCCTGGTCGGCCTGAAGCCGACGCGCGGGCGCTTCATCGACAGCGAGCAGGCGAAGTCATTGCCGGTGAATGTCATCGGCGAGGGCGTGGTGACGCGCAGCGTGCGTGATACCGCGGCGTTCTTTGCCGGCATGGAGCGCACCTGGCGCAACCCGAAGATGCCGGCGATCGGCGAGGTGATGGGGCCGGGCCGCAAGCGCCTGCGCATCGGCCTGATCACCGATTCGATCACCGGCACGCCCACCTGCGAGGAAACGCGCGCCACCGTGATGGCCACGGCGGCATTGCTGCAGGCGGCGGGTCACACCGTCGAGGAAGCGCCCCTGCCGGTGGAGAAAAGCTTCATCGACGATTTCACCCTCTACTGGGGCTTCCTCGCCTTCATGGTCGGCCACACCGGCCGCTACACGCTGAGCCCGGATTTCGACCGCAGCCGGCTGGACCCGTTCAGCCGTGGCCTGGCGGCGATGTTCCGCAAGCGGTTCTGGAAAGCGCCGGCCATGCTGCTGCGCCTGCGCCGCAGCGAAAGGATCTACGCGGAAAAAATCCGTGGCTTCGACGCGGTGCTGTCGCCGGTGCTGGCCCATGCGGTGCCGCGGCTCGGGCACCTGAGCCCGGAAGTGCCTTTCGATGAACTGTTCCCGCGCCTGATCCGCTACGCCGCGTTCACGCCCCTGAACAACGCCAGCGGCAGCCCGGCGATTTCCCTGCCGCTGGGCGCCTGCGCCAACGGCCTGCCGATCGGCATCCAGCTGGCGGCGCCGCACGGCATGGAGCGCACGCTGCTGGAGCTGGCGTATGAACTGGAGGCGGCGAAACCGTTCCGGAAGATCGCCGGCTGACGCACGCCGTTTGCCGGAATCCCGCTGTGCCCGGCGGCGCGTCAGCCGCCCGTGTTCCGCTTCCTGCGCACCTTCAGCAGGTTGAACAGCATGCGCAGGTCGCGCGCCGGCAGCAGCGGCACGCGCTCGTCGAGCCAGCTGCGCAGGCGCGCGTCCGCGTCGATGCCGAGTTCCTGCGCGGCGCGCTCGATTTCGGCCACCGCGTTGCCGTAGGACTGCGCTTCCGCCGGCGCCGCGTGGCGGGCGAGGGCCGCCAGTTCGCTGAGCGCATAGGCATAGACCATCACCGCCTGCGCGAGGTTGATGCTGGGTTGCGGCGCCGCCAGCGGCACCGTGGTGAGCAGCTGGCAGGCCTCGATGTCCTCGTTGACCAGGCCGGTGTCTTCCGGGCCGAACACCAGCGCCACGCGCGCGAGCATCGCGTGCTTGTCCTGCAGCATTCCCTTCAGTTGCGGCGGCGTCAGCACGCTGTGCCGGTGGTGCCGCAACTTGGCGGTGGTGCCGACCACCAGCGCGCAATCGCGCACGGCGTCGGCGAGCGTTTCGTGCAGCGTGGCGCCGTCGAGGATGTCGTGGCTGTACATCGCCATCTGCCAGGCGATGCCGCGCTCGCCGTCGACGGCGTTTTCGGTGCGGAACGGGCAGGGGCGAACGAGGCGCAGGCGCGAGAAACCCATCGTCTTCAGGGCGCGTGCGGCGGCGCCGAGATTGCCCGGGTGGCGGGTGCCGACGAGGACGAAGACGAGTTCCATGGCGATGCATCCCGCTGCGGCTGGTGACAGGGCGCGCTATTTCACCACAGCGCCGCGCCGCCGGCCGCGCGTTTGCACGGATAATGGCGCCCGCTGCGCCACCCACACCGCATCCGACCGAGGAGCCGCCATGACCGCCGCTGTCCTGTTCGAGGAAATTCCCACCGCCGACGGCTACGTGATCGGCCGCGCGACGCTGAACGCGGAGCAGTCGATCAATTCGCTGACGCTGGAAATGATCCGCCTGCTCGACGCGCAACTCGCCGCCTGGGCCGACCACCCGCAGGTGGCCTGCGTCTTCCTCGACGGGGCCGGCGACAAGGGTTTCTGCGCCGGCGGCGACGTGCGCAAGCTGTACGAGTCGGCGCGCGAATGCGGTGCGGAAACGCGTAACACCTACGCGGAGACCTTTTTCGGCGAGGAGTACGCGCTGGATCACCGCATCCACGTCTACGGCAAGCCGGTGATCGCCTGGGGGCACGGCGTGGTGATGGGCGGCGGCGTCGGCCTGCTGGCCGGTGCCTCGCACCGTGTCGTCACCGAAACCACGCGCTTCGCGATGCCGGAAATCACCATCGGGTTGTTCCCCGACGTCGGCGGCAGCCATTTCCTCAACCGTATGCCGGGCCGCACCGGCCTGTTTCTCGGGCTGACCGGTGCGCAGTGCAACGCCAGCGACGTGCTGTTTCTTGGCCTGGCTGACCGCTACATCCCGAATGCGCAACGCGCCGCGGTGCTGGCGGCCCTCGCCGAAGCACGCTGGAGCGAGAGCCCCGAGCTCAACCGCGCCACCGTGGGCCGCGTGTTGCGGCAGGCGGAAGCGAGGGCCGAGGTCGCGCGCCCGGCCGCCAACGTGCGCGTGCATTTCGACCTCATCCAGCAACTGACGGATGCCGATGACTGCGACGCGGTGGTGGCAAAGATCCTCGCCGCCGACAGCGCCGATGCGTGGGTCCAGAAGGCGCAGAAGACGCTGCGCGGCGGCTGCCCGGTGACGGCGCTGATCGTCTGGGAACAGATCCGCCGCGCGCGCCACCTGTCGCTGGCAGACACCTTCCGCATGGAGCTGGTGATTGCGGTGCAGTGCCTGCGCCACCCGGATTTCGCCGAAGGCGTGCGCGCGCTGCTGATCGACAAGGACGGCGCGCCGGCGTGGCAGCACGCGACGGTGGCGGACGTGCCGCTGGCGTACCTGGAGGAATTCTTCACGGCGCCGTTCGCGCCGCACCCGCTGCAGGCGCTCTGAGCGCGCGCGTTCAGCCGCGTTGCCGGAACAGCGCGTCCTCGCCGGCCTGCGCCAGCGTCGGGCAGCCGGCGAGCGCCATCGTCGTCTCCAGTTCCTCGCGCAGCAGTTTCAGCAGGTGTGCGACGCCGAGGGCACCGGCCACCGCCAGTGCGTACAGGCAGGGGCGGCCGACCAGCACGGCATCGGCACCGAGCGCGATGGCCTTGAACGCATCGCCGCCGCTGCGGATGCCGCCGTCGAGCAGCAGCGTCACGTCCTTGCCGACTGCGCGGCGTACCGCCGGCAGGGCGTCGAGGCTTGCCGGGGCACCGTCGAGTGCCCGCCCGCCGTGGTTGGAAACCACCAGCCCGGCGGCGCCGAGGGCGATGCAGCGCTCGGCATCGGCCGGGTGCAGCACACCCTTGACCAGCACCGGCAGCGCCGTGCTCGCCAGCAGCCAGCGCAGGTCGTCCTCCGTCGGCGCGGCACTCATCAGGCCCTGGAAGACGCGGCTGCTGCCGCTGGCCAGTGACACCGGCGACGGCGGCGCATAGGCGGCGAGGTTTTCTGCGCGGACATCCGCCGGCAAGGCAAAGCCGGCGCGTTGCGCGCGCCGGCTGGCCGGCTGCAGGGGCGTGTCCAGGGTGACCACCAGCGCGCTGTAACCGGCGGCCTCGGCACGCCGGACCAGCGCAAGCGTGGTGTCGCGCCGCGGCTGGAAATACAGCTGGAACCAGGCGGTGACCGGCACGTCGCGGCGGATTTCCTCCAGCGCGAACGACGACAGCGTGCTCACCACGCAGGCAGCGTCCATCGCCGCCGCCCCGCGCGCGGTTTCGAGTTCGCCGCGCGGGTGCACCAGTTTCTGCGCCGCCAGCGGCGCCAGCAGGAACGGGTGCGCGAAGGACTTGCCGAGCAGGCGGCAGGCCGTGTTGCCCTGCCGGCAGTCGCTGAGCAGGCGCGGCTGCAGGCGTACGCGCGCAAACGCAGCGCGGTTTTCCTGCAGCGTCCACTCGTCACCGCTGCCGCCGGCGATGTACGCCAGCGTCGGCGGCTCGATGAACGCCGCGGCGAGGCGTTCGTAGTCGTCGGCGCCGAGCAACTCCGGCGGCAGCGTCGTCAGTTTCGGTTTGTCGCGCAGTGGCGTGTGCATGGCGAAGGATGCTCCCCTTGCGGCGGCGTGCCGGCCGGATCAGAAATCCCAGCTCAGCGTCAGGTTGGCGTTGCGCGCGTCGCCGATGTAGGTGAACGCACCGCTGCGGTAGGCCGCCAGGTAGTAGTTCGCGTCGGCGGCGTTGTTCACGTTCAGGCGCAGTTGCAGCGTTTCCGCGAACGCGTAGCTGGCGAACAGGTCCAGCAGGGTGTACCCGGGTACGGTGTAGCTGTACTTGCCGGTGGTGGTGTCGAAGGCGGCGGCGCTGTCCGGCTGGCCGGCATGCATCTCGCCGGAATAGGTCACGGTGCCGCCGACGGCGAGTTTCGGCGTGGCGGCGTAGCGCAGCTGCAGGAACAGGCTGTCCTCGGCAACGTTGCTCAGCTTCTTGCCGACGTTCGCCGGCGTGAAGGACGCCAGCACTTCCGAGGTCAGCGTGGCGGCGCCGAACTGCACGCCGAGCCGCTCGCCGAGGTTGCCCGCGAGCGACACCTCGATGCCTTCGACGCGGTTCCTGCCGGTGTTCAGCGTCCCGGTGGTGGCGTAACTGCTGCCGACGCTTTCCATGACGTCGTCCTTGGTGACCTGGAACAGGGCCGCGCTGGCGAGCAGCTTCTCGTCGAGCAGGTTCCACTTGCTGCCGAGCTCGACGTTGCGCACCTGTTCCGGTTCGCTGGCCGCGACTTCCGCCGGGTTGGCCCCGCAGAGGCCGCCGTAGCCGCAACTGGCACCGAGATCCGATTCGCCGCCGTTGATTTCCGAGGCGCTGCTGAAGGTCAGGTAGACGTTGCCCTGGTCGGTAACGTCGACGACGGTGCCGAGGTGGTAGTTGAACAGATCGTCGGCATACGCGTAGGGCGTGACCACCAGCGTGCCGGTGTTCTGGATGCGGTTGCTGTAGTCGAAGCTGTCCAGGCGCACGCCGGCGAACACGCTGACCGACTCGCCCAGGTCGACGGTGTCCATCACCGACAGCGAGGTGGTCCTGATGCCGTAGTCGGAGTCCCAGGTGCCCTTGCGCACGTCGCGGCCGAGCAGCGTCGCGATGTTGCCGACCGGCGCGCCGCCGGCGTCGGTGGCGCAATGGCCGGGTGCCGGCGGGTTGCCGCCGCGGCCGGGCAGGATGCAGTTGGTCGCACCGGTGTTGTTGCTGACGTAGACGCCGTTCAGCACGTCCTGGTCGGAGAACTCGGCACCGAACACCCACTGGTGCGTCATGCCCGCGATGTCGGCGTCCAGGAACAGGTTGAGCTGGTCGACGACGTAGGCCACGTCCTGCCAGCCCTGGTGCGTGCTCAGCGTGACGGTCGCCACGGCGCCGGCCGGGTCCGTCGCATCGCGGGTGCCGCCGCGCGCGCCGGTGGCGAGGTAGCCGTTGTCGGTGCTGCCGAAACGCAATGCGTTTTCCACGCGCACGCGGTCACTGAATGCGTAGCGGGCGCGCAGCGTCGCCACGTCCACCTGCGAGGTGAGGAAGTCTTCGTCCTGGATGTAGCTGAAGACGTCGTGCACCGGCCGGCCGGCGCCGGCCGCCGCCGTCAGCGGCCGGATCCAGGTCCCGAGGTCGGGCGTGTCGCTGGCGTCGAGGTGGTAGTAGTCGCCGATCAGCGTGAAGGCATCGGCGGGCGTCCAGGCCGCCGACAGGGCGAAGCCGTTGCGCGCGCGGTCGGCGCGGTCGCGGTCGGGCACTTCCTCGTAGGCCTGCAGCGTGTTGATGCGAACGGCCAGCGTGTCCGAGGCGCGGTTGTTGGCGTCGAGCGTGATGCGGCGATAGGCGTCGGTGCCGGCACCGATCTGCAGTTTCGTGAAGTCGTATTCGCTGCTGGCCTGCTTGCTGACGCTGTTGACGGCGCCGCCGGTGGTGCCACGCCCGGCAAACGTCGAGCTCGGGCCCTTGCTCACCTCGACCTGTTCGGTGGCAAAGCTTTCACGGAGGGTCATGCCGGGGTCGCGCAGGCTGTCGACGAACACGTCGCTGCGCGCCTCGTGGCCGCGGATCACGTAGCGGTCGCCGAAGGCGTTGCCGTTTTCGCCGGTGCCGAGGGTGATGCCCGGCAGCGTGTCGAGGATTTCGCGCAGGTCGCTGTTGCCGGCGTCCTGGATGGCCGACTGCGTCAGCACCTCGATGGTTTGCGGCGTCTCGGCAAGCGGCCTGACGTGGCGCGCGTCGCCGGAAACGCGCGCCTTGTAGGGCGCGCCGGCCTGCGCGTAGGGGTTGCTGTCGAGGGTGCGCTCCTCCACTTGCAGCGTATCGAGCGTGACGCCCGCTGCCGCTGTTGCTGCCGCGGCCGGCGCCGCTGTCTGCGCGCTGTCACCGGTTGCCGCCGCAGCGGCCGCCGGCGTCGTCGCCGCGTCCGCGTGCAGCAGCGGACTGGCCATCAGTGCCGAGATGGCGACGGCCAGTGCGTGCGGGCCGGGCAGGGTGCTGCCGTTGCGCAGGCGGCGGGCGTGTTGCGGGCGGGTGGCGGACGGCATGGAGGTCTCCTGGCGGTTGGCGTGAACAGAAATCGGGGTGGTGATCACTGCGTGATCAGTGAGTAGTCGACGGGCAGGCTGACGGTCAGCGTCTGCAGGCCCAGGGCGTCGGGCAGGCGTGGCATCGGCGCCGCCCGCTGCAACAGCGCGAGCGCTGCCTCGTCGAGCAGGGCATGCCCGGAACTCCGTTCGATGCGGGCGTCGAGCAGTGCGCCGCGGCGGTCGATCGTGAAATTCACGGTCACCACACCTTGCTGTTTCGCTTTCCGGGCCGCCGTGGGGTAGCGCTTGTGGCGGTTGAGCCAGCCCGCGAGCTGGCCGAAGTAGGTGGTGGTGGCCCGGGTGCCCGGCACACGGCCGGCATCCGGCGGCGGCGGGGGGGCGGCGCTGGCAGCCGGTGCCGCGGCGGGCAGCGCTTCCGGCGGGGTGGCGGGCATGGCCGGCGTATCGGCGGCAGGCGTGGGTGGAACATCCGCCGGCGCGGTGGTGACGGCTGCCGTCGCCGTGGCCGTGGGCGTGGCGGCGGCCGTGTGCGCAGCGGGCGGTTCCGGCACCCGGCGGGGCGCGACGGCCACGGGCACCGGGGCCTGCGCCGGCGCGGCCGGTTCGACGCTCACCACCAGCAGGCCCGGGACCTCGGTGACCCGCGGCACGGCCGGGTTGTCCGGCAGCAGCAGGCCGAGCACAGCGGCGTGCAAGGCGGCCACCAGGGCCAGCGCGCGCGGCCAGCGCGGCACGGCGCCAGCCGGCGCGCGGCTGTCCGGGCCAGCGGGAGAGAGAGGGACCGCGACCGGGCCTGGCATGCCGGGTGGGGGGGATGGCGGGTTCAGCACCGCAATGCTCGCTGTCAGGTTGCGAATGCGAATCAGTATCATTAACATCCGACGCGGATGTCAACACAAACAGGAATCATTCCTTTTTGGCGGGCAGGCCCGGATACCAGTCGCTGTCGGAGGCGTAATGAACGGATCGAGTTGGGGCCTGCTGGGCCTCTGGGCGCAGGGCGACACCGTGACCCGCGGTGTCGCCCTGCTGTTGCTGGCGATGTCGCTGGCGTCCTGGACGGTGATCGCGGTGCGCGTGCGCGACAACCTGCTGCTGCGGCGCATGGCACAGCAGGCCAAGCGCGACTTCTGGCACGCGAAATCGATCGCGGCCGGCAAGGCCGTGCTGTCGGTGCGGCCGGCGGAAAACCCGTTCCTGGCGCTGGTGCAGGAAGGCGAGGAGGCGGTGCGTCACCACCGCGAATGCGGCAATGACCTGCACGGCACGCTGAACATCGGCGACTGGGTGAGCAGCAACCTGCGCCGCGTCATCGAGGACAGCGCCGAGCGCATGCAGTCCGGCATGACCTTGCTGGCGTCGATCGGTTCCACCGCGCCCTTCGTGGGGCTGCTCGGCACGGTGTGGGGCATCTATCACGCCCTGGTGAACATCGGCGACAGCGGCACCGCGACCCTGGACCAGGTCGCCGGGCCGGTCGGCGAAGCGCTGGTGATGACCGCCTTTGGCCTGTTCGTCGCCATTCCCGCCGTGCTCGGCTACAACGCGCTGGTGCGCAGCAATCGCACGCTGGTCGCGCAACTGAACCGTTTCGCGCACGAGCTGCACGCGTTCTTCGTCGCCGGTGCACGGGTGGCGATGACCGATGCTGCCCGCAGCGGCACGGCCACGCTGCGCTCGTCGCCGGTGCCGGCGATGGCGCCGCCGGGCGCCACGTCACTGCGCTGAACAGGAGGCGGGCAGATGGCAAGCGGCCGGTTCGGGCAGGACGACGACGAGGTGATGAGTGAAATCAACATGACGCCGCTGGTCGACGTCATGCTGGTGCTGCTCATCGTGTTCATGATCACGATGCCGGTGCTGACGCACGCGGTGCGCATGGAGCTGCCGCGTGCGGGCAGTGCGCCGGAAAATGCGCGCCAGGCGCATGTCACCGTCGCCGTGCAGGCGGACGGCAGCTACCGCTGGGATGGTCAGGCGGTGGATTTTTCCGCGCTGGAAGCACGGCTGGCGGCCGCCGCGCAGCAGCAGCCGCCACCGTCACTGCACATCCGCGCCGACCGCGCCGTGGTGTATGACAAGGTCGCGCAATTGCTGGCGGCGGCGCAGCGTGCCGGGCTGGTGAAGGTCGGTTTCGTCACCGAGCCGAGGTGAACCGCCGGCGTGCGCCGGCCGTGTTCACACTTTCGCCCAGCGCCGCAGCAGGTTGTGGTAGGTGGCGCTGAGGCGCAGCACCGCCGGGTTCTGCGCCGTGGCGGCGTCGGCGCGCAGCAGGCGGATGCTGGTGTCGAGGTCAAACAGCAGCGTGCGTGCGTCGTCGTCGGCCACCATGCTCTGCAACCAGAAGAACGAGCAGACGCGCGCGCCGCGCGTCACCGGCGTCACGCGGTGCAGGCTCGATGACGGGTACAGCACCATGCTGCCGGCCGGCAGTTTCACGCGCTGCGTGCCGAAGTGGGTTTCCACCGTGAGTTCGCCGCCGTCGTACTCGTCCGGTTCACACAGGAAGAGGGTGGCGGAAACGTCGCTGCGGAACAGCGTGCCGCTGCCCGGCAACTGCATCACCGCGTTGTCGACGTGATTGCCGTAGGTGCCGCCGTCGGCGTAGCGGTTGAATTTCGGCGGGTGGATGCGCAGTGGCAGCGCCGCGCTGACGAAGGTGCCGTTCTTGTCCAGCCGCCGCAGGATTTCGTTGCCGAGTGAAACGGCCAGCGGATCGTTGTCGCTGAGTTGTTCGTTCTGCTTGACCTTGCCGGCGACGTTTCCCGCCGTCTGCCGGCCGTCGATCCAGGCCGCGGCGTCGAGCCGCTCGCGGAACTGCCGCACGGTGTCCTTGTCGAGCAGGTTCTGGATCACGTTCAGCATGGGCAATCTCCTGGCGGCGAAGGGCGCATCGGCGGACGCATCAGGGCGGCGAGTCCGGCACCGCGTAGGGTGCCGGCAAACGCGACAGCGGCACCTTGTCCGCGGTCAGGATGACGCCACGGGCCAGCGCGTCGTGACGCACGACGGCGGCGACGACGCTGCCCTCGCCGCTGCCCACGGCATCCAGCACGCGGCCGACGTCCTGGCCGTCGCCGTCCTGCAGCGCGCTGCCGGCGGCCGGCGCGGCAGCCGGTGCATGCAGGAGCTGCAGACGCTCCTTCATCCTGCCCTTGAAGTGCATGCGGGCGACGACTTCCTGGCCGGTGTAGCAGCCCTTGCGGAAGTTCACGCCGTCGATCACGTCGTAGTTGAGGGCTTGTGGCAGGAACGCGTCGGCACTGGCGGTATCGACCAGCAGTTCGCCGGCGCGAATGCAGGCCGCGCGCCAGGCGGCGGCATCGCCGTCCGCGGCGGCGGGCGGCGTGGACGGGTCCCAGCGCAGCGCCCGCTGGCCGCGCAGGTGCAGGATGCGTGCGCCGCCGGCCGCGGCCGTCACGCTGAACGGTGCCGCGGTGTCGATGACGGCATACGCCAGCGCGACGGCATCACTGTCGTCACGCAGCGTGACGCGGGAAAACACCGCGTACTTCTTCAGGTGCGACAGCACGGCAGCGACGCGGTCGCGCGGCATCAGCAGGCGCAGGCCGCCGGCCACCGAGAACACGTAGAAGGAAACGATCATCCGGCCCTGCAGGTTGCACAGCGCGCCGAGTGCCGCGCGGGTGCCGTCCAGTTGCCGGCAGTCGCAGGTTGCCTGGCCCTGCAGGAACGTGGCGGCGTCGCCGCCGTCGATGGCCAGCACGCCCAGCGTCGGCAGCGGGAAAAAACCGGAGTGCGTCTCGGGCAAGCCTTCGTTCATGCGTGGGTCTTCCTGGCAGCGGAAATGCAGGGCTGGCAACGGATGCCGCGATGGCGGACAGGCCGGCGCGGTGTTCGCGCACGGGCGCGATGCCGCCGGGATGATACGAACTGGCGCCGCGGATTTCAGCCGCAGCCGGCGTGGGGGAAAGCGCCGGCGCAGGGCGCTGCCTATAATGCGCGTCCGCCAAGCGAGGTGATGCCATGCGCACCGCAGACGAATTCGCACGCCGCCTGCAGCGGCTGTCCTGGGATTGCCGCCGCGGCATGAAGGAAACGGAAGTGCTGCTGACGCCCTATCGCGAGGCCTGCTTCGACGGCTTGCCGCGCGCGCAGCAGGAGGACTTCCTCGATCTGCTCGATTGCTCGGACGCGGACCTGTTCGCGTGGTTCGCCGGCGGCGAGCGCCCGGCGGACGCGCGCCTGGCGGCGATGGTCGATGCGGTGCTCGCGCACGCCGAGCGCGCCGGGCATTCGCCGGCATGAAGCCCTTCGGCAAGGATGCCGGTGTGTTTGCACCCGCGCTGTCGCTGCGGGCGTCAGCGGTATGGGCGGCCGGCCTTTGCCTGTTGCTGTTGGCGGCCGCGGGCGCGGCTTGTGAGTCAAACCTGCCGCTGGCGTTGCGGGCCAGCCTGTTGCT
>Ga0073934_10003620_pt1 | contig 27913 bp, 17 predicted proteins | sample LarsenN4metaG_FD_76834 | JGI IMG/M metagenome (GOLD analysis project Ga0073934, IMG submission 76834) | Hot spring sediment bacterial and archeal communities from British Columbia, Canada, to study Microbial Dark Matter (Phase II) - Larsen... ... | reverse complement strand
GTGATCAAGGTGATCTGGGGCACGGACTGGGACCCCATCCTCGAAAACGACACCGACGGTCTGTTGGTGCGGCGCATGGGCGAAGTGGTGGACGGCGAGTACCAGAAGTTTGTCGTCGAGTCCGGCGCATACATCCGCAAGCACTGGTTCGGGCACGACCCGCGGCTGCTGAAGCTGGTCGAGCACATCTCCGACGAGCAGTTGCCCAAGCTCCGCCTGGGCGGGCACGACCCGAGAAAAGTTTACGCGGCATATAAGGCCGCCTTCGAACACCGCGGTGCACCGACGGTAATCCTCGCGCGCACCATCAAGGGCTACGGCCTCGGCGAAAGCGGCGAAGGAAAAAACATCACCCACCAGCAGAAGAAAATCAACGAAGAGGAATTGCACAACTTCAAGGCGCGCTTTGGGATTCCCATCAAAGACGAAGACCTGCAGGACGCGCCCTTCTACCGCCCGCCGGACGACAGCCCGGAAATCCAGTACCTGCGCGCGCGGCGACAGGAGCTGGGCGGTTACGTGCCCAGGCGCTCGGTGCGGGCCAAGCCGCTCCAGGCGGAGTTCGGCGACCTCTTTGAGGAATTCTACAAGGGCACCGAGGGCCGCGAAGTCTCCACTACCATGGCCTCGGTGCGCATGATGACCAAAATGCTGCGCGACAGGGAAATCGGCAAGCTGGTGGTGCCCATCGTGCCCGACGAGGCGCGCACCTTCGGCATGGAGTCGCTCTTCCGCCAGGTGGGCATCTACGCGCACACCGGCCAGCTCTACGAGCCGGTGGACGTGCACACCCTGCTCTACTACAAGGAAGCGAAAGACGGGCAGATCCTGGAAGAAGGAATCACCGAGGCCGGCTCGATGTCGTCGTTCATCGCCGCGGGTTCAGCCTACGTCACGCACGGCATCAACACCATTCCATTCTTCATTTACTATTCCATGTTCGGGCTGCAGCGCATCGGTGACCTGGTGTGGGCCGCGGCGGACATGCGTTGCCGCGGCTTCCTGCTGGGCGGCACGTCTGGCCGCACCACGCTGGCCGGCGAAGGGCTCCAGCACCAGGACGGCAACAGCCACGTCCTTGCGCTCACCGTGCCCAACTTGCGCGCGTATGATCCGGCCTTTGCGTACGAGATTGCCGTCATCATCCAGGACGGCATCCGCCGCATGTACCGCGACGGCGAGAGCATCTTCTACTACATCACCGTGATGAACGAGCCCTACGCCATGCCGCCCATGCCGGCAGGCGCGCGCGAAGGCATCCTGAAGGGGATGTACCGCTACCGCGCCTCGGAAAACAAGAAGGCCAGGCTGCGCGCGCAACTCTTCGGCAGCGGCGCAATTTTGTTGGAGGCCCTCAAGGCTCAGGAGCTGCTGGAAAAATTTGGCGTGGCTGCCGACGTGTGGAGCATAACCAGCTATAAGGAACTTTACCGCGACGGCATGGACGCGGACCGCTGGAACATGCTCCACCCGGCGGAAAAGCCCCGCGTCCCATACGCCACCCGGTGCCTGGCCGACGCGCCGGGCGTGTTCGTCGCCGCGTCCGATTATCTGAAATCGCTGCCGGCCATGGTCTCCCGCTGGTTCCCGCGCCCGCTGGCCTGCCTCGGCACCGACGGCTTCGGCCGCAGCGAAAGCCGCGCTGGGCTGCGCGACTTCTTCGAGGTGGACGCCCGCCACATCGCCTTCGCCGCGCTCGCCGAACTCTTGCGCGAGAAAAAGATCGAGGCGCCAGTGGTGAAGAAGGCGATGCAGGAACTGGGAATCAATCCCGAAAAGCCCAACCCGGCGATTTCGTAGTTGCTCTGGTGTCGGGAATGAGAAGGCTCGGCCCAGGTCTTCGATTTTTTACGTTGCTCGCTGCGCTGTTGGCGAGCGGTAGCTCGTCGGCCGCCCAGACTCTTCAAGATGTTCTCAGTCAGCACTCCATCCCGGCTGTGTCCGGCACGATTCAAAACCTGAATGAACGCATCACCAGCTTTGCGGTTCTCGACAGCGCCACCCACTTCGTCATCGCCTACTACATTGACGACGGTTCTGGCCTGCTATCCCCTCCTCTTCTTGTAGGGCGCTACAACAAGAAGGAGCAGGGCTGGAAAACCACCGCGCTCCGGAACGTCGGGGCGCCCTTCCTGGGCACGGAAGTCAATTGCCTCGGCTCGGTAACGGCCATTCGCCAGATGCCGGGATTCATTTTCATCGATACACATCTGAACCCGTCAGCTGGTTGCCTGGTGGTCTTTTCTGACGACTTGGCCGTAAGGAAGGCGCTCTCCGGCTGGTACCTGGCTGCATTTCGTTCGGGACTGCTTGTTTTCCATAGAAGCCAGATCCATTTCGCGCCGACACATCCTATGGAAATTGCCGTCTACAACTTGCAGAGCGACGCGCAGACTCAAATCTATCCGCCACTGCAAGACCCCATCCGTGCCGAATACGTCGAAAGACTTCGATCATTAATGCCCGGCGAGGATTGGTGCCGAGAGCACAACACCTCTTGTGACCCGCGGCAATTTAGCAACGAAATCTGGGGCGCCGTCGCGGTCAACGAAGAGGCCGGAGCAATGGCGTTTGTCGCACGATTTGACCCGGGAGGACTCGTTCCAAAGGAGGTCCAAGAACGAACGCCGGACTTGACACAAGATGTGGCCTACGTGTTCCTGTTTTCGCCCCATGCCGTTCGTCACAGGCAATTCCGCTTCTCCGAAATCAGAGAACGGTTCGGTGCCGCAGCCCAGGACGACCTGGTGAAGCCCGCCGTTCTCGATCGGCTATTTGCCCAAACTTCGCCCCGCCCCGAGCGATGATGATTGCCTGCTCCTCCAGGGCTTGCCCCATGCAGTGCCGCGCTTCAGCGCGGCACTTTGTTCTTCGGCCTGTAGAGGCACGATAAATCGTGCCACGACCACTACCGCAGCGCCTTTTCCAGCTCCTTCGCCGCATTCTCAATCAGCGCTGTTTCTTCTTCCAGCACCTTGCCCACGCGCAAGATTTCCACCTCGGCTTCCTTCCACTTTTTCTGCTCGATAGCTTCCCGCACGCCGGGCATGGTCTTTACGCCGTAGCCGGTGTAAAACCCCGGCGCATAGATCATGTGCCGGAACCACGGCCGGCCTGGAAGTCCCTCGGCGCTGGTGAGGCGTCGCTCGCTCTGAATCAGCAGTGCGTTCACTTCGCGCACGGACGCGCGCGCCAGGGCCGCGCCGCCGTTTTCGCGCGCCTTCCCCAGCGCCTTGTCGTAACGCTCTGCGGCGCGGTTCAACGCGTCTAGCGCGTTGTCGAGCGGCGCGAAGTTCAGAAATGGCGGCACGGGCTCCGCCTGCGGAAGCACTTCCGGTTCCTTGGGGTCCATCGTGGCTTTGAACACGCCCTCTTCGATCTGCCGGTTGCGCTCGCAGATCTGCTCCCGCTGCCCGCTGTGCAGCTTCTTCAGCTCATCCGCGTAGCGCGCCACCGTACCCGCGAAATTAGAGAAGTCGTACGGCAGCAGGTCCGCGTTGGCCAGACGCATCGCAGCCGTGCCGCCGGTCTGCGCCAGCGCCCGGCCGTAGCTGAAGTCGGTGTCGGAGAACTTCGTGTACCAGTAAAAGTCGTCGTAGATGGAATGGTAGATGCCCCCGCCGTCTTCGCCCCCATAGCCGATGTTGAGCGCGGCCACGCCGAGGTGCTGAAGAAATGGCGTGTAGTCGGAGCCGGAGCCGAGGGCGCCGATGCGCAGGTCGGCGCGCATGCGGGCCTCGCGGCGATCCTCGGGCGAATTCGCGCGGCGAATGCGCGCAAGCTGGTTGCGCTTCCACGCGGACAGGTTCGTCTCCGGATCAGTGATGTCGCGCGCCACCCCGTTGATAAACTTCTCGAGCGTGTGCGAGCCGGACATGCCCAGATAGCCGCGGCCGTTCGAATCGGAGTTGATGTAGACGACGGCGCGCTGGCGCAGCTCGTCGGCGTGCGCTTCGGCCCATTCCGTCGAGCCGAGCAGGCCCGGCTCTTCGCCGTCCCAGGCGCAAAGAATCATGGTGCGTTTCGGCTTCCAGCCCTGCTTCATCAGTTCCGCGAACGCGCGCGCTTCTTCCATCACCGCGACCATGCCCGACGTCGGATCCTCCGCGCCGTTCACCCAGGCGTCGTGGTGATTCCCGCGCACGATCCACTCGTCGGGATAGACCGCCCCGGGAATGCGCACAATCACGTTGTACAGCTGCTTCAGGTCCCAATTCGATTTCACTTTCAGGCGTACTTTCGCCGGGCCCGGGCCGATGCGATAGGTGACACTCAACGCGCCGCGCCACGCCTCCGGCGCCAGCGGACCTTTCAGCGCGGCCAGCAGCGGCTGAGCGTCGCCGTAGGAGATGGGTAGCACGGGAATTTTTGTCAGCGTCTTCGCCTCGCTCAGGGCAAGACGCTTCGCGTTTTCCGTCGCGCCCACACCTGGCGTGAGCGGGTCGCCCGGGTAGAGCGGCATATCCGCGACGCTGCCGCGCTGCACGCCGTCCTTCGGACGGTACGCACCTTCCGGGAAAACTTCGCCCTGATAGTAGCCGTCGTCCTTTGGGTCGGAGTAGATCAGGCAGCCGATGGCGCCGTGCTCCGCGGCCACTTTGGGCTTGATGCCCCGCCACGAGCCGCCGTAGCGCGCAATGACGATGGCGCCCTGCACGGAAACGCCCAGACGCTCGAGCTGCTCGTAGTCCGCGGGCACACCGTAGTTCACATACACCAGCGGGCCGGTGACGTCGCCGTCGGCGGAGTAGGCGTTGTAGGTGGGCAGTTGCTCGCCCTGCTGATTCGACGTGGGGTCCACGGAAACCGCCGGCTCCTGCAACTTCGCGGTGAACTTCACGGGCTCCAGCAGCTCGACGGCGCGTTCCTTCGGCGTGGGGAAGAGCACGTCGAAGGTTTCCATCTTGGCCTCGAGGCCCCACTCCTTGAACTTCGCCAGCATCCATTCAGCGTTGTCCTTGCCGTAGGGCGAGCCAACGTGGTGTGGTCGCGCCGAAAGCCGCTTCATGTACTCGCGCATGTTTGCCGCGCTGGGGATGGCGCGGAACTTCGCCTCCCATTCACGCTCGATGCGCGAGCCTTCGGCGGAATAACCCTGCAGCGGCGCCTCATCCGACGCCACAGTTAACACGCACAACACTCCCATCACCAGCGGTGCCCACAGCCGCACACGACGCATAAGTCCTCCTTCAGAGTCGCGGAATATACCATTCTGTCGCTCGAATGTGTTGCTTGGAAATTGTGGGAGGCTCAGCGCGCGGGATCGCGGCGGCGGAGTTGCGGGAACATCTGGAAGATGCTCGCCAGCAGGGCAACGCCCACCACGTACCAGCCGGATGCATCCACAGGCACCGAGGCGCTATCCGCCGCGTATGCCCGGAAAAGCCACAGAAGAATTTCCTGCGTTCCGAACGACAGCCCGAACACCAGCGCGAAGCCGAACGCGATGAACGCGAGCAGCACCAGGCTTTTCGCGATCTTGCCGGGAGCGAACACGGCGCTCAGCGCCAGGCTGGTGACCTCTCCGATCGCCGGTGTGGCGAGTTCCGTCAGGGCCGGCGACAAGGCGGGACGCGCAGCGGCGCGCTCGCGCCAATCCTGCAACTCCCGGGCGAGCTCCTGCACCCGGCGTCTGAGCTGGCGGATCGAGCCAGCCGCGAGCGGCGTTAAATGGAAGGTGCCGGAAGTTGCCCGCTGCGCGTCGCCCCAGGAAACGTACACACGCTCCGTCCGCCACCAGCCGGCGGGACCGGGGCCCAGCCGAAGACCGGAGATCTGCTCGCGGCGCAACGCGAAGCGGGCCTCTTCGCCGGCGTAACAAAGGCGGTCCTCGCTCCAAAACAGAAATCCCACGTCCCACACCGAATGGCCTTCATAGCTGCGCGGGGACGCATCGGGCGAAAGTCCGACAAAGCAGCCGCGCCACTCGCGGACTTTGATGCCTTCGCGATCGAGTTTGGTGCGCAGCCGGCGTTCCAGGTCGTCGTAGCCCCGCAAGGGAGACACGTTGGCGAGCCACAGGTAGATGGCGATTGTTGCGCCTAGTCCGGCGGCATAAATGGTCCAGCGCGTTGCGCCTTCCCAGCCGGCGAAGCGCACCACCCAGGCAATCACTGCGGGTGGTATCGTGGTGCCGGCCAGGAGCGTACAGAAGAAGCGCAGGTTGATGCGCCCCTTGACGGTCGTGGAAAAGACTTTTCCGCCGCCTGCCAGGGCGGGCGGCGACGCGTAATGCTCTTCCGGCGTATCCGGCGCGGCCAGCAATGCTTCCAGCCGGCCAGACGGAATCCCGGCCAGCCGCGCCAGCGCTTGCGCGCGGCGCACAGTGGATGGATGCGTCGAAAGCCGCTCATCCCACTTGCCCCACTTGATGGGCAGCAAACTCAATCGGTTGACTTTCACCAGGCCTGTGATGAGCCCTTCGGCATCGCCCGTCAATTTATACGCGCCGGCGTCGGCTTCGCGCTCGCGGCGGCGGCTGAACAGGAGATGGACAAACAGCGCGAGCATAACCAGCAGAGGCATGACGGGGACCCAGCGGGGCATGCCAAAGAGCGCGGAGATGAACGGATAGAAGACGACGGCAGCGCCCAGACCGAGCAAATACACGGTGAGGGCCTTGCCAATGTGCTTGCCCTTCAGGTGGGCCAGTTCGTGTGCCATGACGGCATCCACTTCGCGCTTGTTCAACTTGCGCAGCAGGTAGTCGGTCAGCAGGACGATGTTGCCTTGCATGGCGAAGGCATTGGCTAGGCGGCCCTTGCCGGCGGGCAAAAGGAAGATCTGCTGAAGCTTGACCCCGGCCTTATCGGCCAGGGCGAAGATGCGGTCGCGCAGTTCGCCGGTGGTGAGCGCGTGCGGCGTCAGGTCCAGCGCCTGGGCCAGTTTCTTCATCGCGACCATGCGGGCGGCAAACGCCCCGGCCAGCCAGAGCACCCCTGCGCCGCTGTGGCCTTTCGCGAGTGCAATGACCCCGCCGCCGACCAGCACGATAGGCAGCACACCGGCCACCTGGCCCCACACGGTCTGTCGGAAGATTTCCTGCCGCGTCCAGTCCGTGCCGCGCACACGCGCCTGCACAGGATAAGAGAGGATGGAGCAAATCAAATTGATCACGCCGGGCGGCAGCAGCACGAGCAAGAACGGGTGGATGGCCCTGAATCCAATCGTATTCAGAAAGCTGGTGCCGCCCAGCAGGAAAAGGGATAGCTCGCTCACCTGGAGGGCGTCCACCGCCGACCACCACACAAACCACGTGCCCAGCATCGTGCGCTCGAAAAACCGCCAATAGCCGTGCCACGCGGGAATGCGCTGATCGGCGGGAGCGCGCAGCGCCACGCCGCGCATCCACAGCACCAGGCCGATCGGCAGCACGAAAATGACAGCCAGCGGCAGGCCGGCCCTCAGCAGGTCCGCGCGGCAATAGCCGTATTCGATACGGATGGTTGGCGCGGGTGGGGAATCCACTGGAATGGCAAAGTGCAGGACGTCGGTCTCATACTCGAATTCTTCCGGCAGGGGCACGGCCGCGGGGCTGGACACCCTGTAACCTGCGCGGGGAAGATTAATGGAGACGTATAACATCCGGACGCGCAGCGGTTTCAGGTACTCGATCAAGGGTATCAGATCCAGACTGGCACCAAACGCCGCGCCGTGGCGCCGCGCAAAGCCGGCACACTGCCCGGAGGTCAGGCTGCGTATAGGCAGGTCTTTGTACTCTAGTCGACAGCCGAGCGACTGGGCCAGCGCTTCTCGTGCGTCGCCACGTGTTTCGGCCGGGAGAATCAACGTCAGGTCAATAGAGGCCGTGCCCGAGAGGTCGAGGAACAGGCGGAGATCGGCGACCGCTACGTCTTCCTCATCTTCTTCCGGAGATGGGACAGTTACCTGCGCGGGCAGCGCGGCGGCCAGAAACAGGGCCGCGAGGGCGCCGCGGAGAATGCGTCTGGGGAAAACGCACATCGACGAGGATGCTAGGGTTGAGGCAGAGGGGCGTCAACGCACGTGTTCAACAGGCTTGTATAATTTGCCAACAGTAATCAGGGGACGCTGCGCAGTCTTGCGCAGTTCCTAGGTGCGACAATCACCAAAGCCTCGGCCTTTCCACTGGCGGGCTGCATCGCCGCTACGCAGCCGGCGGAGTTGCCTGCAGCGGCGGGCGCTTCGTGTGGAAGTCGGTCGTCTGCTGGTAGGCGCGCGCCACAGAGAGCACCTCTGATTCGCCGTAGAGTTTTCCCGTAAACACGATGCTGGTCGGCGTGCCGTCGTTCTTGCGGAAGCCGTGTGGCACCACCACCTGCGGGTGCCCGGTCAGGTTGGTGAGTAGCAGGTTCGAGCCGCCAAACGACGGTGCCACGTACACGTCCAGCTCCGCCATCAGCTTTTCCATCTCCTGCATCAGCAGGGTGCGGATGCGATTGGCGCGGAGGTACTCGACCGCGGGAATCAGTTGCCCCTGGCGGAACGAATTCGGCCACGCGTTGGCCACCTGTCGCACCATCGTGTCGTCCTTGCCTGTGCGCGTGATCTCGTCGAACGCCGTTGCGGCCTCCGCATTCAGGATGATGTTCAGCGCGCTGACCGGATATTTCTCCGGAAGCTGGATGGGAATCAGCTTGATCCCGAGCCCGCGCAGCGCGTCCAGCGCGCGGCGATCGAATTCCTGCGATTCGCGGATCAGCGCTTTCTGCTCTTCGCGCTCGACGTTCTTCGCGCGGTCTTCATCGAACAGCGTTGCAACGTAGCCGATGCGCAGCGATTTCACGTCCCGCGCCGGCGGCCACGCAAACGGGCGCTCCACCGCGCTGGGATCGCGCAGGTCGGCGCCGTGGATGGCGTGGAAGACCAGCGCGCAATCCTCCGCGGAGCGGGCGATGGGGCCGATCTTGTCCATGCTCCAGCACAGCGCCATCGCGCCGTAGCGGCTCACTCGTCCGAACGTCGGCCGCAAGCCTGTGACTCCACAGCGCGTGCATGGCGAGATGATGCTCCCCAGCGTCTCCGTGCCGATGGCGAAGCCCACCAGCCCCGCTGCCGTTGTCGCCGCGGAGCCGGCCGACGAGCCGCTCGAGCCCTGCTTCGGGTTCCACGGATTTTTCGTCGTGGCGTCGTACCACACATCGCCCCAGGCCAGCTCGCCGACCGACGTCTTCGCCACGAGCACCGCGCCAGCCTGCTCCAGCCGTTCGACCACCGCGGCCTTCTCCGGGCGGACTTGATCCTTGTAGGGCACTGAGCCCCACGTCGTTTTGTAGCCCGGCACGGCGAACAGGTCTTTCGCGCCCCACGGAATCCCGTGCAACGGCCCGCGATATTTTCCGGCGGCGATTTCGCGGTCGGCCTGCTCGGCCTGCTCCATGGCCAGCTCTTCGGTCAGCGTAATCACGGCGCGCAGCACGGGGTCGAATTTCTTCAGACGTTCGAGGTAGAGCTTGGTCAGTTCGACCGACGAAACCTGCTTGCTCTTGAGCAGTGGCGCGAGTTGCGCCACCGTCGCAAAGGCCAGCTCGTCCGGCGACGCAGGCTTCTTCGCGCCTGCTGTGCTCACCTTCAGCGCCGTGCGGACGGCTTTCTCATCGCCGCGCCTGGCCGGCTGGGGATAGAACCACAGCGCCGGCGGCACGCCGTTGTCCAGCGCGACCGCGCGAGCCTTTGCGTAGCCCTCCAGCGTCTCGTTCAGTTCCCGCAGCATGAGCTTGCGTTTGGCCTCGTTGAACTCGAGTCCGGAGATCCACTCCGCCTGCTTGATCAGCTCCTCCGTCACCTTCGGCTTGTTCTGCGCCAGCGCCACCAGCGCGCGGCCGAAGACGGCCGTGCCCGCGCCCAGCGCGGAAATCACCTTCAGCACTTTTCGCCGCGGCCAGCGCTTTTCGCTTTGGAGTCTGTTTACAAATTTCATGCGCCTCTCCTCATGTCGTTCTGGACGCCCACACGCCTTGTCCGGTTCGTGCAAATTGTTCAACCGGCCGGTGCGGGGCGAAGGCGCCCCTGCAAACGGACGCGGCCGGGGAAGCGAAGTTCTTACCACAACTCGCGCTCCGGCGCACGCTCCGCGAGGGCGCAGGCCTGCCGGTTGCCTGAAAAAGCATCCGCGCCGCCCAGTCCCGTGGGTTTGGGAGCCTTCGCGATGGCGTTGTAAAAAATATGGCGCGGCGAGACGCCTGTCCCTACGTGGCGTCTAACCGCGCCCCAGTTTCTGCACCAGGGGTTGCGGAGATTATTTGCCGAAGCTCTGCACGGCGGAGGCTTCGTTATCGAAGACCTCGAACACGGTCATCAGCTTGGTCACCTGAAGCACTTCCTGGAACTTGGAGCCGAGGTTGGAGAGCTTCAGGGTGGCGCCCTGCGCACGGGCGCTATGGAAGGCCGCCACCAGCGTGCCCAGGCCCGCGCTGTCAATGTAGGTCACGTTGTCCATGTTCATGACGATCTTTTTCTTGCTCTCCGCCAGCAGGCTCTTCACCTTCTCCCGCAGCGCGTTGGACTCCTCGCCCAGGACGATGCGGCCCTCCAACTGCACGATGCTGATGTTATCCACTTCCCGGCTGTTCATTTTTAGTGCCACGGTCAATCCTCCTCACTCTCGGTTCGCGATTTCGGTAGCCAAACTCTCCGGAGCTTCGCCGCGCGCCGTTGCTCGCGCCTAGATGAATTCCGAGCAAGACATGTAATAGCCGCATGACGCGCACATCAACTTGCAGCTCCGCGCCGCCAGCCGCAACCAGCACACCGGGCAGTACTCTGAAGGATACCCCTCCGCCGGCCGGCATTCCGCCGCACCGCTCTGCTCTTCGGGCGCACACTCTGGCATCGTACGGCCCGAAGGTTATAACACAACCCGCCCACGCGGGGAAGCACGGCAAGACGATTTAGACGCCGCGGGCGGGCGCCGGGTACCCGGCTTCATAGGCGGGCCAGGCAGGCCTTTTCGCAGTCCACCGGGCCGGCCCCCAGGAGCGAACAGCGGGCCACATCCGCGGGGTAGATCTCGCCGAAACCCCCTTCCCGGTGCAGGACGATGAGCTGTGCGCGTGCCCTGCGCTCGGGGCAGCGCGTACGCAGCCGGGCCGGGCCCGGCCCCCAGCGGCGAATGGCGAAACCCACCGTGGTCCACAGCAGCACAACCCAGCCAACGGCGATGAAGTTGATGTACTCGCTCATGGGAGTGCCTTTCCGGCCCGCGGTTTGTTGGGGCGGCCCGCCACTGCGGGCCCGCCTGCCACTGCGGGCCTCTTCGGCGCGGCTTTCTCCCTTCAACATAGACCTCTGGCGGGGCGAAGGCAAGCATGGAGCCTGCCTCGGAACTTTTCCCGCGCCCGCCTTGGCGGGTCGAGGGAGAGGTGGAGAGCCGCTTGCAACGTACGCACCTCTGGGCGCATCCTCTTCTAGTGGGACGCCCTTTGGGTTGTCCAACGAAGGTCTCTCAACGCGATGCGCCGTTATCGCCCACTCGTTCTGGCCGTGGCGGTCCTGATTCCCGCGACGCATTCCTTTGCGCAAGGTGCATCGCGCACGACGCTGCGCAGCGGAACGATGACTGTCTCCGCGTCGGCGGGGACGCGCATGATGACCACAGCGGAAGCGCAGGCTGCCGGGCTGATCAGCACGAATGCGGGCAGGGCTGCGCTCAGCGGCGGCGCAACTGTCCGCACGCTGTTGAGCGGCAGTTATCCTGTCCCGGGGCTGGGCTTCGACTTCGCGCATCACGCTGCGCTGCACCGCAACCTGGAGCGCCAGGCGCTGATTGACCCGCTTACGCAGCAGCGGCTGGCGCTGGCGCGGGAGATTCGGCGGGAAACGCCGCTGGCCCCCTTCGCCCCGGTTTTCTTCCCGGTCATGCCCGTGATTGTGGTCCAATCGCCGCCGCCCGTGATCGTGCTCCAGCAGGCTGCCGCGCCGGAGCCGGTGGCCGAGGAGCTTCTCGCTGCGGTGAAGCAGATCCGGGAGGAGATTCAGCCCCCCGCGCCACCCGTTGAACCTCCCCGCGTCCTGGAGGAGTTCGTGCTCGTGCGACGGGACGGCGCCGTGCTTTACGCCGTGGCCTTTTCCGCGCAGCGCGAGCGCCTCATCTATATCACCCGCGAAGGCCATCGCCGCTCCCTGCTGCTCGCCGAGTTGGATGCCGAGGCGACCCTGCGCTTGAATGAAGAGCGCGGGGCCGTCGTGCGGGTACCGCTCTAGAAGAAGGAAGTCAGGAAGTAAGGAGGTAAGGAAATTGGGAAAAGTGCCGGTAGCAGCGGTGCTGGTTGGTCTTTCCTTACTTCCCTACCTCCTTACTTCGTCCAGCCAAATTGTAGAACCTTCCAACTTTCCAACCTTCACACTTTCGAACTCTTCGAATCCGCCGGCTCCGGCATGAGGAGTTCCGTCTGCTTTGGCAAGCCGGCGCGTTCGAACTGGATGGTCGTGTGGGTGATGTGGAAGTCGTGGGCCAGGACTTCGTTGATGCCGGCGAGAACTCTTTCGCTCTGCTCCATGTGCATGTCGGGGATGCGCACGTGGCAGGAGAGGGCGTGCAGGTCGCTGCCCAGCGTCCAGATGTGCACGTCGTGGACTTCGCTGACGCCCGGCACGCGCAGGATGGCGCGGGCCACCTCCTCCAGGTGCAGATCGCGGGGCAAGCCTTCCAGCAGGATGTGGCTGCTCTCTTTCAGGATGCCGTAGCTCGACCACAGCACCAGCCCGCCGATGCCCAGGCCCAGCGCGCCGTCCACCCAGTCGGCTCCGGTGAAGCGCATGGCCGTCGCGCCGCCGAGAATGGCCACGTTACTCAACGCGTCGCCGAAGTTGTGCACCAGGATGGCGCGCAGGTTCAGGTCGCGCCGCCCGCGCACCAGCGCCAGGGTAATCCCGCCGTTGATCACCAGCGCCAGCGCAGCCACCCAGATCATCCATTCTTCGCGCACCTCCACCGGCTGGCGCAGTCGCTGCCAGGACTCGTACAGGATGTACAGCGCGGCCAGCCCGAGCAGCAGCGCGTTGACGAACGCGGCCAGAATCCCGGAACGGTGATAGCCATAAGTTTTCTCGCTGTCGGCCGGAAGCGCGGCCCAGCGCAGCGCCAGCAGCGAGAGCAGCATCGGCGGCAGGTCGCTCAGGTTGTGCACCGCGTCGCTCACCAGCGCGATCGAGCGGCCCAGGTAGCCGCCTGCGAACTCCGCCGCCACCAACCCCACCGTGGCCGCCAGCGACCACGCCAGCACCCCCTTCATCTCCGCCCCGGCATGCTGGTCGTGATGTCCGTGATCGTGCATGGAAAGATTCTACCTGTAGCGGCCCTCGCACGCCGCCATTTATAGGGCCAAGCAATCTCGCGACCCTAATCCCGATTTCCACGGCATTGCTTTTCCGTCGCAAATCGGCCGCCAAGGCAATTGACTTCCCGCACGGCCATGCCTACCATGAGCGTTCCGCCCCGATTATGCTTCTCGGACGGGGCGTTCGCTGTGGCCCGGGCGATTGTGGGCGGCACCGAGGATGCCAGAAAAGGTCACCAAACTCGGCTTCTGGGGCGTGCGCGGCTCGACTCCCACGGTGGACCGGGCCAACTGGCGCTATGGCGGAAATACGCCCTGCCTGGAGATTGTCACTTCCGACCACACGCGCATCATCTTCGACTGCGGCACGGGCCTGCGCGGCGTGGGCAACCGCTGGATGAATGTCTATCCCGACAAGCCCATGGAAGCGCACATCTTTGTGTCCCACTATCACTGGGACCACATCCAGGGCATCCCCTTCTTCGCCCCGCTCTATTCGGAAAACAACAAGTTCCACTTCTACAGCTTCCGTTCCGAGCATCTGGGTCGCGGCAGCCTGCAGCGTGTGCTGGATGCGCAGATGGCCACGCCGTACTTCCCGGTGGACACCACGGTGATGTCCGCACAGCGCGACTTTACCGAAATCAGCGGCGGCGAGACCCTGAACATCAACGGCTACAAAGTCCGCACCCGCTGGCTGAATCACCCGCAGGGCTGCCTGGGCTTTCGCCTGGAGACGCCGCAGGGCATCCTCGTCTATGCCACAGACAACGAGCCCGGCGTGCCCGAGCTGGATAAGAACCTCCGCGAACTGGCTGCCGGAGCGGACATCTTTATCAACGACGCGCAGTACACGCCCGAGCAGCTCGCCGGATCGAAAAAGGGCTGGGGCCATTCTTCGTGGCTCGAAAGCGTGCGCGTCGCCGAAGACGCCAATGTGAAGAACCTGATCCTCTTCCACCACGATCCGGAATCTTCGGACAAGATGGTGGACGCCATCCTGCGCGAAGCGCGGCAGAAGGGCGGCAACGTCTGGGCCGCGGCCGAGGGCATGATCATGACCATGGGCGGGCCGGGCGCCGCAGTGGCCCTGCCCAGCACGCGCACCGGCCAGCGCCGCCGCACGCACTTCCCCGCCACCGTGGAAGGGTACGGCGAGGATGGCGCGCCGTTCACCGAAAAGACCATCATCCACGACCTGAGCTTGCAGGGCGCCTTCCTTTTCATGAGACATGTGCCGCGCCTGCAATCCGAAGTGCGCGTGAAGATGGAAGCCAAGCTCGGCGACGACGGCGGCCAGGGCCCCATCTGGCTGAAGGGTTACGTCGTCCGCCGCGAGCCCGGACCCCAGCCCCAGATGACCGGCGTGGGCCTGGTCTTCACTTCCGAGATGGACTTCGAACCACCGCCCGAAGAATAGTGGCGGGCACCTTCAACGGGGAATCTTTCTTCCACACCAATTCCTTATGTGCCTACTTCCCGGGCTTCAGGCCGTCAAGTTCGCGCATGCGCGCAAATGCCCGGCGCACGTGCGGGATGGTGATCGAGCCGCCCACCATCAGCGCCACGTTCAGCGCGTCGATCACTTCCTCGCGCTTCCAGCCTTCCTCGCCGCAGCGGATGATGTGATACGTAATGCAGTCGTCGCAGCGCAACACCGTGGAAGCTACCAACCCGAGCAGTTCCTTCGTCTTCGCATCCAGCGCCCCTCCCTGGTAGCACTGGTGGTCCAGCGCGAAGAAACGCTTCATGCCCAGGTGCCCGCTGCCCAGGATCTCCTCGTTCATCTCGCTGCGGAATTGGTTGAAGTCCTCAATCGAATTCGCCATGCCTCCCTCCGTGTCCGTGTGCAACCGCTATTATCCGCGAAAACCGGGAGCAGAAAATAGAAAAGGGAACATAGAAGGTAGGGAAGACATGACGGGAACAGCAACGCAATCTGCACAGCATCGAATTCCCCTCTCGGCGCGTTCTTCAGGCGATGCTGTTCCTTTCGAGCCGGAGCTCCTTCCCGTTTTCGTTTTTCGTTTTTTCGCTTTGCGCAGACGCGCTATGCTGGCTCCATGCCGCTGCCGGAACAAATTGCCGTCAAGTACACCGAGGAAGAAGCCGAATATCTGAGCCTGCGTCCGGTGGTGCGGCAGACCTTTCGCCTCCATGAGCTGGTGGACATGGTGCTGGGCGTCACCGGCAAGGACCTGACGCGCATCCAGCAGATCCTCCGCGCCGGCACCGTCACCTTCAATTACTACCGCTACTGGTGGCAGGGCTTCGAGGCCGGCGCCGAAGAGCTGTCCGCAGTGCTGGCGCGCTTCCCGGACTCCGACCCTGCGCGCGTGTTTCGTGCCGAGGGATGCGCCGCCGTGGTGATCGCTGGCCCCAGTTACCAGCCCGTGCCGGGTCACGCGGCGCTGCCCACCAGCGGAATCGAATTGACGCAGGAAGAAGCCGCCCGCAAACGCCTCTTCAGCGGGCGCAGCTTCTGGGACGCGCTGATGGCGCTGGCCCGGGAAAAATCCCCCGCCTACCTGGGTTATTCCTATTTGCGCCGCGTGGACCTTTACTGCCTGGAGGTCGCACCGGAGCACGCCGCGGCACTCGCGCGCGATGCGCAGAAGCTGGCCCCGCGCAGCGTACGCATGCGGCTCGGCCAACTCCGCTCCACCGCGCGCATCCTATTCCTCTGCCCCCGCCCGGCGTCTTCGTAGGGGCGGACCTGCGTGTCCGCCCGATTGCTTCCGTGGGGACACCACATATCGTGCCCCCCGAAAATTGTGTCCTGCAATCTGTCCGTGGGTTCCTAGGGGCCGATCTTCAGATCGGCCCTTTCTCGCTTTTTACCTCTTCACCCCTTCAACTCTTCAACTATCTTTTCTAATGGCTCGGCCCGAACAACACCCCGTTCAGGAACAGAATGTTCAGGCCGTCCATGAACGCGCGGTAGTTGGGCTCTTCGGCGAAGGCCACCACGTGTCCGCGGCCTGTCGGCTGGTGAATCAGGTACGCCTTGTTGCCGAGCTGTTTCCGCGAGCCCTCCCAAGTGAACCCGCTCAGCAGCGCTTCGTTTTCCGGATAGTAGGTTGCCACGTTGCGGCCGCGGTCCAGCTTCAGGGGCGTAAAGATGTTCGCGCTATCCACCATCACGTTGGCTGTGCCCTCGTAGCCCAATCCGAGCCAGTGCTCGCCGTCCACGCGCACGCGGAAGATGGCCCCGGGCGTCGGTTCGGGCGGCTCGCGGTCGGGCTGGATCGCTTTCTCCAGATCGAACTCTCCTTTCGGCGCGGCGGGAGCTTGTGCCGCTGCCGCAGGCGGGGCGGCTGGTGGGGGTGCCGCGGCGGGTGCGCCGGCCGGAGGCGCTGCGGGGTGCTCCTCCCGTTCCGGCTTGCCGCTGCGAAATTCGCGCGAAGTGGCCAGCGACCCGACGCGCTCCTCTGTGAGCCAGCGCGTGGCCTCGCCGAAAGTGACGAGCGTGCCGCCGCGCTGCACCCAGTTGCGGATATTTTGCGCGCCAGCCTCGCCCACGCGGTCGGCATAGCCGAAGCCGTTGGGCAGGATGAGCACGTTGTACTGATCCAGGTTGGCGCCGCGCAGCGACGCCGCGCGCACCAGTGTCACCGCCACGCCGTACATCCGCTCCAGCACGTACCGTGTCCAGCCGGCGGAGGTCGAACTGGTCGGCTCGTTCCAGGCCAGCGCGATCTTCGGCGGCTCCACATAGACGACGTAGCTCGAGCCCAGGTTGATGCCCTCCTCGATCCACGCGCGGTCGGTCGCCTGGATCAGCGCGCCGGTGTTCGCGGCGATTTTCTCCATTCGTTCGTGCAGGTCGGCCGGGTTGTCTTTCACTTTGACCACCAGCGTGCCGGCGGGGAACTTCGTCTCGTCCAGTGTGAAACCCTTATCCGCGCGGAACATGCGCACGCCCGCGCGCAGCAGCGACGTCGCCGCTTGCGCCGCGGAGTTCGTGCCCCACGGAATCAAGTAAGCAAGGTGCGCCTGGCCGCCCACGATGCGCCCCTGTGCTTTTGGCTCCTCCTTCAGCGTCGCGAAGCTGGCCGCGCTGGCCTGCTCGGCTATGTACGCCTCCACCCCGTAGATCAGCGGCAGGCTCCAGCCGGTCACGTCGTAGAACTGCTCCGGTAGGCGCTTCTTGCGGCGCTCGATCTGCTCTTTTACGAACGCTTCCGGCAGCGGAGTGTTCTTGTCGAGCAGGGTTTTGGCCAGCCGCTTGGCTGGCTGGGCCAGCGAAACAATGTACGTCCCAGCTGGGAAATCCTTGGCCTGCGCTGTGCCGCCGAAGTAGTCGCGCACGCGCGCATTGGAAAATGCTTTGTCGGCGCGCTTCACTTCGATGCCCTGGCGCACGAGTAGCGCGGCGAGCTTGGTCGCGCGGTTAGGGTCGCGCCCCGGCGGGAGGATGTATTCCTTCACCGTTTCCTGCTGGCCTTCTTGCACCGCGCTGCGCCGGTAGTTGTACAGGTAGCGCAGCATGGCTTGGTGGTTTTTCGCCGTGGTCTGCGCAGTGGAAAGCGACGCGATGAAGTGGTGCTGCACGGAGTCGCGGTAGAGCATCACCGTGTCGTCGCTGCGCTTGACGCTCAGTCCGCGCACCGACGCCTGCTCGTAAGTCATCCCCACCGAGCCGTGGAACATCGGCCAGCCCTCGCCGTAGCCGGGATAGAAGGAGTCATAGACCTCGCGCGTGAAATAGTCGAAGCGGAATTTGTCGAACCATTCCGAATTGTTCTGGCCGTACTTGCGCAGCCATTCGATCTGTTCCTTGGGCAAGCCGGGGTTGTAGGGCTGCGCTGGCGGGGCGAAGTAGTACGTCGAGTTGGAGCCCATCTCGTGCAGATCCACGAAGACCACGGGGAACCATTCCAGGTAGGCCTTCACGCGCCCGCGCGTCTCCGCCTGCGTCATCGCGAACCAGTCGCGGTTCATGTCGAAGTGGTAGTGGTTGGAGCGCCCGCCGGGCCAGTTCTCGTTGTGCTCGGCGGACTGCGGGTCCGCGTCAGGCCACGGGCCGGTGGTCGAGCGGAAGTACTGGATGAAGCGCTCGCGCCCGTCCGGATTTTCCATCGGGTCGATGATGACAATCGTGCGCTCCAGGATCATCTTGGCCACCTCGTCGTTTCGCGCCGCCAGCAGGTGATAGGCCAACAGCAGGGCCGCGTCGCAGCTCGAAATCTCGTTGCCATGCACGCCCCCCGCGATCCACGTCACCGGCGGGAGCGAGCCGAGCAGCTTTTCGGCTTCCGCGTCGCTCAAGCCGCGCGGGTCGGCGATGCGCTGCAGCCCGGCCTTGATTTCGTCCAGCCGCGCCAGGTTTGCGTCGTTGGCGATGATCAGGTGGTAGAGCGCGCGGCCCTCCCACGTCTCGCCGTGCTTCACGCGACGCAATCGCGGCGAAGCCTTCACCAGCGCGTCCAGGTAGTGCTCCATCTCGTGGTGCGTGGTGACTTTCTCCGCCCAATCGTGGCCTACCACTTGCTTGAGCGTGGGGATGGCCGGGTCGTACTGCGCACCGGGATAAAACTCGAATTTCTCAGGCGCCTGCGCGAACGCAGCCTGCGCGCCGAGTAGAACAACGAGGATTGCGACGCAACGCACGGAGCGACGTGTCATGGCGGATTCTCCTGTGGGACGGCGGTTCGCTGGGGCGTGTGACTGCCGATTCCTAGCCCCGCCCCGGAACAACATGACCGGCACCGCCGTCATTCTTGCAAATGCAGTGCCGCCCTTCAGAGCGGCATTTCTCTCTTCAAATTGGTTCGCGCACTCAACTTCAGACCGGGCTCCGTTCTGGCTGCGCTGAACCGCTGCTTGCTGCGCCCGTCGGCGCCTCAAACGTGACGGGCTGCGCCGCTTGGAACAGCGCCGTCTGCGCGGCCAGAAACCACAGCTTCAGCACAATCCGCGCCAGGATAAACGCCTGCCCCACGAGAAAGGCGGCGAGCACCGCCCCCCATGTCGTCTGTCCCGGCCCGGGTGCCACGGCCGCGTAACCCATCAGCAGGACGAATCCCACCAGCACCAGCAGCAGGAAAAGACCGGAGGTTATCAGCGGGTTCCCCAGCACAAACCGCACTCCACGCAGGAATGCAAAGAGCGCGCTGCGGCGATATTCGACCACGATGGCGATGCGCGCGTAGTCCAGCACCATCGCGCTCAGCGCGAGCAGCAGCGCCGTGAGCGCGTACACCGCGAAGGTGCAAAGGAGGACGGTGCGCTCGGCGGTGACGTCGCGCGTGGCGCGCTCCACCCAGCCGTGCAGCGGGTTGGCCACCCAGCGGAACACCGCCCAGTACAGTGCCAGCGAAATCACCAGCAGCCGCAGGAACGGGAAGAAGTACTCGCCGCAGTGGAAAAAGAAACGCGCCCGCGCCCGCGGCGCGTCGGGGTTGGCGTAGCGATCCAGGATGCCTCCGGCGAAAAACGTCCACAGCAGCAGCAGCGTGCCGCCGGCCAGCAGGATGCTGCCGCTGTTCCGCAGCGCTTGTCCGTCCAGCAGCATTTGCAGGTTGCTGAGGACCGGCAGGATGCCGGTGACCCAGGGACCAAACGTTGCGCCGAGACCCGTGATCCCGGCGGAGAATTCGCCGTACCAGGAGAGGTCAAAACCCGCGCGCATGTTTTCGTTAACCAGGCTCGCGCCGAACGACCCGTGCAGGACACCGCGCAGGTAGTGGGCCAGCGGCAGCGCCAACAGCACGCCGGCGGAATACACCCACAGGATCAACGCCGGCGATTTCAGCACCCGCCCGATTCCGGTGGCGAAATTCTTCAGCACGCTCACGCGTTGCTCCTCAAAAAGGCTGGAAAGTTGGAAGGTTTAAACCTTCAAACTTTCAAACCTTCCAACCTTCGAACGTAGGCTCGTGGCGCCGGACCATTTGCGTCTCTCCATCACGCCAGGAACAGAAGCGTCTGCAATAAATCCTGCAGCCAGATCATCCACTTCGAGGCCCACTTGGTCGCCGGCAGCCGCGACGCCCGCTCCAGCCGCCGCGTGTTGTTCGTGTAGTTGATGTCCAGGGCCAGCTTGTGCTCGGGGTCCACCGCGGCGTAGTCGAGCTTCGCGGATTTTACTGTGCGGTAGAGCTTCCAGGTGTCCTTGCCGTCCCAGGTGTCGCGCAGTTCATCGCCGTTTTGGAATTTCAGCAGCACCTCGACGGGCAGCACGCCGTCCTGCAAACGCCGCACCACCACGCGCGTTTCGTAGAGTGGCATGCGCCGCTCGTTCGGCGAAGGGGCCACGTCCGCTTCTCTCAGCAGGACGTACTTGCCGTCTCTCTGCACGTAGCCCAGGATCTCCACTTCTCCGCTCACGGCCGTGTCAATGGCATAGTCGAAGACCGCGGCCTTGCGGTGCACCTCGTCGAAGAACGCCGTCAGGTCGCGCCCGGAAACCTCGTTGGCGATGGCGAAAAAATCCTCCGGCTTCGGGTGTTTGAACTTCCAGCGCGCGAAGTGCGTGGACATGGTTTTCTGCAGCGTCTCCCACCCCAGCGTGCGCTCCAGCGTCTCCAGCCACAGCCCCGTCTTCGCGTAGGTGACGTTGAACGCCGTGTCCGGGTAGTAGAGGAAGCTGGTCTTGTCCTGCGTGTCGCTCCGCGCGGCGTTGCGGTATCCATTCAGGCCCAGGTCCACCAGCATGTCGGCGCGGATCTCGGAAACCATCACCGGCACGAATCCGCGGAAGAATCGCCGCACGTACGCCGCCGGGCCGTATTCCGTCTTCGACGCGCGCGATTCGGAAAACGTGTTGAATCCCTCGTCCAGCCAGGCGTGCTCGAATTCGTTGTTGGCCACGATGCCGAACCAGAACTGGTGCCCGGCCTCGTGCACGGTGACGCCTTCCGGTGAGCCGCCGCCGAACGGGTTCCATAGCCGCGTGCCGCAGGTGAACAGCGTGGGGTATTCCATGCCGCCGGCGCCGCTCCCGTACGCGGGATCAATCACGGTGATGTGCCCGTAAGGATAGCCGCCGAACCACGTGCCGTAGTAGCGCAGCGCCGCCGCGGTCGCGCGGAAGTGCCGCTCCGCCTGCCCTTCGTGTTCCGGCTGGTAGAGCAGGCGCATCTCCACCGCGCGCAGCCCGGGATGTTCGAAGCGCCGTCGGGCTTCGCGGTAGTCCGGGCTGGTGGTCCAGGCGAAGTCGTGGACGTCTTCTTGGACGAAGCGGTGCGTGGAAGTCCCGTCGGCGTTTTTCGTCATGCCGAAGGAAATGCCCGTCGCGCCCACCAGCCATCCCGTAGGTGCCGTAATCTGCACGTCGTACACGCCGTAGTCGGAGAAAAACTCGGTATGGGTGTGGAACTGGTGGCAGTTCCACGTGCCGTCCGATTGGAAGACGCCGAGCTTGGGAAACCAGTGCGCGATAAAAAAGAAGTTCCCGCGAAAGCCGGTGCGCGAAATGGTGCGAGGGATTTTCGATTCCCAGATCACGCCGATGCGGATCGTTTCACCCGGCGCCACCGGCGTGGGCAGCGCCACGCTCATGACGGTTGAATCGTCGGGGTTCCCGTCGTCGGGTGAAATGAATTTCATTTGTGCAGTCAGGTCGGCGCCCTGGAACGTCCCTGCCACTTTCTGCGATTCGCTCAGCAGCACCAGCGATTTCACGTCGCAGTAGGCGTATTTGTCCGGCAGCAGCTTCAATTCGCGGGACGGCCGCAGCAGCGTCTCGCGCAGCCACGTGCTCTGGTTGTTCTTCCACGCGTTCCAGTAGAGGTGGAATTGCAATTCGCTGGCCGGCACGGGCTGCACGTTGCGCCAGGTGATGATCTCCGTGCCGGTCAGGGTCTTCTCCACGGGATCCAGCCGCACTTTGATGTCGTAGCTGGCGTTGCGCGGGCTGAGCGCGGCGCTTTCCTGCCCCTGCGCTGCTAGCGCGCCGCCCGGCAGCACGCAGACGAGTGCGACCCTGATCGCGGCTGAAGAACAATGCTTCCAAGCGAACTGCATGACACCCCCAATTGGCCGGGGATTTTATCTCCCGTGGCCACGATTGCAAAGGGACATTCCGCCGTCAACAATCGGCGCGGGGCCATCCGGCACATCCTGTGACGCTCCGTCCCAGCGGGCGTGGCTCCTCCGCCGAATCCACAGCCGCGCGTGATTCCGTCTTGCTTGGGCGCGGGCTGTAGTGCTACCTTGCCTCGCGGTTGCCGGCTATTGTCGCCTGACCGTGCCCTTCGGAGGTGAGACGTGGAAGCCAATCAGCCCCACGGAACGTCTGCTCCTGCTGAGTTTCGCCCCTACGTGCTGCCTGGTATACACATGCCCGAGCTCACCGTGCGCGCGGTGGTGCTGGGCGCGGTGCTGGGAATCATCTTTGGCGCGGTGACCGTTTATCTCGCTCTGCGCGCCGGCCTGACGGTGAGCGCCTCCATCCCTGTCGCTGTCCTGGCCATCAGCATCTTCAAGTGGCTGGGCAAGTCCACCATCCTGGAGAACAACATTGTGCAGACCACGGGCTCCGCGGGCGAGTCCATCGCCGCGGGCGTGGTCTTCACTCTGCCCGCGCTGATCTTCCTGGGCTACCCGCTGGATACGCCGGAAATCCCGCGCGTGTTGCTGCTGGCGCTGGTCGGCAGCGTGCTCGGCGTGCTGTTCATGATTCCGCTGCGCCACCAGTTGAATGTGACCGAGCACGGCACGCTGACCTATCCGGAAGGTACCGCCTGCGCCGACGTGCTCGTGGCCGGCGAGAAGGGCGGGAGTTTTGCCGGCAAGGTCTTTGCCGGCTTCGGCCTGGGGCTGGTGTACAAGTTCCTGAACGAATCGCTGCAATTGTGGCGCTTGCGGCCGCTTTACCAGCCGAGCTGGTATCCCGGCGCGACCGTCGTAGCCAGTGTGACCCCGGAATACCTCGGCGTGGGTTACATCATCGGGGCTCGCACGGCCGGCATGATCTTCGCTGGCGGCGTGCTCTCTTGGCTGGTGACCATCCCCATGATCAAGTTCTTCGGCAGCGGGCTGGCCCAACCCATCTTCCCCGGAGTCGTGCCCATCAGTGGGATGGATTCCTTTGCCATCTGGGACGCTTATATTCGTCCCATCGGCGCGGGCGCGGTGGCCACCGCAGGGCTGTTCACCCTCTCGCGCACGGCGCCGACGATTGTGCGCGCCCTGCGCAGTTCCTTCAAGCAGTTGCGCGCGGGCAAGGCCGCCGAGCCGGTGGCCGCCACGCGCACCGAGCAGGAGATGCCCGGCACAGTCATCTTCGGTGGTTCCCTGGTGATGATCCTGATCGTGTGGGCCCTGCTTGCGCTTCGCGTGAACCCGGACGTGAGCGGCAACTTTATCGCCTCCATCCTGGTAGTCATCTTCGGGTTCCTGTTCGTCACCGTTTCGGCGCGCATCGTCGGTCTGATTGGCAGTTCGGCCAACCCCATCTCCGGGATGACCATCGCCACGCTGATGCTCACCTCGCTCATCTTCGTCGCCGTGAAATGGACGGGCGGGAACTACCCGGCCGTGGCCCTCTCCATCGGCGGGATTGTCTGCATCGCCGCGGCGGTGGGCGGCGCCACCTCGCAATCGCTAAAAACCGGCTTCCTGGTGGGCGCCACACCGCGCAAGGCGGAGGTCAGCATGATCATCGGCGCGCTCACATCGGTGCTGGTGATCGGCTTCACCCTGGTCATGCTGAACCGCGCCTACACCAACATCGAACCGCAGGTGATCGAGAGCGTGCAGTTGACCCCCGAGATGCAGAAAGTCGGCGACGTCGTGCACAACGGCAAGCCCTTCCAGGTCATCAATGTCATCGGCTCGACTAGGTTCCGCGACGGCCGCTACTACTACGACCCCGCCGCGCAGCGCATCGAGTTCCAGGAGCGCGTTGGCATCGGCTCCCAGGAGCTGCCTGCCCCGCAGGCCGTGCTGATGAGCACGGTGATCAACGGCATTCTGCGTCAAAGCCTCCCCTGGCGGCTGGTGCTGCTGGGCGTCTTCATCGTGGTGGTGATGGAATTGTGCGGGGTCAAGTCGTTGGCCTTCGCCGTGGGCTCCTACCTGCCGATTTCCACCACTGCTCCCATCTTCTGCGGCGGCGTCGTCAACTGGCTGCTGACCAAGATCTACAAGCGCCAGGAAGGCGAAGTCTCCAGCGGCGCGCTCTTCGCGGCAGGGCTCATCGCCGGCGGCTCTATCGGCGGCCTGATCCAGGCCGGCATTGTCGGCTTCAAGGTGCAGGAAAACCTGGCCTACGGGCCAAAGCTCTGGCCGGTTGTCGCCAACTCCAGCCTGGCCGCCATGCTCTTCTTTGTAGCTATGGCTGCCGTTCTCTTTGTCATCGGCCGCAAGAAACTGGAATAGCGCGCTTCGGCAACGTCACCAGGCGGCTGAAAAACATCGCTTGCTTTGTAGGGCGGGGCTTCAGCCCTAACGGTGAAACGCCGGTTGGATTTCTTCAACACCCTGTTGCGAGGTTGAGCGCTGCGCAGGTCGCGTAGAAGCGGGTGGTTTGCTCCGCGTCCTCAACCTTCGAACCTTCAAACTTTCAAACCTTGCAACTTGTTCCCTGCTCCCCTTCGACTTTTTGACATTTCGACTGCTGGACTTTTAGACTGAGAAGACCATGGGCATGGATTCCCGCAGATACGGCTACCGCATGAGCTTGGGCGGGCCGGTGACGCCGGCCATCAAGCTGCTGTTGATCGCCAACACCGCGGTGTTCGTGCTGGAACTGCTGGTGCCCGGAGAATACACGCGGCTGATGGTCCGTTGGCTGGGGTTGGTGCCGCGTGGCGTCACCCACGGCGGGAACATCTGGCAGCCCTTCACCTACCTCTTCCTGCACGGCGACATCTGGCACCTTGTTTTCAACATGCTCCCGCTGTGGATGTTCGGCTGCGATCTGGAGCGCGTGTGGGGTTCGCGGCGCTTCTACATCTATTATTTCCTCACCGGCGTGGGCGCCGGCCTGATCAACGTTGTAGTCAAGACGATTGTTGACCCCGCTGGCCAGGGCAGCTCGTTGATCCCCACCATCGGTGCTTCCGGCGCGATCTACGGCGTGCTGATGGCCGCGGCGATGCTTTTCCCTGACCGGCGCGTGTTCTGGCTGCTGCCGCCGGTGGAGATGCCTATGCGCGTGCACGCTCTGGTGATGGGCGCCTTCGCGTTTTTCGGAGCGGTCTCCGCCTCGCGCGGCGACACGGTCAGCCACGTCTCGCACCTGGGCGGCATGCTGGTGGGCTACCTCTATCTGCGCCGCGGCTCTTTCTTCTTCAGCCTGCGCAACCGCGTCTCCGACTGGAAGCGCCAGCGCTTGCGCAAGCGCTTCGAAGTCTATATGCGGGACCACAAGGGCGACCCGCCTTCCCGCCCCGACCGCTGGGTAAATTAAAAGCAACTCGAAAAGTTCGAAGGTTGAAAGGTTGGAATGTTGAGACCTTCCCCCGGTCGGCCCGCCTCAGCCTTGGCGCGGTCTTTCGACCTTCCAACCTTCCAACAGTTTGCCGCCGTACTTACCGTTTCCCGCCGATGACGTGCAGCTTCATGAAGTTCGTCGTGCCCTTCGTGCCCAGCGGCGTGCCGGCGACGATGCCCACGATGTCGCCCGCGGAAACCAGCTTTTCCTCGCGCAGGCGTTTTTCCGCCACGCTGGCCAGCACGTCAATATCGCCCACGTAGTCTATTCGCCGCGGCACCACGCCCCACAGCAGGCTCAGCCGCCGCCGTGTCTCCGCCAGCGGTGAAAACGCGATGATCGCCGGCCCCGGGCGATAGCGCGAGATCAGCCGTGCCGTCGAGCCGCTCTCCGTAAACACCGCGATCACTTTCATCTTCAGTTCGCCGGCCGCGTGGCACACCGCCTCGCTGATGGCCTCCGCCACGCTCAGCCGCTCCAGCCCGCGCCGCTGCGGCAGCGGGCTCACGTTCGCCTCCGCCTCGCGGATGATGCGGTCCATCATGGCCACGGCCTCGCGCGGGTGGCGCCCGCTGGCGGTCTCCGCGGAGAGCATCACCGCGTCGGTGCCGTCGAAGATGGCGTTGGCCACATCGGAGGCCTCCGCGCGCGTCGGCCGCGGATTCACCGTCATGGACTCCAGCATCTGCGTCGCGGTGATCACCGGGATGCGATGCTCGCGTGCCTGCGCGATGATCCGCTTCTGCACCACCGGAACTTTTTCCGGACTCATCTCCACGCCCAGGTCGCCGCGGGCCACCATCACCCCGTCGGCCACGGCGAGGATTTCCTCCAGGTTTTCGATGGCCTCCGGCTTTTCCAGCTTGGCGATCACCGGCGTGGCTTTGCCGGCGCGGGCGATGGCCGCCTGCGCCGCGCGCACGTCCGCGGCGCTGCGCACGAAGCTCAGCGCGACGTAGTTGACGCCGAGCCGGAGGGCGAAGCGAAGATCCTTGCGATCCTTCGGCGTCAGCGCGCTCGCTTTCAGCCGCACCCCGGGCAGGTTGATGCCCTTGTGCTCGCCGAGTTCCCCTCCGTTGACCACCCGGCAGAGCACGTCGTTGCCGCGCACGCCCTCCACGCGCAGCTCGATCAGCCCGTCGGCCAGCAGGATGCGGTCGCCCTTGCGCACTTCGCGCGGCAGGCGGCGGTAGGTGGTGCTGACGCACCTGGCGTCGCCCAGGCGCTGCTCCGCGGTGATGGTGAAGTGCTGCCCGGCGCGCAACGTCACGGCCTTGCCGCCCTGGAGCAGCCCCGTGCGGATTTTCGGGCCCTGCAAATCCGCCAGGATGGCCACCGATTTTTCGTACCGCCCGGAAGACTTGCGGATGGCTTCGACCACGCGGGCATGCTCGGCCTGCGTGCCGTGGGAAAAATTCAGGCGGGCCACGTCCATGCCCAGGCGCAGCAGGTCGTCAATCACCTGCGGGCTCGCGCTGGCCGGGCCGATGGTACAAACGATTTTGGCCTTGCGAAATGTCATGGCGTCTCTGCATTGGGATTCCCCATCCCAGTAGGCCCGGATTTTCTCCGCAAACGTTGGCAAGTTGGAAGGTTTGAAGGTTCGAAAGTCACCGCCCTGCTGCGCCGCGCCTGCCAGGCGCATGCGGGGCTCGTTCAACCTTTCAACTTTCCAACCTTCCAACCTTGCAACATTACTTCGCTTGGACGAACGTCGCCACCACGCGATAAAAATACTCGATCCCCTTGCGAAACGCCGCCACGGGCAGCCGCTCGTCGTCCGAATGCATGCGCGCGATTTCCTCCTCGCTGAGCGGGAACGGCATGATGCCGTAGGCCTGCACGCTGCGCAGCCGGAGGTGCGCGGAATCCGTGGCCCAGGTGGACATCTGCGGTACCACCATCGCCCCGGGGAAAAACGCCGGCGTGGCCTCCACGATGGCCCGGTAGAGGTCTGTGTCCAGCGACGATGGCGGCGCGTTGGGACGCAATGCCGGCGCAATCTCGAAGCGGATTTGCGGATCGTTCACCAGCTTTTGCAGGTCTTCGATGAGCTTCGGCGCGCTCTCCCCGGGCAGCAGGCGGATGTTCAGCGTGGCCCGCGCCTCCGAGGGGATCACGTTCGTGCGCACGCCGCCGCGCAGGATGGTCGGCGCAATCGTATTGCGGATCATCGCGCTCCACACCGGATTGGCTTCGGAAATCCGCCGCGCAGCGCGCTCCTGTCGCTCCGGCTGGTCGAGCAGCGCGCGGATCCACTTAGCTAGTTCGG
>Ga0073934_10003619_pt1 | contig 27918 bp, 22 predicted proteins | sample LarsenN4metaG_FD_76834 | JGI IMG/M metagenome (GOLD analysis project Ga0073934, IMG submission 76834) | Hot spring sediment bacterial and archeal communities from British Columbia, Canada, to study Microbial Dark Matter (Phase II) - Larsen... ... | reverse complement strand
TGAACTCCGAGAGCAGGTTCAAGCTGCCGGTGGCGTAACCGAAAAGGACATCGATCAACTGATTCGGGAATATCGTGAACGCAGAAAAAGCTGAATAATGACCTTACGTTTCACGCATTACGTTTTACTTTTCCTCCCCTCACCCCATCAATCAATTCATACACCACCGGAATCACCACCAGCGTCAGCAGCGTCGAAGTAACCAAACCGCCAATAACCGCCACTGCCATTGGCGCGCGCAAGCGGGCGCCTTCGCCGAGGCCGATTGAAAGCGGCAAAAGCCCCAAGATCGTCGTGGCCGTCGTCATGAGAATGGGGCGCAGGCGGTCGCGCCCGCCCTGCAAGATGGCTTGGCGCCGCGGCATGCCGTCGCTGCGCAGGCGATTGATATAATCGATCAGCACGATGGCATTATCAACGGCGATGCCGACGAGCAGAACGACGCCGATATACGCCATCACGCTGAGCGGCTCGCCGATCAACAGAAAGACGAAGACCACGCCGACGCCCGCGAACGGCAGCGTCAGCAAGATCGTGAACGGGTGCAACAGATTTTCAAACGTCGCGGCCATCACCATATAAACCAAAATAATCGACAAAATCAACGCAAACTTCATTTGCTCGAAGGACTCTTCGCGCGAGGCTTCTTCGCCGGCAAAACGCAGCTCGTAATCGGGCGGCAACGGAATGTCCGCGATGATTTTGTCGACTTGCACCACCGCGCGGCTCAATGTCGTTCCCTTCGCCAATTGCGCGGTCACGTGCGCGATGCGCGACTGATTGTGGCGTTGGATTTCCTTCGGCCCTTCGCCCGGCTCAAGCTGTGAGATGTCGCGCAAGCGCAACACCGCGCCGTTCGAAGCGCGAATCGGCATATCGGCCAGCTCGGCGAGCGTGGCTTTCGGAAAAGCAACGCGAATATTGCGGTCTTCGCCTTCGCTGTAAAAATCAGACACCACCTCGCCGGCAAGGCGCTCTTTGACGCGCTGGCCGATTTGCTGCACGTCCAAGCCAAAGCTGGCCGCCAGCAAACGGTCGATGCGCAAATTGATTTCCGGCCGGCCGCTTTGAAAACTCGTTTCGACGTTGTGCAGCCCTTCGATCTGCCGCAGCGCCTCGGCAACCTGTTCGCAGGTTTGCTGCAACGTTGCCATTTCGTTGCCGCGCACTTCGACGATGATGGGTGGCCCGCCGGTGCCGATGGTTTGCTGCAAACTGGTCTCGCGAATGCGAAAAATCGTCGTGAGGCCAGGCAAATCCAGATGCGGCCGCAACGCTGCAATTGCGCCTTCGGGAGTGATCGCCGCCTTCCCTTTTGCCAAATTAATCGTCACCGCTGCGAGATGCTCGCCGCCCTGTGTTTCAGGATTGAACAGGCTTTGCGACGAGCGAACGTTGACGGTGGAAAATTGCTCGGCAACCTTGTCGCCCAAAACTTGTTGAATGCGCGCTTCGACGCCGGCCAGCACCGCGGAAGTTTTTTCCAGCGGCGCTCCTGGCGGCAAGTCGATATCGATTTGCACTTGATTCTCACTGCTGCGCGGGATGAACTCCGTGCCGGCCACCGGCAGCAACAATGCGGCAATGGCCATGAGCGCAACCGTTGCGAGCACCACGACACTGCGATTCTGCAGCGCCCAATGCAGCGTTTTCTCATAAAAAGGAAATCGCAATCTTTGCTCTTGAAAGGCTCTCGACTCTTTCGCCAGCAGTCGCGAGGCCAGCGCCGGCACCATCGTGAAGGCCACCAACAAAGAGGCCGTGAGCGCATAAGTCACCACCCAGGCCTGTTCGCGAAAAAGCTCGGCGGCCACGCCCTTCACATAAACGATGGGAAGAAAAACAACCACCGTTGTCAACGTCACGGCGAAGATGGCCATGCCGACTTCGCTGGCGCCGGTGATGCTCGCCTGCGCCGCCGGTTCGCCTAATTGGCGGCGTCGGAAAATATTTTCGATGACGACGATGGCGTTGTCGACCAACATGCCGGTGCCCAAAGCCAGCCCGCCGAGCGACATGATGTTGAGCGTCAGATTTTGAAAGTACATCAAGGTAAACGTCGCAAGAATGGAAATCGGAATGGCGAGGCCGATGAGAATCGTTACGCCCAAATTGCGCAGGAAAACATACAACACCAACACCGCCAGCAGCGCGCCGATGACGGCCGAGGTTTTGACCTCGCCGATGGCGTTGTCGATGAACGCCGCCTGATTGTATACGAGCGTAAAATCAAGACCAGGTGAATCCGTCTGTATACGCGTAATGGCGTCTTTGATTTGCGCGGCCACGCGCACGGTGTTGTCTTCCGCCTCTTTATAAATGTAAAATCCCACACTCTCCTGACCGTTGAGGCGAACGATGTCGGTGCGCTCTTCCGGCGCGTAACTCACGTGCGCCACGTCGGATAAATAAATCGGCACTTTGTCCGGCGCGAATTGTGATCCGGTTTGTTGCGTGCCGAGCGCCGTGGTGTCGTTGCCCGCGCCATTCGCCGCAGCTTTATAGCCGACGACGGTGGCAGCAACATCATCGACGCTGGTGTAATTGCCGATGCCTTTGATGAGATAAGCCTTGTCTTGCTGCACCAGCCTGCCGCCGGAAGCGTTGGCATTGGCCTGGCGAATTTTGTTGTTGACTTCAGCAGGCGTCAAGCCAAAAGCTTCGAGCCGATACGCATCCAGCTCGACGCGCACTTCGCGCTTGATGCCGCCGTAAATTTGCACGCGCGCCACGCCGTCCAATCGCTCCAGCGCGCGTTTGATCACATTCTCCGCAATGCGCCGCAGCTCGTCGAGATCGTGCTCGCCGCCGCTTTGCAGCGCATAAATCATGATCGGCTCTTCCTGCGGATCATAGCGCGCGATGGTGACGCGATTGACTTCCGGATCGGATTCATAGCTGGCGATTTTTTTCTGCACGTCGAGCAGCGCGAAATCCATGTCCGTCCCCCAACTGAACGTCGCCGTGGCGAGCACGCGCCCGAGACTGCAAACTGCGCGCACGTCGACGACTTTGCTCACCGTGCCCAACTCGCCTTCGAGACGGCGCGCGAAGCGCTGCTCCATTTCCTGCGGCGAACGCTCGCCGGATTGCAGTTCCACGACGATCCGCGGGTTGTAAATCGCCGGCAGCAAATCCGTGCCGAGACGGTCGAACGAAATGACGCCGAGAATGACGATGGCCAACATGACCATCGCGACGGTGACGGGGTAACGGACGGAGAATTGGGGGAGGTTCATTTTTGTTTGGTTATTTTTTGCTTGAAAATTTTGTTGGTGTTAGCTATATTCAAGTGTTCTCAGTACGGCTGTTTGATAACCTCTAAAATCAAAGATTTCACAAACTGAATGGCTACTCTTGAGAGCAAATTAATAAAGCAAGACGTTGCAACGCTGCACCAAGCCTTTCAACTGCAAAAGCGTGAATATGACGCGCTTCGCTCTGCCGGAGAATGGGCAGGTGCGGTCTTGCACGCCGGCGTGTTGCTCGAGTTGGCATTGAAAATTGCGATTTGTAAGCACCTCGATATAACGCGCTTGCCTCTCGCTTTTAAAGTTCATGAGCTTGACTTCTTGCTTTACTGTTCAGGCTTGTGGAATGCTTTTTTCAACAATAAAAAATTATATCGAAATTTTGGCATTGTTCAAGCTCGTTGGACTATGGAATTACGCTATCAGGGTGCAGTAATAACCGAGAAAAAATCTAACGAAGTTCACGAAGCGCTTTTTGATCAATCCAGTGGTGTGCTGACATTTCTATCATCTTTTTTATGAGGCGACAAAATGAAGCAAAAGCTTGTCGAAAAGATTAAACAGGCCATTTATGAATGGGCGAAACAATATCCGCAAGTCGAGCTTGCTGAGATTGATGTATACCCTAGCCCGAGCGGAGTTCCGGACGTTTTCCATGTCATTGTCGTAGCCGCAAAAGGATTTGAAAGTTGGGATCAAGCTGATAGAGAAGACGATCTTTATTGGTTTTTGCAAAAACAACTCGATGACTCCAATGACATAGGGATTTCTTTGTTGCTCACTTTGACTGAAGAAGAAAGCGATAAATACGAACAGGTTACATATTGAGTAAACTTTCCCATCATTCGTTCGTTGCAGCAAAATGAGACGACCGCTTATGAAAAGATTAAAAAGGCCATCGCTGATTGGGTGAAACAATATCCGAGCGTCGAGCTTGCAGCGATTGATGTGCATCCTGGTTCGGTTCCAGATGCCTTTCATGAGATCGTTGTAGCTTCAAAAGGATTTGAAAACTGGCGACAAATGGATAGAGATAAAAATCTTTACTGGTTTCTGCACAAAAAGTTTGCCGACTTCGAACATATAGATATTTCTATTCTACGAACCTTTACCGAGGAAGAAAGTGAAAAATACGAGCGAGTCTTCTATGTTTAAACTTATCCAAACAACTGATCACTGACAAACTGAATACTGATCACTGTTCACTGATTACTGCTACTCCGTCACTCGCACCTTCGACTTGTCCCGCAGCGTCTCGTGGCCTTTCACTACTAACCGCTCGCCCTCGGCCAATCCTTCAAGAATCTCCACCTCCTCGCGTGTTTCGATGCCGGTCGACACTTCACGCAAGGCCGCGCTGGCGCCTTCCACCACGAAAGCCACGGGGCGATTATCGCGCGTTTGCAATGCGGTTTTCGGAATGACAACGGCATTGGAATGATTTTCGATGACGATGTCTGCTTTCACAAACATGCCTGGCCGCAACAAAAGCTTGTCGTTGGCAACTTCGATGGTGACAGTGAACGTCCGCGTTTGCGGATCAATAGTCGGATCGATAGCCGTCACGCGGCCGCGAAAAGTTTGGTCGCTGATGGCATAGCTGCTCACCACAACCTCTTGACCAATCTGCATGTGCTCGAGATCAGTGTTGGGCAGATTCACCTGCGCCAATGTCGTACCGTAATCCATAATGCTGCACAGCCGAAACCCGACGGGCACACGCGTGCCCTCGGCGGTGGCTTGCAAGTTGGCGATGAAGCCGGAAATCGGCGCCTTCAAACGCAGCTTATCCGCCTTGAGCTGAGCGGTTTCGTAATTCAAACGTGAATCCAGCGCATTGCGGCGCGCCAACTCAAGCTCTTTCTCAGTGACGCCGCCTTCTTTGAACAGCGCTTCCTGCTTCTGCAACTCGCGCGTGGCATTTTCCATCGCCAGCTTTTGCGATTCCACCCGCACGTTGAGGAGATATTCTTGATTTTCGATTTCGGCAAGAGCCTGCCCTGCCTGCACTTTGGCGCCGGCAACGAGCGCCGTACCGTTGTTTCTCGCCATGCGCAGCACGCCATCGACCTCCGCGACGACGCGCTCTTCGCGCTGCGCGCGCAACGTGCCGGTCGCCGAGACATAAGATGCAATCGGCCCGCGCTTGACTTTTTCCACCACCACCGGAATGGCCAAGTCGGCAGCGGATTTGTCTTCAGCGGAGTCGCAGGCCAAGAACAACATTGGCAAGAGAGAGAGAAATAAACTCGCACAACTGATTTGGGCGCTCATGAAAGCTCCATTGGAATTTTTGTATGCGCATGCACAGATTTGACTTGAAAGTTATGTATTTTTTTAACAAATTCATATAAAGAAAAGAACGAGAACTTACTATTTATGGTTGCAAGATATGAACAGAATATCAGTCGATCCCAAGATAAGCCATGGGAAACCTTGCATCAAAGGAACGCGTATTCCCGTGCATCTCATTCTTGATTTGTTAGGCGCCGATGAAACTTTCGAGAACATTCTCAAAGCTTATCCTCACATTACACGGGAAGACATCCTTGCTTGTATACAATATGGCGCTGCTTTAGCCACTGAAGAAACCATTTATTTGACCGAGGTCGCTTGATGCGTTTCCTTACCGATGAGGACGTATATCCCTCGATCGTGAAAGTCCTGAGAGACCTTGGTCACGATGTCTTTGACATCAAAGAAGAGAAGCTTACAGGCATTCCTGATGATCAGGTATATGATCTGGCCAAGTCTCAAAATCGAATTCTGGTTTCGATGGACAAGGATTTTACCAACATCTTGCTCTATCCTCTTGGCGACCATTTGGGAATTATCGTTGCAAAACTTTATCGAATGAAGATTGATGAAACGGCTCAAAAATTTTTGGACGCTTTCGTAAAGCTGACGGAAGATGACATCAACAATAATTTGGTTATCCTTGATAAGAACAAAACGCGAATTCGACGCGCGATCACTTAAAAATTCCATTGCAGCACTCCAACAATCCAATACTCCAACGATCCATCACTCCAACAATTCATCTCGGCACCTCGATCCTCACCGGCTCATCCCTCTCAAAATCCCACAGCGTTTTGCGGCGCAGATCGGCGAGCGCTTGCTTGTAGTCGATGATGGCGTTGAGCGAATTGGTGCGCGCTTGCGTCAAGCGATTCTGCTCCAGCGCCAAATCTTGCGAGCTTAAATCGCCGTTCTCAAATTTCAGCAAGCTGATTTTGTAGCTCTTCTCAGCCAGCTCTTCGCTGCGGCGCGTAATTTCCAAACGCTGTTGCGCAGATTGCAAGCTGCGCACCGCATCGCGAATTTCTTGTTTGATCAAATCAATTCGATTTTGCCTCGTCAAGCGGTTGCTTTCCAATGAAGCTTGCGCGGCTTGCACCTCCGCGCCGTTTTTCCCCCAATCCCACAGCGGCACGTTGAGTCCGAACGTGGCGCGGCGATCGTTGCTGAAATCCTGAAACGCGTCGCGAAGCCTGTCGCGGCGGTTGAAAATACCGTAGCTCAGAAAAAGCTCGCCGGTTATCTGCGTCTGCGCGTCGATTTCCCGCACACTGATCTCGCTCAATTGAACGCTGATGTCATCGGAGCGCAGCTCGGTGCGGCGTTGCAAAGCTTCGGCAATGGCTTTTTCGAGAAAAACAGCAATGGGCCGGTACGACAGTGCCGTTGTAACTTTTACCGAATCTTCAACCGGCAGACCGATGGAAAGCTTGAATGCATCTTCCGTTCTTTTTAAATTGGCCACGCTGTTGGTCAAGGTGTTGCGCGCGTTCGCCACCTCAACTTCCAGCCGCAAGACTTCCAGTTCCGGAAACAATCCCGCCTGCTGCTTGAGTTTGGCGAGGCGATGCGCGTTCTCGGATTGCTGCACCTGCGCGCTGTCAATTTCCACCTGCCGTTGCGCGCGGAAAAGATTATAAAAATTCGAGGTGACGTTGTAAATGATATCAAGCTGGCTGCGGCTGTACGTTTGCAGCGTGTTTTCGAGATTGAGATCGGCTTTGCGATAGCCGGTTTTCAATTTATTAATGGTAAACAGCGGCTGGCGAAATTGCAAGCGCAATTGCGGTGAATAATCCGAAGGGTCTTTGCGCCGCAACGTATCCAATCCGGTTTCGAAACTGAAGCTGACTTCCTCGAACGTGCCAAATTGCTGAAACCGCTGCAATGATCCCACCAGCGAAAAAACCCCGTCGGTCGCCGCCACCGGTTGGTTGACATAAATCTCCGTCTGAAGATTCATGAATTTTTGCCGGTCGAAGGCGAAGCCGCCGCCAGGGAGCGGCGTTTGTCTCTCGCTTTGTTGATAATTCGGCAAGCTCGAAAAAAGCAATTGCCCATTGCTCTTAAAGCTGGCGCGCGCGGCTTGCAGGCTCATTCTGGAATTGACAAGTGACTGCTCGAGTTGCTTGACTTGGTAGCTTTTGCCCAGCGCGATGCTGAGGCTTTCTTCCAGCGTCAAAACTCGCGCGCTTTGCGCCCGCAGCGCAATGGTTGGCAGTAAAAATAAAATGAAAAATAACTCGGCCATTTTCCGCATCATTTTTTCCTCAGATTTTGTTTGATCTTTTTGAGCTAAAATTGTATGTTAGCTTATCGTCCCTTTGAGACCTGCCAAGGGTCTCATTGCCCCCCCGATTCTACTTTGTGGAATCAGGGGATTTTTTAAATTAAAATCCGATGAGGCAATGCCATGAAGAAAGAATTTGATGAAGAGGTTTTTAAGGAGATGATTCTTTATATCTCCGAGCGTTGCAAAGACAAACCCCATTTTGACACTGCCCATCTTGAAAAGATTCTTCATTATGCGGATTTCTTTTGGTACGGCCATACGGGCGCCTCGATAAGCGGCGAGACCTATCTTCGCCGGCAACATGGCCCAACTCCAAAGCATTTGGAAGAAACGCTTGAAAAGCTGGTTCGCGACGGTTTTTTGGAGGCCGTCAAGAAACCACGTGTTGATTATACGCAAAAAAAGCCGGTGATTAAAAAGGCTTTCGAGTTGAGCAAGCTTTCCAAAGAGCAGGCGGAGTTTATCGATACGGTCATCGTCGATGTTGTCGATCTCGCGATTGCGCGCGAGGACATATTTTGGCAATATCGCAGCAACGGGGAAGAAATTCCTTATGAAACCGTATTTTTCCGGCGCCGCAAACCTCTTCCCCGAGCGAGCTGGATGAAGCGCAAGATTTCATTGACCGCTATGAAAAACGTTTAAGCGACAAAAGCAATGTTGCTGTATAATATTGTCGAGTAGCGCGAATTTACCAAAGCGTTCGATGAGCTGGTCAAGCAATATCCGCGCCTCGACGAGATCAAGCGCGGCCTTGATTTCTTGCTCAGTCATCGGCCGTTTGAAATCGACACTCCCCTTCCCAGAAAACCTGATTCCGCTTATGGCGCTTACTTCGTTTGCCAATCCGACAGCTTTGACCGCTTTAGTTATCCCTCCTTCAAATTTTATTACCGTGTCAGTAACGACACGGTTTATTTAATTGGTATCGTAGAAATTTTCTGAGAACCTACTCCACAAACTCCCATCGCACCGCATCGGCGATGACATACCCACTTCCTTCATCAGAAAGCTCGACGATGGCCGACTGCTCGCGATCAAAACGGTAGCGGCCGAGCGGCAGCCAATCGTCGATAGTTTCTTGCGGCTGCAGCTCGATGCGATTCGTGCCGTCAACGCTGGTGATTTTAATTTCAAACTTGCGACTCAAGCGCCGGGTGCGCCAGTCCTTGTCGACCGGCAGGTGAAAGCTCAACTCGTAATCGCCGCTGCGGGGAACTTTGGTTTCCCAGCGCGCCGGATATTCGCCGCTGCCGTCGCGCTTGACGCGCCAGCCGAAATAATATTTGCCAAACGCAAAAGGATTGGTGTCCTCCCACCAGCTTTGCCCTTTCGAGCGCGGGCGCAGATATTTGGCTTCTTCGCTCACCGGCGTAAAGAATCCGTCGTCCTGGTCATCCAAAACAAATGACAGCGAATCGCTGAGCGCGCTCGTCGTCGTGAAAACCGTGTCCACCGGCGCGCCGCGGCGAATGCGATTCGACAGCGTGATCTGCTTCATAATCTCGCCACGATTGCGCGAGAAATAAGGGATGATTTGAACACTCTTCGGCACCTCGGCCACGGCAAATTGCAGTTCTTTCTCCTCGTAGCTGCCGAGGCTGAGATGGCGCCGGATTTTGTCGTTTTCCGTTCTGCAAATCACGCGCACGAAACCCTCGCCCTTCTCACCGTTTTGCACGCGCACTTTCACTTGGTGCACGATGCGCATCTTGCCGGTATCGAGTTTTTCAGCTTCGGCAGCGGTGATGCGATAGCCGGGAAAAGTCGCTTGCTCGAACCATTGCGAAAAAAAATCCTGCAAATCTTCTTTTGAAAACGATTGCACGACACTTAGAAAATCAGCCGGACGAGCTTGTTGATAACGATAATCCTGCAACAGTTTGCGCAACGCCGCGTTGTAATTTTTTTCACCCACGCGTTCGCGCAGCATTTGCAGCACCGGCGGCGCTTTCAAGTCGACGCAAGCGCGATAGAGATTGCCCTCGCCTTGCGGACGAAACTTCGCCAATGGTGTCTTTTCCAAAGCGTCCAACACGGTATCCATTTCGACGCCGTACCGCCAGCGCGTGACCCAGTCGTCCTCGAGTTGACGGATGCGATCATTCGCGCTCAAGTGGGCGTTCCAGCGATCCGGATAAAACGCATCTTGCGCGCGGCGCTCGCATTCTTCATAAATTTGCAGCTCCAGGCCGCGCGCCAATGCCGGATCGGTGCAATCGAGTTGAAAGGAAAGATAATTGCGCAGCGGCGTGTTGAGGCTGCAGTCGCCGCGCCAATATTCATCGTCCATGAAAAAATCCAGCACGGTTTCGATGAAGACGTCGCGCTTGATGCGGGCCGGCGAATCATCCTGGCCGCGCCGGCGCGTGCGCTTGGTGCGCTCTTCGATACGATTCTCCAGGCGCCGGGCAGCGATCTTCACCTCGTCGATCATCACCACGCCCGGCTGCAGCAGAATATTTTCCACGCCGTGGCGCGCGGCATAAACTTGCATTTGCGTCGGCGCTTCCACCAGCGCCAAACGTTTGTATGGATAAGGCCCGCCCGCGACTTCCTCATAAATGTCAAACACGCGCTCGACGGCCTGAAAACAGGTATCTGCCACATCGCTGAAGACGTCATAATCTAACAAATGTTTGTCGCGAAAGTAAAGCTCAATTTGAGCTTGGCGGAACTGTCGCGATAAAATTTTATAAGCGCCGGCATTCAGCGAAAATCCTGGCACAGGCGTCGCCACAACATAAGTCGTGCTTGCCCTCTTGCCCTCATCGCGCGCTGCCACTTTTTCGCCTTGGGTGATGATCACAAGATTTTTATCAGCGTGTACGCGAATTTGAGCAGTAGCAAAATTTTGCGGCCGGGGCGATTCGTAAGCATATCCTGCCGCGGCGCCGGGTACCGGATACCAACCGCATTGCGCCGGCAGCAGCGCAAAGTCATCGCTGAGCCACGCCGAAAGATTGTCCTTCACCCAGGGGCCGTCACTTTTGCGGATGACGCCTTTGCTTTCGGGCAAACGATCCAGCATGAAGCCCTCGGCTTCAATCGTTCCCGCGTAAGAGATTTGCAGCGTATCCGTCGCGCCGGATGGCAACGCACGATCTTCCAAATCTAAAAGCAGAAGTTGATGCTCCTGCCGAAAGGCAATCGCATTGCCATCCTGCCATCGGACTTCTGCAACACGCAGCGCGCCGTTCATCGCCAAAACGAGTGGCGAGAGCGGCTGTGCGTGCGGATTGAAAACCGCAAGCTTCGCGGCAACTTGCAACGGCGCAGACTCGCCGTCAAGCGTCACGTCGAGATCGTAATGCTTGACTTGGCAAGTAGGCTGAGAAATCCATTGCTGTTGGTAAGTGAAATCGTCTCGTCGAGTTTTTTGCTCGTCGCGATGTTGGTTGACGATCTTGTAACCAACCGCGGCAGCAGCGAACAGAAATACCACCGCCGAAACTTGCGAGAGGCGTTGTGAAAAAAGAGACTGCTGGAGGCGCGGATAAAGAATGATTGAGAAACCCAAAAAGGAAAAAGCGAGCAAAACGAAAAAAAGACGCTGCCAGAGAATGGGAGTGATATCGCCGAAGCCGATAAGATCGCTATGAAACAGCGGAGCGAAGAACGCGCCGTAATCGAACAGGCCTTGAAATTTGTGCTGAAAATAAAACAGGATGGAGGCCACGTATCCCAGCGGCAAAATGATGGCGAGCGCTGGCGAGCGCAGCAGGCTGACGAGAAAGAACACCAGCGCGGTCATGAACAAAATCGACGGCACGCTGACAATGAGGAAATATTTGACAAACGGCAAAACGTTGAAACCGGCGCCGGTGAAAATGACTTTAAAAATGCGGCCAATCGTCGCGAGCGTCATGAGAAACAAATTGAGGTAAACCAGTGCGCTGACCACGCCAAAATATTTTCCCATCACCCAGTTGGCCGTGGTCATAGGCCGCGACAGCATCACTTGATCCAGCCGCGCCTTCTCTTCAGCTTTGCGAAAATCGCCGGCGACGAAGATGATGAGAATCGCCTGCACGTAGCTGAAGAAATAGAGCGCGAGAAATCCGTCCGTGCCCTCCAGCAAAAATTCGCCGGGGAACGACCCTTCGACAATGGAGACGACGGTCATCACCACCATGAAGAAAATAATCATCAGAACGCCGATTCCCGCCAACACCCAAAACTTGGCGGTGCGATAGAGCATGACGCGTTCGACGCTCGCGATGGTGAGAATGTATTGCAAGCTTTTCATCATGCTGGATTATTGGATTTCTGGATCATTGGATTAATGGATCATTGAATTGATGAGGCGCTGGAGTATTGGATTTATGGGTTGTTGAAGTTTTGGCCCCAACAATCCAGTAATCCATCAATCCATCGATCCATTCTCTTCTTCAACCTTCTGCCCAACCACCGATTCCATGAAATACATGTACGCATCTTCGAGATTCGGCGGCAGGCTTTGCATGTCGTAACCGGCAATCGGCTCGCCGACGACGCGCAACAGCAAATTGGGCGGTTTGGGAATCGTGGAAATCACTTGCATCCGTGTCGCGATTTTGGAGAAATCCGTTTCATCGCAGAGCACTTGCCAAACCTTGCCGGCGGCTTGCGCGATCAACGCAGCGGGATGGCCGCGAAACGCGACTTGGCCTTTCGCCAAAACCGCAATATCTTCGCAGGTGCTCGAAATGTCGCCGACAATGTGGGTGCTAAGGATGATGACTTTGTTGCGACTAATCGCGGTGAGTAGATTGCGAAAGCGGATGCGCTCTTCCGGATCGAGGCCGGTGGTCGGCTCGTCGACGATCAGCAAGCGCGGATTGCCGATAAGCGCCTGCGCGATGCCGAGGCGCCGCATCATGCCGCCGGAATAGGTTTTCGCTTTGCGGTCGCGCGCTTCCAACAAACCGACATGCGCCAAATTTTCGTGCACCGCCTCGCGCAAATTGCGGCGCGGCACGCCATTCAGTTTCGCAATGTAACTCAGAAATTCCGCGCCGGTGAGCTGCGGATAGACGCCGAAGAATTGCGGCAAATAACCAAGCGACGAGCGGATTTGCTGGCGTTGTGTGCGAATATCCGCGCCATTGACCAAAACCTCGCCGGAAGAAGGCGTTTCCAGCGTCGCCAGAATTTTCATGAGCGTGCTCTTGCCGGCGCCGTTCGGCCCGAGCAAGCCGAACATGCCGGTGGCGATTTCCAGATTGACGTCTTGCAGGGCATGAACGCCACCGGGATAGGTCTTGTAAAGGCTGCGGATTTGGATGGACATGATTTACTTGTACTGATTTTTTAGACAGAGGTTGCGACGATTTTGTTACATTTTACATAAACGCATCATTAATTACAAATGGAAAACGGCTGCCGGCAATGTCTCGGAGATCGATGGACTCTCAAACATATCATTCTGCAAGGATCTTTTTTCGATCCACGATTTTGCTTGTAATGAAAAAGGATTCATCCTGAATGGCAGTTCTTCCTCCTGGCATCGAAGGACTACGCTGCTGATAAGATGCCTTTGATCGCACCAGCGTTACATGAAATTCACCCACCAGAGAAATAATCACAGCGCTTCATTTGTTATCCCAACAAGATACGAAAAGGCCGCCTGAGAAAAATGAGTCATCGGTGAGAAGTTTATAAATATTTTAGAAGAAAAATGAAAGTCGTCATCAAGATCGCCGCTTTGCTCGTTTGTCTCGCTGCCGTAGTTGATGCCGGTTATGCACAAAATTGGTTGCAATTGAAGCCAGCCTCCGGCAACGCCCCGGCGCCGCGCAGCAATGCCGCCGCCATTTATGATTCGCTCAATCACCGCCTGGTTATTTTCGGCGGCAAGTCGGCTTCCGGCCATCTCAACGACGTTTGGGCGTTTGATTTGAAAAACAACAGTTGGTCGGAGCTGACGCCATCTTCCGGCCCGGCGCCGCGATTTACGGCCAACGGCGTTTATCATCCTGCTGCGCAGCAAATGATTATTTGGTCGGGACAAGGTGCGACATTCTTCAATGATGTTTGGGCGTTTGATCTAAATGCGAAAACTTGGACACAATTCAATCCACCCGATCCCAAGCCGAACACTCGCTACGGCGTGGCCTCGATTTTCGATCCGAAAGCAAGGGAGCTGGTCGCTTTTGCGGGTTTTACCGATGCCGGACGTTTTGATGATACCTGGCGATTCAACATTGCGAACGCGACTTGGCAACAGATTTCACTCACCACCCATCCGGAGAAACGCTGTTTGCACTCGGCGAGTTACGACGCGCTCCGGCACCGCATGATCATTTACGGCGGCCAAACCAGCGGGCCGCGCGATGACATTTGGGCGTTTGATTTGACCAACAACACATGGGCAGATTTGACACCGCAAACCAGTCCGGCGGGCCGCTGGTTTTCGACGAATATTTACGACGCAGCGAACAACCGCGTGGTCATCTTTGGCGGCAATCTCGGCGCCGGGAACAGGACGAACGAAGTGTTGGCGTTTGCTTTGGCGCAAAACTCCTGGCAGCAGATTTTCGCTTCCGGAACTCCGCCGGCGGCGCGCGAAGGCGCAGTTGCCATCTACATTCGCCTTGAAAACCGGATGGTGGCTTTCGGCGGTTTGGGAAGTGCGTATTTCAACGATGTCTGGACTTTAAATCTTTCGCCAACGACCGGAGTTGAATCTGATTCTGAAAATGTGCTGCCAAAAACTTTTCGACTGCTGGGGAATTATCCGAATCCGTTCAATCCTGAAACGACGATTGATTTTGAAATGCCTGTGTCGGGCAATATGTCGTTGCGAATTTACAACCTGCAAGGGCAACAGATCAAAAATTTGTTCGAGGGCAAGATTGACGGGGGCCGGCATCAAATGATTTGGGATGGCACAAATGATTCGGGAACCAAGGTGACATCGGGAATTTATTTTTGTGTCTTGAAAGCCGGAACGATTGCGGTTTCGCGGAAGATGGTTTTAGTGGAGTAAACACAGAGAGTATTTGTGAAATTCATTGCCCGGGCGCCGGGCTTATACTGATTTTAAAATACAACAAATCTAAGCGACGGGTCAATCTCCGTCTATACGAAAAAGTTGCAGAATGTGTTAGCGCCAACAGGCCCAGAGTCACAGGACTCGGACCTTTTTTATTTTGGCCTGTCAGTCCGCAATGATCGAATTTAAGTTGTATATTTGCCTAAACGATTATTTCCACCACTCATTTGAGCACCGCTTCTTTTTATCGGGCTGCTCGAACTTACTTGAAAGGATGGCCATGAACAAACCTGCCGCTGCGTTGTTCGCGCTGCTCGCGAGCAGCGTTCTCGTTTTGGCGCAAGACAATATGAAAACGTATGCCAAGTACGACTTCGTGCCGGGCGACAAAATCATTTTTGAAGATGATCTCGTCAACGAGCAACCCGACGAGTTTCCGTCGAAATGGGATTTAATCGCTGGGCAATGTGAAGTTAGAAAACTCAACGGTGAGAATGTGATTGTCTTTCTCGACGGCAATGCCAGCATTACGCCGTTGATGTCAACCCCGAATTACACGCCTGAAGTGTTCACGCTGGAGTTCGACGTCTATGCGAAAGAGGCGGAGTACAATTTTATTATCGTCAAATTTCACGGGAAAGACACCGAGACCGCGATGCAAGAGTTGATGGTCGGGGCCGGCGAGAATAATGTCAGATACGGAGGGGCGATTGGCACCTATCCGAACGAACCCGAACTGCTCAACCGCTGGTATCACGTGGCGATTGCCTTCAATGTGCGCTCGCTGAAAGCATATATCAATCAGCATCGCGTGCTGAATACGCCGGTCACCGAAGGCAAACCGCTCGGCATCACGCTTTCGACGACAGCGTATGAGGGAAATGAAAAGTTCATCAAGAATATTCGTTTGGCTGCCGGCGGCGCCGATCTTTACAAGCGCGTGATGACCGACGGCAAATACATCACGCGCGGCATCAAATTCGATGTGAACAAAGCCACCATCAAACCGGAGTCGATGGGCACGTTGAATGAAGTCGCGAAAGTTTTGCGCGAGCATCCGGAATTGAAATTCAGCATCGAGGGCCACACCGACAGCGACGGCGACGACGCCGCGAATCTAAAGTTGTCACAAACCCGCGCCGAGGCGGTGAAAGCGCAATTGACCGTGCTGGGAATTGAGGCAGCGCGCTTGACCTGCAAAGGATTTGGAGAAACAAAGCCGGTGGATTCCAACACCACGCCGATCGGCAAAGCCAACAATCGCCGCGTCGAATTTGTAAAAATGTGAAAGGCGAATGACGATGAATAAATCCACTTTGTCAAGAATAGTCGCAACCGGACTGGTGTCGCTGCTCGGCTTCATCTCGACTCTGCAAGCGCAGGACCTCGACGCCAGCCGCCCGCTCACCGCCGAGGAGAAAGCCTTCGATGTGCGCACGCGCAAGCAATTGTTCGACCTCATCATGGCCGCGCAAAAAAGCGCTTTCGGCAATGATTACGAGCTGGCCGATCCGGAGCGCGAGCTGGAGCCGAATGCCGCAATTATTTATGAGCTGGAAAAGGCGCCATATTGCTTGACCTACGGGCTGCAGTTTACGTTGAAGCCGGGCACCGCGCGCTACAACAAAGTGCAAAGCGAGCTGGAAAAGTTCATGCAAAAAGCGGCGACGCTAAAATCGCCGGAAGAAGCCGCGGCCATGAATGAGACGACGAACCCCATCGATTACCTGAATATGGGATTTAATATCTACGTGAATGACGATGCGCACATTGAATTTATCTCATTTCGCAAGAACGCGCAAAAGCTAACCAAGCCCGGCGCGCGCTACGTCGTGCGCGGTGAAGGCGCGACCGCGACGGCCCTGTACTTCGGCCATTTCGGCCCGCTACGGGAAGAAGACGACACCACGCCCGGCTCCAAAGCTTTTGCCGCAACTCCCAAATTCAATCCCAAAACGCCGCGGCTTGCCGTGCAGTCCATCTTGCTGGTCATCACCGCGCCGCATGATATTGTCGATGCGTTGTACAGCAAGATAAATCTCACGGCGCTGCAAAACATGATCGCGCCGTAAAGCATGAAAAGCAACGAGCGAGGGGCAAGTCACTGCCCCTCGCTCGTTGTTCGGCCAAGATTAAAGCTCTTGCCGGTCTTCCACGGAAATCTCGGCATCGTGAATAATTCTTATCGACTTCCGAGAAAAAATCACAAAATCAAATTATTGTGAGCTTGATTGGAATGCAAGCAAAATATGGCAGACTATTTGACTTCACCAATGATTGATCCCACTCCATACTTCTCCAACTTATACAACAGCGTCGTCGCTTTAATCCCCAACAGCCGCGCAGCTTCCGCTTTCACGCCATGCGCGCGCGACATGGCTCTTTCAATCAACGCGCGCTCGACTTCTTCCAGCGTTTGATTCAAATCCAAATTCTCGTTGGGCAATTGGAACACGGCGCAGCGGTCTTTTACCAGCGGCGGCAAGTCGGCGACGGTGATGCGCTCATTTTCGCAAAGGACGGCGGCGCGTTCGAGCACGTTTTCCAGCTCGCGGACGTTGCCGGGCCAGTGATAATTTTTTATCATCTCCAGAGCCGGTGGCTCAATTTTCAAATCGGGCTTGCGCAATTCTCGGCCGAGGTCTTGGAGAAAATGCTGGATGAGCACCGGTAAATCCTCGAGGCGTTGACGCAGCGGCGGCAGGTTGATCGGCACGATGTGTAGACGATAATACAAATCTTCGCGAAATCTTCCAGCGGCAACTTCTTCTTTCAAATTGCGATGCGTCGCGGCAATCACGCGCACGTCGATGCGCACGGTTTCTTCGCCGCCGACACGCTCGAAATCTTTTTCTTGCAGAACGCGGAGCAGTTTGATTTGCAGCGCCGGCGAAATGTCGCCGATCTCGTCGAGAAAAATGGCGCCGCGATGCGCCAGTTCGAAGCGGCCGAGTTTGCGCTTCACCGCGCCGGTGAAGGCGCCTTTCTCGTGGCCGAACAATTCGGACTCCAGCAAGGTTTCCGTCAATGCGCCGCAATTGACGCGAATGAATGGGCCGTTGGCGCGGCTGCTGTTTTTGTGAATGGCGCGCGCAACGAGTTCTTTGCCGGTGCCACTCTCGCCGTAAATGATGACGCTCGAATCCGTCGGCGCGACTTTTTGCAACATGCGAAACACTTCCTGCATCGGCGCAGATTGTCCGATGATCTCGCCGAAATTGAATTGGCTCTCTTCCTCCTGCCGCAGGTAAAGATTTTGCTCCTGCAGATTTTCCAACTCACGGCGCTGCTGCAGACGCTCGGCGAGACGCTGCAATTTAACCGTCAGCTCGTCCGGCGAAAACGGCTTGGTGATAAAATCCGCCGCGCCTTTTTGCATGGCGAGCACGGCGAGATCAATCGAGCCGAAGGCGGTGATCACGATCACTTCGCAGGACGGTTGCAGCGCTTTGACTTTTTCCAAAAGCGTCAAACCGTCCATGCCGGGCAGGCGATAATCGGAGATGATGATGTCGGCGGGGTTTGATTTCAACGCTTCAAGTGCCGGTTCGGCGCTTTCGAATGTTTTTACATCATGGCCGAGCCGGCGCACAACCAACTCGAGGCCTTCGCGCATGGTGGCGTTGTCTTCGGCAATCAGAATATGGAGTTTGTCATTCATGATTAAAAACGTTTGACGGTTTGCCCGTTTGACGGTTGGCCTGTTGTATTCATTTATCGAGTCATTACGAGGCGTTTCTGCCGAAACCATCCGTTGGTGTTAAAAAGATTGCTTCGCTAAGAAGCGCTCGCAATGACATCACAAACAAACCACCAATGCGCGTAATTGCGTTCTTTAAAACCAGCAAACTGGCCGACTGGCTAACAGCTAACTTTTTGGTAAAATCAACCGGAAATGCGCGCCTTTGTCATTTGGCACCAGCTCGACGCGCCCTCCGTTTTGCTCGGCGAGGCGTTGCACGAGCGCCAGGCCGAGGCCGCTGCCTTGGGCTTTGGTGGTGAAAAACGGCTCGAAAATTTTTCCGGCCGCTTCTTTGGGAACGCCGGGGCCGGTGTCATAAATTGAAATCGCCACATTTTGATTTTGTTCCTCGGCGACGATTCGAATTTCGCCCTGGCCGTTCGTCGCTTCAATCGCATTGCGCAACAAGTTGAGCAAAATACGGCGCGTCTGGCTGTAATCGGCCTTAACCGCCCCGGCTGCGGGAATTTCCATTTTCCAAATTATATTCCGGGCGCTTTCTCCGAGCGCCTGTTGAACTTCGCTGATGAGCGGACTCAATTCGATGCGCCGGCGCTGGCTCTCCGCCGGTTTGGCGTATTCCAAAAAATCCTGCACGATGGAATCGAGTTGGCGAACTTCGTGAAGGATTTTTTTTACCTGCGGCCGCAGCCCGTCCGGCGCGTCTTTTTCCAGTAAACCGGCAAAAAGCTCGATGCCGCCGAGCGGGTTGCGGATTTCGTGCGCGACGCCGGCGAGCATCATCCGCAAATTTTGCTCGCGGCTCGCAACCGCCTGCCGCATTTCTTCCATCGTGCGGGCAAGAAAAGCGACTTCTTCGCTGCCGGCAATGGTCAGCAAATCCGGCGTTCGTCCGGCGCCAATCGCGGCGGCGGCTTGCCGCAAGCGTTCGAGCGGCCGGGTAATTTGCCGGGCAAACAAAATTCCCGTCACCGCGGCGACGAGCAAGCCGAGAACTCCGATCGTCCACAAAACGCGCCGGGTTTCAGCGATGGCTTTTAAGCTTTCGGCGCTGCCCTCGACGCCGATCACGGCGCGAATTTGATTTTGTTCTTTTGCCGGCGCATACGCGGCTTTGAACGGATTTCCCTGCGCATCGGCAAACAATTTGGCGCTGCTCGCTTCGCCGGCGAGGGCTTTTGAAATTTCCGCGGCGTCGAAGCGCAGCCGGACGTATTTTTCTCCAATCGCCAGCTCGCGGCGGCTGTCAAAATAGATTTCGTCCTGCGAATTGAAAATCACCAGGCGCGAGAGGCCGGCGGTTTCGACGAGCGGCTGCAGCTCGCGGCGCAGCTCGTTCATCCGGCGCGATTCCTCATCGCCGGGCAGCAGGCTTGTCACCGGCCAGACCTCTGCCGTTTTCTCCACGGTTTGCGCCGTGATTTTCGCCAGCGTGATCAAACGCGCGCCAAGCTCTTTCTCCACGAGCCGCTGCATTTGCCACTGCAAATAAAAACCCGCCAGGGCCATGAGCAGGCCGATTTGCGCAATGACAAAAGTGATAAGCTGCGTGCGTATGCGCCGAGGGAACATGCGATCAATTCGAGTCAATTATTGAATTTGATTGGAGTGCGTTGGCGGTTTTTTCCGCCTCAATAGAAGGAAGAGACCGGCGATGATCAACAGCACCGGCCAGTAGCGGCTATAATAGCGGAAAGGCCCGAAGGCGACAAAGAACACCGCCGAGAGGCAGATCAAAATGCACGCCGGAATCAACAGGCCGCTCTCGCGATTGCCGAAGAGATACATCATCAAAAAACCGAGGCCGGGGCCGAGAATGAACGTTGGCCAGAGTTCCGACATGCGCCACCAGCCGGTCAGCGTGCAATATTGAAACAAGGCGCCGCAAACGAGCAAAATCGTCGCCGGCATCAGCAGGCCAATATTACGGCGGTCGGTCAAAAAAATCACGAAACAGACGGCCGAACCGGCAAATAACAGCATCGGCCACAACGTTCGCCAGCCGATGCCGAACAGATTAACCGCCAAAAAGATCGCCCCCACGGCGATGAGCAAAACGCCGAGCATGACTGCGCCGCGATTGTCGGACATGGTTCATACTCCAAAGTTAAGGCCGGCAAAATGCTTGTTGGTTTACACTGTTTGGACGGCAAAATTTTAGTACAACGAAATGTAGAAATAAAATTCTACAGCAATTTTAATAAAAAATCGGTTAAAATGGTTAAAATGTCAAGACTATTTTATTACAAAATTTTACTTGACAAATTGCTTTGCTTTTTATATTTTTTAAAGGTCTAAAGTGTAATAAAGCGCGATAGACCTGCAAAGCTGATTAGTACGGACGTAGTCTTGCAAGGAAATGACAGGGCATGGTCGAGTTTCGGCTGTGCTTTTTTTTTGGTCAATTAAATTATAACCCAATTCAAACCGCTTGCGCTGATGATCAATTCAAAACCAGCGCAGCGAATAAAAACCCTTTAAGGAGGCACTTTTTATGAGAGGTAAGACGTTCCTAAGTATTGTCGCTTTGGCTTTCGCTCTCGCCTTGCTGGCCGGATGCGCCAAGGTTCCGCAGGAAACTGTGGATGCGGCAAAAGCCGCGGTTGAAGCGGCGAAAGCCGCAGAAGCGGATCGCTATCTGGCGGATCAATTCAACGCCGCGCAAGATTCGCTCAATGCCGCGATGGCCGAAATCGAGACGCAAAATTCCAAGTTTGCCTTGACCCGCAACTACGATCGCGCGAAAGCCCTGCTCGAGTCGGCGATGAAAGCGGCCAATGCCGCCAAAGACGGTGTGGCGGCCAAGAAAGAAGAAGTCAAGGCCGAAGCCCAAAATCTGTTGACCAGCGCGCAAGCGGCTGTGGAGGAAACGAAAAAGTTGATGGCCAAAGCGCCAAGAGGCAAGGAAGGCAAGCAGATGCTGGAGCAGATGCAGGCGGAGTTGTCAGGAGTGGAGGCTTCCTGGGCTGAGGCGAACAACGCGTTGAGTTCCGGCGATTTTATGGGCGCACGCGACAAGGCGCAAGCGGCGCTGGACAAGGCCACTTCTCTTAGCCAGGAATTAAACGAAGCGATTGCCAAGACCAAACGGCGATAACCTGTTTTTGAATTTGGCCTGAAAACCTCGATCGGCGATGAATCCCGTGATTCAAGTTCATTCGATTTTCGTCGCGGGTCGGGGTTTTTTTATTTCTTTAACCGAAAAATTTTTATCATCACAAGTTATGGAGAAACTCGTGATTGGGGAGCCAATCAAAACGAGAGCGTGGGACAGGATAGGTTTATTTTTAGGGTCAGGACTTGCCTTTTGGCTGGTCACGTTCTTGATTCTGATCATTCTTTCCGCCTCGCCGCCGGTTTCGACATTCGAACAGGCCTGGATGGCGCTCGGCTCGGCGCGCCAGGCGGAGGCCAATATTTACGCCGACGACGAATTTCGCGCGGCGCGGAAGAATTGGGAACAGGCGATACAAGCGTGGGCGCGCGAAAACAGAAAGTTGTTTTTCCGGCGCGATTTTCAAAAGGCTTTTGAATTGGCCAAAGCCACGCGGCTGCAGGCGCAGCGCGCCGAATCCGTCGCCGTCGCCACGAAAGATTCGCTGCAATTCGCGGCGGTGGCGAGCCTGGCTTTTGTCCGGCAGAAAGTCGATGAGTTCAAAACGCAGTTTAATCAGGTTCCGGTCGCGGCGGCGCTGCGCAAAAGATTTGTCGCCGGCGAATTGTTGATGATGGAAAGCGAATTGGCCTTCAACCGCGAGGATTTTGAGCTGTCGACGCGCAAAGTGCGGCAGGCGGAAACGTTGGTCGGCAGCGCCGGCGCCGACGCCACGAAGTTTTTGCGCGCCTATTTGCTGAAAGTTCCGGAGTGGCAGCGTTGGGCCGCCGAGGCCGTTGCGTGGTCGGAACAACAAAATGCCACGGCCATCGTTGTCGATAAGATGGCGTATCGGTGTTATGTTTACGTGGCCGGCAAAAAACGCGCGGAATATCCCATCGAACTGGGCCCACGCTGGCTCGGACACAAACGGCAAAAGGGCGACAACGCCACCCCGGAAGGCCACTATTACGTCATCAAAAAGAAAAATTTGCGGTATACGACGTACTACAAGGCGCTGGAGATCAATTATCCGAATGAAATGGATCGCGAGCAATTTCTCCGGGCCAAGGCGCGGGGCGAATTGCCGCGCCACGCGCAAATCGGCGGATTGATTCAGATTCACGGCGACGGCGGCAAGGGCATGAACTGGACCTCCGGTTGTGTGGCGCTGCGCAATCAGGATATGGATGAAGTCTTCGATCTCGCCGGCGTCGGCACGCGCGTGACGATTGTCGGCGCGCTGAAAACTCCGCCGGCGCTCGAGCAAAACTCGATCATCTCAGCGCAAAAACTCAAAGGCGCCAATCATCATCCCGCTTCATCGAAATAAAGCATGAACGACGAGGCAAAAAATAATTCGCTGTCTCCATCTGTTTCTCCGGATGCAGAAAAAATTTCGAGGGCCGATCATCAATCGGCGGCCCGGCTCCACTTTGCTGGCGCCGGCCAGGGCGCCGCGACCGGCAGGGCGCTTGGAGTCGGCGTCTGTTCCGGATTGTTGCTGTCGCTTTTGATGCTCTGGTTTGCGCCGGTTTTGCGTGAATGGATATTTGCCGTTTTGCCGGAGTCGAAATTTGCCATGCAGCTTCGCACCACCGATATCAAGCAGCTCCAAAAAGAGGCGCGCCGCCTGGAAAAACGCGCCGCCGCTCTGCGCAAGAAACACGAGGCGCTGACCCCGCGCGCGCCGTATTTGATCGTCAACACCTCCGACAATCGCATTCAGGTGATGAAAGGAAACGAGCTGCTCCACGAGGGGATGTGTTCGACCGGCAGCTACGTTTTGCTCAAAGCCGCGGATGAACGCCAGTGGATTTTTCACACGCCGCGCGGCATGTTTCGGATTCGCGGCAAAAGCGAGTATCCGGTTTGGAAAAAGCCGGATTGGGCGTTTATCGAAGAGGGTTTGCCGGTGCCGCCGCCCAATGCGCGCGAGCGTTTTGAGTACGGCGTGCTGGGCGAATACGCGCTGGAGCTTGGCGACGGCTATCTCATTCACGGCACGCTGTACAAGCGCATGCTCGGCATGCCGGTGACGCATGGCTGTGTGCGGCTGGGCGACGAAGATTTGCGCATCGTTTACAAAAACCTCCAATTCGGCTCAAAAGTTTTCATCTACTAAAATGTCGCTAAAACATTGGGGCGCTGCCGTTGTCAACCGGCTGGCGCAACCTTTCCGTTTCTTGCAGCAGAACCGCAAAGCCAAAGTTGTTTTTTTCGCTTCATTGCTGGTCTTTCCGCTTTTCATCTTCATTGTAACTGTCGTACTCCCCGTTGCCAAAAATCCGTTTGAAGCCTCGGCTGAAGATGAATTTGAGGAGAACGCCGAAGCGCTTCCCGACTCGATGTCGGCGGAAATCATTGCCGGGCGCCAGGAATTGGCCAGGAAAATAGCCTCGCTAGAAATTGATCAGGCGTTTTTTCAGGCGCGCCTGCAATTATCCAAAAACGACTCCATCAGCCTTGCCGTCGATTTGATCGACAGCGTGGCGGCCCTCGAAGTTCGAGGCGTGCCGATCCGGCGCTGTAAAATTCTCCGTTACCGGAGCGGCGGCCTCACCAAACGTTTGCGCGGCCAGGGACGGCTGCACCAATGGCTCTCCACGCCGTTTGTGCTGCAGAAGGAACTGGCAACGCTGCCGAAATCGCCGATTCGCATCAAGGAAGCGCCGAAAGACACCATCGAAGCCAACGAGTCGAAGGGCGAAGATCTTCCCATCGAACATCGCGACGCCGAATTTACGCTGAAGTTTGACCGCAATCTGAACCTCGCCGTCGAACAAGCGCAGCCGCCGTCGTTCTCCGGCCGCTTGCGCAAAATATGGTATGCTTTACGCCGCAATTTTGACACGACCCGTGACGCGGTTGTGGCGCTGGCTCACTTGCGGCTGCCGCAGCATCGCATGTGGATTGAAATCGAGCTTTCCCGCGAAGACGCCAAGGCCATTTATCGCGCCCTGCCCCGCCGCGCTGAAATGGCGCTGCGCTTATAGCAAAGCCGTCTCGGCTTGCAACGAAAGTTTATTTGCTTTTCATCAAGGCAAATTGTAAATTATTTTTGAGCAAAACAATGTGACATTAGTTTCAGGCAAATCGCCCACACAGATCAAAAACTCACACGGAAAAAGCGACGAATGCCCATCAACCCCGATCTTTTCCGCCGCGTGCTGAGCCAGTTCGCCACCGGCATCACGATTGTGACGACGCGCGCCGGCGACGAGATTCACGGGTTGACGGTGAATTCGTTTTGCTCGGTTTCGCTGGAGCCGCCTCTTGTCTTGGTTTGTGTGGACAAAAAGGCGCACAGCCATGATCTTATCAAGAAAGGCCGCAACTTTGCGGTGAACATTCTCAAGGCCTCGCAGGAAGCGCTGGCGCGGCGTTTTGCGACCAACAACCTGCCCGCATCCGAACGTTTCGCCGGAATCAAATTTCAAACGGAGGTTACCGGCGCGCCGGTTTTACAGGAATCGCTCGGCTGGCTCGATTGCAAACTCGTTGCGGCCCATCGCGGCGGCGATCACAGCATTTTCGTCGGCGAAGTGCTGGCGCTCGGGCGGCATCAAGGCAGCGAAGCGTTGTTATATTTTCACAGCAAATATCAAAAGCTCAATTCAACTTGAGCCTCGACTTTATTTGGGAGGAATCATCATGAAGAACGATTTAAAAAAGTTGTATCGCGAGCTGGGATATCTCGGCCCGCTTGATGACGAATCAAGACCGCGAGGCCAAGCCGCCGAATTGCCGCCGCTCGATCCGCAAGGCTTGCGCCGGCTGCAAGAACTGGCGCTGGATCAACCGGAAAATTTTTTTGACTTCTTTCGCCATCACTATCAATACCCGCTCACCGACGATCAAATCCGTTCCACGCTGTCCGAGCTTCAGAAGGCTTTTAAAAATCCCGCGGCCTACGTCAAAAAGCTGCGCGACGAACGAAAAACCCGGCCGCGAGGCAAGCGCAAGGAAATTCCCGCGGAATGGCAAATTCACTCCGACATCAAGATCGATCCGTATAACCACAAATTCGAGCCGGTTGGCGACGCCCTCGGCTGGGTGGTGAATTCGGGTTATTACTTTCTCCGCGAACGGCTGAACATGGATTTTCCCCAAGCCGCCTTCCGTTTCCACAATGATTTCCCGAGCCGTTTCAAATACGAAATGAAAGATCGCCAGGGGCGGCCCGCGGCGCCGGAGCAAAAAATTTCCGTGGCGCTTTTCAGCGATTTTGGCACCGGTCTCGATCATTCGCTCTACATCGCCAGAAATATCGCCGGTCTGCAGCCGGATTATGCCATTCATCTTGGCGATGTTTATTACGCCGGCCGATCTTTCGAGTTTAAAAAATATTTCGATCAACCGCTGGCGCCGGTTGTTCAAAACGCGCGCTTTTTTGCGCTGAACGCCAATCACGAAATGTTTTGCGGCGCCATTCCATATTTTGCCAGCCTCGACGCGCGGCGCAAGGCCAAAGCCGGCTGGATGAAGCAGGAGCAGGAAGGCAGCTATTTCTGCATTCGGAGCGAAAAATATCAGCTTATCGGCATCGACACCGCCTACGAAGGGCACGGCCGGCATTCGCGTCCCGCGGTCAATGCCTGGCTGGATGAGTGCTTGCAGGAGGGGAAATCCGCTTCGCCGCCGCGCATCAATATTCTATTGAGTCAGAATGAGCCTTACGAATTGGGCAGCAATAAGTTTTCGGCCACTTACAACGATCTAAAAAATTTTATTGATAAGAATTTGATCGACTTTTGGTTCTGGGGAAATACGCATTATGCCGCTCTGTTTAAAAAAACCGACGAGATGCCTTTTGTCGGAAGCTGCATCGGCCACGGCGGCCATCCGATTTACAAGAAAGAGGTGGTGAAAAACATGCAACAACACGAAACGGAACGAGGAAGCAGAATCCCTCCGGCGCTGTGGGTCGATGACAGCCCGAAATTTCCGGATCAACATGCCGACGATCCCGACTGGAAAAACCCGCGGCCGGAATTGGGAAATCACGGTTTTTGTCTGCTCGAATTGGAAAGCAACGCTGTGAAGCTGACTTATTATGATTGGTTGAACAAGGTAATGAATGATAAACACCGCTTCCGGATATAACGCTTCTTATTGCTTGCAGCTTTCCAGGCGATTGTCCGGCGGCAGTGAAAAATCGAACGATCTCGTAATTTAGCCGTCTTTTTTTAATAATCGCCGCCTGTTTGTCTCAATCTCTTCGACGAGGAACAACCTTATGCGTGCCAAGTTTTTTCTTTCGTTGGGCCTTGTTGTCATTCTCATTCTGTTCATCAATTTTTCCTTTCAGGAAAACTCGCCTTATCAGCTAAAGCAAACCACGAACGATTCACCTAAGCCGACGCGCCGACAACTTAGAGATTCGATGTTTCGCAGCGGAGGGATGCATGTGGTTTATCCCGCCAACCCGGAAGAATGCGCGGTACGCTATCGCGATTATTATACCCAGCAACAGCGCCGGGCGCGATGGTTCAGGTGGCATGTGTGGCGCGATGTCGAATTTCCAACGGACAGTCTCCATCTCAAGCCGGTCTCGTTGATCGGCGCCATCAACTCCAACCAAATCTTGCCGCGTTTGTTGCCGGATTTGCCGATCAAGCGTTTGCACAACGGCTTTCATTTTCACGGCCAGGATTATACCGGCGCCGACGATATGGTTTACCTCTCTTTTCCCAATCCGCAAAATCCCACGCAACTGCTCAACGTGCTGACCGGCAACAGCGACGAGGCGATTCTTGATTTTCTGCACAACAGCCCGCGCCGTCTGCGCCAGATTGGCGATTATTACGTGGCGCAGCAGGGCCGGGTCGTGTTGTTTGGCTTCTTTCAAGATGCGGGAAAAGCCGCCTGGAAATTGGAGGCCGCCAAAACTTATGATTTGCGCGCCACGGTAAAACCAGTCAAGACCACCGAGCATTTTGCGTTCGTTGTGCGCGGCAAAAACCCGCCGGCTGCCGAGATAGAAAAATTAGCGGCGCGATACGAGGAAAATTTGGCCAATTTGGTGAAACGGCTGGCGGTGGCCAATGAGAAATTGGCTGCCTTGCCGCGCCTAACCGTGCATCTCTGGGACAACGCCGAGGAAAAAGGCTTGCTCACCGGCAACACGGATTTGCGGCATGTCGATCAAGCCCGCAACGAGACGCATTGGCTGTGGACGGACGATCTGCGCGGCGGTGATTTTTTGGCGGAAGCAAAGTGGTATCTTGCGAAGTTGTTGGGCGAGAAAAAAAATTGGGCTTTGGAGGAAGGCTTGGCGGTGGCGATGACCGCGCCATGGCG
>Ga0073934_10003617_pt1 | contig 27937 bp, 25 predicted proteins | sample LarsenN4metaG_FD_76834 | JGI IMG/M metagenome (GOLD analysis project Ga0073934, IMG submission 76834) | Hot spring sediment bacterial and archeal communities from British Columbia, Canada, to study Microbial Dark Matter (Phase II) - Larsen... ... | reverse complement strand
GACCTTCATGATCCAGGGCGGCGGCATGAAGCCGGACATGAGCGAGAAGAAGACGCTCTCGCCGATCCCGCTGGAAAGCCGCAACGGCCTGTCCAACGTGCGTGGCTCGGTCGCGATGGCGCGCACGATGGACCCGAACTCGGCCACGGCGCAGTTCTTCATCAACGTCGCCGACAACGCCTTCCTCGACCAGCCGAACGCGCGCGACGGCAACGGCTATGCCGTCTTCGGCAAGGTGGTCGCAGGGATGGACGTGGTCGACAAGATCCGCGCGGTGCCGACCCAGTCGGCCGGCCCGCACCAGAACGTGCCGGTCAAGCCGGTGCTCATCCGCAAAGCATCCCTGGAGAAGTGAGATGGCCAACCCCAAGAAAGTCCGCCTCGAGACCAGCCTCGGCCCGGTGACCATCGAGCTCGACGCCGAGCGTGCGCCGCTGTCCTCGGCCAACTTCCTCGCCTATGTCAACGCCGGCCACTACGACGGCACCGTGTTCCACCGGGTCATCAAGGGCTTCATGGTGCAAGGCGGCGGCTTCGAGCCCGGCATGAAGCAGAAGCCGACGCAGGCGCCCATCCGCAACGAGGCCAACAACGGCCTCAAGAACAAGCGCTACACGCTGGCGATGGCGCGCACGAGCGACCCGCACTCCGCCACGGCGCAGTTCTTCATCAACACCGTGGACAACGGGTTCCTCGACTTCAAGGCCGAGAACGCCCAGGGCTGGGGCTACGCCGTCTTCGGCCGCGTGGTGGAAGGCTCGGACGTGGTCGACCGCATCGAAGGCGTGGCCACCGGGCGCAAGGGCTTCCACGACGACGTTCCGCTGGAGGACGTGCGCATCGAGCGCGCAACCGAGGTGGCCTGATGCGCCATGGGGTCGGCAACGGCGGTGCCGAAGGCGCCGCGAGCGCCGACCTGCCGCCTCCCGCCTTGTTCGAGGCGCCCGCCGCGTGGCGGGCCATCGACTTCGTCTCCGACCTGCATCTCTCGGAGGCCCTGCCGGAGACCTTCGCCGCTTTCGAGGCCTACCTGGAGCGCACCGACGCCGACGCGGTCTTCATCCTCGGCGACCTGTTCGAGCTCTGGGTGGGTGACGACGCCCGACACGAGCCCTTCGCGCGCCGCTGCGTGAGCGCGCTGTCGAGCGCCTCGCGCCGGCTTGCGTTGGCGATCATGACTGGCAATCGCGACTTCCTGATGGGCAACGTGCTGTTCGCCGAATGCGGCGCGCGTGCCCTGCCCGACCCGACCCTGCTGCGCGCCTTCGGCCAGCGCCTGCTGCTGACCCACGGCGATGCACTGTGCCTGGCCGACCGCGCGTACCAGGCGTTCCGGCGCCAGGTGCGCGCGCCGGCGTGGCTCGCCGCCTTCCTCGCGCGACCGCTCGCCGAACGGCTTGCGCTGGCGCGCGAGATCCGGCGCGCGAGCGAGACGCGCCGCCAGTTCGACGGGGAAGGCTCGGCCGATGTCGACCCGGAAGCGGCCGCGGCGTTGCTGCGCGAGGTCGGCGCGACGACGCTGGTGCACGGCCACACGCACCGGCCCGGTTCCGAGGCCTGGCCGGGCGGCCTGACCAGGCACGTGCTGACCGACTGGGACCTGGACGCCGGGTCGCGGGCCGAAGTGCTGCGCCTCACGGCCGCGGGCCTGCGCCGCCTTGCGCCGGCACAGGTGGCGGCGGATTCGCGTTGAGCCCTCAGCCTGCTCGACATCTGCGGGACGCTGGCGGTGAGTGATCAGCAGGTGAGCGGCGAGTGATCGGTTCGCTCTGGCGTTCCTGGCAGCGCGCGCGAGAGGAAGCGGCGCTGCGCCGCCGCGCCATCCCGGACGACCTCTGGAAGCGGACGCTCGTGCGCTTCCCGTTCCTGCGCTGGCGGCCACGGGAGGATCAAGCCGAGCTGCGACGCCTGACGAGCCTCTTTCTCGATCGCAAGGAGTTCAGCGCCGCCGGCAGGCTGCGCCTGACCAACGCCATCGTCGTCAGCATCGCCGCGCAGGCAGTGCTGCCGATCCTCAAGCTCGGACTCGCCCGCTACGACGGGTTCGTCGGCATCGTCGTTCACCCCGACCAGGTGGTGGCGCGCCGCAACGTGCAGGACGAGGACGGGCTCGTTCACGAGTACGACGAGACGCTCGCCGGCGAGGCGGTGCACGGCGGCCCGGTGATGCTCTCCTGGCGCGACGTGCGCGAAGCGGGCCGTCCGGGCGCGACAGGCTACAACGTGGTCGTGCACGAGTTCGCCCACGTGCTCGATCTGGCCGACGGCCTGTCGGACGGCGTGCCCCTGCTCCCTCCGGGCCTGACGAGAGGGGAATGGCTGGCGGTGCTGGAGCCGCAGTTCGACGCCTTCGCGAGGCGCACCGACGCCGACGAGGAGACGTCGCTCGATCCGTATGGCGCCCAGGGCATCGACGAGTTCTTCGCCGTGGCGAGCGAGAGCTTCTTCGTGAACCCGCACGGCCTCGCCGCCGAGCACGCGCCGCTATATGCGCTGCTCTCCCGCCTCTATGGGCAGGATCCGCGGGCCTGGGCCCCGCCGCCGCGCTGACGCGGCGCGCGGCAGGCTCCCCTGCGCCCCCCCCCCGTCAGGCCGGCGTCGCTTCGGCCTTCGGCTTGTCGCTCTTGCGCGGCGGCTGGATGTCGAGCGTGACCTCGTCCTTGTCGTCCAGGTCCACCGTCAGGCGACCGCCATCGACGAGGCGGCCGAAGAGCAGTTCGTCCGCGAGCGCGCGCCGGATCATGTCCTGGATGAGGCGCTGCATCGGCCGGGCGCCCATCAGCGGGTCGAAGCCCTTCTTGGCCAAGTGCTTGCGAAGCGCGTCGGTGAAGGTGACCTCGACCTTCTTCTCGGCGAGCTGGCCCTCGAGCTGCAGCAGGAACTTGTCGACCACGCGCAGGATGATCTCTTCATCGAGCGCACGGAAGCTGACGACCGCATCGAGGCGGTTGCGGAACTCGGGCGTGAACAGGCGCTTGATGTCGGCCATCTCGTCGCCGCTCTCGCGCTTCGTCGTGAAGCCGATGGTCGCCTTGTTCATCGTCTCGGCACCCGCGTTCGTGGTCATGATGATGATCACGTTGCGGAAGTCGGCCTTGCGCCCGTTGTTGTCGGTCAGCGTGCCGTGGTCCATCACCTGCAGCAGCACGTTGAAGACGTCCGGGTGGGCCTTCTCGATTTCGTCGAGCAGCAGGACGGCGTGCGGCTTCTTCGTGATCGCCTCGGTCAGCAGGCCCCCCTGGTCGAAGCCGACATAGCCCGGTGGCGCGCCGATCAGGCGGCTGACGGCGTGGCGCTCCATGTACTCCGACATGTCGAAGCGGATGAGGTCGATGCCGAGGATGTAGGCCAGTTGCTTGGCCACCTCGGTCTTGCCGACGCCGGTGGGGCCGCTGAACAGGAAGCTGCCGATCGGCTTCTCGGGCTTGCCGAGGCCCGAGCGCGCCATCTTGATGGCCGCGGACAGCGCCTCGATCGCCGGGTCCTGGCCGAACACCACGCTCTTGAGGTCGCGCTCCAGCGTCTTGAGCTTGTCGCGGTCGTCGCTGGAAACGCTGGCCGGCGGGATGCGGGCGATCTTGGCGACGATCTCCTCGACCTCGCTGCGCGTGATGGTCTTCTTGCGCTTGGTCTGCGGCAGGATGCGCTGCGCCGCGCCCGCCTCGTCGATGACGTCGATCGCCTTGTCGGGCAGGTGGCGGTCGTTGATGTACTTGGCCGACAGCTCGGCCGCGGCCTGCAGCGCGCCGACGGCGTACTTCACCTGGTGATGGTCCTCGAAGCGCGTCTTCAGGCCCTTGAGAATCTCCACCGTCTGCTCGACCGACGGCTCCACCACGTCGACCTTCTGGAAGCGCCGCGACAGTGCGGCGTCCTTCTCGAAGATGCCGCGGTACTCGGTGAACGTGGTCGCGCCGATGCACTTCAGCTGCCCGCTGCCGAGCGCCGGCTTCAGCAGGTTGCTGGCGTCGAGCGTGCCGCCGCTGGCCGCACCCGCGCCGATGAGCGTGTGGATCTCGTCGATGAACAGGATGGCGTGCGGCTGCTCCTTGAGCTGCTTGAGCACGCCCTTCAGGCGCTGCTCGAAGTCGCCGCGGTACTTGGTGCCTGCCAGCAGCGCGCCCATGTCGAGCGCGTACACCGTGCTCTCGGCCAGCACCTCGGGCACGTCCTTCTCGGTGATGCGCCAGGCCAGACCCTCGGCGATGGCCGTCTTGCCGACGCCCGCCTCGCCCACCAGCAGCGGGTTGTTCTTGCGGCGGCGGCAAAGCACCTGGATGACGCGCTCGACCTCGTGCTCGCGGCCGATCAGCGGGTCGATCTTGCCTTCCTTGGCGAGCTGGTTGAGGTTCTGAGTGAACTGGTCCAGCGGCGAGCCCTTCGATTCGCCCTGCTCTTCCTTCTCGCCTTCGTTGGCGCCGGGGCTCTCGTTGTTCTTCGCCGGTTCCGGCGGATCGCTCTTCTTGATGCCGTGCGCGATGTAGTTCACCACGTCCAGGCGCGTCACGCCCTGCTGGTGCAGGTAGTACACCGCATGCGAGTCCTTCTCGCCGAAGATGGCCACCAGCACGTTGGCGCCGGTCACTTCCTTCTTGCCGTTGCCCGTGCTCTGCACGTGCATGATCGCCCGCTGGATCACGCGCTGGAAGCCGAGCGTCGGCTGGGTGTCGACCTCCTCGCTGCCACCGACCGTGGGCGTGTTCTCCTTGATGAAGGTCGCCAGGCTCCGGCGCAGGTCGTCGATGTTGGCAGCGCAGGCGCGCAGCACGTCGGCCGCCGAGGGGTTGTCGAGCAGCGCCATCAGCAGGTGCTCGACGGTGATGAATTCGTGCCGCTGCTGGCGCGCCTCGACGAACGCCATGTGCAGACTGACCTCGAGCTCTTGCGCGATCATGCGGCCTCCATAATGCACTGAAGCGGGTGTCCGTCGCGACGCGCCGCGGTGAGCACCAGTTCGACTTTCGTCGCGGCGATGTCCTTGGGATAGACGCCGCACACACCACGACCCTCGTGGTGGATCTTGAGCATGATCTGGGTTGCCGTGTCCAGGTCACGCTGGAAATACTGCTGAAGCACCATCACGACGAACTCCATCGGCGTGTAGTCGTCGTTGAGCATCACCACCTGATACAAGGAAGGCGGCTTGGTACGCGCCACGCGGCGCTCGGCGACAACGGTACCCTGCCCGCCTTCACCGCCGCCCTCGCCCCCGGGACCACCGGGACGCAGCGGGTCCGGCCGGCCGGGCAGGCGCGGCGGAGACGGCGGTTTGTCCTCGGGCATGACTCATTCTATCGAGACCGTTCGCCGCTGCATCGGGCGGAAATGGCACCCCTTCACCAGTGTGAACTTGCTCGCGGCGCGCTTGCCGCGCCACTGGCCGATCGGGCAGTCGGCGCGCACCCCGGGGCGAGGCGTTCCGCGACCGCGACTGCAGGGCACGGCCGGCACGGCCAGGCGCATCCAGGCGGGCCGCCCGGGTCGCCCTCCCGGCGACGGGTGTAGCCAATTGACAGGCCAAAAGTGGCGGGCCGAGAATTTTCCGGCCACGTCTGGCGCGGAGGCTCGCATGGCGACAGGCACCGTCAAATGGTTCAGTGACGCCAAGGGATTCGGGTTCATCGAGCCCGAGGGTGGCGGCAGCGACGTCTTCGCCCACTTCTCGGCGGTGCAGATGGACGGCTTCCGTACCTTGCGCCAGGGCACGCGCGTCAGCTTCGATCTGGTGCAGGGCCCCAAGGGCGACTCGGCACAGAACATCCGGCCGCTGGCCGGCGCCGAAGCGGCAGCGGGCGAAAGTCCGCCGGCACCCGCGGCCTGACGCCGCCGCCGGGCGCGCCCGGCCCGTCACGCCCGGGCGGCAACCGAGGGCGCCGGGCGGCGGCGGCCGCCCGTCACGATCGCTACGAGCGCCCGGCACCGTCTGGTCGGGCCCCTCAGTTGCTGAAGGCCGCGAGGCCCGTGATCGCCCGGCCGAGGATCAGCGCGTGGATGTCGTGGGTGCCCTCGTAGGTGTTCACGACCTCGAGGTTGACGAGGTGCCGGGCGACGCCGAACTCGTCGCTGATGCCATTGCCGCCCATCATGTCGCGCGCCGTGCGGGCGATCTCCAGCGCCTTGCCACAACTGTTGCGCTTCATGATGCTGGTGATCTCGACCGACGCGGTGCCCTCGTCCTTCATGCGCCCCAGGCGCAGGCAGCCCTGCAGGCCGAGCGTGATCTCGCTGAGCATGTCGGCGAGCTTCTTCTGCACCAGCTGGTTGGCGGCGAGCGGCCGGCCGAACTGCTGGCGGTCGAGCACGTACTGGCGCGCGCGCTGGTAGCAGTCTTCGGCGGCGCCGAGCGCGCCCCAGGCGATGCCGTAGCGGGCGCTGTTCAGGCAGGTGAACGGCCCCTTGAGGCCGCGCACCTCGGGGAACGCGTTCTCCTCCGGGCAGAACGCGTTGTCGAGGACGATCTCGCCGGTGATGCTGGCGCGCAGGCCCACCTTGCCGTGGATGGCCGGGGCCGATAGCCCCTTGGTGCCCTTGTCTAGCACGAAGCCGCGGATCGCGCCCTCGTCGTCCTTGGCCCAGACGACGAAGACATCGGCGATCGGCGAGTTGCTGATCCACATCTTAGCGCCGGAAAGGCTGTAGCCGCCGGCCACCTTGCGCGCCCGGGTCACCATGCTGCCGGGGTCGGAGCCGTGGTTCGGCTCGGTCAGGCCGAAGCAGCCGATCCACTCGCCGGTGGCGAGCTTGGGCAGGTACTTGCGCCTCGTCGCCTCGTTGCCGAACTCGAAGATCGGCAGCATCACGAGCGAGCTCTGCACGCTCATCATCGAGCGGTAGCCCGAGTCGACGCGCTCGACCTCGCGCGCGATCAGGCCGTAGCTCACGTAGTTGAGCCCGGCGCCGCCGTAGGTCTCGGGGATCGTGGGCCCCAGCAGTCCGAGCTCGCCCATCTCGCGGAAGATCGCCGGGTCGGTGCGCTCGTGGCGGAACGCTTCCTGCACGCGCGGCAGCAGCTTGCCCTGGCAGTAGTCGTGCGCGGCGTCGCGGATGGCGCGCTCGTCGTCGGTGAGCTGCCCCTCGAGGCGCAGCGGGTCGGCCCAGTCGAAGGTGGCTTTGGCGGTCTTGGGGGTGGCCATGGAAGGGGGAACTCCGGAAACGGGGGTAAGGGCTCGGCCGGTCAGCCGGGCACGACCGCGGTGACCTCGATCTCGACCTTGGCGCGGTCTTCCATCAAGGCGGCCACCTGCACCGCGGACATCGCGATGTCGTAGTGGCCGATGAGCTCGCGGAAGGCCTGCCCGATGGCCGGCAAGGCAGCGAGGTACTCGCGCTTCTCGGTGACGTACCACGTCATGCGCGTGATGTGCCGCGGCGTTGCGCCGCCGGCGGCCAGCACGGCCACGACATTCTGCAGCGCCTGCCGCGCCTGGCCGCCGAAGTCGTCGGTGTGGAACTTCTCGTTCGCGTCCCAGCCGATCATCCCGGCCACGAAGACGTGGCGGCCGGCCGGCGTGGCCGTCACGGCCACGCCGTTGGCGTAGCCCTTCGGGCGGCGCCAGCCTTCGGGAAGCAGAGCCTGCATCATTTCATTGTCCTCCAGCAAGGTCGGCGGCCGTGTGGTGCAGGGTCATGCGTGCCCGCCGGCCCCCGCCTTTGCCTCATCGTCCACCAGCCTCGCGCAGCAACTCGCGCGCGATGATCAACTGCTGCACCTCGGTGGCGCCCTCGTAGATGCGCAGCGCACGGATCTCGCGGTAAAGCCGCTCCACCGGCACCTCGCTGACGACGCCCAGGCCGCCGAACATCTGCACCGCGGCATCGATGACCTGCTGCGCGCCCTCGGTGGCCACCATCTTGGCCATCGCCGCCTCGCGCGTGACGCCGCGGCCCTGGTCGCGCTGCCAGGCGGCGCGGTAGGTCAGCAGCGCGGCGCTGTCGATGGTGGTGGCCATCTGGGCGAGCTTCGCCTGCGTCAGCTGGAAGTCCGCCAGCACGCCGTTGAACATGCGGCGCGACGTGGCGCGCTGCAGCGCCTCGGCCAGCGCGCGGCGCGCGAAGCCGAGCGCCGCCGCCGCCACCGAGGTGCGGAAGACGTCCAGCGTGCGCATCGCCACCTTGAAGCCCTCGCCCGCCGCGCCCACGCGCTGCGTGGCCGGCACGCGGCAGCCCGAGAAGCGCAGCCGCGCCAGCGGGTGCGGCGCGATGACGTCGATGCGCTCGGCGATCTCGAAGCCGGGCGTCCCCGCCTCGACGATGAACGCCGAGATGTCGCGCGAGCCGCGCGCCTCGCCCGCGGCCGACCCCGTCGGCCGCATGCCCTGGTCTCGCGCGAAGACGACGTAGAAGTCGGCGATGCCGCCGTTGGAGATCCACGTCTTCTCGCCGTCGATCACGTAACCGTCCCCGTCGGCACGCGCCGCGCAGGCCATCGCCGCCACGTCCGAGCCGGCATCGGGCTCCGAGAGTGCGAAGGCGGCAATCGCCTCGCCCCGCGCCACGCGAGGCAGGTAGCGCGCCTTCTGCTCGGCCGTGCCCGCCAGGCTGATCGCCCCCGAGCCCAGGCCCTGCATCGCGAACGCGAAGTCCGCGAGGCCCGAGTGCCGCGCCAGCGTCTCGCGAAGCAGGCAGATGGCCCGCGTGTCGATGGCCTCGGCCGCCCCGCCGTGGGCCGTGCCGCCGACGGCATGCTTCAGCCAGCCGCCCCGGCCGAGCGCCGCCACGAGCGCGCGGCACTCGGCATCGACGTCGGTACCGTGCCCGTGCGGCACGTTCGCGCTCGCCCAGGCCTCGAGGTCGCGTGCCAGCGCGGCATGCCGCGGTTCGAAGAACGGCCATGCGAGGTGGCCCTGCATCGCCGCCTCCGCCGCATCACCCACTGCGTTGTCCTGGCTCACTTGCCGCTCCGCCTTCTTGTGCACCTGCCATCCAACCGCCCCGCCGGAGCCGGGTCAGTTGCCTTCGAACTTCGGCCGCTGCTTCGCCACGAAAGCGTGGTACGCACGCTTGAAGTCCTCGGTCAGCATGCAGATCGCCTGCGCCTGCGCCTCGGCCTCGATGGCCTGCTCAATGGTCATGCTCCACTCCTGGTGCAGCATGGTCTTGGTGATGCCGTTGGCGAACGTCGGCCCGGCCGCCAGGTCGGCGGCCAGCGCCTGCGCCTCGGCCAGCAGCTGTTCGGGCGCGACGAGCCGGTTGAAGAAGCCCCAGCGTTCGCCCTCCTCGCCGCCGAGCGAGCGCCCGGTGTAGAGCAGCTCGCTCGCGCGGCCCTGCCCAACGATGCGCGGCAGCATCGCGCAGGCACCCATGTCGCAACCGGCCAGCCCCACGCGGTTGAAGAGGAACGCCGTCTTGCTGCGCGCCGTGCCCAGGCGCAGGTCGGACGCCATTGCGAGGATCGCGCCCGCGCCGGCGCACACGCCGTCGATGGCCGCCACGATGGGCTGCGGGCAGGTGCGCATCGCCTTGACGACATCGCCCGTCATGCGCGTGAACATCAGCAACTCCGGCGCGGCGAGCCGCACGAGGGGGCCGATGATCTCGTGCACGTCGCCGCCCGAGCAGAAGTTGTCGCCGGCACCGGCCAGCACCACCGCATGAACGTCGGTCGCGTGCTTCAGGCGTCCGAACAGGTCGCGCAGCTCGGCATAGCTGGCGAACGTGAGCGGGTTCTTGCGCTCCGGTCGGTCCAGCGTGATCGTCGCGACGCCGCCTTCGCACTGCCAGCGGAAGTGCGTGGCCGCATAGCCGGCCAGCGACTGCCGGTTGCCTGCGATCAGGGCGGGGTCCACCCTTTCCGCGGCTGCGCCGGAGGCGGGGGATGTGCTCGTTGGGCTCATGGGTTCTTTGCTCCAGGGCCGCGCTCTGGCGCGCGGCGCTTCGGGGGGGGCGCGGCGGGGGCGGCCGTGGCCGCTTCCTGCGCCTCGGCCTGCTTTCCTGCCAGGTGCAGACGCAGCTGGCCGAGCGCCGCGTAGAGGCTCGCCTTCACGTCGCGGTCGAATCCGTCGAACAGTTCCACCAGCCAAGCCTCGTGCTCGGCGGCCATCTCGAGAAAGCGCGCGCGGCCGGCCCGCGTCAGCCGCACGATGAGCGAGCGGCGATCCTCGGGGTCGGGCAGGCGCTCGACCAACCCCTCGCTAACCAGCTGGTCGGTGAGGCCGGTCACGTTGCCGCCCGTCACCATCAGGTAGCGCGACAGCGCGTTCATGCGCAGACCCTCGGCATGGCGCTCGAGCTGCGCCAGGTAGTCGAAGCGCGGCAGCGTCGTCGCGAAGCGCTGCCTGAGGCGCGTGCGGATCTCCTGCTCGATCTGCGTGCTGCAGGCCAGCAGTCGCAGCCAGAGCTTCACGGCCGAGTGATCGTCGGAGGCCGCCCGCGCCTCCAGGCCGATGCGCTGCTCGTCCAGGCCACGCAGCAGCTTGAAGTCGCGCATCGAGGAAGCCATGCCCGTCGTCCTTGTCACGGCGTCACTTCGCCGGCGCTGCCGCAGCCTTCTCGCGCGCGAAGAGGCTTTCCATCTGCGACTTGGCGGTGCGGTACTGGCGCGGCCACATCACCTCGGTGAAGCCGATCTTGGCCGCCTCGGTCAACGTCCAGGCCGGGTTGGCCAGGTGCGGCCGCGCGATGGCGCACAGGTCGGCACGGCCGGCCGCGATGATCGAGTTGACGTGGTCGGCCTCGCTGATGGCGCCCACCGCGATGGTGGCGATGCCCGCCTCCTGCCGCACGCGGTCGGCGAACGGCGTCTGGTACATGCGACCGTAGGTGGGCTTCTGGTGCGCGCTGACCTGGCCCGACGAACAGTCGATCATGTCGGCGCCGGCCTCCTTGAAGGCGCGGGCGATCTGCACCGCGTCGGCGGGCGTGATGCCGCCATCGGCCCAGTCGTGCGCCGAGATACGCACCGACATCGGCAGGTGCTGCGGCCACGCAGCGCGCACGGCTCGGAACACCTCCAGTGGGTAGCGCAGGCGGTTGGCGAGCGAGCCGCCGTACTCGTCCGTGCGCCGGTTCGTGAGCGGTGAGATGAAGGCCGACAGCAGGTAACCGTGCGCGCAGTGCAGCTCCAGCCAGTCGAACCCGGCCGCGGCGGCGCGCTTCGTCGCGGCCACGAAGTCGGCGGTGACGCGGTCCATGTCCGCCCTCGTCATCGCGCGCGGCACGGCGCCGTCGTCGAGGTACGGCACGGCCGAGGCGGAAACGAGCGGCCAGTTGCCGGCAGCTAGCGGCCGATCGGCCCCGGTGCCCTCCCACGGCGCGTTCGTCGAGCCCTTCGCGCCGGCGTGCCCGATCTGCATCGCGATCTTCGCGTCGCTGTTCGAGTGCACCCAGTCGACGATGCGCTTCCAGGCCGCGCCCTGCGCGTCGTTCCACAGGCCCGGGCAGCCGGGCGTGATCCGCGCATCGGGGCTCGTGCAGGTCATCTCGGCCACCACGAGCCCGGCGCCGCCCATCGCCCGCGCCCCCAGGTGCACGAGGTGGTATTCCGCCGGCAGGCCGTCGACGCACGAGTACTGCGCCATCGGCGAGACGACGACGCGGTTCTTCAGCGTCACCGAGCGCACCGTGTACGGCGTGAACATCGGCGGCACGGAGGGAAGCGCCGGGTCGCGCGCGAGGCCGCTCTTCTTCGCGAACCAGCGCTCGTAGCCCTCGAGCCAGCCCTTGTCGCGCAGACGCAGGTTCTCGTGGCTGATGCGCTGGCTGCGCGTCAGCATGCTGTACATGAACTGCTCGGGCTCGAGCTGGTCGCAGTAGCGCGCACCGCACACCTCGAACCACTCCATCGCGTTCCAGGCGGCGTTCTGGATGCGCAACGTCTCCACGCGCCGCGCCTCCTGGTAGGCCGCCAGAACCTCGGGGATGTGCTCGCGCGTGTGCCCCAGAAGCTGGAACTGCCGCGTCAGCTCGATGGCGTCCTCCAGCGCGAGCTTCGTGCCCGAGCCGATCGCGAAGTGCGCCGTGTGCACCGCGTCACCCATCAGCACCACATGGCTGCCGTGCGTGTTCTTCAGCCACCACTGCTCGCACACGACGCGCTGGAAGTTGAGCCACGCCGAGCCGCGCAGGTGGCGCGCGTTGGTCATCAGCTTCGCGCCCTGCAGGTTCTCGGCGAAGAGCTTCTCGCAGAAGGCGATCGACTGCTCCTGGTCGGCGCGGTCGAGGCCGTGCGCCAGCCAGACGTGCTCGGGGCACTCGACGATGAAGGTCGTGGTCTTGTCGTCGAACTTGTAGATGTGGGCCTGGAACCAGCCGTGTTCGGTGCGCTGGAAGTCGAACGTGAAGGCGTCGTAGAGCCGGTTCGTGCCGAGCCAGATGTAGCGGTTGGGCCGCGTGACGATGTCCGGCTTGAAGACGTCGGCGCACTTGCCGCGGATGCGCGAGTTGATGCCGTCGCTGGCGATGACGAGGTCGGCGTCGGCGTAGTCGTCGTCGGAGTCGGCTTCGCACTCGAACACGAGCCTGACCCCCAGCGCCTCGCAGCGCGCCTGCAGGATGTTGAGCAGCCGCTTGCGGCCGATGCCGACGAAGCCGTGGCCACCCGACCGGATGACCCGGCCCTTGAACAGCAGCTCGATGTCGTCCCAGTGGTTGAAGGCCTCCTGGATCTGGTCGGCCGTCTCCGCGTCCCAGCGGCGCATGTTGTCCATCGTCGCATCGGAGAACACGACGCCCCAGCCGAACGTGTCGTAGGGCCGGTTGCGCTCGACGACGGTGATGTCGGCGGCAGGATCGAGCTTCTTCATCAGCAGGCCGAAGTACAGGCCCGCCGGTCCGCCGCCGATGCAGACGATCTTCATGTGGCTTCGCCTCCTGTGCCCCGCCAACCGCGAGCCCCCTGCCCATGCTGGCGGGCCGCCCCGTCGCGGGGCGGCCGGAACTCGATGCGCATTACTTTATGTGTGAACTGTTTATGAGTCAACTTTCTTTCCGATGCCAGCCCCGCGTCTCGCCGTTGCGCCATCGCCACGTGGGGAGGCCCATGCCACTCGCACCCATTCGTCGACGCAGTCCGCGACGCAGCCGACTTGACGCAGAGCAACCCCTGCATCTCGCACGAGGCGCCCAATGAGCGCCAACAAGGAGGAAGGTTGCCATGCAAGCACTCAAGGAGCTGTTCACCACGGACGTCGGGCTGATGAGCATCGGCGGGATTGCCTTCATGATCGGGATGGGGGTCTTCTACGTGCGCTACTTCGTGAAGCACATGCGGGAAGACGCCGCCGCCGCAGGCAAGCGCTGACGCCTGCGCCCGCCTCCGCACATGCTGCCCTCCGATAGCTACCGTGGCCTCGCGCAGGCCGTCTCCACCGAGCTCGCGAGCCTGCGGTCCGGCACCCCGGACGTGATGAAGGCCTTCGGGGATCTCGGTCGGGCCGCCACCGCGGCCGGTGTCCTCGACAAGAAGACCAAGGAACTGATCGCGCTGGCGCTCAGCGTGGCCGCGCGTTGCGACCCTTGCATCGCGTTCCACACGCAGGCGCTGGTGAAGCTCGGGGCCACGCGCGCCGAAGTCGACGAGACGCTCGGCGTGGCGACCTACATGGGCGGCGGACCGTCGCTGATGTACGCGGCCAGTGCCGTGGCGGCGTTCGACGAGGCCGCGGCCGCGGCGGCCGTGGCGAAGGGAGCGCGGTCGGCATAGGCGGCGCGCGCCGCCCGCCAACGCCCCGGGGCCGCCTCAGGAGGCGTCCTGCGCCTCGAGAGCCGTTTGCAGGCGTGCGCGGTCCAGGCGCGCCTCACGCGCCGACAGGGGTTCCAGCACGCCCTCGCGCCGCAGTTGGCTGACCAGGCGGCTGGCGGTCTCGATCGTCATGTCGAGCATGGCGCCGATCTCCTCGCGCCTCGGCAGCCAGATCACGTCGTCGGCATTCGCGTGGTCGGCCAGGCGCAGCAGCAGCCTCAGCAGCCGTCGGCGCGAAAGGCCGGTGGACAACTCCGCCACCCACGCCTCGGCCGCGTCGAGTGCGGTCTGCCACCGCAGCATCAGTTCGCGCGGCAGGCCGCTGCCCTCGCGCGCGAGGTCGTCCACGAGCGTGCGCGGGATGCGGCACAGTTGCACGGAAGTGCACGTGACCGCCTCGTCGGCATAGGGCCGCTGCAGCAGCGCCTCCTGCCCGATCAGGTCGCCGCGCCCGGCCAGCCGCACGATGCGGCGGTCGCCGCGCTCGGTCGTCCTTTCGAAGCGCACGACGCCGCTGCGCACGGTGTAGACGGCCGGCCCCGCCAGGCCGCGGCCGTACACCGGCGTGTCCGGCTCCAGCGACAGGGACGCGATGTGCGTGTGGATGCGGTCGAGCCCCGATTCGTCCAGCGCGCCGAACAACGCCGAGCTCCGCACCTCGCAGGCCGCGCAGGCACGCCCCTGCGGGTGCCGCTGGTCCTGCCGGTACAACGGGATCGGAGACGCACCCATCGGAAGCCTCGCTGGCCAATATAAGCCGAGATTGATAAATATAGCGCGTCGCACGATCCTCGCGCGCCAGGGGCCACGCGCCTCGACCTCGAGCCGGCGGCGCCGGTGCCCGCGTCGGGACGGTCGTGACCTGCCGGGGGCGGTCGCCGTCGACCGAAGCCGCCCGCCGCTCTGGCAATGGAGCGTCAGCGGCCCGACCCTGTTGTGTCTCAGCTCCGGGAGTCTTCGGCGGGCGGCTGCTCGAGTTCGCGCATGCGGCGGTAGAGCGTCCGCAGGCTGATGCCCAGGGCCGCCGCCAGCGCCTTGTGGCTGCCCCGGTGCGTGGCGAGCGCGGAACGCAGTTCGGCGCGCTGCCACTCTCGTGCGAGGAGGTGCCGTCCCTGCGTCAGCAACGCGCCGGAGTCGGGCGCGACCCGCGTCGGCGGCCACGCGCCCCCCGGCCCGGCTGCGCCGGACCCGGGCCGCATCGCACCCAGCGCTCGCTCGACGACGGAGACGTCGATCTCGTCGGCGTCGGTCAGCAGGGCGGCCCGCTCCAGCACGTTGCGCAGTTCCCGCACGTTGCCCGGGAACGGATGCGCCGCCAGCGCAGCCATCGCGGCGCGCGAGATGCCGAGCGCCCGCCCCGGCGCCACGCGCCCGAGCAGCGAGCGCGCGAGCAGCGGCAGGTCATCGACCCGCTCGCGCAGCGGCGGCAGCATGATCGGAAACACGCTCAGGCGGAAGAAGAGGTCCTGGCGGAATCGACCGGCCTCGACCATCCCCTCGAGATCGCGGTGCGTGGCCGAGACGACGCGCACGTCCGACCGGCGCAGTTCGGTGCTGCCCACGCGTCGATAGGTGCCGCTCTCCAGCAGGCGCAGGAGCTTCACCTGCATCGGCAACGGGATGTCGCCCACCTCGTCCAGGAACAGCGTGCCGCCGCCGGCCGACTCGACCAGGCCCGCCCGGGCTGCCTGCGCCCCGGTGAAGGCCCCTTTCTCGTGGCCGAAGAGCTCGCTCTCGAAGAGCGTCTCGGGCAGGCTGGCGCAGTCGACGACGACGAAAGGCCTCGCCGCACGCGGGCTGGCCTCATGCACCGCGCGCGCGACGAGCTCCTTGCCCGTGCCCGATTCGCCCAGCAGCAGCACGCTGGCCATCGAAGGCCCGACGCGCGCCACCAGTTGCAGCATCTGCCTGAAGGCGGGAGAGCGGCCGATCAACCCGCGCGACGAGGGTTCGCCCTGGGCCACGCGCAGCGGCTCCACCTTCTCGATGAAGTGCTCGACCTCGCCCGCGCCGCCGCGCAGCGGCACGAGCTCGATGTTGACGTAGGCCTCGCCCTGCGGCGTGTGGTGGAGGTGCAGCACGCGCTCGCGCTGGCCGCTCTCGCGGGCGCGCAGCAGCGGGCAACTCTCGCCGGCCTGGTCGCAGGGTACGGCGGTGTGGTGCGAGACCTCGTGGCAGGTGCGGCCGGTCACCGGGTCGCTGCCGCCGAACTGCGCGCGGTAGGCGGGGTTGGCCGCCAGGATGCGGTACTGCCGGTCCAGGAGGATGTGGGGTTCGGGCAGTCCGTCGAGATAGGAGACGATGTCCGCCAGCGCGCCGCGCGGAGCGGTCATGGGACCCCTCGACGCACGATGGCGGGCCGGGCTCGGACGCGGTCCAGGGCGAGACTCATGCGCGCCATTGTGTGCCACGTTGGCACGCCTCAGGGCCAAAGCATGCCAGATCGTCACTCATCAATATAAAAGTATTGGTTGAGATACGTATCGTAAATATCTATCTAATAATAAGAAACACTCTCGCATCGGGCTTGGCACGACTCTTGAGTCTCTGATGCCATGACCGGCCGCCGATGCGATCGATCCGTGGCACTGCCGAGGCGGGCTCCGCCCGTCGCCGCCGCGCGTTGGCCCGGAACGCCGGCTCGCACCCGCGGTCCGTATCTCGGGCCGATGAGCCGCCACCGCCCGCATCCCTCACCCGCGAGTTCTCCATGACTGCCCTCCCGCTGCCCGCCCCCGCCCCGTCGGCCCATGATCGGGACCTCGATGCCGAGCGCCGCACCTGGCTCATCGCCACGGGCGCGGCCGGCGCCGCCGCCGCCGTGGCCACGGCCGTGCCCTTCGTCTCGAGCCTTGCGCCGAGCGAACGCGCGAAGGCGATGGGGGCGGCCGTGGAGGTCGACATCGGCGACATCCCGCCCGGCGGCCTCAAGACCGTGGAGTGGCGCGGCAAGCCGGTATGGATCCAGCGCCGCACGCCCGAGATGCTGGCGGCGCTGAATGGCCACGACGCGGACCTGGCCGATCCCCGGTCGACGCGCGACGCGCTGCCCGAGCCGTTGCGCAACCCCGGCCGGTCTCTGAAGCCGGAGGTCTTCGTGGCCATCGGCATCTGCACGCACCTGGGCTGCTCGCCCACCGCGGTGGCCGCGGGCAGCGGCAACCCGAGCGTGGGCGACGACTGGCATGGCGGCTTTTTCTGCCCCTGCCACGGATCGACGTTCGACCTCGCCGGGCGCGTGTTCAAGAACAAGCCCGCGCCGAGCAATCTCGAGATCCCGCCGCACCGCTACGCCGGCGAGAACACGCTCGTCATCGGCGAGGGCGATCGCGCCTGAGCAACCACGGCAGCGCGCTCCGAAGGGATCGCGCCGCCAAGACAGTGGGGGGGCAGCAAGGGCAGAATATCAGGCACCGCTGATATGGTCGGCTGGCAAGGCTCCTTCCCGTGACCTCGATCTCCCTCGGACCCCTCGCGCTGCCGGTGATGCCGCTGCTGTTGATGGGTGCCTTGCTGGCGGCTTCGACACTGGCCGATCGCCTGACCCCCGCTGGGGACGCCGCCGGCGGTGGCACGCGCCGGCGCGGCGGCGCCGGCGGAAGCATCCTCAACGCGGCCCTGGCGGCCTTCGCTGCAGCCCGGCTGGTGCACGTCGGGATGAACCTGCCGGCCTATCTCGAGCAGCCCTGGGCCATGCTCGACCTGCGCGACGGCGGCTGGCACGCGCCCGCCGGCGTCGCCGCCGGGCTCGCCTGGATCGCCTGGGAGGCGTGGCGCCACGTCGCCTGGCGCAAGGCGTTGCTGGCCGGGGCCGCCCTCGGATGCGCCCTCTCTGGCATCGGCGCGTACATGCTGGCCGCGCGCACGCCGCAGCAACTGCCCGACCTCGTGCTGACGAACCTGGCCGACGGCCAGCCCGTGCGCCTGCGCGAACTGGCCGCCCAGCGGCCCGTGGTGCTCAACCTGTGGGCCAGCTGGTGCGGCCCGTGCCGAAGCGAGATGCCCGTGCTCGCGGCGGCCGAGTCACGGCACCGCGACGTGCTCTTCGTGTTCGTCAACCAGGGCGAGGCCGCCGGCGCAGCTCGGCGCTACCTCGACACGGAAGGCCTGCGGCTGGGCACGGTGCTGCTCGACCCGGCCTCGCAGGTGGGTCCCGCCGTCGGCTCGCGCGGCCTGCCGACGACCGTCTTCTACGACCGCGAGGGCCGGCGCGTGGACGCGCATCTCGGCGTGCTCAATGGCGCGGCACTGGCGGCCCGCCTCAAGCCCCTGCTGGGGCGCCCGGGATGACCTTGGGCCGCCCGCCGGCAGGAGCCTCGCCCGGGCGCATCGGCCGCGAGGTCGCAAGACGGCGCGGCCTGGGCGGGAGCGCCCCCGCCCTCACTCCTGCAGCAGCGCGCGCAGCATCCAGGCCGTCTTCTCGTGCAGGTCCATCCGTTGCGTGAGCAGGTCGGCCGTCGGCTGGTCGTTGGCCGCGTCCGCGATGGGGAACACCGAGCGCGCGGTCCGCGCCACGGCCTCGTGCCCCTCGGCCAGCAGGGCCACCATCGCCAGCGCCTTGGGTGGATCGGCCGGCGCGTCCTTCAGCGAACCGAGCTTGCCGAACTGGGCGTAGGAGCCCGGCGCGGGATGTCCGAGCGCGCGGATGCGCTCGGCGATCGGGTCGACGGCGTTCCACAGCTCGGTGTACTGCTGCATGAACATCGCGTGCAGCGAGTTGAACATCGGGCCGGTGACGTTCCAGTGGAAGTTGTGCGTGGTCAGGTAGAGCGTGTAGGTGTCCGCGAGCAGGCGCGACAGGCCCGCCGCGATCGCCGAACGCTCCTTCTCGCTGATGCCGATCTGCACTGCCGACCCTGCGGCCTTCGACTTCTTGCCCATCGGGATTCCTTTCTTCGCTACGAAGGGCAGTGTATGGGTCCGCATCGCCGTCGCCGCTGAGAATGCGCAATGATGACCATAGCCCCTTTCGCATGACCACCACCCAGCCCACCCTCGTCGAAGACGAACTCGCGCTGCTCGAGCAGCTCGTGCCCCTGTCGGGCATGCGCCTTGTCGAAGCTGGCTGCGGCGCGGCGCGGCTGGCGCGCGACCTCGTCGCACGCCACCCCGGCAGCGAGGTCACGGGCCTCGAGGTCGACGACCGCCAGCACGCCAAGAACCTGGCTGCGCCGGCCCGCGGGCTGACGTTCGTCCGCGCGGGCGCGGAGTCCATCCCGTTGCCCGACGCATCCTGCGATGGCGCGCTCATGCTCAAGTCGCTGCACCACGTGCCGCGCGAGCGCATGGCCGATGCGCTCGCGGAGATCCGGCGCGTGCTCAAGACGGGCGGCTGGCTCTACGTCTCCGAGCCCGTCTACGCCGGCCCGCTGAACGAGCTCGTCCGGCTCTTCAACGACGAGCGCGAGGTGCGGGCCGCCGCGCAGCGCGCGCTCGACCGGGCCATCGACGAAGGCGGCTGGCAGGCCGCCGCCGAGCGCCGCTTCGAGATGCCGGTGCACTTCCGCGACTTCGCCGACTTCGAGCAGCGCATGATGCGCCCGACCTTTGCCGACCACCGCATCGACGACGCGATGCTGGCGCGCGTGCGTGAACGGTTTGCCCCGCACCAGGGCGCCAAGGGCGCCTCCTTCACCCGGCCGATGCACGCGCGCCTCCTGCGCCGCCGTCCCTGACCCAAGCCCGTCGAGTCCATGAACACCACCACCGCCTTCGCCGACGCCGCCGCGACCTGGAACCGCCGCTATGCCGGCGAGGCCTTTCTGTTCGGCACCGAGCCGAACGCCTGGCTGCGCGAGCACGTCGCGGCGCTGCCGCCGGCGGGCCGGGTGCTGTGCGTGGCCGATGGCGAGGGGCGCAACAGCGTCTGGCTGGCGCGTCAGGGCTTCCGCGTCGAGGCGTTCGACATCGCCGAGACCGCCGTCGCGAAGGCGCGCTCGTTCGCGCGCCGCGAGGGCGCATCGGTCGACTTCGCCGTCGCGGACGTCGCCACGCTGGCGTGGCCCGAGGCCGTCTACGACGCGGTGGTGGCGATCTTCATCCAGTTCGCCGACCCCGACCTGCGCGCCCGGCTCTTCGCCGGCATGCAGCGCTGCCTCAAGCCCGGCGGCGTGCTGGTGCTGCAGGGATACACGCCCAGGCAGATCGAGTACGGCACCGGCGGCCCGCCGTTCGCCTCCCACATGTACACCGAGCCGCTGCTGCGCGAGTCGTTCGCCGACCTGGACATGCTCGAGCTGCGCGAGTACGAGGCCGAGGTGGCCGAGGGCACCGGTCACCGCGGCCGCTCGGCGCTGATCGGGCTGGTCGCGCGGCGCCGCTGACCGCGGCCGGCCTGCGCGGCCTGCCGCGCGTCCGGGCGCGGCGCGGCACGGCGCCGGCTCGCTCCTTCAGTCGCCGGCACGGTCGGCGCGCGGGCCATGGGCGCGGCCGGCGACCGAGAGGCCCGGCGAGGACGCAGGCGCGGTCGCCAGCCGGACGGCCGCGGTCGCCTCGGGTTCGGGCACGAACCGCGCACCGAGGGCCCGCTGCAGAGCCACCACGTGCTGCCGCTGCAGGTTCACCGCCACGGACAGGCCGATCTCGGCCTGCTGCGCCGAGCGCTGGGCGTCCAGCAGCTCCAGCAGGTCGGTGCCGCCGGCCTCGAAGCGCCGGCCCGCCAGCCGCTCGGCGACGGCCGCCTGCCGGGCGCGCTCGTGCAGCGCCGCCAGGCGGGTCTGCCCGTGGCGCACCTGGGCGACCGCGCTCTCGACCTCCTCCGTCGCGAGCAGGATGCGCTGCCGGTACGCCAGCAACGCCTCGCGCTCCTCGGCGCGGCTGGCCTGCAGGCGTGCCTCGATGCGCGCGTGGTCGAACAGCGGCACCGCAAGACTCGGCGCCGCGAACCACGACGTGCTGCCGGCCGCACCGAGCCCCGAGACCGAGCCCGCGACGAACCCGAGCACGCCGGCGATCGAAAGGCGCGGCAGGAACTCGGCGCGCACGGCCTCGACATCGAGTGCACGCGCGCGCAGGCGCGCCTCGGCGGCCTGCAGGTCCGGCCGCTGCGCCGCCCACTGCGCCGGATCCGGCAGGCGCACCGTCACCGGCTGCGGCGGACGGTCCGGTGCCGGGGGCGCCTCGAAGCCCGACGGCGAGGCGCCCAGCAGCACCGCCAGCCGGTGGCCGGCCACGGTGCGTGCCGCTTCGAGCGCCGGCAGATCCGCCTCGGCCGCCGCCAGCTCGGCGCGGGCGCGCGCCTCGTCGAGCGGCGAGGCGAAGCCGGCAGCGACGCGGCGCAGCACCAGGCCCAGCGTCGACCGGCGGTTGTCGACCACCCGCTGCGTCAGCTGCAACTGATCGCGCGCGCCATTGAGCGCGAACCACGCATTCGCGATCTCGCCGCCCACGGCCAGGCGCAGCGCGGCGGCGTCGGCCTCGACGGCACGGGCCCGTGCATCGGCCGCGCGGGCGGCGTCGCGGAGTCGCCCGAAGAGGTCGACCTCCCAGGCCACGCTCGCGCCGACGGTAGCGCTTTCGGTGCGCCGCTCGTCGCGCGTCGCGCCAGGCGCCTCGAGGCGGCTGAGCTGCGCGGCCCGTGCACCGAAGGCCACGCTGCCGCCGGGCGCCCGGTCGGCGGCCGCCCCGGCGGCCAGGGCGCGCGAACGCTCGACCCTTTCGACGGCCTGCAGCACGTCGAGGTTGGCGGCGAGCCCCCGGCGCACGAGTTCGTCGAGCGCCGGGTCGGCGAAGACGCCCCACCAGTCGGCCTCGGCACGCGTGGCGCGCTCCAGGCCGAGGCCCTGCGCGAAGACGGGCGGAAGCGGCGCGGCGGGCGGCGCCGGCCGGGGTGTCGTGCCGCAGGCCGCCAGCAACGCCGCCAGGGCCATCGCGATCAAGCCGGAATGGTTCATCTCGGACTCCTCACTTCGCTGCGGCCAGCGCCGCGGCGCGGGAAGCGCGGCGACGCTGCAGCAGCACGTAGAACACAGGCGTGAACGCCAGGCCGGCCAGCGTCACGGCCAGCATGCCCGCGAACACCGCCACCCCGACGGCCTGGCGCATCTCGGCGCCGGCGCCGCTGGCGAAGACGAGGGGCAGCACGCCCATCACGAACGCGAGCGAGGTCATCAGGATCGGCCGCAGGCGCAGCCGCGCGGCCTCGACCACCGCGTCGGTCGCGGTCATCCCCTGCTGCTGCAGGCGGCGCGCGAACTCGACGATCAGGACCGCGTTCTTCGTCGCCAGCCCCACCAGCACGACGAGGCCGATCTGGGTGAACAGGTTGTTGTCGCCCTTCGCGAGCCAGACGCCGCCGAGCGCGCCCAGGAGCACCGTCGGCACGATCGCGAGCACCGCGAGCGGCAGCGCCCAGCTGCCGTAGGTCGCCGCCAGGATGAGGAACGCCAGCGCCACCGCGAGCGGGAAGACCCACAGGCCGCCGGAGCCCTCGCGGATCTGCTGGTAGCTGAGGTCGGTCCACTCGTAGCCGAAGCCCTCGGGCAGCTCCTTCGCGAGGATCGCCTCGATCGCGGCCATCGCCTCGCCCGAGCTCACGCCGGGCGCGGGCATGCCCGAGAGGTCGGCCGACGCGAAGCCGTTGTAGCGCCCCACCGGATCAGGCCCGGTCGCCGGTCGGCTCGTCACCAGCGCCGCCAGCGGCACCATCTGCCCCTGCCCGTTGCGTGTCCACAGCCGGTCCAGCGCCGTGGCGTCGGCGCGGAAGGGCGCATCCGCCTGCACGTTGACCTGCCATGCGCGACCCAGGAAGTTGAAGTCGTTGACGTAGAACGAGCCGAGGTGGACCTGCAGCGCCTGGTAGATCGCCTCGAGCGGCACGCCCATCGCGAGCGCCTTCTCGCGGTCGACGTTGAGCGCCAGCTGCGGCACGCCGACCTGGTAGCCGGAGAAGAGCCCCGCGACCCGCGGGTCCCGGCCTGCCGCGGCCATCACCTTGCCGAGCGCGGCGGCCAGGGCCTCGTGGCCCTGCTGGCTCCGGTCCTGGATCTGCAGCTTGAACCCGCCGGCCTGGCCGAGCCCGGGCACGGGCGGCGGCGGGAACATCGCGACGAAGCCTTCGTCGATGGCCTGGAAGCGGGCATTCAGCGCGCCGGCGATGGCGCCGGCGGCGAGGCTGCCGTCGCGCCGCTGCTCGAACGGGTCGAGCATCGTGAAGATCACGGCGGCGTTGGGGCTGTTGACGAAGCCGTTGATCGAGATGCCCGGGAAGGCCGCCACGCTCTCGACGCCGGGCTGCGCGAGCACGATCTCGGTCACGTCCCGGGTCACCGCCTCGGTGCGGTCGAGCGACGACCCGGGCGGCAGCTGCACGATGCCCACGAGGTAGTACTTGTCCTGGGCCGGCACGAAGCCGGACGGAACGCTCTTCAGGCTCCACGCGGCGGCCAGCACCAGCACCGCATACAGCGCGAGCAGACGCCCGGCGCGCTTGACGCCGGCGCGCGCCAGCACCGCATAGCGCTGCGACGCGCGGTCGAACGCGCGGTTGAAGCCTCCGAAGAAGCGCTGCAACGCACCGTGCGAGCCGCCGGCGTGCGGCCGCAGCCACGTCGCCGCCAGCGCCGGCGACAGCGTCAGCGAGTTGATCGCCGACAGCACCGTGGAGATCGCGATCGTCATCGCGAACTGGCGGTAGAACTGGCCCGACAGCCCGTCCATGAACGCGGTCGGAATGAACACCGCGGAGAGCACCGCGGTGATGGTGAGGATCGGCCCCGTGACCTCCTTCATCGCGGCGAGCGCGGCGGCGCGCGGCGCCCGGCCCTGCGCCAGGTGGCGTTCGACGTTCTCCACGACCACGATCGCGTCGTCGACGACGATGCCGATCGACAGCACGAGCCCGAACAGGCTCAGCGTGTTCAGCGTGAAGCCCGCCACGTGCATGACGGCCAGCGTGCCGATCAGCGACACCGGGACGGCAGCCAGCGGGATCAGCGATGCGCGCCAGCTCTGCAGGAACAGCAGCACGACGAGCACGACCAGCAGCATCGCCTCGGCCAGCGTCTGCACGACGTTGCGGATCGACGCCTTCACGAAGAGGGTGGGGTCGTAGGCGATGCGGTGCTCGATGTCCTGCGGGAACGAGCGCTGCAGCCGTGCCATCTCGGCGCGCACCGCGGCGGCGACCTCGACGGCGCTGGCCGCCGGGTCCTGCACGACCTGGATGCCGACCGCCGGCCGGTTGTCCAGCAGGCTGCGCAGCGAGTAGGAGCTCGCGCCGAGCTCGACGCGCGCCACGTCCCGCAGCCGCAGCTGCTCGCCGGCAGGGCCGCTTCGCAGCACGATGTCGCCGAACGCCTCGGGCGACGCGAGCCGCCCCGCCACGCTGAGCGGCAGCTGGTGCGCGCTGCGCGCGTCGGGTTGCTGCCCGACCGAGCCGGCGGCGACCTGCAGGTTCTGGGCGCGGATCGCGGCGACGACGTCGCCGGCGACGAGCGCGCGCGCGGCCATGCGCTCGGGGTCGAGCCACACGCGCAGGCTGTAGTCGCCCGCACCCCAGACGACCACCTTGCTGACGCCGGGCACGCGCAGCAGCGCGTCGCGGACCTGCAGCTGGGCGAAGTTCGACAGGTGCAGCAGGTCATAGCGCCCTTCCGGCGAGGTCAGGTGCACGACCATCAGCATGTCGGGCGCGACGCTCTCGCTCACCACGCCGAGCTTCTGCACCTCGGACGGCAACCTCGGCAGCGCCCGTGCGACGCGGTTCTGCGTGTCCGTCTCGGCGCGCGCCGGGTCGGTGTCGGCGCCGAAGGTCAGCGTCAGCAGGTAGCGGCCGTCGCCGCTGGCGTTGGAGCTCATGTATTGCAGGCCGGGCAGGCCCGTGAGCTCGGTCTCCAGCGGCGTGGCCACCGTGTCGGCGATGACCTGCGGGTGCGCACCGGGGTAGGCGGCGCGCACCTGCACGGTGGTCGGCATCACGTTCGGATACTCGGTGAGCGGCAGCCGGCCCATCGACAGCAGGCCGGCGAGCAGGAACAGCAGCGACAGCACGATGGCGACGATCGGGCGGTCGACGAAGAGTCTGGCCAGGCGGTTCATGACGGCACTCCCCTCGCATCAGGACCGGTCGGGCCCGGCGCCGCTGCCCGTGCCCTGCCCGGCCTGCGGCGCGGGCTCCTCGGGTGGCTGCGCCTTGACGGTCATCCCCGGCCGCACGCGCATCAGGCCGGAGACGATCACCCGTTCACCCGCCTTCAGGCCCGCGGTGACGACACGGTGGTCGCCTTGCGCGGCACCGACGCCGACGGCGCGGTACTCGACCTGCCCGGCGTCGTCGACGACGAGCACGAACCGGCGGCCCTGGTCGGTGCCGATCGCCTTGTCGGGCACCACCAGCGAAGGCTCGGCGACACCGGTCGCGAGCTGCACGCGCACGTACTGCCCCGGCATCAGGCGTGCCCCCGGCGCGTCGACGCGGGCACGCAGGCGCACGGTGCCGGTGGCCGCGTCGATGGAGTGGTTGGCGAAGTCGATCGGTCCCTGGGCCAGCTCGCGCTGGCCATCGGCATCGAGGATGCGCGCCTTCCATCCCTTGACGGCCTGGCCGACGCCGCCTCGCTCGAGCAGCGCGCGCTCGGCCACGTCCACGTGCACGTGCAGCGGCGCGATGCTGACGATGGTGGCCAGCGGCGTCGGGTGGCTGCCGGCGCCGACGAAGTTGCCGGCGGTGACGAGCGCGCGCCCGATGCGGCCGTCGATCGGCGCACGCACGACCGTGAAGTCGCGGTCGAGCTGCGCCGCCTGCAGCGCGGCCTCGGCGGCGGCGCGGCGGGCCGCGGCCTCGGCGTGCGCGGCAACGCGGCGCTCCATCTCCTCGGCGGCGATGGCGCGCTCGGCGTGCAGCCGGCGCGCCCGCTCGGCCTCGGTGGCCGCGACTTCCTCGCGTGCACGCGCCAGCTGGACGTCGGCGCGGGCCCGGGCGACGGCGGCATCGAACGGACGCGGGTCGATCTGGAAGAGCGGCTGGCCGGCACGCACGGTCTCGCCCTCGCGGAACAGCACCGCGTCGATCGGCCCGGCCACGCGCGCCTGCAGGTCGACACGCTGGGCGGCTTCGACGCGCGCCACCTGCGTGACGGCCGCGTCCAGCATCGCCGGCCGCACGCGCACGACCGGCACGCTGGGCGGCTCGGCCGCCGCCGGCGCGGCCGCGCTGGCCTCGGTCAGCACCGGCTGGCAGGCGGCGAGGACGGCGGCGGCGATCACCGCGAGGCCACCCACCGCCAGCGTGGCAGGGAGATGGCGCCGGGGCGGCGGAAAGGCGGGAGAGGCAGGCATGGTCGGCTCCTTCGACTGGGATGCCGGCATGCTCGGGATTGCCGCAGTGGCAAGGTCAAGCACCGGCACCCGGCGAAATGAAGCCCGGGGCTTGACCTTCCCATCGTGGGAAGGCCGAGACTCCCCTTCATCCCCTCCACCACCGGGAGCACCCATGACCCGCGGCATGAACATCGGCGAGGCGGCACAGGCCGCCGGCGTCTCGGCGAAGATGATCCGCCACTACGAGCAGATCGGGCTCGTGGCCGCGGCCGCCCGCACCGACTCGGGCTACCGCCAGTACAGCGAGCGCGACGTGTCGGTGCTGCGCTTCATCCGCCAGGCGCGCCGCCTCGGGTTCTCGATGCCGCAGATCGCCGACCTGCTCGGCCTGTGGAGCGACCAGCGCCGCACCAGCCGCCAGGTCAAGGAAGTGGCGCAGCGGCACCTCGCGGACCTGGAAGCGAAGATGCGCGAGATGGCCGCGATGAAGGACGCCCTCGACAGGCTGGTCGTGTCCTGCCGCGGCAGCGATGACCCGCACTGCGTGATCCTCGACGAGCTGGCCACGCACAGCCCGACGCCGCCGCAGAACACCGGCGCACCGCCGCTGCGCAAGCCGACGGCTCGGGCGGGCCGCCCGGAGACGAAGACCGCCGCGAGCTCGACGAGCCACCTCGAGCTGATGGCCTGGACGCACCAGGCCCACGCCCGGCACGCCCACTGACCGCCACCCCGGGCCGCTGCCGCCCCGCCGACGGCCCGCGCCCGGGGCCGCATCGGACGCGCCGGCCGGCGGGCCTCAGCGCGCCACGACCCCGGCCGCGGCCGGGCGCCGCAGCCAGGCGAACACCGCCGGGACGACGAACAGCGACAGCAGCGGCGCGGTCACCATCCCCCCGAGCATCGGCGCAGCGATGCGACTCATCACCTCCGAGCCCGTGCCGCTGCCCCAGACGATCGGCACCAGGCCGGCCAGGATCACCGCGACCGTCATCGCCTTCGGCCGCACCCGCAGCACGGCGCCTTCGCGGATCGCGTCGTGCAGCACGGCGACCGACGGCGCCGCGCCCGCGTCCATGCGGGCCTGCAGTGCCTGCTTCAGGTACAGCAGCATCACGACGCCGAACTCGGCCGCCACGCCCGCCAGCGCGATGAAGCCGACGCCGGTGGCGATCGACAGGTGGTATCCCATCGCCCACAGGAACCAGACCCCGCCGGCCAGCGCGAATGGCAGCGTGGCCAGGATCAGCACCGCCTCGTCCACGCGGCGGAAGGTGAGGTACAGCAGCACGAAGATGATCATCAGCGTGGCCGGCACGACGACGCGCAGCCTCTCGTTGGCCCGCTCGAGGAACTCGAACTGGCCGGAGTAGGCGACGCCGACGCCCGGCGCGAGCGCGACGTCGCGCGCGACGGCGGCGCGCAGGTCACGTGCCACGGAAGCCAGGTCGCGGCCACGCACGTCGACGTAGACCCAGCCCGAGAGCCGGGCGTTCTCGCTCTTGATCATCGGCGGCCCGTCGGTCAGCTGCACCTGCGCCACCGTGCCGAGGGTGATCTGCTGGCCCGTCGGCGTGAGGATCGGCAGCGCCGCCAGCCGCTGCGGCGTGTCGCGCCACTCCCGCGGGTAGCGCAGGTTGATCGGAAAGCGCGCCAGCCCCTCCACCGTCTCGGCGACGTTCTCGCCCCCGATCGCGCCGCTGACCACCGCCTGCACGTCGGCGATGTTCAGGCCGTAGCGCGCGGCGACGGCGCGATCGATGCGCACGTCGACATAGCGGCCGCCCGCGAGGCGCTCGGCCAGCGCCGACGAGACGCCCGGCACGCCCCGGGCGACCCGCTCGACCTCCAGCGCGATGCGGTCGATGACCGCGAGGTCGCTGCCCGTCACCTTGACCCCGATCGGGCTCTTGATGCCGGTGGCCAGCATGTCGATGCGGTTGCGGATCGGCGGGATCCAGATGTTGGCCAGCCCCGGCACCTTGACGGCGGCGTCCAGCT
>Ga0073934_10003616_pt1 | contig 27938 bp, 28 predicted proteins | sample LarsenN4metaG_FD_76834 | JGI IMG/M metagenome (GOLD analysis project Ga0073934, IMG submission 76834) | Hot spring sediment bacterial and archeal communities from British Columbia, Canada, to study Microbial Dark Matter (Phase II) - Larsen... ... | reverse complement strand
TTCCAGACAATCTTGGGGATCGCGGCGACACGCTGCACTTCGCTCTTTGACTGTAGGCGACCGAGGAGCGCTTTGGGCGGCACCGGTTCGGCTGCGCCGGCGAACGGCACGAAGAGCATCCAAGCTGCCAACGCCAGGCGTCGGGCCATGATGGTCAATCCCCGTCGACAACGCAGGTCACTCGCCCAGTTCTTCGAGCCAGCGCTGCCGCTCGGCTTCCCAGTCCATAAACAGGTACGTTCCCACCGACTTGCGCTTGCGCTCGAGCGACTGCACCGACGCCGCCTTGCCCTTCGGCGGACCCGTGAGATCCTTCTCCTTTTGCTGCAACCGGTCGTTCCACTTCTTGAGCGATTCGTCCTGCTGAACCAGCTTGCCGGTGGCCCGCTCGTAGTCGGCGATCAGCGCCTGCCGCTGCGCTAAGCCCGTCTGCGCCTGCTGATAGACGACGTTCATCGCTGCGAGGGTGCGGCCGCGATCCTGCTCGTACTGATTGATCTGCGACTGCAGGTTGCTCAGCTCGCGGTCGATCCGCTGCAGGACTGCGGAGTTGGCATTGGTGGTCGAGTTCGATTTCGATTTCGTGTTCCCCGACAGTTGCTGTCCCTGGAGGATCAGCAACTGCTGCTGTTGCTGGGCGAGGAGGATCAACCGTTCGAGCGAGTGTCGCCGCTGGTCTTGGGTGTTCCACTCCTTCTCCAGCATGCCCAACTGCTTGGCAAAGTCGGCCAGCTTGTCGTCGAGATATTTCTTCCATTCCTCGGCGGTCAGCTTGAGGTTTTCGCGCTCGGCCTTGGCCTGCGTTTGCTGCTCCTTCACCTTGGTTCGAGCCGCGTCCTGCTCGGCCTCCTGCGCAACCTTGGCCGCGGTTTCGGTCGCAGCCGTCGTCTCGGCGAGCTGCTCCGATTCCCGAATGACCGCCTCAAACCCGGCAGTATAGGCGTCCCGCAGTTCGTTCGGCAGCAGCCCGCGCAACTGCTGGTCGGCGCGCGCGAACCGCTCAACATCCGCCGCGGAGACCGCGACCAATCCGCCGACCGATGCGGCACGTCCAAGCCAGTGTGCACCGTTCGTGCGGTCGTCCGGCTGTTCCCACCAACCCGGCTGATCGGCGAGTGCCCGTCCGAAGCGCTCCATTCGCTCGATCGCCGCGGACCATTGTTTCTGATGGAGCAGCAGCGCGACGTGCGCCTGCAGCGCAGGGACATAGGGCGCGGGCTTGAGATCGGGTACTCGCGACAGGAGGGTGCTCGCCTCCTTCGTCTTATTCAGCCGCAACAGCACGAGCGCGTAGGCATAATCGGCGCGGCCGTCGTCGCGGACCGCGCGGGCCGATTGGTACCGCCGCTGCGCCAGTGCCGCGGCCTGGGGTCCGCGGTCGTCGGCTACGGCAAGGAGTTGCTGCAGTTCAGTTTTTAGAGCCGCGGACGGCGCCTCGGCCGCTGAACTTTGGCGCCAGACAAGTACGCCGGCAACAACCAGCAGCCACGCCAAGAACGCCGGGCGGGAAAGCATGGGGCACCTCGACAGTTCCGAGTCGGCGGCCTGTCGCTGCGACGAGCCCGATAGTGGCTAACGTAATCCGCATGTCGATTCAACGCAACGCCGGCGTTGCAGACCCTAGGGGATCTGCAGTCCATCGGACCGCAGTCGGCCGGCAACCCGCGGTCACCTGCGAGGAAAGCCATACTTGTCGAAAATGAACCCCAGGTCGGACACCAACTGCTCGGACGACAGCCCGAAATCTTCCAGCGGCTGGTTCTTGTGAGGCCGCTCGTACTGTGATTGCGCTGCGGCCTGCTCGTCGATGAGCCGCTTCAACTCCGGGCTGCACCTGAGCTGCGTGAACTCGATAATGCGGTCCATGCTGCGAGCCAGGTCGTCTTTCAGGGCCTCGTAGGTGATGACGAGCAACTGGTCGTCGGGAACGGTGTGCGACTCGATCACGTCTTCCATGTATCGGTAGAACAGCACGCTGTACCGGTAGCGCCGCTGGTAATAGCGCATGAGCAACGGCACGGGAACGCGCGACAAGTTCCACTGCTGATCCATCACGTTCCGCTCCAGCGACAGGTTCGACGGAATGGTGTCCAGCGGCGAACGTACGATGTACACGAACTTTGCATCCGGGAACTCCTGAAGCAGCGACCGGATTCGCAGCGCGTTGTAAACGGCCTTGCCCACCACGCGGTCGGTGCGGGTCTGATACAGTTGCCGCTGCAGGCAGCCGCGAAAGTACTGCATGTTGTACCGTCGGACGGATTCGGGCTGCTCGTCTGCAATCACCAGGTCGTGGAAGTCCCATTGGCTGAAGGCCAACGGTGACAGGTGCGCGATGAACTGTGTGTTCAACGTGTGATAGAAGAGCATTTCCTCCTCTTCCACCTCGTCCAGCGCACTCATGTGGCCGGTCTGCTTGGACAGCACAGTTGCCTTGCCGCGCGCGATCTGCCGCCGCACGAACGGACGCACCAGGCTCCGCAGCGTCAGCGATGGCACGAGCAGCTCCCACAGCTCGAATACGCAGAACTCGCGCGTCTGGGTGAGCAGGCGATGGGAGAACGTCGTGCCCGAGCGGGGGTGGCCGATCACGAAGACCGGCTTGGTCACAGGGACCTGGCTGAATCCGGGAAAGAACAGATGGTCCAGCGCCATCATCCATCGGTTCACGGCCGAGAAGATTGGCCGGCGGATGCTGTACAGCAACAGCTCGCGACTGAGTCCGAAGGCGTTCCACGCGCCGCCCAGGATGTGCCCGTGCACGCGCCACGACAACGGCCACAATGAACCAGCCCCGTCGTCCGCGGCGCGGGTCGGCGCCGCTGTCTGAAGTTCCATCCTGTGTCACCAGATAAGTGGTCCAACGACGCTCGCACGGCCAATAGCCGTCACGCACCCGGGTTCGATGAGGCGGGAGGGAAATAAGGCGTCAGCCGCGGAAGCCAGCGCGGCACGTTTGCGCAATAGTCGACATAGGCCTGTCCGTAGCGCTGTCGCAAGATCGGTTCCTCGAACTTGATCACCTGCACGTTGCACACGACGACGAACAGCATTGCCATCAGCAGCACCGCCGGCGACGACAGCGCCAGGGCCTCGCCGAACTGCGTGCTGATCAACGTGGCCACAATCGGATTCCGCACGTAGCGATACGGCCCGTCGACGACCAGGTGCCGGGGAGGATCGAAGTCCACAAACGGCCCCTTGCCTTTGGTCGTCAACACCACAGACGACACGCCATACGCGACAAAGGACAGCCCAGCCCACACCATACCCACCCGTCGCCAGAACTGGCCGATTTCGACATGAATCGCGGGCACGAGGCGGTCCAGTTGCAGGAACACCCACGGCAACAAAACCAGCACCACGCCCAGGAAGGCAATCGCATACACGGTCATCCGCAAGCTCAGCGGAATCCGCCGCAGCACGGGAGCCGCCGCATGGTGGGCCGGGTCCCCTTCGGGAAAGGAGTCAACTGACATCGCGTCGTCCTGGAACCACTGGTGAACGGTGACCGGACCGCAACACGGGCAACTCGGGATTCCCGGATTTTCGGGTCCCGCGCGGCCAGCGGACCTGCGCGCAATGTGTTATTGTAGCGAATGAATGCAGCGGCGGCACCGGAGGCCCCGCCGAGCGCCGCCCGCTCCGACTGACGCGTCGCCGCAGGGAGAAGTTCAACGCGATGAGCCTGTCCCCAGTTGACTCCATCGATCCGAACGCCCAGGACCGGTCGGTCGATGCGGGCGTGCCGTGCGCGCGGTATCCGCTGGGTCCGCTGGAAGAGGTGTTCTGGAGCTTCGGAAACCGGTTTCACGGCGACGGCACGGCGGCGCTTTCGGCCCGGATTGGCGGCCATATCGATACGGAGCGGCTCGCCGCGGCACTCTTGGTGCTGCAGAAGCGCCATCCGCGCCTTCGCTCGCGGATCGTTGTGGGGACTGATGGCCGCGCGCTATACGAAGTATTTCCCACGATGGCGCCGATTCCCGTGCATGTCAAGCGGTTCGACACGGTCGATCTGCCGTGGGCCGAGGAGGCTCAGCGGGCCGTCGCCACCGATTTTGAAGAAGGCGCGCCGCTGTGTCACGTCACCGTGCTGCAGAGCACGACTCATCCGGTTGCCGAACTGGTGATGACGTTCCATCATTCGCTCACGGACGGCACGTCGGGAATGCTGCTGTTCCATGAACTGCTGTCCCGGTACGAAGCGCTGCAACAGGGAACTCCGGTCGAGGCGATACTGGATGCCACCGAGCCGCTGCCATTCGTTGCGGCCGACGTGCCTCCGATCACCGCGCCGTGGCGCGACCGCTGGGCGATGTTCTGGCGTCTCGTGCGGGGATATGTCCGCAAGCGGCGAGCCAACTGGACGGCGCTGCCGCGAGACTCGGACGAATATACGGCGAAGTGGTCGCGCCACGTGCTGTCTGCCGAAGCCACCACCGCGATCGAACGTGCCTGCCGCAAGCAGCGGCTGCCGGTGTACGGCGCGGTATTCGCGCTGGCGACGACGAGCCTGGCCGAAGCGCTGCGGGACGAACCGGTCCAGTTCATCTGCCGGTGTCCAATCAACATGCGCGAGCTGCCGTACTGCAACCGTGTGATCTCCTACGAACACCTGGGCTGTTATGTGTCCGGGTTGGACCGTCCGTACACGCTCAAAAGGCCGTATGCCTTCTGGGACCTGGCGCGCGCCGCTTGTGCGGACGTGCGGGAGTACACCATGCGGCAAGGACCGGCGATGGCGCTCAAGCTCGTGCCGATGGTCGATCGGCTGCAGCGCTGGCTGAGGATCAGCCCGAGGCGGCCGCCGATGCGCGACACGATGAGCATCAACTACATCCCCTGTCCGCCGATCGTGAAGCGACAATATGGCGATCTTGCGCTGGAGGAGATCTCCGGGCTGAACCGCTGCCGCTATGTGGGTGTCTCGTTGATGATCGGCGCGATCCTGTTCAAAGGGCGGCTGAACTTGTCGCTGGGTGCGGTGAACGTCAGCGAGCGGCTGCGGACCGATTTCCACGCCGCGCTGGCCCGGAACATCGAGCGTCTGGCCCGCGGGGAGATTTGATCGGCCGGACCCCTCACGCGGACTCTGCCGCCGCTTCGGCAAGTTGCGTCATCGCCGCGGTGGACGATTGCAGCGTGTCTGGCACGGCGAAACCGTGTCGGACGAAGATGATCTGCAACTCCCGAACAATGCGTTCCGGAGCGATGGCAGTCGTGTCCGCCGAGTACTTGTGCCCGCTCTTGTGGGCGAGCATCTTCGCGGATTCCTCTTCCAGAATCGCCGCAAATTCGGGCGACAGGGTAAGACCTAACTGATCATAAATGTTCTGGATGGTTTCCTTAGGCCGCTTGACGAGGTCGCGGTAGTCCACGGTGATGCATTGGTTGTGGGGCCAGGCGGCGAGCTTTTCCGGCGCTTCCAGATAATACCGTTTGATGATGCCATAAGCCGTCTCGTCCAAGTCCGGACCAGGTGTAATTCCGAAACTCCCCTGCACGAGGTTGCGGCCCAGGCTGATCATCGAAGGCACGACTTCCAAAGGACTGCGTACAAGATAAACCAGCCTGGCATCCGGAAAATGACGCCGGAGGTTCTCAATCTTCCCCGTGAACGCGGGGTTCTTGCACAACAAGTGCGGAGTCGGGCGATGGAGCCATGCCTGCCGCCTCACGCAAGCGGTGTAGAACTGCATGGCGGCGTCCTGGTCGTTCCGCGGAATGTCCGTATCGAAGTGGGCGTAGCGGTCGAAGCCGGCATACGGGAACATGAACGCGTTGTCGGCGCTGGCAAGAATATGCAGGAACAGCTTGTCGTCCTCTTCCGGAAGGAAGAGGCTGATTTCATGAAGTCGATTGATCTTCTGGAACCGCCGACGTTCCAGCATTGCGAGCAGCTTCACAAACGGACTGCCGAGCCAGCCGTCGCACCGCCCCAGAAACCGCAACACCCGCTTCTGCAGCAGCGACGGAAAGAAGATCTCCCAACTGCGAAAGAAGTAGAACTGCGGATCGCGGGCCAGCACACGATGTAGAATGGTTGTGCCGCTGCGCGGGTTGCCGATGATGAACACCGGCGCGGCGACGTTCGCCCGGCGATGTCCCGGAAAGAAGATGTGGTCCAGGGCCAGGCACAGCGTGTTGAAGCACTCGATCAGCGGAAACAGCGAGAAGAACGCGATCAGGAACGACCAGGGCCGCCGTTGGGTGCGCGGGATCTCACTCCGTCGGAAGAACGACAGAGACCACAGTCGACAGTACGTGCGTGCAATTCGCCCGATCATCGCGACGCAGTTCCTACCACCCCATCAGCTTCGAAGGCAGTCGCTTGCGAAGGATTTTGTCGATGAAAAAGTCCAGGATGGCGTCCGGCAGGTGCGTGCCGCGAATCGCCATCTTTGCCCCAGGACCGCGCTGATAGCGGGACTTGGGCCAGCGGGCCTCGAGGGCTGTCTTGATCGTCTCGGCAATCGCTTCCGGCGGATACGCCACCTTTCGCCCTTGCATGAGCAGATCGTGGACTTGTCCGCTGAGTTCGTCGTACATCTTCAGCAACTCCGTCTTGGACTGCTCTTCGGGAACTTCGTGGGGTGAATTGGGCGTGGTGTCCCAGATGGCCGCTTCGGTCGTCCCCGGCTCGATGATGGAAACGGGAATCTTCCAGCGGCTCAACTCGCGGCGCAACGAGTCGCTCATGGCCTCCAGGGCCGCTTTCGACGCCGCATACGCGCCGAAACACGGAAACGGTGCGAGCGCCATCGCGGACGTCACGTTGATGATCCGCCCGGGTCCCTTCCGGATCAGGGGCAAGAACGCCTGAGTCACTGCCACATGGCCGATGACGTTCACCTCCATTTGCCGACGGAACCGCTCGACCGCAATCGTCTCAATCGGGCCCGGTTCGCAGATGCCGGCGTTGTTCACCAGCCCCTTCAACCCGCGGTCCGGCCCCAGCGCGGCGCCCACCGTGTCGACGGCTGCGGCAATCTGCTCGGGCACGGTGATGTCGAGAATCACCGGCAACAATCGGTCCGATGCGGCCCGCCGTAAATTCTCGGCGTCCGCCTCCTTTCGGACCCCGGCAAACACTCTGTATTCCGAGCGGTCGAGCAACAGCGCCGTAGCTCGCCCCATCCCCGTGGATGTGCCGGTGATCAATACCGCGCCTTTGTCTTTAGCACCAACTGGCATCTCGCAAGTTCTTTCTAAGGAGCGGTCGCCACCGCCGTGCCGAAGTCCCGGTTCAGCCAGAATGCGACCCCTAATGCTGCCAGCATCACGAAGTGCGGCCACATGGGCGCATAGGGCCCGGCCTGCCGGCGAACTCGAATGGTTCCCAACAACGTCGGCACGAGCGTTGCGCAACCGGCAACGAGCACCGCGACGCGCGACCACGGCTCCTGGCGCGAATAGGGTTCGTACAACAGGATGCCCATGAACACGCCGGTAACGCCGGCCACCAGCCCCGTCCCGCGCAAGAGCGTTATGATGAGCAGCCGCGTCATCGGTGTGAGGCTCTCCCAGGGGACGTCCAGCATTTTCAAATGGTGCGGCTTGGGGACCGTCGAGCGCACGTAATCGATGCCGATGCCGAACAGCGCAACGGCCACCCCCCAGTTCAGCACGGCGGCAATCAGGTGCGGAGTCGACATTGTGTGTGGAATTCCCGATCGTCAATGATGCGTCGGTTGCGGCGGAGCTTTTGCCCATAAACTCGGGGAGAGGGGGCAAGCCAAATCGTCACATGGGCGCCCCGATGCTGGCGAGAGTCCGTGCGATCGGCTGCGGATCGAATCGCGGGCCGATGGTGCGGTGCAATCGCTCGAAGTCGGCTCGCAATGTCTCGCTCCCGGCGGCGCGAATGGCTTTCAGCGGATCTTCCTTCAGCCCGACCAGGTCCTGGATGCCCAGGCAGAAGTCTTCCAAGGAGCCGATGCCCATCTCCACGAGCGTGAACATGCACGCGTAGATCTGCATCATGATCCGTTCGAGCAGACTGTCGTCATCGTTGGGGCTGCCCGCTGGTGTGTGTGTTTGCGTGGCGTTGACGTAGTATTCGGGCCGGTCGTCGTAAGGCCGGTCGTCCTTGTACAGGAACAGTCCGCCGCCGGCGGTGCGGCCGTCGCGGCCGTCGCGCATCAGCTTGTGCAGCAGCTCGGGCACGGTGAGCTGGAAGGGGTATGCTTCGAGCGTGCGCTGCAGCACGTCGGTGAAAAACGCCACGCCGATCGCATCCACTGCCTCGCACGGACCAAGCCGCGCGGCCTTGCCAACGATGGCATCGATGCGGGTCGGCAACGCGGCCCCTTGCTCCAGAATGTACAGCGCCTCGACGGTGAGGCCGGTCATGATTACGTTGATCGCCGAGCCGGCGTAGTCCTGCACGATCACTGGCCGGCGCTGCATCGCCAGCGAGGCCTGCCGCACCCGCTCGACGGCGTCCGGCGCCGTCTTCGCACACGAAATAATCTCCACCACCGACGTGAGCTGGATCGGATGGAAGAAATGGAAACCGCAAAACCGCTCGGGCCGGCGAAGATGTTCGGCGAGCCTCGTTGGCGAAAAGCTGGAGCTGTTCGTCGACAGCACGGCATTCGAAGAAGTGATCTCTTCCAGCCGCCGGAGTAAGTCGACTTTCAAATCGAATTCCTCAGTCACCGATTCGATGCACACGTCGCAACCTGCGAGGTCGCCGAAATCGGACGTGAAGCGTGCCGCGGCGAGCTTCTGGGGCAGCTCGGATTCGGGAAACAACCCTCCCGACGCCGCTCGCCGGAGTCGCTTTTCCTGTTTGCGGTTGAAGTCGGCGGCCTTGGCGGGATCGCGCACGAACACGACGGACTCCACGGGCGCATCAGCCAGCAGGCTGAAGATCCCGCGCCCCATCTTGCCGTAACCGAGCAGGCCGATCCGCATGTTTCAAGCCCCAACTTCCAAACTTCAAAAACCAAATTCCAAGGAAATCCCAATTGCAAAAAGCCCAAACGACCTGGGTCGGCTACTGCCGATGCGGTCGGTATTTGGGTCTTTTGGGATTCGAGGTTTCCTTGGAGTTTGGGGATTTGTGATTTGGAGTTTCCGCTCTACGCCTTCTCCAGGACCAACGTGCAGTTGTGTCCCCCGAAGCCGAACGAGTTGGAGATCGCGACGTGGACGTCCTTGGCTTCGCGGGCCACGTTGGGCACGTAGTCCAGGTCGCATTCTTCACTGGGCTTTTCGTGGTTGATCGTTGGCGTGAGCACGCCGTGATGCAGGCACAGTGCCGTCGCCACGCATTCGATAGCCCCCGCACCGCCCACGGTGTGTCCCGTCATTGACTTCTGCGAGCTGACCGCCAGTTTCCGGGCATGAGGCCCAAAGGCCAGCTTAATGGCGGTGCTTTCGTCGGCGTCGTTCTGCTGCGTCGAAGTGCCGTGCGCGCTGATGTAACCGACCGCGTCGAGCGGCTGTTGGGCATCGGCGAGGGCCAGCCGCATGCACTGCGCCATTTCTTCGCCGGACGGCTGCGGGGCCACGATGTTGAACGCCTCAGAAACCATCGACACGCCCGACAGATACGCGTAAATCCGCGCGCCGCGCCGGCGGGCCAGCGGCTCGGCTTCCAGCATCACCGCCGCGCCACCGTTCGAGAGGACGAAGCCGTCCCGGTCCTTGTCGAACGGCCGCATGGCCAATTCCGGTGCATCGTTGCGGGTGGACATGGCCGACAGTGCGTTGAAGCCCTTGATGCTCAGCGTATTCAGCAGGGCATCCATGCCGACGCCAATCGCCGCGTCGCCGCGGCCGCTGGCGATGTATTCGTATGCGTTGGCAATCGCGAACGCCCCCGAGGCACACGCGGTGGACGCGTTGTACGACCGGCCTTTCATGCCGTATTCGATGCTCAGCCAGCCGCTCAGGGCATTGGGCATCTGCTGGATGATCACGTACTTGCCCGGGTTGCGGTACGACTCGAGCAACTCGTCATCCGTGGCGTACTCGTCGGCGCTCGTCGTCCCGCAGCCGGTGAACACACCGCAGCGGTAGGGGTCGAGCCCGTCGATCGTGAAGCCGCTGTCGGCAACGGCCTCGCGGCCGCAGAGAAAGCCCAGCCGGGTCGTGAGATAGGTCTGCTTCAGCTTGCGTTTGGAGAAGTGCTCGCCTTCGAAGGCGTAGTACGAATCGGGCAGCTCGCCCCCGATTTTCGTTTCGCAGCCGTCGACGTTGAAACGCTGGATGCGGCGGATACCGCTGCGGCCGTGCAGCAGCGCGTCCCAACAGGCGGGAACGCCGGTGCCCAGCGGAGTGATCATGCCCACTCCGGTAATGGCTACGCGCTGGACTGCCTTCTGCATCCGTTTGTTCCAGGTCGTCGATATGCTGGTGAATGCACCCTCGAGGTGTGCGGCTAAGCGGCCGCTTTCAACCGGCGCCGCCTTCCAACCTGTTCACGAGGTCGTCGCCGTATTCCACGATGTCGCACACGGCCTTGGCGACCTCGCCCACCGTGTAGACCGGATGCCGCTGGAAGTAGAGCCCGATGACGCGGATCTCCACGTTGACGTTGAACTTCTTCTTGAACTCCTCGACGAGCTCGAGGTAGATCATCGAGTCGCCCTTAAGGTCGTCCAGAATCTTGCTGTCCGGCTTGATGTCTTCGAGCGGCACGTCGAGCTCGTCGGAGAGGAACGCCCGAATGTCTTCGTAGACTTGCGTCTTTTCCGCGTCGGTCAGCTTTCGGGTCGACATGGCCGATCTACTCCTCAGGGATTTGCAGTGGTTCCAAAGTCCAGGCTCATTCAACAGGGTCTGACGCGCACAGCGCCAGAATGAAGTTTTCGAAGGCGCAATGCCAGCCGACGAGCATCCGCCCGTCGACATGGATGACGCGATGGCGACCCGGCACCGTTTCGGCGCAGTCGATCTCGGCCAACCCTGCGCCCAACCCCTGGCCCCAGGCCTTGGACGCCGCCTCTTTCAAGGTCCACCAGACCGCCAGTTGCTCCAACTCCGGCCGCCGCACGAGTGAGGAATCGCGGGGTGAACGGAATGCGCCCGCGGCCCGTTGCAGCCGCGGCGTGATTTGTTCGACGTCGATGCCGATCCGGACCCGCGGGTGCGATGTCCACGCCGCGCCTGCCGCTGTCGCGGCATGGGCCAGCGAGCAGTGGCCCACGACGAACTGCCTCAGCGGATCGGTGCACAGCCAGGGGCGGCCACGATTGTCTTTTTCGATTGTGAGTTCGCGCGGATTGCAGATGGGATCCACTCGGCCAATCACCAGCGACTTCAAGCACACGCGAGCGCCGAGCCACTCGGTGCGGCGCACCGGATGGGCCAGTGTCCGCCAGTCGGTCTGTTCCCGCGACGAGAGAAACGTCTGGGCGGCGGCATCTGGATCGGTCAGCGCGCGCAGGTCCAGCCGTCCCGCAGCGATGTGTTGCCACTCGCGCGGTAGATTCAGGCGAATCAGGCTGTCTGAGGCGGTGACCATGACCTTGCCAGTCGCGCAAACTCTTCCAGACCGATACGAATACACTCTTCGTCACTGAACGTGCCGCTGGCAGTTACCAATCGGATCGCTCCTTGCAGAGCTTCGCTTTCCGCTGTCAAAAGTGCTTTGATGAAACTATTGGTACGTTCAGCAAACTCGGCACGGGGGAAGACTCGGCTCACCAGGTTCCACCGCAGCGCGTCTTCGGGAGACAGAAGGTCGCCCAGCGCCACGAGTTCCAGCGCGCGGGCCTGGCCGACCAACCGACACAGGCGATGCGCCCCCCCCAAACCGGGAACCAGTTTAATCCAGATTTCCGGCAAACCCAACCGCGCCCGGTCGCTGCAGACCCGAAAATGGCAGGCCAGCGCGAGCTCCAGTCCGCCCCCCAGGCAGGCCCCGTTGATCGCCGCCACCGTCGGTTTCGGGCACCGCGCCAGCCGACTGAAGACGGCGTTCGATAGCACCAGCGACTTCCGCAAGAGCTTCGGCGTAGCCTCCGGTCCCAGCGAAGTCAGGTCGAACCCCTTCGAGAAGGTGTTCTTCGTGCCCTGCAACAGCAGCAGCGAAAGGTGGGGATCCGATTCGAATCGGTCGAGGGCGGCGTCCAAACCCTCGAGCATCGCGAACGTCAGGCGGTTGTCCGGCGGCGCCGACAACGTCACTTCGAGCACGCGATCGTCGCGCGCGGTCGTCTGCACGGGGGAGAGGGAGGTGTCGGTCATCGTTCGGGCGTGTCATGTTTGGCCGCAAACTTGAAGTGTGCGGCTAAGCAGGCCGTCTTTCCAATTGCAGGATGCTGTCGACGGTCTCCAATACGCAGTCTCGGTCGCCCTGGTGCTCGGCCAGCGCCGTCAGCCGCAGCACCTCCTGGACCAGCCGTCCATCGACAGCCAGGATCCCGCGGGCGAACGACAGCACGCCTTCAAAGAAGTCGCCATTGCTGATCACGCGATGCACGAGGCCGATGCGGATCGCGTCCTCTGCAGTGACCAGTGTGCCGGCCACGATCATCTCCAGCGCCCGCGCGCGGCCGACCAGCTTCGTCAGTCGATGGACGCCCCCCAGGCCCGGCAGCAGTCCTTGCCCCAATTCGGGCAGGCCGAGTCGCGTCTTTTCGGCACACAAACGGAAGTGGCAGGCCAGTGCCAGCTCCAATCCGGCGCCGAGGCACGCCCCATTGATCGCGGCGATCCACGGCTTGGTGGAATTCGCCAGCCGCGAGCAGACGTCGTTGCCGAGATGCAGCTCCTGCCGATGTTCGCCCGGCGAGCGATGCCCGCGGATCACTTCGACATCGTAGCCTTTGGAGAACACGCGGCCGGTCCCGCGGAGGATCGCCAGCGACAACTCGGGGGAATCCTCGACGCGTTCGACGGCGTCGCCGAGCAGGTCGAGCATGGCCGGGGTGACGGCGTTCGTGGGGCCGTGGTCCAGCGTGGCGACGAGAATGCGGCCGTTCTCCACGGTTTCGATGCGGCACTCGTCGGACATAAAAGGTCTCAACGTCAATGGTCGCCGTTTAGCCGCGACCCGCAAGGGAGCGCTCCGTGCGGCGGAGGCATCGACGGGGAGCGCTCCCCTGCGGGTCGCGGCTAAACAGGCGATTTGCTAACCCAGGTATTCGAGCGCGAAGCCGCCATACATCCACTTGCTGGACTCCGCCACGACGCTGGCGACGATGTCGCCGTTGCTGGGATTTTCGTCTTTCAGGAAGTCGTCGATGCCGTGGATGATCGCGCACGGGCCGGGATAGCCGCGGGTGGCGAGCTTACTGAAGAACTTGAGGTTGGTGAGGTTCTTGCCGCGCTTCAGGTCGGAATTCACCTGGTCGAAGATGTGCTTGGTGGGGACATTGATCATGAAGTAGTCGATGTCTTCCCACTTCATGCCCGTGCGTTCCATCATGGTGTCGCTGGCCTGCTTGCCGAGCTCGATCGAGAGTTTGGCGACGCGATCGAAGTTCTGGGTGAGGTGGTGCCAACCGTGCTTGTAGGTTTCCACGGGATTGACGCGGTGGCCGCCGACGATGCAGTACATGTCGGGCCCCATGCCCAGGCCGATCGACTCGTTGTAGGTGTGCAGGATCTTGAACGCGGGCTTTTTGACTTGCTGGGGGTCGGTGGTGAGCAGCAAGGCCCCGGAGCCGTCGCTGAGGAACCAACGCAACAAGATCTGCGACTTTTCCACCACGTCCTGGTTGTAGAACTCGGCCCGCAGGAACGGCGACGACAGTTGCGCGGAGACAATCAGCGCATTGTCGTATCGGCCCAGCGCGAGCTGGTCGGCCGCGAGCTGGATGGCCTTGTAGGTGGACGTGCAGTTGGAGTGGATGGAGTATTCGGCCACGCGCTGGATGCCCATCGCCTCCTGGATCATCACCGACGTCGGCGGGCAGAAATGCTCGAAGGTGATGCCGCCGTAGACCAACAGGTCCAGGTCGTTGGGCGCGATGCCGGCCATCTCCAGCGCTTTGTTCGCCGATTTGACCGATAGGGACACGACGGATTCATTGGGCTCGCGAGTGACGGGGTCCATGGCGTAATGGACGTACTCGACGCCCAGCATGCCCTCCATGATGGGCTTCATGCGGTCGACCCACGCCGAGACCTTGGGGGGCAGCTTATCGAGCTTGCCGAGAATCGACTCGATTTCGGTGAAGGGGATGGGGGCGCCGGGGGAATACGATCCGACGCCGGTGATGTACACGTCTCGCATGAGGCTCATTTCCCAGGAAATCATTCATCGAGAGCCGGGGCGACACGCCCTGGCTCTTGTGGTGCGGTTCCGTGCCGGCCCTATCCAGCCGCGGCCTCTGTGCCTGCGGCTTTGGCCACCAACCGCTGGAAGGCCTCCGAGTTGACCGCCCGGTGCTGGGCCGCCAAAAAGTGCCCGAGAAAGTCCTCGTAGTTGGTGGCGAACGATTCGTTGAGCAGCCGGCGGGCCATCTGCAGCGCCACGGGATGGAACGGCAGCAGCCGCTCGATGGTTTCCCCGAGCGCCGCCTCGAACGACGGAGAATCATAGACACCGTCGAGCAGACCCCAATCCACCGCCTGCTGGGCGCTGAAGGTCTGGCCGGTGAGCATCAGGTGCTTGGCGCGGCCAAGGCCGATGTACTTTGCCAGGCGATACGTGGCCATGCCGGGCAGAAAGCCGAGCTTGACTTCATTCAGGCAGAACGTGGCGCGGCGTTCGGCAATGCGGGCGTCGCACAACAGGACCAGTTGCACGCCGCCTCCGATGCATTCTCCCTGCACCGCCGCCACAGTGAACTTGTTCAGGCTCTCTAACTGCCGGGCCATCTGTTCCCACTTCTGCAGGCCATACACGTCGCGCTGCTTGTGGCCGGCGAAGTCGCGGAGATCGATGCCGGTGGTGAACGCGTCCGGGCTGCCTCGGAGCACGAACACGGCAATGTCGTTGGAGGCGTCCACCTCGTCCATGAGTGCGTTGAGCTCGTTGACCATCTCCATGCTGATGGCGTGGCGCGACTCGGGGCGGTGCAACTGCGCCGTGAGGACGTTGCCCTCCTGCGTCACCCGCAGCGTGTGGTACTGGCTCATTCCTGCAAATCTCGCAAGTAGTCGATCACAAATCCCTGCTGCGGCCGAGGGAGGCCGCGGGTGCTACGCTTACCAACTGATCAGCGCGGTCTCGATCGATGTGCCCGGTCCCATTGCAATCATCACTCCCAGGTCTCCCTCGCCGATGACCCCTTCGCGGCGCAGTTCCTTAAAGGTGAACAGCACCGACCCCGACGACAGGTTGCCGTAATTCTTTAGCACGCTCAGAGTATGGCGCACGTCGTAGTCGGTCAGACCGAGATTGTACTCGATGGCGTCGATGACTTTTTTGCCGCCAGAGTGGATCACCCAATGGTCGATGTCGCGGACGCGCAGTCCGTGGCGGCCGAGCAGGCGATGGACCGGTTTTTCCACCTCACGGCCAATGACGTAGGGAATGTCGCGGTCGAGGTAGAAGGAGAGCTTGGTTCCTTCCAGCTCGTACTTCATGGCATCGATGGCTTCGGTGACGATGTGCGGCTCGAAGTCGACCAGCACCGGCCCGGTTTCCCAGGTGTCGTCTTCCTGAATGCGGACCACCGCCGCGCCGGCGCCGTCGCCGAACAGCGAGTTCACCACCGCGGTCGACAGCTTGCTGTTGTAGACGTACGCCGCCGAGCACACTTCCACGCACAACAGCAAACCCACCTTGCCCGGCTGCGACGCGACCAGTCCGTTCACCACCTGCAGTCCGTTCATGGCGGCGTTGCAGCCCATGCCCAGCACGTCGGCCCGCCAGACGTTCTCGCGGAAGCCCATTTGCTTGATCAAGTGGGCGGAAATGCCGGGCACCAGCAGGCCGGTGCTGGAGACGCAGCACAGGAAGTCGACGTTGTAGGGAGCCAGCCCCAACGGCTGCAACGCCTGCTCGATGGCCTGCGGACCGATTTCGAGGCAGCCCGCCAGGTGTTTGCTGATGAGCTGCTGGTTCGACTCATCCGGCATCGAGCCGTTGACGGGCTCGGGAAGATACAGGAACCGCGTTTTGATGTGGCTGTTGCAGTACAGCTTACGGATCTTGGGGTTTGTCTCGCCGAAGAGGTCGAGCACCTGCTCCTGCGTGTAGCGGTTGGGAGGGGTGGCAGTGCCCACCGAGGCCAGGCGCGGACCGACCGTGGGTCGCCGGAACGCCGCCTTGTGGCGCGACGCCAGCGTCCGACGAACGATCATCCGGGCGGTGTCCATCAATTCAGACTTCTCCATCGGCAGAAATTTCCGGTCCAGCGTCGCGCTGTTTCCGCACGAGCAGCGCCTGCGCGAGCAGTTCGTATTCGGTGTTTCGGCAGCCCTGGGCACTTAAGTGGAGCGCGTGCTTGGCCAGCCGCAGGGCCAGCCCATCGCGCCGCGCAATGCGCTCGCACCACGCTTCCACGCGGGGCAGCAGCGCCGCTGGTGCGGTCACTTCGCTCACCAGGCCGTATTGCCGAGCCTGCTCGGCGTCCCACTCTGTTCCCGCCAGAATCAACTCCTTGGCCTTGGCCAGTCCCACCAGCATCGGCAGCCATTCCGTTCCGCCGGCCGCCGGCAGAATCCCCAATTCCGGTTCGGGGAGCCAGAAGCGTGCAGACGACGCCGCAATGCGGACGTCGCACGCCAAGGCCAGTTCCACGCCGCCTCCCACCGCGGCACCATTCACCGCAGCGATTGTAACCAACGGACTCTCGAAAATGCGACGGAAAATCCTCGCACTGAGCAAATTCAGCGGTGTCTGCCAGTCGCGGGACTTCAGTTCGCCGCGATCCGCCCCGGCACAGAACGACCGCTCTCCGGCGCCGGTGATCACCAGGGTCCGCACTGCGGCCTCAGCCTCGGCGGCCTCCAACTCCGCCAGCAGCGCCGTCAGCAAGGGCTGGGTGTAGGCGTTCGAACGCTGGGGCCGGTTCAACTGCACGAAGCGCGCGGAGCCGGCGGTCCAGCAGACGAGGTGCGACGGTTCGTGGGACGAAGCGGAAGCCATCGTCGCGGCCAGCATTCCTTGTGACCGGTTTTCTGGAGCGCAACCGGGGCGTTACGTCGGAACAAACTCCTTCGGCTGCTTGACGTGGTGGATCGTGTAGCGGCCGCGCACGTTGCGGTTGGCGAGGTTGGTAAGGCTCTCGCTCAGGCCGCATTCGTACATCTGGTTCACACCCAACTCCAGCAGCTTCTGCATCGTCGCATACCAGTTCATGGGGTGCGACACGTTCCTTGCCAGTTCCTCGCGCACGTTCTCGCCCGTCGCCAGCACCTGTTGCGTGATGGCGGAAATGATAGGCACTCGCGGCGCGCGCAGCTTGATCGGCTGCAGCAGGTCGCGAAGGTGCGGCTCGGCCGAGTGCAGCAGCGAAGAATGGAATGGCAGCGAGACCGGCAGCAGCTTGGCGTTCATGGCACCGTACGACATGCAGGCGTCGAGCACTTCTTTCACGTCCGATCGTAACCCGGACACGATCACTTGCCGCTTTCCGCAGATGTCGCTCACCTCGGTTTGGGATTCGGCCTGCAGCATCACGCGGCGGACTTCCTCCACCGTGAGGCCCGACACGGCTCCCATCCCGTAGTCACCCTGGGGCACCGCGTCGTAAGCCAGCCGGCAGATGTCGCGGGTGAGCAGCAGCCCCTCCTCGAAGCTCGTGACGCCGCAGAAATACAGCGCGGAGAACAGGCCCATGCTGTATCCGGCGACGCAATGGCAGTTGGCATAGCGGTCGCGGAGAATCTCGGCCGCCGCGCAGTTATCGATGTAACACGCATACTGGCCCTGCAGCGCGTCGTTGAACTCGTCGGGCAGCACCACAGCGTCCGGCGACTCGAACTTTTCGCGGTCGATGGCGACCACCGCTTCCGCCCGTTCCAGCAGGGGCAGCACGACGTCCATGCAGCCCTCGACGTGGTCCCGCCGGAATTCGCGATACCGCATCGCAAACGCCGGAAACAGGCAGGCGACTCGCGCACTCATTCCCACACCTCGTTTCTAGGTGCTAGCCCGCAGGCCCGCAGGCAGGCCGAACACAAGGCTCGCGTTACAACCGCCAAAACCAAACGAATTCGACATCGCAACCTGCAGGTCGGCCCGGCGCGCCGTGTGGGGCACGTAGTCCAGGTCCAACTCCGGATCGGGCACATAATTGATCGTGGGATGGATCATTCCCTGGAACAGCGACCACACCGTGATCGCCGCCTCGACCGCGCCGCACGCGCCGGCTGTGTGGCCGATCATCGACTTCGATGCTGAGACCGGCAGACGCGCCGCCCGCCCGCCAAACAGCCGCTTGATTGCCGCCGTCTCATACTTGTCGTTGAGCGGCGTCGACGTCCCGTGGGCGTTGATGTAGTCCACCGCGTCCGGCGAAAGGCCCCCGGACTCGAGCGCCAGCCGCATCGCCTCGAACATGCCCTCGCCATCCGGGCGCGGGCTCATGAGATTGAACGCCTCGTTGGTCATGGCATGGCCGAGGACTTCGCCGAACATCTTCGCCCCGCGGGACTGCGCGCTGTCCAGCGACTCCAGCACCAAAACGCCCGCCCCTTCGCCGATCACAAAGCCGTCGCGGCCCAATGAGAACGGCTTGCTGGCGGTGGCTGGAGACTCGTTCTGCGTCGAGATCGCACGCAGCTCGTTGAAGCCGCGGATGTGCTCCGGATTCACGATCGAGCTGTATCCGCCGGCGATCACCACGTCTGCCCGGCCGTGGGCGATAAGGTCGCAGGCGACCCCAATGGCATACGCCGACGACGCACACGCCGACGACAGCATCAGACTGGGGCCTGTCAAGCCGTACTCCATCGACAGCAGCGCCGGCACCGCGTGGGCCATCGTCTTGAGGACCCAGAATTCCTGGTCGTAGATCCGCGAATGTCCGGTGTCGGCGGCGCCAAATACCACGCCGCACCGCGACCGGTCGAACCGCGAAAAGTCCAGTTCGGCGCGCTCGACGGCCGCCTTCGAGCACGCCAGCCCCAGCGCCGTGCCGCGGGCCATCTGTTTCAGCAGCCGCTTGTTGCAGTAATTACGGACGTAGTTGTCGAACTCGTCGGGAAGCTGAGCCGCAAACTGCGTCGCCAGGTCGGAGGGATCAAAGAGCGTAATCCGCCTGATGCCGCTGCGTCCCGCGACGAGACCCTGCCACGTCGCCTCGAGGTCGAGCCCCAGGGCCGTGGTGGCGTTCATGGCGGTGATGACCACGCGTCGCGTCACTCGACTAATCCCTCAATCCACCCGCGGCGGTTCCAACCGCCGACGTCCAGATCACGAAAATCTGCTCGCGGGGATCACGAAAAAAAGTTGTCCCGACGGAATGTGCCTCGAACAAATCCCTCAACGTCCGATTTGGAAAGGTCAATGCCACCTCGCCCGCACGCTGCTCTTGACTCAACGAAAGTCCGCCTGAGCCGGCATAACCAACCGGCCAATGCGCGCTTTCGCGGCGCAGACTGCCGGCAGGGGACACCGCGTACGGACCATCTGCGCATCCCGAGCTGACGAGCGGCGTCGTGCCTCGCAGTCGGCGCGCTCACCCCATCCGCGAGGCGTCCGGCGCGGCGACTGTCGTCAAGAGATCATTCAAGGCGCGCGAAAAGTCCTGAACGGGCCACGATTCTGCGTTCTAGCACGGTACCTTCAAAGGGGTTAGCAAGAATCGTTCCATGACATCAGGAGGCACGCCTCAGTGCGCTGCCTTACTTCAGAAACCTCGGCAATTGCGGCCCGCAGTTCAGCGTTCGGCTGCCGATTGGCCGACGCAAGTTGTCTTCGTCTCGCAAGTTGCTGCTCAAACCCTGCGCAAATGTTGCTCCCGCATTTCAGGTTGTCGTTCTCTCAGCTCGTCTGGCGTGTCCGGGGATGGTCCCCCACACCCGCCATCAGCGTGTCGATGCCGCTGTCGACAAACGCCACCGTGCCGGTGACTCGCCGTGACAGGTCCGATCCAAAATACACGGTGGCATTGCCGATGTCCTCCGGGGAGACACAATCCAGCAACGGCGCCTTTTTCCGCATCACTTCCAGCGACTCGTCGAACCGTTCCACCACCATAGACGACATGGTGGCGATGGGGCCAGACGAAATCGCATTGACGCGGATGCCATCGGGTCCCAGGTCGTACGCCAGGTATCTCATGCTGCATTCCAGGGCAGCCTTCGACACCCCCATGATGTTGTAACTGGGAACCACCCGGCTGCCGCCGACGAACGTGATGGTGATCACGGAGCCTCCGCCAGAGGCGATCATCAACGGCCTGGCTGCTCGTGCCAGCGCCACCAGCGAGTACGCGCTGACTTCCAGCGCCAGCCGCCAGCCGTCCCGATCAACTTTCAAGAATTCGGCACCCAGATCCTCCAGCCGGGCGTAGGCGATCGAGTGCACCAGGATGTCGAGTTTTCCTCCAAAGACCTCGGAGGCTTCGTCCATTGTGCGGGCGATGTCGGCATCGTTCATGACGTCGCAGGCCAACACGGGGACATCGCCCAATCCGGCGGCGAGTTTCTGCACTCTCCGCCGGGCCGATTCGACGCACGTGAACGCCAATCGAGCGCCTTCCCGGTGAAGCGCTTGCGCGATTCCCCAGGCAATGCTCTTCTGATTGGCGACGCCGCACACCAAGGCGCGCTTCCCCTCCAGAAGCCCAGCCACCATTACTCCCTTATGTCAACCGCCGAAAGGCCCGCTGGCAGCGAAAAACCTCCGACGCTACTACACTCGCGACGAGACCCTATGTCAAACCGTGTCCCGTACCTTCGCCGTTTTTTCCGTAAAATCGCCATCAAAACACAATTGACAGATTCCGACTTCTAGGACGGCGGGCAACCCGCAGTCCCCCCGGAACCCTCAAACCTCGCCGGCTCTCTCTGCCAAATCTGCTGACAAAACGCGGAAATGCTATTCTGACTTTCGTCGCATTCGTGCCAGGAATGGCTGTTGTTTGTGTATCGGCGAACGGTCCCAGCCCATGAATGGAACTGCCTGGGACAGTCGCAACGGCGGGAACGGCGCGGTCGTGCGCACCACTTTTCGTTCTTCGTTGCAGAATCGCTTACGGCGCTGTAAGCCGCGTTGCCCGACTTGTTGCGCCCCCGCAGGTCGTGCGGCATCGCAGAGACGGGAAGTTGCCTCGCGGCACCCATGGCACCGGGCAGACCCGCGACTGCGGCACCGTTCCGAACCTGCCGGATGCACCGATTGTCCGTGCAGCGGGAGCGATGAGCATCATGCCGTATGTGTGGTTCCTGACGATTTGTGTTGTCTGGGGCAGCAGCTTCATTCTGATGAAGCGTGCCGCGGTGTGCCTGTCGCCCATTGCCATCGGAGCCGGTCGCGTGCTGCTGGGCGCCGCCGTGATGGCTGTGGTGTGGCGATCGCTCGGAGAGCCAGTCCGCGTGCGGCGCAAAGATGCCGGACCGCTGCTGGCCGTCGCCATTCTTGGCTTCGCCTGGCCGTATTGCCTGCAGCCGGAGCTGATCTCGCGTCACGGCAGTGCGTTCATCGGCATGACCGTGGGGTTCACGCCGCTGTTGACCTTGGCACTCTTGGCCGGCGTATTGCGCACGCCGGTTACAGCCCGGCAACTGTGCGGCGTGCTGGGCGCATTGGCCTGCCTGTGCGTGTTGATGTGGGACGGCTGGCAACGATCGATCTCGGTCGGAGACTTGTGTTTGGCGTTCTCGGTTCCGGCGACGTATTTCTATCGCCAATGTTCTCATTCGCCGTAGGCTACAGCACGTTCCTCCCGTGGAAATGACCTGTTTGTGCCTGGGGGTGTCCGGAGCGGTGCTGCTCCCCCCCGCGTTATGGCTGCCTGGGCCATCGCACCTCAACGTGTCGTCCTTTGCCACCCTGGATGCCTGGAGCGCCTTGGCGATCCTGGGAGTGCTGGGAACGGGTGTGGCGACCTGCCTGTTCAATCGGCTGGTGCAGGATCAAGGCCCGCTCTTCGCGGCTATGGTAACGAACCTGGTGCCGCTGTGGGCACTTCTTTGGGGCTGGGCGGATTCAGAGGAATTGTCACTGCGGCAGGTGCTCGCGGTCACGGGCGTGTTGGCGATGGTGGTCGTGGTCCAATACGGGGCCGTCAGTGACCACCACGTCGCCGCTCAGGATTGACGAGCGGGGTCCAGACGTTATCGATGGCTGGTTCCGCCCCTTGAGATCGCGTCGCGTCCATGCGCCCGGCGTCCCGGCGAAATCTGCCGGTTTTGGGCTTGTGACGATTGGGGTCCGCCGAGAAAATTCGCCCGCTTTTTCGCAGCATCGCCACTTCACCAAGGAACTTTCGCATGGATGCGAAACCAGCCCGTTTGGCGTATGACGTCGATCCCACTCGGTCAGAGCGTTACAGCCTGCGACAGGCCCGCTACGACGCGATCGGTCGCGAGATCGGACGGCTGCTGCCGGACTTCGAACGCCGCGGCGCGCGGCTGCGACTGCTGGACGTCGGCATCTGGGACGGCGTGTCGATGCGATACATCGAAGCGCACGACTCCCACGGCACGGTGGAATACCACGGTGTCGACCGCCAACTGAAGGCGACGCTTTACAAGCCGGAAGCCTGGACGGCGCTGCACGAAGCCGACCTGCTTAGCGGTCTGCCCGTGCTGCCATCGAATGCATTCGACGTGGTGATTTGCGAGCAGGTCCTGGAGCATTTGCCGCAGGTCGACGAGCCGCTCGAAACCCTGTGCCGGGTGACAAAGCCGGGCGGCCTGCTGATTCTGGGCGTGCCGATCTTCCCGCCGGGCCTGCACCTGATCCGCAAACACGTAGTTCCGGTGTGGGACCGCTGGTTTCCGCCGAGCAAGGTCCGCGGCCACATCCAGGCGTTCTCGCGCGACACGTTCCTGGCGGCGATCCGGCGAAATTGCGACGTTTCCATCCAGGAGACGCGGGGATTTCGTATGATTTCAGGTGGCGTCCTGCGCGGCCTTGAAAACAGTCGCACATGGTGGCAGATGAACTGCGCGTTGGGACGCTGGCTGCCGGGGCTGTGCATCGAAATCCAGGTGCTGGCCCGCAAGAACCCGGCCGTCGCCACTTGCATCGAACCGCAGGTGTTCCCATGCGAAGTCCAACAATCGTCGTCCGTGGCCGTGTGACGGCTACAATTTTTCTGCTCGGCATCGTTTCGCCGGGAGTCGCCTTCGCCCAGTCGCGCGATCCGTTTCAGGCCGCCCGCGAACGCATGGTCTCCGACTACATCGAGCGCGAAGGGATCACCAACCCGCGCGTGCTCACCTCCCTGCGGCAGACGCCCCGCCACGAGTTCGTTCCGCTCAGTCTCAGGCAGCACGCGTACTTCGACTCGGCTCTGGCCATCGGCGAAAAGCAGACCATCTCGCCGCCGTTTATCGTGGCCTACATGACCGAATTGATCGACCCTCAGCCGACGGACAAAGTGCTCGAAATCGGCACCGGCAGCGGCTACCAGGCGGCCGTGCTCTCGCCGCTGGTGAAAGAGGTCTACACCATCGAGATTGTGGAATCGCTCGGCAAGCAGGCCGCCGAACGCTTGAAACGGCTGAAATACACCAACGTGTTCGCAAGAATCGGCGACGGCTACCTGGGTTGGCCGGAGCACGCACCGTTCGACAAGATCATCGTCACCTGCTCGCCCGAGAACGTGCCCAAGCCATTGGTCGAGCAGCTTCGCGACGGCGGCAAGATGATCATCCCGTTGGGCGAGCGTTACCAGCAGGTGTTCCATCTCTTCGAAAAGGAAAACGGCCGACTCAAGGCCACACGGCTCATCAACACGCTGTTCGTGCCGATGACCGGGGAATCGGAAGCCCAGCGGACTCTGAAGCCCGACCCGCTCCATCCCCAGATCCGCAACGGCGGCTTCGAGACCGACGAGAACCAGGACGGCTATCCGGACCACTGGCATTACCAGCGGCTGTTGACGGTCGATCCGACCGGCGGCCCCGATGGTTCGCCGTGCGTGGTTTACGAAAACTCCGAGCCGGGACGGCCGGGGCAGTCGCTGCAGGGGATGGCAATCGACGGCACCAAGATCGGCAACCTCAACGTGCAGGTGACCTATAAAATGGAAAACAGCCGCAATGGCCCGGAAGCCTACGAGAAGCCGGCGCTCATGCTGCATTTTTACGACGACCAGCGCCGCGTGATCGCCGAGCCGGGGATTCCTTTCAGCGATTCCCGCGAGTGGGTCCGCGTCTCCCGGACATTCCCCGTGCCGCAGAAGGCCCGCGAGGTCATCCTGCGCGTCGGCCTCAACGGCGCCACGGGCAAGCTGTGGGCCGATAACGTGTCCGTCGCGCCGCTGCCGCGGTGATGCAACGACTTCAGGAAGCCCAGGGATGGCCATCCCTGGGTCTCGCATTTTTATTACTTCATTGAAAAAAGACCCAGGGATGGCCATCCCTGGGCTTCGACAGCTTGCACCATGACCCCCGCCACGTTGGCCGCCCGCGACTCCGCCGCCGTGTTTCTACTGGAAGGCCGCACGCACGTCGACGTCACCGGCGCCGACCGGGTGGCGTTCCTGAACGGCTTCTGCACCAACGACATCAAGTCGCTCGCACCAGGCCAGAGCTGCGAAGCCTTTTTCTGCAACGTGAAAGGGCACGTGGTGGCCCACGCGTCGCTGTTCGTCAGCGAGCAATCGATCTGGCTGGAAACCGTTCCTGGCGCAGCTGCGGGACTGATCGCGCACCTGGATCGGTACATCATCCGCGAAGATGTGCAGCTGCACGACCGAACCCAGACGGTTCAGGAACTGATCTTCGTGGGGCCACAATGCGGTGATGCGCTGAGCCGCTGGTTGATTGCGAGCGGGCACGATTCTCTCTCTGTCGTCGATGCCACGATGGGAACCGGTCCGCTGCGAATTCATCGAGTCCAATGGCTGGGAACAGAGAGCTCGTTAGTCGTCGGAAGCCAGGACAACCTTCGGCCCCACTGCACGACGTTGGGCACCGCCGCCGATTGGGAAGCCCTTCGCATCGATGCAGGCTTTCCCACGTATGGCGTCGACCTCACCGAAGACAACCTGCCGCAGGAAGCCGCCCGCGATGCACAGTGCATCAGCTACACCAAGGGCTGTTATCTCGGCCAGGAACCAATCGCCCGGCTGCATTCGATGGGGCACACCAACCGCGAACTGCGGCGGTTGACGAGTGAGACGGCCACAATCCCCGTCCGCGGCGCCGAATTGCTCGATCCGGCCACACAACATGTTGCCGGCCAGATCACGTCGGCCGCGGCAAACCCGTTCGGCGAGGGTGTTGTTGCGCTCGGCATGGTGAAGAGGAACTACTTCACCCCAGGCACGCGACTGCAATCCGCCCACGGTGAATTCACCGTGCGCTGAGACGTTACGCCTCCACGCTCACGACCTCGCTCAGTTCGATGTCGGTGCCCTCGATGGTCAACAGCGCCTTGCCGTCTTTCACCTGCACGCGCTCCACGATGCCCTGAATTTCTTGGTCGTTGTCGCCGTGAAGGGCGGTCACCATCTTCCCCAGGAACGACGTTGCCCCCGACAATTGTTGGCTCAGCGTGAGGTTCTTCAGCGCGCTTTCCAGCTCGATGCTCGACTGCAGGTTCCGCATCTGAGTGATCTGGTTGAGCAATTGGTCGCTGTCGAGCGGGTTGGTGGGATCCTGATTCTGCAGTTGGGCAATGAGCAGCTTCATGAAGTCCTGGGAGGTGAGCCCGGCAAAACCGATTTCGTCGGCCTCGACGGTCCGTACGCTCGTCGACGTGTTGACGCTGGAGACAGGCATGGGAGAACGGCTCCTTCAAATCCTCACGTTCAGCTCGTGCAGGCCCACGTCAGTCCGAACGGCCGCGGTGGCCTGAACATCCTGCCTGGGGCGAGCCAACGGCTGCGGACGCCGTCGCGGTGCTTCCCGAGCGTCCTGCCGTGCCTGCTGCTCGGCGGCCGCCCACTGGGGATCAGCGAATCCGTCCATTGGCATGCCGCGCGGTTCAACGCGGATCACCTCCACGCGGTCGACGACGGCTCCGCGCTGGGCCAGCGCCTCGTGAAGCTGGGGCAGCCGTTCGGACAGCACCTGCCGGGCCGCGTCGGTGTGTGTCTCCAGGCGGGCGGTGATGACGCCGTGCTCGGCATGCACTTCGATGAGCACCGGTCCCAGTTCCGGCGGCGCAAGTCGAATCGACAGCTCGCGTCCCGATTCGGCGACGGCCGACACGGCGTCCACCATCCGCTCGACAAAGAGCTGTCGACGGTGCGTAGGCACAACAACTGGTTCGTCTTGAGGCGTGGGGTGAGCGGAGGTCGTTGACCTCGCTCTGTCGGCGTTCTCGGGGAGTTCGATGCGGGTGTGTGGGTCGCGCTCTTTGACAGCGCGTGGGGGTGCAGGTGGTGAATCGGTGTCTTGCTCGATTGGAAGAGTCGTGCGATCCAGGGGCGCGGCGTCGGCGTTTGGCTGTTGGGCCACAATCGCATCGGGCAACAGCTCATCGAACGCGATGGGACGGGCTGGCCGTGTTGGTGCAGGTGGGTTGCTCGCCACAGGAGGGTCAGGAGTGACTGCAACTGGTTCAACGGGAACCTCGCGCCGCGGCGGCATTGCCACAGTGGCTGGCGCTGCCGGTTCCACAGCGAACGGCACGGCAGGCAGGATCGTTGCAGCCGGCAGCAACGGCGCTTCGATCGGGTCGAGCACGCGTGTCTCATCAGATGTTGCGGTTTGCTGGTTCGGCACGGCTCGCGGAGCGGATTCAACCACAGGTCGCTGCGGCGCAACAGGACGAGGTACATCGTCGCTCGCAATGCGATCCACGGACGGCACCGCGGGGACTGCCAAAGTAATTGGCGGATCGGCAGGTGGCGGCGATCCCGCCGTTGTGCGTACCACCGGCAGGTTTGCCTTTGGTAAGACGTCGACCGGCGCAGGAGTGTGAGTGGCGAGTTCCGGAGCAGAGGCCTCCACCACCCGCCGCGGCGGCTGAGGCGTTTGCACCACTGAAGGCGTCGGCACTTTGGCGAACTCGAGCTGCGGCTGCGACATGGGCAGCGATGGCTTCGAGGCGGGCTGTGGCCGGTTCACCGAAGCCCCGCGCGGCGGTGGCGCCTCCGTTGCGCGCGCTGTCGGCGGCTCAATTGCTGACCGCGGCATGTCGGTGCTGACAGTCGCCGCCGGCACGAGCGCTGTGGCCAATGCCGGTGGCGCCACGGGGCCGGTGTTCGATGTTGACAGCGGCGGGTCCGACCGTTGGACAATCCGCTGCGGCACGATCGCAGTCGCGGCGGCGAGGCTGTCGGCAACGGCGTGAAGCAGGTGCGTCGGCATCACCGTGGGCGCAGGCTCTTCCTGACGCGGCGGTAATGTCTCGGGCACTCCAGTGTCGTCCGCTCTGGGGGAGGCTGCGACCAGTCTGACGGCCGCGTGGGCAATCTTCCCCTCTGTTTTCACGACCGGTGACGCAGCGCGCACCGGATTCGGAGTTTGAATCGCCGGTGGGGCACGCCAGAATGGTGGCAGGGCAACCGGTCGTATGGGGTTCGCCGCTGCAGAGGCTGGTCGGGGGCTCTTTGCGGTGACGGCAGGTTCAATTTCCCGAACGACGGCGAAGCCCTGCACTAGCCACAGAACGTCCGCATCGATGACTGCTGAAACTTCCTCCGGCAGATTCTGCTGGAGGGCCGTCTCGAGTTGCAGAGAGAAGTCGGCCGGCAACGGTTCCGGAAACTCCACCGATGTCGTCGCTGTCGCGCCCGACACCGGCAGGATGATGCCGTCGATTCCTGTAGTCCGCTCGACGACTTCCATGCCGGCTGGCCCTGTTCATCCACCGCCGCGGGTGGCCTCGCGGGCGGACGGATCTATCTGCTGTAAGGCGTTTTCGATGACCGTGCGTTTTGGCTCGCCGCGATAGAGCGACTCGAACAGCTCTTGTCCGCGTTGGGCCGTCTTGGGATTGGCCTGAAATG
>Ga0073934_10003615_pt1 | contig 27941 bp, 22 predicted proteins | sample LarsenN4metaG_FD_76834 | JGI IMG/M metagenome (GOLD analysis project Ga0073934, IMG submission 76834) | Hot spring sediment bacterial and archeal communities from British Columbia, Canada, to study Microbial Dark Matter (Phase II) - Larsen... ... | reverse complement strand
CTGGCCGTGGGCGACATCGCGTTCCAGAAAAAATGCCTGGGGAAAATGGGAGACGTCGCCCAGCAGGGGCGAACCGTGCTGTTCGTCAGCCACAATATGGGGCTGATGCAGACTCTCTGCCAGCGCGGCATCTTCCTGGCGGAGGGAAGGGTCGCAGCCGATGCGCCGATCGCTGACGCCGTCGCCGCCTACCTGCGGACCCTGGACGATGCGGAGGCGGTGAACCTGGTGGAGCGGAGCGACCGGCAGGGCCGGGGCCTGGTGAGGCTGACCAACCTGGAGATTTTCAACGGGGATGGAGAAGCGACCAACACGCTCGTGTCAGGGAAACCGGCGCGCTTCGTGTTTCACTTGAGCGGTGTGATGAAGGGCCTCTCCTGCGTTTTCACGATTTTCAACCAGCTCGGTCAGCGGCTTGTCCTGTTCAAGAGCGATGCGCCAGGAACGGAGGACGTCTACGACCCAAGTCTGGGGTCGACGTTCATTTGCGATCTGGACGAACTGTGGCTCCTGCCAGGCCATTACCGGATCAATGTCTTGATCCGCGGCGGGAATGAATGGCAGGACTTCCTGGAAGCTGCCGCATCCTTCGACGTCCAGCCGGGGCAAATGCGGGGCAGGCTGCTGAAGCCGTACAAAGAAGTCAGCATCAGCATGCCTCACCGCTGGACGCTTCCCATAGCACAGTGAAGAGAACTACTGGAAGGAAATGAGTGGTTAAGACCCTTCTTGTCGGCCTGGACGCAGCGTGCTGGGAGTACCTGGATCCGCTCCTGGAATCCGGCGAACTGCCCACCCTGCGCCAGCTGATGGCAGGCGGCGTGCGAGGCCGGTTGAGTTCGACGATGCCGCCCTGGACTCCTACCGCCTGGGCATCGATTATCACCGGAAAGAATCCTGGGAAGCACGGCATCTTCGATATGCTGTGGCGAAAACCCGGCGGGTATGAGTTCACGCCAACGAACACTCAGTCACGCAGAGGGACGCCTTTCTGGGAATATCTGAACCGGATCGGGATCAGGGTCGGTCTTGTGAACATCCCTTTCACCTATCCGCCTGACGACATCGATGGATTCATTGTATGCGGTTTCGGGACGCCTGGTTCAGCGACGGATTTTGCCGCACCGACGGACGTGCTGCAATGGGTCAGGTCCGAGTATCCGGAATATCAACCAGCGGTGGACCCTGAATTTCTACGGAGCGCGCCTCCAGCTGCGGTGCTCGAAGAAGAGACCGAGCACCAGGCTTGTCTGGTGGAGATCGCCCTGCAGCTGGCTCGAGCGCAAAGCGTCGATGTCCTGGCAATTAACCTGATGCTCACCGACCATGCGAACCACAAAATGCCGACCATGGACCTGATCCAGGAGGCGTACCGGCGAGCGGACTCCCACCTCGACCGCCTGATCGCCGGCTTTAAGCCAGAGAACATCCTGCTGATCTCTGACCATGGCTCGAGCCGGCTCAAAGGGGATTTCCTCCTGCATGCCTGGCTGCGCGATCGGGGTTATACGGTGTATCTCAAGAACCCCAGACATGAACAGCGCGCCCCGCTCAACTGGATCCTCGATCAATGGCTTCGGAACAACCTTGGATTGACCGAAACCCTCGCGCGCGTGGTCCGCAAGCTGCTCCGGGAGGGGGTGCTGCGTTTACCGGAGGCGTGGGCAGACCATTTCTTAGATCATTTGAGCGGCGCCATTCCATTTGCCCGGGAACACGTAACTTTCTCAAACAAGGTGGATTACGCGAACAGCAAGGTTTTCCCAGGCTCGGTCTATTCCGGACTGCTGTACCTGAATCTGGCCGGCAGGGAGGAGAAAGGCGCTGTGCCGGTCCATGACAAGGAGAAGACGATCTCCCGGCTGAAACAGGAACTGGAGGAGATCGAGGACCCGGATTCGCACGAGCCGCTCTTTTCGAACGTTTACGTTGCGGAAGAGATCTACTCAGGACCGGCATTAGAAATCGCGCCCGATCTTGTGCTCGACAGCTACGATTCGAACTGGAACATACGCGCCAGCAAACACGTACCGTTCGGGGAAAAGGCGAAAAACAGGTACTTCCTCGACGCTGCCACCCGCAGCGACTATGGATGGCACAGCCGGCAGGGGATTTTTATCTTCTCCGGATCAGCGTTCAGGGTCGGAGAGGAGGCGGCCCCCCGCCAGATATATGACGTCCCGCCAACCCTCTTGCATCTCCTGGGGGCGCCGATCCCGGCTGATTACGATGGAAGGGTGCCCAGCGACCTGTTCGTCGAAGGCGCTTCGAAGGAGGAGATCATGTTCCAGGACGGCGACGCCGAGGGTGAGTGGCTGGCAGATGGATTCCTTTCCGAGAAGGAATCTGAAGAGCTGGCGGATCACTTGAGAGCGCTGGGGTATCTGGATTAAAGGTCAGCCTGGCAGGATGGGAGTCGTAAAACGTTCAACTGAAAAAGGGGGGAAACTGCGGATCGCCTATGCTATCCAGAACGTCGGCGGGATCGACTTCAGGCAGGATATCGGCGACACTGTGCCGGTGAAGTACACCCTGCGCGGTCTGAAGAAAGCAGGGCACTCGGTGACCTGCCTGATGCTCACGGGGCGTTCCGTTTCGGGCATCGAGGACATCTCGAAATACACGGAGGCGTGGAAGGCGCCGCTTGGGATCAGCGGAACCAGCTCTTTCCGGGCATTCGAGAGCGGGGCAAGATGGTTACAGCGCCGGTTGAAACTCCCATACTTCGCTTTCTTCGACCTGTTTCGATTCTACGAAGCCTGCTGCCGTGTATTTACGGGATATGATCTCTGCCACGAACACAACGGCCTTTTCTCCGCAGGGGCTGCCTTAGCCTGCACCAGGCTGGGACTGCCATACGTGTTGACCGTCAGCGCTGAGCCTCTTTTCGAGAGAGAGCTCGGGGGCCGCCCCCTCAAAGGCTTTCATAAAATGGTAGCCGCCTGGGAAGCGCGCTACACATACCGGCAGGCAGATAAAATCCTTTGCGTATCGGAACCAGCCAGGCGCAATCTGGCGGAGCACTGGCAGGTCGATCCGGAAAAGATCGTGGTCATGCCGAACGGAGTCGACTGCGACCTGTTCCATCCGGATCATGATCCTGAGGCGGCGCGCCGCGCCCGGGGACTGGCAGACGAACCGACGATCGGGTTCGTCGGAGGGTTCCAGCACTGGCACGGCATCGAGCTGCTGGTCGAAAGCTTTTCCGCGGTGCGCGAGAAGATCCCGGAGGCGAGGCTGATCCTGGTCGGGGATGGGAGAGCCAGGGAGAGCATCGAAAAGAAGATCGAGGAGTGCGGCGTCCGGTCCGCGGTGATGATCACTGGCATCGTGCCCCAAAAAGATGTCCCAGGGATTTTGGCTGCGATCGACGTCGCGGTGCTCCCTTACCCGGAATTGCCGATGGAGCTGTGGTTCTCACCGCTCAAGCTGTACGAATACATGGCGGCTGGGAAAGCCATCGTGGCCTCCGCCTCGGGGCAGATCACCCAGGTGATCGAGGACGGCGTGGATGGGATTCTGGTCCCGCCAGGCAGCATTCCTTTTTTGACGGAGCGATTACTCGAATTGCTGAGAGATGCGAAACTACGGTTGGAGCTTGGCAGACGCGCCCGCCAGAAAGCGATCGAACAGCATTCGTGGGATAATTACATCAGGAAACTCGAAACGGTTTACCGCGGCGTCCTTGAGCGGCATTCTCGCTGAAACCGCGGGGGATTACTGCTGCTCGTATGAATACTCACACAAGAATAATCATAGCAATCGTCCTGGTGCTCCTCATCCCGCTGGCGTTGTGGCAGACAGCTTCCGGGCAGACCGGGCGCTGGACGCTGCCATATCGCCTGTCGAGCGGCAAGGGAAAAGCCGATGAGGCCACCCTGGTCGCAGACAGGTACGGGTCAGTGCACGCTTTTTGGACCGAGGACCTGCCGGACAATCGAACCATCATCCAGTACGCCCGATTCGATGGGGAATCTTGGACATTCCCGATCGACATTTACATCTCATTACCATTCATCGGGATCGGAACAGTCTCTGCCGCTGTCGACCACGACGGCACTCTGGCGATCGTCTGGACGGAGGGGATCAGCGGACCGGCATATTATTCATCCGCTCCCGCGTACGGACCTGTCACCGCCGCTGTATGGGCCAAACCTACCAGGATTCTCGTCCCGGCTGACGGCGCTGTGCTGCGGATCGACTCGCAGGGTATCTTCCATGTCCTGTACACGAAATTCCTGGGAGATAATCCCGGGGTCTACTACATCCGGTCCGAAAATAAGGGGATCACCTGGTCTGTCCCGGTCTGGCTCGACCCGGATATCACCGAGAACCACGGGCCGCGTTCGCTGCACTTCGAGATCGATGGGGAGGACGGACTGCACGCTGCCTGGTATTACGTCCCGCGGGATGCAGTAGGCGGCAACTGGGTCCGCTACGTGCATTCCCTGGATGGAGGCGAAACCTGGTCGACGCCTTTTACGATCGATATTGCCGCAGATGACAACAGCGGGCTTCAAAACGCCGGGCCGGTAATGACCGTCCAGGGCACAACAGCCCATATCATCTGGGCGGGAGGGGAGCTCAACTTCAGGAACCACCGGTACTCGAGAGATGCCGGACGCACCTGGAGCCCGACGGCGAGGATAATGGGCGATTTGAATGGGCAGGCATTCGATGGGCTGGCGATCGATGGAGCCGGTCGAATCCACTACTTTGCCCAGCTGCGTTTCCCTCAGGGGATCTACCACACCTATTGGGATCGGGATCACTGGAGCTCCCCGTCGCTCATATACCTGATACGCACGACAGGGGAAGAACCGATTATCGACCAGGTCCATGCTCACCACACCCACGCTGCCGTCCGCGCGGGCAACCAGCTGGTCGTGACCTTCAACGATCCCCCGCCGGAACCGACACGCCGTCTGTTTGCAATGAGCCTGGTCCTGGACGATATTCCTGCAATTCCCCTCGAACCAACCCCCACGGTCGAGGTCACACCAGAAGCATCTCCTACCGTGCAACCCTCACCAACTCCCACGGCGAGGGATTTAAACTTCGAACAGGATGCCACGATCACTGAGATGCCTTCGCCGATAGCATCCATGTGGATCGGGTTTATTCCAACCTTCGCGTTCCTGCTCGGCGTGATCGTTTATATGGCGTATGTCAAGGGCAGGCGATAGATCCGCCAGGGTTTTCACAAGCAGGGCGACCGCCATCCTGAGCGGAGCGCAGCGCAGTCGAAGGATGGGGCGCAAGGCTAGATGATGCCCTTCGACTGCGCAAAGAGCGCTCCGCTCAGGGATCGCCAACACACTTTTACTCGTTTGCCAAGCTACTTTGTGAAAGCCCTGATAGCTCTGCCGATCCCGTTCTGAGGACCTTGAGGAGGCCAGATTAATATCTTCTTAACTGAAGCCGGCCTGGAAAGGGAGCTGATAAAATCCCGGCGAACAGATAAAGAAGATGAACTTCTTCCGAAAAAGAAAACCCCGACTGACCGTCCTGGCAGCAGTCGTCTTGATGTCTGCGCTGCAGCTCTCCAGCCAGACGCTCGCGTTCCAGGTGCCTCCTTTGCCAGCGTACAATCTGGTCCAGAATCCCTGGTTTCGCAGCGCAAGCGAACCAAATTACTCTGGACTGGATGGTTGGATCGACGCGGCAGGGAAGAACAAGTACTGGTCGACGAGCCAGAAAGAGTCGAACCCATCACCGGACATCTTGATCAACGGGATCTGCGGCAATAAACCGGTCTACTGCGGGACATCAGCCAGGTTGAAGAACACTCCCGGTCAGTCAGGAGGCGTGGGCGTAGCGGGCGTCGATGCTTACCTTTACCAGGTCGTCGCAGCCAATAAACTAAACAGCCGGCTGATCTTCTTCGCCCATTGGGTCAGTCACCGGATAGACCCGGCAGAGGTGTTGATCTATGGGGGAGATTCCCCTGGGGGACCCTGGACGGAGGACCCGGTGTGGGTGCCCTTTTACCACGTTCAGGATGAGGCCGATAACGAACCTGACCTGTGGACCCAGACCGACTTTCTCGAAGAGACACTTTCACAGGGATACAACTACTATAAGATTGTGATCCACGCCAGGCTGCCAGACGGTGATACCGTGGGGTTCAAAATCACCGGGATCTATTTTACAGCCCTCGGTCCCGGGGATCCCTTCCCACCGGTGCAGGACGAAATGAGATTTCTCCCAATCATTACCATGGTGGGGTCCCGGCAATGAAATTTTCAAGAACCCTCCAGCTGATCGGCATCTTAATCATCCTGGCTTTTCCACAGGCGGTCTTCGCCTATCCGGTCGAAGAGCTGCCGGAGGATAACCTGATCAAGAACCCGTGGTTCCGGGACCCCACCAGACCCAACCAGTCGAGCTTGGCAGGATGGATCGACGCGGGCGGACCGAATGCCCACTGGTCGTCCAGCCAAAAGGAGGCAAATCCGACGCCGGACGAGATCGTATCTGGAGACTGCGGGAGCCAGGAACTCTACTGCGGCACGGCAGCCAGGCTGGACCCTGGAAAAGGGCAGTCGGGTGGCGTGGCTATCCCCGGAGTGGACGCCTACCTATACCAGGTCGTACAGGCTGACCAGAGCCACAGGAAATTAAAATTCTTCGCACATTACGTCAGCCATCTCGTGGAGGTCGCGGAGGTCTCGATCTACGGGGGGGACGCCGCTGATGGGCCCTGGGAGCTGGTCTGGGTCCCTCTCCATTACACCCAGGATGTCCTCATTAAACCTCCCCGCGGGGAAAGCACAGAGGCCCTCTGGGAACAAACCGGCTTCATTGAGACAGTACTCAGGGAAGGTTTCAGTTTTTACAAGGTCGAGATCCACGCCCGCCTCCCGGAGGGGAACAACACCGGATTCAAGATCTCTGGCATTTATTTCAGCACGTCGCTGACGGATGAACCCCCAAGCGTCCAACTGCTTTCGACTCCAACAGCGGGAGACGAGCCAGAACCAATGGAAACCCAGCTTCCCCAAGAATCAGAGGAAAGGGCCACGCGGGAAGCGCGGAGGACCCAGATGGCTGAGGAGTCAGTTGAGCTCACCGCAACAGCCCCTGTCCTGCCGAGCCCCACGCCGGCTCCCACTCGGACGACCGTACCTACACCCACCAGTACGGTGCGACCCGTCGAGCCGGAAAGCCCTGCAACTCTTCCAGGTTTCACAGTTGGGCTGCTGACGGGCGGACTGGTGATCTTGCTCGCCATTGGGGGAGTCTTCCTGTACAAGAACGTCATCAAGAAGAGTTGATCTGCTGATCCGGCTTTAACTTCCCTCTACCGCAAGGAAAATCAGATGAAGATCAAGGTGCGCGGGGCTGGAAAGCTCCACGGGATATTGAACGGCTTAATGAAAGCCGGAGAAAGCATCCGCCGCGAGGTGTGGCAGAGGATCGACAATCCGACAGGCGCAGCCAGGCCAGCTTTTCTAATCGGGTGCGGGCGGTCCGGAACGAGCATGCTCGTCCACCAGCTGAATAAGTCCATGCGCATCGAGCTGTACAACGAAGACAATCCGGCGGCGTTCGAGAGATGGCGGCTGAAAGAACTGAGCGTGATCGACAGGCTGATCGCAGAGAGCCACGCCAGGGTGATCCTGTTTAAGCCGATCCTGGATACCTATCGAGCGCGGACGTTGATGGCGAAATATCTTGACGCCAGGTTCATCTTTACCTTCCGCCACTTCGACGACGTGATCAATTCCTCCTTGAAACGGTTTGGACGGATGAACCGCATCAACCATATCAATTCCTGGATCCAAGATGATTTCAGCGAGTTCAAACTCGAACCTCCACCCAATGTTTCCAGGACTGCGATCCAGGAATTGTGGAGACCAGGGTTATCGCCTGAGGACGGCGCGGCGCTGTACTGGCTGTTTTACAACCGACTTTATTACGATCTTGATCTGGACAAAAGCGAACGGGTGATGCTGATGAGGTACGAATCCGTCGTGTCAGATCCAGTACGACACTTCAAAGCCCTGAGTGAGTTTCTTGGGCTTCCCTACGAGCCCGTCCTGGCAGAGGGGGTGTTTTCATCGTCGATCCGGCGCGAATCCGCGCCGGAGATCGATCTGGCGATACGGAAAGCCTGTGAAGCGCTTTGGCTCAGGCTGAGCGATGAAGTGGGAGTCCGATCGGAGACACCTCAGTCCCATGAAAATCGCGCTTAGCACGCGCAGCTTCCAACCCCCCGTGATCGGAGGGGTGGATGTATATACTGACCGGCTTGGGAGGTCGCTCGAACGGCGAGGGGAGGAGGTGCTCTACCTGGCGTTCAATTCCTCGGAGGAATACGGCTCCGAAATTCAAGTCCGGCAAGATTCTTTTGATGGTAGGCGGATCTGGCGCTGCCTGTTCGACTTCAGCAGGCGCCCTTCTGATCTGTACCAGCTTGGATACGATCCGGAGATGGAGGAAAACATCCACTCGATCCTCCAGGCTGAGCGACCTGACTTATTGATCATTATGAACTTTTACATGTCGACCCTGGCCGGCGTCGCGGCAGCGAAGGCTTTGAATATACCGGTGGTGCACATCGCCACGGATTACCTCCCGGTGTGCAGGAGGGCGACGATGATCCGCTGGAACGCGCGTTCCTGCCTGGTGGGGGAATCGATCAAATCCTGCAGCGAATGTTTCGTTTCCGAGCGGATCCCAGGACGCCTGGCTGCACGCACCTTGAACCTCCTGCCAGAGAAGGCCCTCGTCTCCCTGGCGGAGGCGAAAGACCGGAATGCGATCTTTCTCCCGTTGAAGGCTCTGAATCCCTACTGGCGGCAGGTCAACCTGATGAAGCGCCGGCTGGAAGTCCTCGATCCGCTGAAGCGTGAGATTGATCTGGTCCTTGCACCGACCCGCTACACGGCGAGGATGTTTCGGGAGAACGGCTTTCGAGACAAGCAGGTCGAATTCCTGCCTTTCGGCGTCGAAGGCGACAGCTCCCTGGCGAAGGTGAAACACGAGCAGGCGGACCACCTGCGTTTCCTGTTCATCGGCCGGCTGCAGCCTTACAAAGGGGCGCACCTGCTGGTGGACGCCTTCAACCGGCTCGCTTCGCCAAAGAATGCCACACTCACCATCTACGGTATCCAGGATGGGTATGACGCTTACTACGAAGAGCTCATCACCAGGATCGGGAGGAACGACCGCATCCAGTTCAGGGGCAGGATCGCCGCGGCAGAGCTCGGTGAAGCCTTCGCCGAAGCGGACTACTTCGTCCTGCCGTCAACCTGGCACGAAAACAGCCCGCTGATCCTGCTCGATGCCCTGCAATCCAGGACCCCGGTGATCTCCAGCGAGATCGGAGGCGTCACCGATCTGGTGAAAGACGGCGTGAACGGCCTGCTGTTCCCCATGGGGAATGCTGAGGGGCTGGCGGCGGTGATGCAAAAGGCCATCGATCACCCCGAACTTGTTGATCGGTTCCGGGAACAGACAAAACTGCCCACCATCGAGGCTTACGTGGATAAAATGCTGTCTCTGTGCCGCGACCGGCGTCTAATATAACATCAGTTCGGGATAAACCCCTTCGACTACGTGGCGGGCATTCTGAGCGGCATGCAGAACAGTCGAAGAAACCCACCACTCTCAGGGTGCCTATCGACCTTATCCCGTATTCACGTTAATTTAGGAATTGGGAATTCTTTCATGGACAGCTGGGAAGGGTACTGGAACAGTATCAGAAAATCTGGCATGAAAGCACAGGTCTTTTGGGACAGCGTCCCCGAAAGGGCTGCTCAGGAGGACCTGGAGCGATTCATGAATTATTTCGACCCAAACCTGCCGCTGCTGGATCTTGGGTGCGGGAATGGGCGCCAGTCGAGATTTCTGGCAGCTCATTTCCGTAAAGTAGTCGGCGCGGATGTGTCCCCCTCAGCGATCCAGCTGGCGATCAGCACAACACCTGCTGGAAGCAATATCGAGTACCGCGTCTTCGACGCGGTCGACGAAGCTGCGGCGCGGGTTTTGCATGGGGAGTTCGGGGATATGAACATCTACATGCGGGGCGTGCTGCATATGATCAAAAGGCGAAACCGGGCGACTTTCATCGAGAATCTCGGGATCATCCTAGGGACTCGCGGAACTCTGTACCAGATCGAGCTGCCTGCAGAAGCGATCCTCTACTTGAGAGAGCTGCCGGAGACGCTTTTCGCCGGCATCCCGAAGATCACCCGCCGGATCGGATTCAACCTGGAAGAGAGACAGGTCTATTATCCTGATGAGAAATGGATCGTCCTGGACCAGGGCCAGCCGGTGTTCATCCACACCGTGCCGCTCTCTGATGGAGATACAGGCGCAGTTCCCGCGAACTACCTGATCGCGCGCCGGAGAAATTAGCGGTTCACACCAATCCTCTGGAGGTATTGAGATTTCATGACGAAACGGCTGCTCATTCTGAACGGGCTTTCCATATTGATGATACCCGTTCAGCACGCGACCGCCTATGGATTCTGGGCCATGTTCGGTTGGGCAGAGACGAACGTCCCGGTAACCGCATCGAGCTTCGACCATCTATACTCGGCGCCTTTTTATCTGTATGTGGTTCTACGCCAGCTGGCAACCTTTTCTGTCCCGGCGTTCTTGTTCATTTCGGGTTTCTTCGTATCCTTTATGGCGCGCGGAAAAGAGGGGAACGTCACCCTAAAGATGGTGCTGCCCCGGATCAAGATGCTCCTGATCCCCTTCGCAATTTGGACCGTCATACGATACCTTCTTCTCCGGGATTTTCCGAGAAGCGTCGATGATGTGCTCGATCCGTATCATTTCATTCCGTTATTGTGCCAGTTTTACCTGCTCTCGCCCCTGCTGGTCCCTATGGCGAGGAACAGATGGAAGCTATTCTTACTGGCGTTTGCACTTATTCACCTGAGCATACAGGGTTTGAGGTACATAACAGACCTTGGCATCAATTTCCCCGGCCAGGAGTTCATCCTAAGCGTGACGCCGAGGTGGATGTTCTACGGGCAGCAGCCTTTCTGGTTCCCGTTCGGGCTAGTTTTCGGGCTGCACCTGAAAGAGTTCGGCGAGGCAATCAACCGCCACAAGGGAAGACTGCTGGTTTTGTCCGTGAGCTTTGCACTGTTCGCGATCGGTGAATACTTCCTGGCCGATTATATGAATGGCGAGGTCTGGATTGGTCCGACCTTTTCCGGTTTTTCGAAAAACATCTTCATCTTCGCCTTCATTCTGTTCGTCCTCGCCGTCGAAGAGTCGGCGATCCCCTTTACCAGCACCTTTTCCGACCTGGGCGCCAAATCGCTGGGGATCTACATGGCGAACATCCCCGCCATCTATGTGACCGCAGTGATGCTCTTCCGGCTTACGCCCTGGGTGTTGGGGGTCCAGATCCTTTACTTCGTCATCCTGTTCGCAGCCGGGATAGGCGGCCCGCTGATCTTGATGTGGCTGGTGCGCAACACGAGAATGCGATTCGGCTATCGCTACCTTTTTGGTTGATTCATGCCAATGGTGCCTGGATCGTGAAAGCGCTGGTGATTGGAGGCAACGGCTTTATCGGTTCTCACCTGGTCGACCGGTTGGTCTCCCTGGGGTGGGAAGTCGTCGTCCTGGATTTCCAGGGCCGCAGGTACGAGCCGGTCCCAAAAGAGGTCCACTTCATCCTCGGGGACCTCAACCAGGCGTATCTCGTGCGCGAGGCGTTGATCGGGGTGGATATCGTCTTCCATCTGGCCTGGACGACCATCCACGAAATCTCCAACCTGGACCCTTCGGCAGACATCAGCGCCAACCTGATCCCGTCTGTCAACCTGATCCAGGCGTGCCGTCTCGCGGGAACAAAAAGATTCGTCTTCATCTCGTCCGGCGGCACCGTCTACGGACCGGCCAGAGAGTTTCCGATCCCGGAATCTCATCCCAAGAACCCGATCAATGCATACGGGATCACGAAGCTGGCGGTCGAAAAATACTTGAACATGTTCCACCACCTATACCGATTCGAGTACGCGGTGCTGCGGCCCTCGGTGCCCTACGGTCCGCGGCAAAACCCGGCAGGGAAACAGGGAGCTGTCGCAGTCTTTCTTTACCGGGTCTCCCACAGCCTTCCCATCACGGTCTGGGGGGACGGAAGCGTGAGCCGGGACTACTTTTACATCGGAGACCTGGTTGAAGCCCTGGTCGCTGCTGCGGAACGCCCTTTAGGAGCGGACCGGATCTTCAACATTGGGGGAGCGGAGGAGATTACCCTGAAAGTTTTGCTTGAAAAGGTAGAAGCGACTGTCGGCAAGAAAGCGCAGGTCGAATACCAGCCGGAGCGGAAATTCGACGCCCCCCGAATCGCCCTGGATACGAGCCTGGCAAAACGCGTTCTGGGGTGGGGGGCAAAGGTTGCCTTGGACGATGGGCTGGCGCGGACCTGGGAATGGATGAACACAGCCGTGGGGGATTAGGAAGACAAAGAGATGCAAACGGACAGACCCAACATTCTTCTGTTGACAGTTGACACATTGCGGGCGGATATGCTCAGCTGTTATGGGTATCCCGAGCAGATCACGCCCAACATCGACGCTCTGGCGGCTTCTGGGACCCGCTTCGACCAGGCAATCACCGGCGGCTCATGGACTCAAGCTGCCTTCCCTGTTATTATGACCTCAACCTACGCGTCGATGTACGGAGGGTGCCTGGGACCACTTTCGCCGGCGCGCCCGTCGCCGGTGGAAGCCCTTGCCAGGAGCGGATACTCTACCGCCGGGTTCTCTACAAGTCCACTTCTCAGCCGGACTTACGGCTACCAGCGGGGATTCGAATATTTCTACGACCTGCTCCCCAGCGAACGCGATCCCCGGCTGCGGCGAGTCAAAGGCGGCGAACGGCTGCTGCGCCTGACCGTGACGCACCACCTGTCCGGGTTTTTCGGAAAGCGGATGCGCCCCGCCCGGCTCTACGTTTCTGCTGAGACTCTCGTTGATGCTGTCAGTAAGTGGATCCACGGAAGCTCAAAGCCGTTCTTTGCCTGGGCGCATTTCATGGACATCCACTGGCCCTATCACCTGGAGGAATCTTTGAGCACCGCGAGAGAAATCTCCCAGGCGTGGCAAGATATGGGCCATCTGCACCGGGTGAACTGGAATGGCGCAACGATCAACGCCGCCCAGCGAGCTCACTACCTTGAACTTTATAAGCTAGCAGTCCGGTACACGGACGGGCAGATCGGTCGCCTCGTGGAAAGCCTTGAAACAGAAGGCTTGCTGGACGATATTGCGATCATCCTGATCTCGGACCATGGAGAGGAATTCCTAGAGCGGGGCCAGTGGGGCCACTTCGAAACGAACCTCTACGACGAGATCCTGCATATCCCATTTATTCTGCATCACCCGCGGCTTGGACAGGGCAAGGTCGTGAAGCAGCAGGTGCGGACCCTGGACGTCATGCCGACGATCCTGGAACTCGGGGGTTGTGAAATCCTGGAAGGGATGGAAGGGACGAGCCTCGTCCCCTGGATAATCGGAAAGGAAGACGAATCCCTCGAATCTATCAGCGAGATGTGGCGGGACAGCCGGCACATGGTGGCGATCCGGGATGGTACCTACAAGTATATCTGGGACAGCCGGCACCCAGACCGGGTGGAGCTGTACAACCTCTCGGAAGATCCCGGGGAACGAAGAAACGTTGCGGGGGATCGCCCCGAGCTGATCGGAGAGTTCCGGGAGAAACTCGAGGACCATTTGCGGCGCGCGGCAGCGACGTCTGCCGCAGGGCGCATCGCCGAACCCGAAATGGAGGCTGAGATGATCCGCAGGTTGCGGGACCTGGGATATGTAGAATAGAACCAGGACAAGGTGCTCTCCGATAAAGGTCCTCTGAAGTGTCTTTTCATCACGAATTTCGCCCCTCCGCTGAATGCAGGCGGTTACGACCAGCTGTGCTGGGAAGTCGCGTCCGGGCTGCGCGATCGCGGACACCGCGTTGTGCTCCTGACAAGCGACTACCAAAGCAAGAACGCGCCACCTGGGGAGAAAGATATTCATAGAGAGCTGAAGCTGGAGCGGAATCCTTATCTCGCATCGCCGCCCGGCGACAGATTCAGCAGAAAGAGACGGCAGGCCCTCAACCTGGAAGTGCTGATGCGCCATATGATGAAAATCCAACCCGATGCAGTTATCCTATGGAGTCTTTGGGTTTTATCGAAATCAGTCGCAGCGATGGTGGAAAATCTGGCTCCTGAACGAACTGCTTATTACCTGGCAGGCTTCTGGCCTGTCGACGGCGCTCAGGGCCTATCTCCCACGCGATCACCGGGGAAGTCCAGATTGAAGGCTTTCATAAGGCGTTCTAGATCTCGACTGGTCGGGCGGTGGCAAGAGGACGAAAGCCAGCCTGAACTCCAGTTCGAGCATGTGATGTGCGTCAGCGCGGCACTGCGCGACGCCCTGGTCGAGAAAGGGCTTCCGGTAGCACACGCCAAGATCGTGTACAACGGCATCGACGTCGATCAATTCGCGCGGAAGTCCAGCCAGGATCCTGATTGGCACGACAGGCAGGGGTTGAAGCTGTTGTATGCAGGGCAGATCGCCCGCCACAAGGGGGTGCATACCGCCGTCGAGGCCATTGACCAACTGGTGAAGCACGCGAATATCTGCGATGTTCATCTGACGATCGTCGGATCTGGCTCTCCCGAGTACCTGGACTTCTTGCGGAAGCTGGTCCGAGAGAGAGGATTAGGGGAGAACGTTGATTTCCACGACCGGGTCGACAGGGAGAGGATGCCCGATCTGATGCGCGAATTCGATGTGCTGGTCCTGCCCTCGATTTACGATGAACCCCTGGCCCGGATCGCGATGGAGGGGATGGCGGCAGGACTTGTCGTGATTAGCACCCTGACAGGGGGGATGAAAGAGTTGATCATCGACGGAGAGAACGGGCTTGCGTTCTCGCCAGAGGATGCAGGCGGTCTGGCGCGACAGATCGAGAGAGTCCATCGAGACCGGTCACTTGCGGAGAACCTCATCCGATCTGCCCGGAAGACCGTCGAAGAACGGTTTGATATCGAACGAATGGTCGACGAATTCGAAAGCTTCCTGTATGAAATGGTGCGAACAACAGATTCCTGAAAACCCGGTGAAACGAGTCCCGGATTCATCAAGAATTTGACCTCATCGCAGACAGCAACCTTATGCGCATCTTATTCCTGACCAATTTCTACCCCCCGTACGAGTTAGGGGGAATGGGCCAGTCCTGCCAGCAGGTTGTGGAAGGCATGAGAGTTGCCGGGCACGAGACCGCAGTCCTGACGAGCATGCATGGAGTCTCGAACATTCCCACCAACGATGGCGATGTTTACCGCTGGCTGTTCCTGGAGATGGACTTCGAGCCGTGGAAGCAGGCATTCAGATTCTTTCTCGACCGGAAGAAAAGGGAAGCGCTGAATCTCCAGCGGTTTTCTGAGCTGACTCAAGCCTGGCGTCCCGATCTCATCTTTATATGGGGGATGTGGAATCTCCCCCGCTCTATTGCAGCGATGGCGGAAGAGCAGTTCCCTGGTCGGGTCGTGTACCGCTTTGCCGATTACTGGCCCACGCTGCCCAGTCAGTACCTTCTGTACTGGCAGAAACCAGGTCGAACCTGGTTCAGCCGCATCCCGAAGACGATTCTCGGCCTGCTCGCCAAGGTAATTCTGTCTTTTGATCGCCAGCCAGATCTGAAGTTCGAGCATGCGATGTGCGTCAGCGCAGCCACCAGAGACGCCCTGGTGGCAGCTGGCATCCCCGTTTCGGGAGCGCGGGTGATCCACACCGGGATGGACAGCTCGCGGTGGCTGCCTGAGGCTTTTAAACCCGTCTGGTCTCCTGAAAGCGGACCACTAAATTTGCTCTATGCAGGCCGGATGGCACCCTACAAAGGAGTCGAAACTACGATCGAGGCAGTCAGGCTGTTGGTGATCGATCAAGACAGGCAATCGGTCCGCCTGGACCTCGCAGGTGGAGGCGCACCCGGCTATATGACAGCATTGCGCCGGAAAGTCGCCAGGGCTGGAATCGAAAACATCGTAAGATTCCTGGGGGTGATCCCACAGGAATCGATGCCGGACCTGATGCACCAGCACGATGTGCTACTAGTCCCTTCCACGTGGGAGGAACCACTGGCCAGAGTCGTGTTGGAAGGCATGGCAGCTGGCCTGGTCGTAATTGGGACTCATCTTGGCGGTACGAAAGAGATCATCCAGCACGGAGAGAACGGTCTGCTCGTCAGCCCAGGCGATGCTGAAGAGCTGGCGCGATCGATCACAGGCCTGATCGAATCTCCGGCCACATGGCAAAGGATCATCGAAAACGGCCGGAGAACAGTCACTGAGAATTTCACAGTCGAGAAGATGATGGCGCAGATCGAGGCGTACCTTGTAGAGGTGTGGCTATCGTCTACCTCCGCGCAAGCCAGCGAGATCCTTGAAGCACAGTTGACCTGACCATGGCGAAATCTCCTGACGTCAGCGTGATCATCCCCACATACAATCGGAAGTGGTTTCTGCGAGAAACGCTGGACTCGCTTTCCGGGCAGACCTTCCCTGCCTCGAACTTTGAAGTGATCGTTGTAGATGATGGTTCCACGGAAAGCTACCAGGACGTCATCAGCCGGGGATTTCCTTTCAAGGTGCAATACATCTATCAGGTGAATAAGGGTGACGCAGAAGCGCGGAACGTGGGTGCTTTGAAGAGCGCGGCAGACCTCCTGGTCTTCCTGGACGATGATATCCTCGTTTCACCCGGTTACCTCGAGGCGATCGTAGAGGGCCAGCATTCCGGCAGGAAACGAATCATTGTTGGGACAGCCTATCTTTGGACCAGGGAGGATAACCCCCTGCAAATGGACCGATCGCTGGATCTCCACCAGGCAGAGTCATCCGGGCTTTCCCCTGTCGATTTCACAGAAATCTGCAGCAACAACATGTCGATCCGAAAGGGAGATTATGCATCGGTTGGGTTCATGGATAGCCTGGATTTTCCAGGTTCCAGCATGTGGTGCGACGTAGATTTTTCGTACCGAGCGTACCTGAAAGGTTTTGAGTTCTATCGCGCGAATAAAGCAGTTTGCTGGCACCGGGATTATGTGGCGATGAATCTTCAAAATCAAAACCGGAGATGGCGTGAAGCGGCAACCCGCGCGGTCGCGCTCTTCCAAAAGCATCCCGGATTAATTCGGCATCTGCCGATGTTCGCTGACAAAACTCCCGTGGAATGGGGAAAAGATCCGCCTGCAGTGGTATTGAGAAAGCTGACGCGCCGGATCGCATCCAGCAGACCAGCCTTGAGAATGTTAGAATTCATCGAGCGCACCTTATCGGGCGGGAAGAAGGGCAAAGCCATTTTGCCCCATTTACATCGGTGGATCGTCGGCGGATACATCTATCAGGGCTTTCGCGATGGGCTGCGGATGCGGTTGAGTTCGGGTTCGTAACACCTACTTAATGCATTCGGGATCAAGATGGCCAGAATTCCATTTCCAATCAGATTAACGGCAGAGACACATCCGAGGGACCCGTTCAGCAGGACCCGGGTGCTTATTATCCTGGGAGCCGTCCTGGTGAGCGGTCTGCTGGCATTTACCCTCAGCCAGGATCAGATGATCTGGGTGCTCATCCTGATCTTCGGCGTCGCCGGAGGACTGCTGCTGCGGCGCTGGCCTGTGCTTGGCTTCGTCCTCATGATTTTTGGCGGGATGTCCCTTCCAGATGTGGGTCCGAAGAACATCAACATGCCCATGGTCATGGTAGCGGTGATGTTCGTGATCTGGTTAGGAGATATGCTCGTGGTCCAGAAGAAGGTACGGTTTGCTGCTTCACGGACAATGCTGCCCCTGATCGCTTTCCTGTCCATTTCTGTCCTGGCCTTCGGCATGGGACAATTCTCGTGGTTTGGCTTCACGCAAAATGCGCCCCTGGATGCCCAGATAGGTGGACTGGCGGTCGTCGTCTTGTCGCTGCTTGCCTTCCTCCTGGTTGCGAACCAGGTCAACGACATTAAATGGCTGCAGGTCCTCACCTGGTTTTTTATCGGTTGGGGATCCTTGCACGTGATCGTGCGCATTGTCCCGGGTCTTGGCGTTGTAAACCAGGCAGTCTTTAGAGCTCAGGCGATTGGCGGCGTGTTTTGGGCCTGGTTCCCCTCGCTGGTTTTCAGCCAGCTCCTCGTCAACAAAACTTTGCGCCCGGGTCTGAGGATCTTCTTGGGCCTGATGATCTTAGGCGGGCTGTACATCGGTCTCGGGCAGACTTACGATTGGAAATCAGGCTGGGTGCCCCAGCTGCTCGGGATCGCAACGATCGTGGCGCTCTATTCCTGGCGTTGGGGATTGTTCCTGGCAGTCCTCGGGGCTTACCCGACATTGATGCTGATCGCAGATGCGCTGGTGGCGGACGACTACAGCGTCTCCACGCGAATTGAGGCCTGGTTGATCCTGAGGGAGATCGTAAAAGTGAACCCCGTGCTTGGCTTGGGTTTTGCGAACTACTACTGGTACACGCCGCTGTTCCCGATCCGCGGATTCGCCGTTCGTTTTAATTCCCACAATAATTTTATAGACATCATCGCCCAGACCGGCCTGGTCGGTTTGGGGATATTCCTGTGGTTTTTCTTAGAGGTCGGACGGGTTGGAATGAGGTTGATCCACCGTGTCCCTGCCGGATTTCCACGGGCGTACGTTTACGGCGCCCTGGGAGGGCTGATCGCCACGCTGGCCGCCGCGATGCTGGGAGATTGGGTGCTCCCATTCGTCTACAACATCGGGTTGAGCGGGGTCAGGACGGGGATCCTGGCCTGGATTTTCCTGGGGGGGCTTGTGGCTTTAGAAACTCTATATCCTCCCCAGGAAGCGTCGGGTGCTTCCGACTAAGTTCCCACGACTGCCAGGCTTTCTTCATGCCAGATCTAACGAATGTCAAGAAGTACTTCGCATACTACTTCGAGACCCGAGGATTTTCAGCGAACGGCTTTTCGGGTCTAACGAGCGAAGCAGCGAAGAAAGCTGCATCCTACGCTCGAGGACCAGACCGCGGACCAGCCATTTTCATCCACGGGATCATGCCTCGATCAGGAACAGTCTATGCAGGGGAGCTGCTCCGATTGCATCCAGACCTGTACGCTTATCCCTATCAGATCTGGGAATTCCCTGCTCTCTCCGTCACCGATAAGCTGATGGAACTCCAGAGGGATTTTATCGAGGGCTATCGCCTGAACCAGAAGAAGTTCGAAGATGGGGATTTCCTCCCCATCTTCGGAGGCGCTTTGATGGCGTACATGCACGCAACAGCTCCTCCTGATCAGAGAGTCCTGATGAAGATGCCGGGCGTTCGATTTTTGAACTATTTCTTCTCGATGTTCCCGTATGAAAATCTGCTGATCCTGCTGCGTGACGGCCGCGACCTGGTCCATTCCACTCTGCGCACCTGGAAGCAGTTGAATTTAATCCAGGTCTGCCTGCGCTGGAATCGGAGCGCCCGCATCATCCTCGAGACTCTGGAGCTGTTCCGAAGGACCGGGCAATCCGGGTATTGGCTGGCGAAGTACGAGGATGCGCTCCTCGACCCCGAAGCTTTTGTTCGAAACGCCTGCCGGGCATTCGAACTCGACGAGGCCCGATACCCGTTCGACCGAATCGCAGACATCCGGGTCATCGGCTCATCCAAGCTGGAAAATAAAGGAGAAGTGCGGTGGAGACATCTGGACCGTCCGAAAGAATTCAAACCCCTGGGCTACTGGAGAGAATGGTCCGCCCTGCGCAAGACAGTCTTTAAGGTCATCGCGGGTCAATCGCTGGTTGAGCTGGGATACAGTCAGGACTTGAAATGGTGATCCATCCGGAGCTGAGCGGAGAGCCATGCTGACGCGAGCGACAAGGCTGGTCTCGAGCCTGACCCTCATTATCCTGGTATCAGTCGTCCTCAGAGTCGGATCTGCGCTTTTCCTGGGAGGTGAAGTCGTTACCTTGCCAGGTACAGCGGACCAGGTCTCCTACCACACCCTTGCGCTGCGAGTGATCAGCGGTGAAGGCTTCACTTTTGGTGAAGCCTGGTGGCCGGCGACCAGGGCGGGAGAGCCAACCGCGCACTGGAGCTATCTCTACACCATCTACCTGACCCTCATTTATTCGGTCTTCGGCCCTGCCCCGCTGGCAGCGCGAATCTTCCAGGCTGTAATCGTCGGCGCCCTCCAACCCTACCTGGCATACCGACTTGCGCAGGCAGCATTCGGTGAATTCCCCGGCGTTGGGAAAAGAACGTCCGCTCGGATACCTGTCCTGGCCGCGTGGATCACCGCCATCTATTTTTATTTTATCTATTATGCGGTAACGCTAATGACGGAAGCGTTTTTCATCACCGCGGTGCTGGGAGTATTCCTGATCGCGATCCGCCTGGGGGAGAAAATCGACGAAAACATGTATTGGAAAAACGCGATCTGGTTGGGCATTGCAGTTACAGCCGCGGTGCTCCTGAGGCAGTTATTCTTGCTTTTTGTGCCGTTTATCTTACTTTGGTTGTTGCTGGTTAGCAAGAAGAAGCACGCGCTGAGGCAGGCGTTGACCGCTTCCGCAATAACGCTCTCCGTACTGCTTGCCGGCATCCTGCCGTTCACCTACTACAATTACACGCGGTTCCACCGGTTCGTCCTCCTGAATACGAACGCCGGGTACGTGTTGTTCTGGGCCAACCATCCTATTCACGGGACCAGTTTTATCCCGGCTTCAGAGATGGGGGAAACCTACCAAAAATTGATCCCGGCTGAACTGCGCAGCCTAGACGAGGCCGCACTCGATCAGGCGCTGCTGAAAGAAGGGGTGAAATTTATCCTCGCAGAGCCAGGCAGGTACGTGTTGTTGAGCCTGAGCCGGATCCTCCCATATTTCAAGTTCTGGCCTGACAAAGATTCAGGGATGATCAGCAACCTGGCCCGGGTGGGGTCATTCGGTCTGTTCCTGCCGTTCATGGTCTACGGTCTGCTGCGCCTTTTTTCTTATTTACGGCAGGCAGCGGTGAACCGCCGCGAATATCTTATCTATTCTCCGGCTGCCCTCCTCTACCTGTTTCTCATCGTGTACAGTGTGATCCACGTGCTAACCTGGACTCTCGTACGTTATCGGTTGCCGGTAGATGCTATCCTGGTGTTATTCTCTGCTCTCGCGATCGCTGGCTTCGATCAGGATTTTGCTCGCCTGTTCAGGCAACCGGGCCGGTTACGGCAAAGAAGAGCAGACACTTAAGTACTATGGCAGGTTCAGATCAACCGTGTTATATACTAAGTCCATGATCCGGAAAAGCATCGTTCTCTTGATGGTCGTTGGGGTGACGCTGACGATCGTGGTTTCGTTGTTTGGAATCATCGGTCCTGCTCCAAGGGCAACGGCAAGCTCAACGAGGGAGCTCGATACAATGCAGACCCTTCCTTCGAGCGAAGAGGTTACCGAGAGCTCCAGGGTTACAGCACAGCAGGTCCCGACCGCCACTGAACCGCCAGAGACCACCGCCACTGCGACGAAGGTCTATATGCCATTATTGCTGGCGGAGACCACCGCGCCGACTGGAGACGGGACCTGGCCGATGGCTGGTGCCAATCCGGCCCGCACATCCTGGACCCCTGAAGAAGTGGACGGGCAACTGGACGTGCAGTGGTACCGGACTTTTGAACCATATATCCCATATCGCGTTCAGATCATTGCCGCATATGGCACGCTGTTTATTTCCACTTCGAAAGGCCTATACGCGCTGGACCCGGACACCGGAAACGTGAAGTGGGTCTATCCGACCGAAATGCCGTTAGGACATTCTCCGACGGCTGCGGACGGCATCCTCTACGTTGGCGGTTACGACAGGACTCTGCACGCGGTGGATGCAGTGACAGGGACTGGCGTCTGGAAATTCAAAGCTGGAGCAGGCTTCGACACCTCACCCCTGGTCGTGAACGGGCTTGTCTTGGCGGGCAACCGGGATGGGTTCTTCTACGCGGTCCACGCCAGCGGTCCGAGTGCGGGTCAGCTTGCCTGGAAATTCAAGACTCAAGGACCGATCCATTACTCCGCTGCGTACAAAGACGGAGTCGTGTATTTCGCCTCGAATGACATGCACGCGTACGCGTTGAGCGTCCAAAACGGCAGCCTGGTCTGGAAATCCACAAAACTTCCCGGTGCTGGGTTTCACTCCTGGTGGCCGGTTGTGTATGAAGACTACGTGATCTTTTCAGGGAGCAGCGGCTACCGAATCGGGACCGAGTTAGGCCCGGGTTCCCTGCACGATATCGATGAGATGGCAGTCTATCCGAATCGGGATAGCAACCCGAAAGGCACCCTGGTCGGACCGATCGGACGCGCTCCAGGGGATTGGGTCGCAAATACAACGACGATCGACACCAGCAAATCGGAGGGGGGATCCATGCCGATCACGGAATACTTCGAGAAATACCCGTGGCGGAGGACTTACATCGTCCTGAACCGGACGAACGGAACAGAGTACACAACGGATTTCGACGGAGATGGGAAGCCAGAATACGCGCCCATCCTGTGGTTCGGCGTGAAAGGGCAGGGAAACCGCTATCCTCCAGTAGTCGGGGGCGATGGGGTCTTGTATCAGACGAACAGTTACATGTCCGACCCTTCCATTCCCGGCGGACAGATCTCCGGCTGGCAGATCGGGACCCCCTACATCAGCGTCGTGACCTCGGACTGGGGAGCGGTCGATGAGCCGCACGGCTATGCAGCGGGCGGGAACAGGATCTACTGGAATTTGTGCTGCGACCGCCAGGCCGGCTCTTTCGACATCTCCATCCCAAATACGCTCTTCTACGAGAAGTACATCGCCGGCGACCTGCCCCCAACGGGCGGCTCCGTCTCCGACAGGGAGACGAGCTATTCGGAATTCAAATCGCTTCCGGGTTACAACATCCGATACTACGGAGGTCCTGACGACACCTACGCGTCTTACGGCAGCAAGAACGGTGTTTACGGTTACCACGGGGACCAAAACCCCCCGATTCCTTACAACGGAATGGTCTTCATCCACCGCAGCAATGCTGTCATCGCCTTTGGACCTCCGAAAGGAGACCCGGTGAACTTGCCGATGGTGGAGACGATATCCGTAGATGATGACCTCCCGGCATCGACCGAAGCCCAATTAAAGGCAAAGCTGGAGGCGGAAGTCGAGAAGATCCTCGCCAGCGGACATCTAAGACCGGGCTTTTTGAGTACAGGTATTTTCGACGTACGGTCGAAAGATCTTTGCGGCGATCAACTGATCGATTACTGGCACCATCCGGCGGACATTCACTACTACCTGCTTAGAGCGCTGCCGTACCTTTCTGCGGACCTCCAAGCGCAAACGAAAGATTATCTCCAAAGCGAATTCCAAGCCTTCCCACCTTACCAATACAATCATATCGGATGGCAGACAGGCACACCCAGGGAGACTATCCTCCTGCCGCCCGAGGTGCAGGCAGCGATGGCGGCTTATCCGCCGCAGGCACAGAATAACAATTTTGAGGGCTGGGGATTCGCCCCGCATACTTTTTACACGCTTTGGAAATACGCGCAGGTGTTTGGCGGCGCGAAAAGTATCTTCGACGCAGCGAAAAATAAACTCGAAGCCCCACCCTCGGATGCGGTCCTGGCGGAGATGCCTCACGTCCACAACGCATTCATAGCCGGGTACTGGGGCTACCTCGAGCTAGAGCAGATGGCAGGGTATCCGCCTTCAGCTGACATCCAGGCAGAACTGGACCGGCTGCTGGACCTGAGGGTTTCCACATTTACGAAAGATACATCGGATGCATATTTCACCAGTCCAACGATGTTCTACTGCCGGACGTTGAACGTTTCCAGGAATTTCATGTATCTCGTGCCGGAGCTCGCCGAACATCTGCGGACATCCTCAGCGTTTGCAGAAATCAAGGCTGCGATCGAAGAGTACGAGCTCCTCGCACCGTATTGGTTCGTTTCGCGAGCTGAGATGGCCTTCGCCGAGGGGACGTTCGTCCCCCTCTATGATGTGAATTCCCTGTTCCAGGCGTATGCCTGGATCTTGCAAAAAAACAGAGCGTTCCTGAGCAAGTACATCGATGTGCCCGCTCTGCCGGTCGGGGATCTTTTCTACGTCGACAACCTGGTCTCAGCCATCGAAGCAGGACCTTAGAGAACGCTCCTGAATGGTCCGATTAAACCAGGGGGATACAGCGAGGGGCACGAAGCCCTTAGCTACAGATTCTTGCACTACAAACCGATTTTCTCAACCCAGGCTTTTAGGATCCCACAGCCTTGGATCTATCAATCGTCATCGTCAACTGGAATACCCGAGAATATCTCGACCGGTGTTTGAAATCCGTCCTGTGCGAACTGGAAGGACTCGAATACGAGATCTTCGTCGTTGACAATGCCTCGGAAGATGGCAGCGTCGACATGGTCCGTGTGCGTTATCCACAGGTCAGGCTGATCGCCAACGAGGACAACCCGGGATTCGCACGGGCGAACAACATGGCGATCCAGGAGAGCCGGGGAAAGTACATCCTGCTGCTTAACCCGGATACCGAGATGAGAGCTGGCGCGCTGGCAGTGCTGCTCGAATTCCTGGGAAAGACCCCTAGAGCTGGAGCAGCGGGAGCCCGATTGCTCAACGCGGATGGCTCCCTCCAGACCTCTGCGTACCCTGAGCCAACCCTCTGGAGAGAACTGTGGCGGTTATTTCACCTCGATATCTTCCGCCCGTACGCCAATTATCCCATGCATACATGGGAACTGAAACAACCGAGACGGGTTGACGTTTTAATGGGTGCCTGTGTTTTGCTGCCGCGAAAGGCGCTGGATGCCGTAGGATTGTTCGACGAACGTTTCTTCATGTATTCAGAAGAAGTCGACCTCTGCCAGCGGCTGAGGCAGGACGGGTGGCAGTTGTACTGGGTACCCCAGGCGGAAGTAATCCACTACGGCGGTCAGAGCACCCAGCAGGCGGCAGAAGAAATGTTCCTGCGCCTTTACCAAGGGAAGATCATGTACTTCCGGAAGCATTATCCAGGGCTGGCTGTCCAGGCTTATAAATTGATCCTCTTGCTGGCGTCCTTAAGCCGGCTGGCCCTGACGCCGCTGGCTTACCTGGAGAGTCCTGGAAAGCGTGAACAGCACTTGAAGCTCTCGAACAATTATCGCCGCCTGGTCACATCACTGGCCGGTTTCTAAAAGATATCCCGCAGATTTAGGGGAATGCCAACACCCCATTAATGAAGTAACCCTCGGTCTTTTCGGTTCACCCTCCTGCGCGTGAGGGAAAGCGGTCGTGTAAAAATGTTTGATATCTCTCGTCTCCCGTCTGAAGGCCAGGTCTATCCGGAGCTCGCAATACGGAAGGAAATCGACCTCTCGATCGTAATCCCGGTGTTCAACGAGGTCAAGAACGTGGCGGAGCTTCACAAGAGGTTGTCCGCAGTATTGGACGCCATACCCCAAAAGAGCGAGATCATCTTCATCGATGATGGCAGTTCCGACGGGACATTCGAAACCCTCTGCGAGATCCAGCAAGAGGATCCCAGCGTCTGGATTGTCCGTCTCAGGCGGAACTTCGGGCAGTCGGCAGCGTTCTCAGCGGGATTCGATCTTGCGCACGGGGCTGTGATCGTCACCATGGACGGCGATCTGCAAAATGACCCCCAGGACATCCCGAAACTCCTGGAAAAGATCGATGAAGGTTTCGACATCGTCAGCGGCTGGCGCATCCGCAGGAAGGACCTGTTCCTGACCAGGCGATTGCCTTCCATGGCTGCCAATGCTCTCATTTCTCGCGTAACCGGGGTTTCCCTGCACGATTACGGCTGTTCATTGAAAGCGTATCGCAGGGAAGTCCTCAAGAGCGTCCGACTGTACGGGGAACTGCACCGGTTCATCCCGGCCCTGGCGAGCTGGATGGGAGTCAAGGTCGCTGAGATCCCGGTGAACCATTTCCCCCGGAAGTATGGGAGGTCGAAATACGGCCTTGGCCGAACGATCAAAGTGTTTCTGGACCTGATCACCGTGAAATTCCTGCTGGATTATGCCACTCGCCCGCTGCAGATCTTCGGCCTCGCCGGCATCCTGTCCTTTGTCAGTGGGACCGCCCTGGCTGTGTACCTGACGATTCAACGGCTTTTCTTCGAAGTTGGGCTGAGCGACCGCCCGATCCTGCTGCTCGCCATCCTGCTGATCATGCTTGGCGTGCAGCTGATCGTCATGGGGCTCTTGGGAGAACTTATCGTAAGGACTTACCATGAGTCTCAACACAAACCGATCTACATGGTGCGGAGCGTGCTGGGTGCAGACCCGGGAAGGGAAGAAAATCATCCCTGAAGGCAATCCTTGCGCCAGGAAGAATCGAGCCAATGAAGATCTTGATGATTGCGCCGCAGCCATTTTTCGAGCCGAGAGGGACCCCGATCAGCGTTTATCAGCGTCTTTCCGGGCTCTCGAAGCTCGGACACACCATCGACTTGGCAACATATCACCTGGGCCGGGATGTCCAACTCCCCGGAGTACGGATTTTCAGGACTCCTCGAATTCCGTTCATCAAGGCGATAAAGGTCGGGCCTTCCTGGCAGAAGGTGCCGTTGGATATCCTTCTGTGTCTCAAAGCCATCCTGATGCTGCTTCGCAACCAGTACGACGTGATCCACTCCCACGAAGAAGCCGGGTTCTTCTCTGTCTGGCTTGCCAGGATATTCCGCAAGAAGCACCTATACGACATGCACTCGAGTCTGCCGAGGCAGCTGGTCAACTTCAGGTTTGGCGACAACCGGCTCCTTATCGGCATCTTTGCAACCCTGGAGCGGGGCGTGATCAACACTTGCGACGCGCTGATCACGATCGGGCCGGATCTCGAAGCACACGCCCGGAAGATCAACCCCCACGTGCCAGAAAAAATGATCGAAAACCTCCCTCTCGGAGAGGTTGAGGGGGATGACGAAACGATCCGCCGGTTGAGAGAGAGAGCAGGGCTGGAGGGAAAATTCGCCATCGTCTACACGGGAACTTTCGAGAAATACCAGGGGGTGGATCTGCTGATCGGGAGCTACGCGCAACTTCACCACCATTACCCCCAGGCGGCGCTCATCCTGGTCGGGGGGAAACCAGACCAGGTCCGGGAGATGGAACAGCTGGCCGAGGTAAGCGGGGTAAAGGGTGATGTGCTGTTCACCGGGACGCTGCCGGTGGAAGAAGCGAACCAGTACCTGGCCCTGGCAGACGTCCTGGTTTCGCCAAGGATCGAAGGCACCTCTGTGCCGTTGAAAATCTACACGTTTTTAAAGGCAGGCAAGCCGATTCTGGCGACGAACCTCAGCGCCCATACCACAGTTCTTGATTTAAACACCGCGCTGCTGGTCGAACCGACGCTGGAGGGATTCGTGAGCGGTCTGACGCGGCTGATCGAGGACGAAGACCTGCGCCGTCGTCTGGGCGAGAACAGCCGCCGGCTGGCTGAGGAAAGGTACAGCGAAGCCAGCTACCTGAAGAAACTGGAAGACATCTATCAAGCCCTCTGGCCAGCTCCCACACCGGTCGGTGAAGAGATCAAAACAGTTTAAGGTTGAAAAGGTTGGAACGATGTGCGGGATTTGCGGTTTTGTTCACGCTGAAGCAGATGGGTTGATCGACGAGGGCTTATTGCGGAAGATGTGCACCGTGATCGCCCACCGTGGACCTGACGACGAAGGATTCTACACCGATGAACAGGCTGGGCTCGGGATGCGTCGCCTGAGCATCATCGACCTGGTGACAGGAAACCAGCCGGTTGCGAACGAGGATGAAAGCCTCTGGCTGGTGTTCAACGGAGAGATTTACAACTACCTGGAGCTCCATGCAGAACTGGAGAAGAAGGGGCATCGTTTTGCCACCCGGAGCGACACCGAGGTGATCGTTCACGCCTATGAAGAATACGGCGACCGCTGTCCCGAGCTGTTCAACGG
>Ga0073934_10003614_pt1 | contig 27956 bp, 20 predicted proteins | sample LarsenN4metaG_FD_76834 | JGI IMG/M metagenome (GOLD analysis project Ga0073934, IMG submission 76834) | Hot spring sediment bacterial and archeal communities from British Columbia, Canada, to study Microbial Dark Matter (Phase II) - Larsen... ... | reverse complement strand
TTTCCCGTGGACAACCAGGCCCCCAGCCCCATGAGGGCCACCAGGAGGCAGGCCCCTACCCAGTTGGAAGCAACCACCTGCTCGCGGGAGAGGGCCAGGCGCCCGAAGCGATTAAGCCGAAGCAATAAGTTGAACAGAGGGTCGGCGACCCAGCTCAGAAACGCGAAGGCAAAGTACAAAATCACCAGGGGTCCGAGAAGGGGCGCCAGGATCCGGAAAGCCAGATATCCGCCGAAGATGAATCCCCATTGGGCTTTCTTGCTCAACCTCGACATCCAGAAGAAATAACGAAGCAGGAGGCGGTACACAAAATAACGGGCCTTGAGGGCCTCGACGATCCCCTCCCGCGCCCACTCAAGCTGCGGGTTGAAGCGAAGGGCCTCTCGGAAGTGCTCCATCGCTCCGGCCGGGTTGCCTTGTTCCAGGAGGCTCCACCCCCGGTTAGCCTGCGTGAGGGCATTTTCAGGGTCCTTCGCAAGAGCTGCATCGATGGTGGCTCCGGCTTCCCGGCGTCGTCCGAGCTTTATCAAGGTCATGGCGCGAAGGTTCGTACAGCCCACGTGCTCCGGATCGATCCTGAGGCCCTCCTCGACCGCCTCCAGGGCCGAAAGCCATTGACGCCGCTCAAACTGGATACCTCCCAGCAGAGCAAAATAATCGGCGTCCTCAGGATCAAGCCGGATGGCTTCCCGGACGGAGGCCTCTGCTTCGTCGAGGCGATCGAGATCGTCGAAGACGCTTCCCAATATGTAATGGCCGTAAGATACGTCCGGTCCCAGATGGACGGACCGCCGCGCTTCTTCCAGGGCTTCCGGGTACTTTTTCTGCTTAGCCAGGCAGAAAGCCAACAATGCATGGGTCACCGGATGCTCAGGGCTCACGACAAGTTGCTGCCGTAGCTCCTTTTCGGCCAGCTCAAACCGGGACTGCTCCATGAGGATCTTAGCGCGTTGGAAGTGGGTACTCATGAAATCTTCAGGTAAGCGAGGATGTCGTCGTACATTCCGCCCTGATTAGCGTACAAAGCGTAGTTACGAGCGGTGGCAAACCATTCGGGGGTGGTTGGCTTGAGCGTTTTTACAGCGGTCAGCAGGTCTTGGGTGGTCAGCGGGGTTGGCGCTCCTTTTTTCATGGCCTCTCGCAGCTTTGCTTCCACGGCGGTCTCCACGACCGCCTTCAAATCGGCCCCAGAAAAGCGCTCGGTCTTCTTGGCAAGGCGATCGTAGTCGATATCCTCTACCGGCTTACCCTTCAACAAAACGCGCAGAATGGCAATCCGGGCCTGGAAATCCGGCGGGGGCACGAAAAGAATCCGATCGAAGCGCCCCGGCCTGCGAAAGGCCGGGTCCAGATGCCACGGCGCGTTGGTCGCAGCCAGGATGAGGACCCCCTCGTTGGAGCTCTGGACGCCATCCAGCTCCGAGAGGAACTGGTTGATGATCTGACGTCCGCTACTGTGCCGCAGGTCGGTGCGGCTGGCCCCCAGGGCGTCCACCTCATCAAAAAACAGGACGCAGGGTTTGTGATTCCTGGCACGCTCAAAGAGTTCATGGAGATTGCGCTCGCTCTGTCCAAGCCACATCTCCAGCACCTCATGGATGCCCACCGCCAGAAACCCTGCTTTGACCTCACCGGCGGTGGCCCTTGCCAGGTACGTTTTCCCACACCCCGGAGGCCCGTACATGAGGAGGCCTCCCCCGATGCTCTTACCGTAAGCTTTATAAAGCTCCGGGTGGGTCAGCGGGTGGATGATCTTCATCCGAATCTCCTCTTTGAGTTGCTCCAGACCGCCCACGTCCTTGAAGGTAATCTTCGGGTGTTCCAGGATCTTATCGGATGGAAGGGGAACCTCCCCCACCGGCTCCCGAACCCGTACCTCCTCTGCATCCTCGAGGTCTTCCCCTCCGTCCTCGCGCGCCCGATCCTCTTTCTGCCAATGGCTTCCCAGTTGCTCTGCCAGCTCCGGATCCGCCACGGAGGGGTCCCTATCGACCGCTTTCCGGTACGCCTGGGCCGCCCGCTCTACCTCGCCGGCGCGAAGGAGAAGGTGGGCGTAGAGCAGGTGAGCCTGCGCCGGAGGATTCGGGCCCTTGAGGGCATCCTCCAGGATCACCAGGGCCGCAGAATTTTTCCCTTGCCGATAAAAAGCCTTAGCCAGGCCTATCTTGAGCTGTAAGTTCTGTGGGGAGAGGAAGAGCGCCTCACGGTACTCCTTCTCCGCCTCCTCCAACCGACCCTGGCCTAAGAGGGTATCGGCAAGAAGCTGGCGCAGCGGGATATTATCGGGAGAGCACCGAAGGGCCTCTCGCAAAGTCCGAAGGGTTTCATCCCCAGAGGCCATATTTCCTCCTTACAGGATCAAAGAAGTGCTACGTCATCGGTCAGAAATATTTAACAGCCTTGAACTGTAACTTTTTTGATTCATCAGTTCAGCAAAACATCCCCTTGAAGGGGATATACACCAAACCGGGTCGCCTGTCAAACGAATTTGGTGATCCAGGCATAGAGGACGTCTATTTTTTAAGAAGCGCGGCGCGGCGTGCAGCTCCATAGAGTGCCGTCTTGGGGTTGAGGATGACCCAAACCGGAACGGAAGTCACCAGCGGGGAGAGGCGGCCTTTGTCGGTAAAGGCTTTCATGAACGTCCCATCTTGGAGCTTGCCGAGGATCTTCGGGGCGATCCCCCCCCCTACGTAGACCCCACCGACCGCGACGAACTTAAGGGCCAGATTGCCGGCCTCCGCTCCGTACACCGATACGAACAGATCCAATGCCTTGACGCATAACTCGCTTTGCCGGGCCAGCGCGGCCTCCGAGATGATGGCGCCTGGATCGGCTGCACCGGTCGTTACCACCTGCATCGAAGATTCAGCTTCGCCCAACTTCTCCGCGAGCCAGGGCGGTTCCTCTCCGTAGCCGGAGTCCCTAAGGAACTTGTAGATGTTGAAGAGGCCGGGGCCTGAAAGTACCCGCTCGTAGCTGACGTGGGGAAAACGGTCCAGCAGATAGCGCAATAGCTCTATCTCAACGACATTACGCGGGGCGAAGTCTGCATGGCCGCCCTCCGAAGCGGTCGGTCGGAAGCTATCCCCATCCCAATAGAGCAGGGCCTCTCCGAGTCCAGTCCCGGCGGCGATCAGGGCCGCGTGGCCCTGTCGAGGAACCGCCTGGTTCAGCATGATTAACTCTTCGCCTCTCAAGGCCGGGATGCCGTAACCTGTGGCCTCCAGATCGTTGATCAGCTCGACGATCTCTAGACCAAGCGCGCGTTTAAGCTCTGAAGTACTGATAATCCACGGCAAGTTGGGGGTCTCACAGCGGTCCTCGACCACCGGACCCGCCACCCCAAAACAGGCGGCCCCGATGTGGTTTCCGGCGTCTCGATTTTCACCTCCTGACAGGGACTTCTTGACGGCCTGCCCGGAGAGAAATTCGCGGATCACGTCTTCGAGGCTTGCATACTCTCTGCTGCTAAAGGTCTGCTCGACGATGGGGATGAACCTGACCCCAGCTTGGTGGGGCGTCAGCACTTCCCCCTTGACGGCAAAGAGCGCCAGATTACTTTTGGTTCCTCCGATATCGCCGGCCAGAATCATTGGATTAAAACAAAAAAGATTGAAGCTTAGAAGGTTTTAACCTTAAAACCTTCCACCTTCCACCTTCCACGCCATCGCTCTGGCTGCAGCAGATTTCCCGATCGGTTTTAACCTTAAAACCTTCCACCTTCCACCTTCCACCTCCACCCTCAGGTTAACAAGCCCGCTGCCGCCCGGTCCACGATGAACAAAAGCCTGCCTGTCCTGGGACGGATGAGCTGGGAGGGCAGGCGCTCGGGCTGATAGTCCCCCTCCAGGACTTCTTTTAATACGGGAGCCTTCGACCCTCCGCAGATCAAAAACACAATCTGGGCGGCATTATTGATAACCGGAACGGTCAACGTAAGCCGGTGTCCGGTCTGTAGAGGCCGGTGATCCGGGGTCGGTATATAGGTTGCCGTGACCAGGCGCCGGGTCTCTTCAAGGGCGGCGGTTCCTGGAAAGAGGGAAGCGGTATGTCCATCTTCCCCCATGCCAAGCAAGATCAGGTCAAAGCGGGGCCATAGGGGCGCAGGGTGCGGTGCTCTTGTGAGCCCAAAGAATTCTTTGAGCGTTTGTTCGTACTCAGCGGCTGCGCGGTTAGGGTCCTCTTGCTCCGCCGGCATGCGGTGGACGTTCTCCTCCGGGATGGGGACCTGGTTCAGTAAGGATTCGCGCACCATACGGTAGTTGCTCTCCGGGTGCTCCGGCGGGACGCAGCGCTCATCCCCCCAAAACAGATGCACCTTCGACCAGGGGATGCGAGTTCGAAAGGGATCCCCGGCCAGCAGCGCGTAAAGTGCCCTCGGGGTGGAGCCCCCCGATAGAGCCGCCGCGAATCGGCCCGTCGCGGCGACAGCTTCGCCCGCCAATTGCGCAAATAGCTCGGCAGCCCGCAGGCTTACCTCGCCCGGGTCGCGACAGATAAGAAGTGCTCCCTGAGCTTTTTCCATCCCGACAGATCCTTAATATAAGGGGCAGTGAGCCAGGGACAGCGGGCAGCGCACATTGGTAGTTATTTTGGCTGCCATCGCCAGAGCTTGTGCGTAGACCGTATCCGGGGTGAGAATTTCCAGCTCCGTGTTGATCAACTTAGCTTCACTGCCGAGGTTCAGGCCGGTGATATCTCCGGTTAGATGGGTCCCTGCCAACTTCACGCTCGTCTGCAAATAGGAGCGCCCTGAAGGATCACCTTTACTGCCCGATACGATAAATTCCGCCGCGGGCTCCTCCTCGGCGAGGAGTCTAAGGGTATGGAGCGAGGGCAGGGGGAGGGGGTCCGTGCCCTGGGGTTTGGGTGGGGAGGTCCGGATCTGAACAAAGATGGCTCGATTCTTGGCCGCAAGCTCCAGTCGATACTCGTGTCCGGTCCACTGCAGCTTCGAGGTTGGACGCCACTTCAATCGGCCGGCCAGCCAGCCCACGATGAGGAGGACCTGGCTGGAAATGGAGCGATGCGCCGTTGGGGCCTGTTCGTAGTCGATCTCCACCCGATTGATGCGGGCCAGATAGGGGCGCCAATCCGGGACGTCAAAGAATCCAGAGATCGAAACGCGCCAGGGAGTTAGCCGGGACCAATTCAGGTCGCTGAAGGCGGCCCACGGGGACCTTTCATGGATTAAAGCGGCGAGCTTCACGAGCCCGTCTTCAGGATCGGGCAACATCGCCGAATCGACGATCACGCGATCCGAGGTTTCCACCAGCTCATTAAACACGCGATATTCCTGGTGGCGGATTTGAAACCCCCCTGTATGGTCCCGCCACCACAAGAAAACGGGCAGATCCGGGACCAGCAGCGACCTCACGATGCTGGGCAGTTGCTGGATTCCCTGGCCTTCGGCAGGGATCACAATTTGCTCGCAACAAACCTGCTTGCGGCCTCCGATGGTCAGGCGACACTGTGCGGTTACCCGGGCGCTAACGGAGGACGAAGGCGCATCAGGCTCCGGGATCAGCACGATGGCCCGGCTCGGATGCTCCGCCGTGACCTCAGCGATGATCTCGCTCACCGTAGCCGCGCTCTGCTCCCCGGGCGCGTAGACCACCAGGTTCAAGACGCAAGCCCTCAAGACGGGATTTTCCCCGACCGCCTGGGTCGCCTCCGCCATCTGCTTCCAGAGGTCACGCAACTCCCGCTCAATCGTCCCCACCTCCACGCCCTGTAAACTTTTGGATTCCGTGTTCAACGCCATGTTCTTGTAAGAATGTATGAGGAAGGACGGGACTCCTCCTTTATCATGCAATCTTCCTCCTTTTAGGGTCGTCGCCAGCGACGGCCGTCGCTGGCGATAAATTCGTCCGCCTCCTTGGGTCCCCAGCTTCCCGCTTTGTAATTAGGAAAATTGCGGGCCGGCTGTTGCCAGGCCTCCAGGATCGGCATCACCAACTTCCAAGCCACTTCTACCATGTCGCCTCTGGAAAAAAGGGTGGAATCTCCCAGCATAGCATCGAGCAAGAGCCGTTCGTAAGCTTCCGGGGACTTTTTACCGAAGGAGGTCCCGTATTGAAATTCCATATTGACCGGTCGGATGTGGATGGCCTGGCCCGGGAGCTTAGCGCTAAACTTCAGGGAGATGCCTTCATCCGGCTGGATGCGCAGGATAAGGGTATTGGGCTCCAATTGGCCCCCATCGGCGTGCTTGAAGAGGAGATGCGGCACGCGCCGGAATTGGATGGCAATCTCGGTGACCCGCTTGGGTAACCGTTTGCCGGATCGCAGGTAGAAGGGCACTTCCGCCCAGCGCCAGTCGTCGATAAGGAACTTGACCGCCGCGTAGGTTTCTGTGTTTGATTCCGGGTTCACCCCTTCTTCCTGCCGATAGCCCTTGACGTTTTGGCCCCCCACGGCCCCTTCGCCGTACTGCCCCCGGATGGCGAACTGGTCGACCTCCTCAGGGGTGATTTGCCGGACCGCGTGCATCACTTTCGTTTTTTCATCCCGCACGGCGTTCGCCTCCAGGGATATGGGCGGCTCCATGGCGACGAGGGCCAGGAGTTGAAACATGTGGTTCTGGATCATATCCCGCAGGACTCCGGCCTGTTCGTAGTACCCCCCCCGATTCTCCACCCCTATGTTCTCGGCAGCGGTAATTTGCACGTGATCGATGTAGCGTCGGTTCCAGAGGGGTTCAAAGATTCCGTTGGCAAATCGCAGGACCATGATATTTTGAACGGTCTCCTTACCCAGGTAGTGGTCGATGCGGTAGATCTGATCTTCCGTGAAGACGTCCAAAACCTCCTGATTCAGCGCCCGGGCGCTTTCCAGGTCCCGACCGAACGGTTTTTCAATAATGATCCGGGTCCAGCCCCCGCCGCCGGATCGGTTCAACCCGGCTGCGCCCAGCAACCGGACGATGTCCCTGTAGAGAGTGGGAGGCGTCGAGAGATAAAAGAGCCGATTGCCCGAGGTCCCCCGCTCTCGATCGATCTGGGCCAGCAGCTCCCCCAGAGTTTTGTAGCTCTCCAGGTTTCTGGGGTCGATGGGCAGGTAGAACAGCCCCGATGCGAAATTATTCCAGACGGTGGGATCCACCGGGCCCGCCTCGGAGAATTTATTGACCGCCTCACGCATGGCGGCGCGAAAGGCCTCGTGGGTCATCGGGGTACGGGCAGCTCCCACGACGGAAAATCCCCCGGCGAGCAAGTTCTGTTGAGCAAGGCTGTAAAGTGCAGGGACGAGCTTACGCTTGGTCAAATCGCCGGAGGCCCCGAAGATGACGACCACGCAGGGCTCCGCAGCGCGCTGCAGTCGCAAGCCCTCACGCAATGGGTTCTCAAAGGCTTCTTCCATAGTAAAGTGAGCTAAAGCGCCTAAAGCCGGTCTTTGCAACCTGAACCCCTTTAGTCGCCCGAGTCCCTCTAGTCGCTCGAGCCCGTGATACCGACCCAGTCTGTATGTATTAAACCGAGCTCGGGTTTATCCACGCGCTGGTACAAATGGGAACCGAAGAAGTCGCGCTGGGCCTGGGTTAAATTTTGGGGCAGGTTCGCGGTGCGATAAGTATCAAAATAAGCCAGGCTGGCCGACATGGCCAGCAGAGGGATCCCCAGGCTTTGGGCGATGGAGACGGTCTGCCGCCAGCGAGGTTGCGCCTCGATGACCCAGGCCTTGAAATCCGGGTCCAGGAGCAGGTTGGGCAAGTCCGGCCGGCGTTGGTAGGCCTGCTTGATTTTGTCTAGAAATTGCGCCCGGATGATGCAGCCGCCCTTCCAGATGCGGCTCAACTCGCCCAGATGGATATTCCACCGGTACTGGTTAGAACCCGCCCGGATCAGGGCCATTCCCTGGGCGTAGGAGCAGATCTTACTGGCGTAGAGGGCATCGTGCGTCCAGCGGATCAACTCCTCCTTGTTGCCCGTATAACGAGCATTTTCCGGACCGGGGAGCTGCCGGCTGGCCTGCACGCGCTCCTCCTTAAGGTTGGAGAGCAACCGCGCTTCGATCGCCGCGTGGATCGTCGGGATGGCCACCCCGAGGTCGAGGGCCACCATGGAAGTCCATTGCCCGGTTCCTTTCTGACCCGCCTTATCAAGGATCAAGTCGACCAGGGGTTTGCCCGTCTCTTCGTCCTTCACGGTGAAGATCTTCGCCGTGATCTCGATCAGGAACGAGTTGAGCACCCCCTCGTTCCAGCTTGCAAAAAGGTCGGCCAGCTCTTTAGCCTCCAGGCCCAGGGCGCGCCGCAAAATATCGTAGACCTCGGCGATAAGCTGCATGTCCCCGTATTCGATCCCATTGTGCACCATTTTAACGAAATGGCCGGCGCCGTCCGGGCCTATATAGGTGACACAGGGCCCATCGTCGACCTTGGCCGCGATCGCCTCGAAGATGGGTCGGATCTCCTCATAAGCTTCCCGGTCCCCGCCCGGCATCAACGAAGGCCCCCATAACGCCCCCGTCTCCCCTCCTGAAACCCCGGAGCCTATGAAGCGTAAGCCTTCGGCGGCCAGTTCTCTTTCGCGCCGCTGGGTGTCCCGAAAGAAGGAGTTGCCTCCGTCAATGAGGATGTCTCCCGGCTCCAGGTACGGCTTCATCTGATTGATGGTCCAATCCACAGGATCCCCCGCCTTGACCAGCAGCATGAGCTTACGGGGTCTTTCCAGGGAACGAACCAAGTCCTCGATGGATTTGGCGCCCCTAATTCGCTTTCCCTGGGCTTTGCTCTGCACGAACGCATCGGTCACCTCCGGATCACGGTTCCATACGACCACCGGATAGCCGTTGCGCTCGACGTTCAGAGCGAGATTCTGTCCCATCACCCCCAGCCCTGCGATACCAAATTTGGCGGACATATTAGGATTCCACCCGCGAGCGCTACGGCCGCCGATAAACGCCGATTTAATCTGCGGGGATCGGCGACCGTAGCGCTCGTGGATGCGTTGAAGTTTTGCTTTTTACGATCCGGGTAGCGCTTCTTGTACGGCGCTGAGCAGCTTCTTCAATCCGGCCTCGGGGTCCCGTCCTGTGTGGAATCGAATCGCGCGTCGATGGCGGTTGGAGAGGGATTGGAAGTCGCCGAGCGCCTGGGCACGCTTGAGGATCCCGAAGGTGTAAGGCTCTCCGGGGATCGGAAGATCTTCGGCGTCCTCTGCGGTGATCTGGAGGAAAACGCCGTTGTCGGCCCCTCCTTTGTGGAGTTGCCCCGTCGAGTGCAGGAAGCGAGGTCCGTAACCCACCGTGGTCGCCGTCTTCAGGGCATTACGGATATGGATTCGGATCGCCTGCAAGAGCTCGTCGTGGGTCGCCGTCTCCTGAATATAGGCGGTCAAGGCCACATAATCCCCTGCGCGAGCGCGGGCCAGGTGCGCCCGGAGGCAGGAGGCGAGGGGAGACCGGGAGGATCTTCTCCCAGGCTCCCCTTCTTCCACGCCATCGTTCTTCATAAGTTGCGACGCCGAGTTTGTCTGCGCATCCCCATAGATCTGACAGCCGTTGGCCTCGAGCAGCAATTCCTGCTCCGGTAACTTTCCCCGTTGGCGGTAGACTTCCAGCAGGCGCTTCGTATTGTCTTTGCTCTCCTGGACGTTGGGTTGATCGAAGGCATTAATGCCCAGCAGCGCACCTGCCAGTGCCGTAGCCATCTCCCAAAGGAAGAACTCGCGGCCAAGGCTTAAGGGATCCCGCATCACGCTGCGTACCACCGGATGTCCGGCCTCTTCCAGGCCTCTGAGCCGGGCTTCGATATCTGGATCCGAGGCGTTCTGCGTGCGTATATAAACGAAGACCCGGTCGTTCCCGTACACCTCCGGACCACCCAGAGGCTCGCCCACCACCGGCAAGATGCCGCGGCTTTCCTTGCCGGTGCTCTCGGCGATCAGTTGCTCGATCCACAAGCCGAGGGAGTCGATAGGGGGGGAGATGATCAAGGTGACCTTGTCTCGGCCCTGCCTGGCCAGTTCGCCCAGAATCGCTCCGAGCCGCGCTCCGGGGTTTTTCTCCGCGGGCACGTAAGGCGCGCACGCATGGACCGCGCGTGCGGCCCGCTCTAGAATTTCTCTTACGTCCAGCCCCATCAAGGCGGCCGGTACCATGCCAAAGTAAGACAGGGCCGAGTAGCGGCCCCCGATGTCCGCCGGGTTTAAAAAGACCCTCCGGAACCGCTTCTGGTGGGCCATCTGGGCAAGGGCCGTATCTGGATCGGTAATGGCGACGAAGTGGTCCCCCGGCAGATCCGGGCGGACTTTCGAGACTTTATCAAAGAAATACTGGTAGAACATTTGCGGCTCCGTGGTCGTGCCCGACTTGCTGGCCACAATAAATAACGTTCTGGCGATATCCACCGCCCGTTCCAGGTCCTTGAGGGCCGCCGGGTCGGTGCTGTCCAGGACCCAAAGCTGGGGGTAACCTGGGATCTGACCGAAGGTGCGCCGAAAGACTTCAGGGCACAAGCTGCTCCCGCCCATGCCTAGGAGCATCACGTACCGGAAGCCATCGTGCCTCACCTGTTCGGCGAAAGCCCTCAGCTCATCGACCCGATCAAGGAGCATCTCGGGCACCGTCAGCCAGCCCAGGGCGTTCTGGATGACCTTCTGGTGCTCGGGGTCTTCTTTCCAGAGGGTAGGATCTTTTTCCCACAAGCGACGGACGTACTGTTGCCGGTCCATATTCTGGAGCGTTTCCTGGACCGTCGCCTCGTAACGGCCCAAACTAACGGATTGGCGTTCGATAATGCTGCTTATCACGGCGTTACGTTTTTCTTCGATGGTTTTCAGGAGGCTATCGAAGGGCTCGACGAATAACTTTAAACCGGCTTCAAGGAGCTGGTCCGTCACCTGTTCCAGGTCAATGCCCACGCCCGCCAGGGCGTCCAGCGTCCGGCGAGCGTCCTCGAGGTCTTCCTCGAGGGTCTGGCGCACCCGACCGTGATCGCGGAAGGCCAGGTAGGTGGCCGGGGGTATCGTATTGACCGTATCCGGGCCGATAAGCGCCTCGATATACAGGACATCGCTGTAATTCGGGTTCTTGGTCCCTGTGGAAGCCCATAGCGGTCGTTGTACACGCGCCCCCTTCTTCTGAAGAGCCTGGAACCGGTCGCCGGCGAAGGTCCGTTTGAACTTCTGATAAGCCAGTTTCGCATTGGCGATGGCCACTTTACCGAGTAGAGAAGCCAGTTTAGCTTTCTCCTGTTCCTTCGTGGTTTGGCGCATGCGGGCCTCCAGGAGGCTGTCCACGGCGGTATCGATGCGGCTCACAAAAAAGCTGGCCACCGACGCCACAGAGTCCAGGGGCTTACCCTCGGCGGCACGCTTCTCCAGCCCGGAGATATAAGCGTTCATAACCCGCTCGTAGACAGATTGAGAAAAGATCAGGGTGATGTTGATATTGATCCCCGCCGCCGTAAGCTCCTCGATGGCCGGTAGGCCTTCCGCCGTGGCCGGGACTTTGATCATCACGTTGGGGCGGTTGAGACGCCGCCACAGCCGCGCGGCCTCGGCGACGGTCCCTGCGGTATCCCGCGCTAGGCGCGGCGAGACTTCCAGGCTTACATAGCCGTCTGCCCGGTTTGTCCGTTCGTAGACGGGTCGGAAGAGATCTGCCGCCATCTGAATGTCCTGAATGGCCAGCTCTTCATAAATCTCTTCAGCACGTTTCCCCTGGGCCGCCAGGGCGTCCAGGGTATCGTTGTAGTCGGTACTTCCTGCGATCGCCTTCTCGAAAATGGCCGGATTAGACGTCACCCCTCGCAGGCCATCCTCCTCAATTCTTCGCTGCAGGTCCCCCGTCAGGATAAAGGCCCGGCGGATGTTGTCATACCAAACGCTTTGACCGAGCTTCTGGAGCTCGATAAATGGATTTGAAGCCATAATACCTCCCTGTCCAGGGTCCGTCGTCCCTGGTCCATCTGAGTAGAGGTTCGTAGGGGCGGTTTTGGCCGACCATGAACGGCGGTTGAGATCCCTTCCCCAGACCCGGACGAGATCTGCAATCCTATGAAATCGCACCTACCCCCCACGGACCCCGGACTACGGACACAGTCGTTTTTCCAAATTGGCAATCTTCTCCAGCCGGCGGCGATGGCGCTCTGCGCCGGAGAAACTCGCCGATAGAAAGGTACGGACCAGCAGCGTTGCCAGCTCAGGGCCGATCACCCGAGGGCCAAGGCAGAGGACGTTCGCATCGTCATCTTCCCGACTCTGGCGGGCGGAAAATGCATCGTGGCATAGGGCCGCACGGATACCCGGCAGCTTGTTGGCTGCGATGCTTGCGCCTACGCCGCTCCCGCACAGAAGAATTCCGACCTCGGCTTCCCCGTTGATCACCGCCTGACCGACGGCCTGGGCATAATCTGGATAATCCACCGGGTCCGGGTTATAAGTTCCAAAATCCAGGACAGAATGTCCTTCTGTCTTCAACAGTGAAATGATGCGATCCTTCAAGGGGAACCCTGCATGATCGGCCCCAATCGCAATGCGCATCCTTAGTTGAAAGGCAAAAAGCAAAGGACAAAAGCGGAGGAGACGCTTGAAGGGTTTTGGCCCTCTCCCTTTTGCTTTTTCATTTTACCTTTTAATTTCCAGGTTTAAGTCCTTCCCGCTGGCCCCCACCGGTTCGCGGGCCAGGAGTTTCCTGGCGGTAGCGACCACGTTTTCGGTCGTGAACCCGAACTGTTTGAGGAGGTCTTTGAGCGGAGCGGATGCCCCGAAATCTCGGCGGGCGATGATGGCTCCGTCGATGCCGACGTAGCGGCGCCAGCCGAGGGAGGAGCCGGCCTCTACGGCCACCCGCTTGCGAACGGAGGGCGGGAGCACCTGCTCGCGGTACTCTCGAGGCTGCTGCTCGAAGAGCTCAAACGAGGGCATGCTGACCACACGCGCCCGGATCCCCTCCGCTTTGAGTTGTTCGTAGGCTTCCACGCACCATTGAACTTCTGAGCCCGACGCTATCAAGATGATCTCCGGCGTATCGCCGCCGTCAGCCAGAATGTAGGCGCCTTTACGGAGCCCTGAGGCAGGGGCATATCGGCTGCGATCCAGCGTGGGCAGCGGTTGGCGGCTCAGGATGAGGGCGACGGGATGCCGGGTCTGGTTCATAATGACCCGCCAGGCTTCGGAGACTTCGTTGGCGTCGGCCGGGCGGAGGACGATTAACTGCGGGAGGGCTCGGAGCGAGATCAACTGCTCAACAGGCTGATGCGTGGGGCCATCCTCGCCCACCCCGATACTGTCGTGGGTGAAGATATAGATGACCGGCAACTCCATAAGGGCGGACAACCGGATGGCGGGCCGCTGGTAATCCGAGAAGATGAGGAACCCGGCGCCAAAGGCGCGAATCTTACAAAGCGCCATGCCGTTTAAGATGGCAGCCATGGCGTGCTCGCGGACCCCGAAGTGGAGGTTACGCCCCCCATAGGATCCCTTCTCGAAATCGCCGCTATCTATAATCCGGGTTTTGGTCGAGGGCGCCAGATCGGCGGAGCCGCCGAGGAACCAGGGGACGCGTTTGGCCACCGCATTGAGAGCTTTGCCGCTTGAATCTCGACCGGCCAGGCCTTTAGGGTCGGGGGAGAACTCCGGGAGGTCGCGGTCCCAGCCCGGGGGGAGTTGGTCCGATTGCATCATCCGCCACTCGGCGGCCAGGTCGGGGTAGGCCCGGGCGTAGGCTTCAAACGTTTGGTTCCATCCCTCCTCCCACCGGCGACCCCGCTCGACGGCCTGACGCATGTACGCGGCCACCTCGTCGGGGACAAGAAACCTGGCATCCGGGGGCCAGCCGTAACGCTGCTTCGTCAACCGGATCTCCTCTTCCCCCAGCGGCTCGCCGTGGGCTCCCGAGGTATCTTGCTTGGTGGGGGCGCCATAAGCAATGTGGCTGTCTACGATGATCAGCGAGGGACGCTCGGTCTCCTTGAGGGCTAACTCGAGGGCGTGGTTGAGGGATTCCAGATCGTTGGCGTCGCTCACCCGCTGGACGTTCCAGTGGTACGCCATGAAACGGGCGCCCACGTCCTCGCTGAAGGCCAGCGCCGTATTGCCTTCGATGGTGATGCGGTTGTTATCGTAGATCCAGATCAGTTTGTGAAGTCCCAAATGCCCCGCCAGGGAGGCCGCCTCCGAAGAGATCCCTTCCATGAGGTCCCCATCGCTACAGATGGCGTAAGTACGATAATCCACGATCTCGTACCCCGGTCGATTGAAGTGGGCCGCCAGCCATCGCTCGGCCATCGCCATGCCCACGCTGTTCGCTACGCCTTGTCCGAGGGGGCCGGTTGTCGTCTCCACCCCAGGGGTCAGTCGGTACTCAGGATGCCCCGGGGTTCGGCTATCCCATTGTCGGAAGTTTTTGATTTCCTCCAAGGGCAGCTCGTAACCCGTCAGGTGTAAGAGGCTATAGAGCAGCATGGAGGCGTGGCCGGCGGACAACACGAAGCGGTCCCGATTCGGCCACCGGGGGTTCTGAGGGTTGTGACGCAGATAGCGATCCCACAGGACGTAAGCTACCGGCGCTAAGGCCATGGGGGTCCCCGGATGGCCCGATTTCGCCTTCTGAACGGCGTCCATGGACAGCGTCCGGATGGTGTTGACGCACAACTGATCCAGCTTCTCAGCTACGGTGCGACCTGGTAATTCCATACGTGTCTCCTCCGTGTCTCGTTCGTTCCCAGATGAGAGAGACGGACAAGGGTTTTATTCGCTCTTTCCTCATTTTGAGACGTGACTTGCGGCCTTTAAGCTGTAAAATCTCCCCCTCCTGGAGGCGGCCCCCTACCTTCCTACCTTAAGGATAAGGATAAAGAAGGATAAAGCGTATGTCAAGCAGGATCCGGCGCAAGTATCCGGGTTCCTTTAAGGAGGAATAGGAGCTATCAAGCAACCCCATAAGCCTCCGGCTAAGACGGTATGCGCTCTAGCCTTCGATTGAGCTGGCGGCACAGCTCCTTCAACCGGTTGACCTCCGCCTCACCTAGAAAACGGCTCGAGAACGCGGTCTTGTTATGATTTAGAGGTTCCTCGAGATCCACCCGGGAACGGCATAACTCCCCATCGGGGGTCCCGGGAATCGGGGAAAACTCCGAAAGCATTAATCGAATTCCTAAACCATGGGCAAAATGCATGGAAGCTTCGACATTTTGATGATCTCCCTGGGGATGTGCGAGGATGAGGTAAGCCGTAATGCGCGCTAAGTCCGCTCCTGCGTGGATAAGATGGTCCACCGCGCGAACCAGCTCCTCGGAATAAACCTTTCCTCCGGTCCGCCGCTGCCATTCGTAGGCGCTGCTTTCAAACCCCAGGTAAAGCATCTTGAAGCCTGCCCGTACCATGAGCTGGGCCAGCTCTTTCGTAATAAACCGCGCATTGAGGGCGTTCGGCGTATGGAAATGGACCTCCACCCCCCTTTTCAGGACCTCCTGCAAAAATGGAATCAAGATTTTATGCGGCTGAAAGAGCAGCGCATCGTCGTAAAACACCACGTTTTGAACGCCCCGTTGGCAGAGAAAATCAAACTCCGATAAAGACCGCTCCAAAGGCCGGGCCCGAAATTTAGGAGACACCTGGGGCACCGAACAATAGGTACACCGAAAAGGACACCCCTCCGTCAGCTTCAAAACGCCGACCTTCAAAGCCCTGTACCCCTCCCAAAATGGGAGCCCCCGCCGATCGGGCGCCGTCTTCAAAAAGCGCCCTAACGGCTCCAGGTCCGGCCCCTGGATAACCAAATCCGCGCCGAGACCCCGCGCGTGCTCTGGGCACAGCGTTGTATAAACCCCTCCCAAAACGATTTGGGTTTGTGGAGAAAACGTTCGGATATCTTCCATAACTTCCTGGATGCCGAGATACCAGTACGTCATGACGGTCTGGATCAAAGCGACGTCGAAAGGGGCCTCCTGGATTAAAAGCTTTGAAAGAGTCGTCTGGGGAGCCCAAACCGGCGGTAGCGTCGCGGAATTTGAGAAAAAACCGCGGGTTTAGGCACCCCCTCCGAGTAAAATTCCCCTCGCCCCCAGGGGTCTGAACGAAGCTTTCCGCGATCCGGTAGGGGGTGCAAGCGATCCAGATAATCGAAAAGATAAAGGGCTGCTTTCCCCCGCAGGGCTCCTGCAACGCGAAGGAGACCGTAGGGTTTCAGCCAAAAATCATAGGCCGAAAAATCGTAAATGGGAGGATTCACCAGCAGAATTTTTGGAACCATAATCCTCTTCCTTATCTTATTCAACACCTTTTGAGGTAAAGGTATAGAAATTTAGGGCGGGTGTCAAGTACGATAATAATTTACAAAAAGATTAACTTTATCTTGCAAAGTAATTTGCACCCTCCTATTTTATATCCAAGGAGGAGAGAAAATGATCGCTAACCATATTCATCATGCATTGGCACAGGTCCATGAGTTGCAGCAAAAGGTTTTGGAGAAGCAGCGCTTCAAGGGCTATTCCGGGCGTGCGCGGGCCCTTTCCGGGACGTTGGCGCTAGGGGCTGCTGCGTTCATGGCCTCTTCCCGTTTCCCGAGAACGCTGGTTGCCCATGCAATTGGTTGGGGGATGGTCTTCGCCCTTGCGATCCTTTTGAACTTTGGAGCTTTGATCTATTGGTTCCTCTTTGATCCCCAGGTTAAACGCGATATTCGCAGGCTTAGGCCCACCCTCGATGTGTTTCCGCCCCTGGTCGTCGGGGGGGTCCTCACCTTGGCCCTGATGCGCCATGGACAGCATCAGTATCTGGCCGGTATATGGATGTGCCTGTTTGGACTGGCTAACCTCGCGTCGCGGCATGTACTTCCTAAGAGGATCAGCCAGGTCGGATGGTTCTATATTCTCTGCGGCGCCATTTACCTGTTAACTCCCAACGCTTCCTTCCTGAATCCCTGGCCGATGGGCATCGTCTTTTTTGTCGGCGAATGGGTCGGGGGTATCATCCTGCATTTTGATGGGGCGACCCACGTCTCTCTGAGCCACTTTCTAAATATAAAGTATAAAGGAGAACCATCATGACTGCCAAACGTGATAATCCCTATGCGGCCCTCAAGCATATCTTTCACGAGCCAAACCGCCTGGCCATTATGTCGGCCCTCTGCGGCGCGGTCGAGGGCCTGACTTTCAACGAACTTAAGGAAGAATGCGGGCTCACCGATGGGAATCTGAGCCGACATTTGAAGGCCCTGGAGGAAGCCGGAGCCGTAAGGATTGAGAAATCTTTTGTCAGAGCCAAACCCCGAACGACCGTGTTCCTCACGGATCAAGGCCGCGAGAGCTTCCTGGAATATCTGCAGGCCCTGGAAGAAGTCTTGAAGAAGGCCGCCGAATCCATGGCCCTCACGGAAAAAGAGGACCCTCCGCCGCTGCCATGGGGAAAGCCTGTTCACGTTACAGAATAAAGGCCGCCGAGGAGCCTGTAACTCCACGGCCTGAGGGCCCTTGAAGGTGAGAAGCAGGCGGAGGGAAGAATTCCGCGCCGAGGAGCCTGTAACTCCACGGCCTGAGGGCCCTTGAAGGAGACCGAAGTCCTGTCTTTTTTTGCCCGTTTTACTTTGTAAAACAAAGTACTTTAAAAAACAAAACCCCATGGCCTGACCTTGGGAGGCCGAATGCGGTTTATAAGCCCCCCCTCGTTCGCCGGGGAGGGGTCCGTGGCGCTGACGTAAGCCTCCGGCTCTTCCTCGACCCTCCCGGGCCTCTTTTTCAGGGACCTGACCTCCTTCCCGACGCGGGAAGGGGGAACCCGGCCAGGGCCTTTGCCTGAACGCTCCCCTTCCCTCCCGGGGAAGGGGAGCCGCAGGGGTTAGGTTTAAAAAAATCCCCTGGAAAGGGAGCGGTAGGGGGATCCCTTACGTCAACACCACGGAGGGTAGGGGTAGAACCGCAGTACGAGTGAGCGAAGTCAGGCCGGGGGCGCCATGAAAAGGGAGGAAAGGGTATGATTAAAGGGACGGTCCCTGGAAAAAAGCAGCTAGGCATGAAAACATATCATGAGCTAATCCCGTTGAAAACCCAGGGATGCCTGGAGTTTATAGATCTGACGGAGCGGGTCATCGAACTGGTTCAGAAATCCGGGGTTCAAAACGGTTTTGTGAACGTCCAGACGAGGCATACCACTACGGCCATTGTAGTGAACGAGAAGGAGCCCTTGTTGTTGGAGGACATGAAAAAAGTTTTAGAGCGGCTAGCGCCGCAGCATGCGGACTATCAGCACAATAACTTTGCCATCCGGACGGTCAACCTGGCTCCCGACGAGTACGACAATGGACATTCTCACTGCAAAGCGATGCTCCTGGGAGCTTCGGAGACGCTAAATATCGTAGACGGAGAGATCCAGTTAGGCCGATGGCAGCGGATCTTTTTTATAGAGCTAGACAGGGCCAGGGAACGGGAAGTTTCCGTGGGGGTTTTGGGGTTATGAAGCAGCCTCCTGGCAGGAGGCATCGCATTTCTATCTACCTTTGGCGGTATACCCTTTAAAAAGGAGGTCCAACCATGAACGTTCTAAAAAAGAAAAGAAGCAAAGATTTTCTCTATTTTCCGCGTGCCATGCAGGAAGCTCCGGCGCTCGATCCCTCTCAGGGGACGCCCCCGCCGCGGTCCCGCTACGCACTTCTGATCAATCCCTTTTATCGCAAGGACCCCCATGCCAGCTTCGGCAAGCATGTCTTGACCCCGACCCTGGCCCTCACCTCCATTGCGGCGGCGACTCCGCCCGGGTGGGAGGTTCGGTACTGGGATGAGAACCTGCTCCAGGGACCGCCCCCCTTTGATCCGTTCCCGGCGGTGGTGGGAATTACCGTCCACCTGACCTTCGCCCGCCGGGCCTACGAGCTGGCTCGATGGTACCGGGAGCGCGGCGCTAAAGTGGTGCTCGGCGGGCTCCACGTTCTCAGTTGTCCCGAGGAGGCCGCCCCCCATGCCGACGCGTTGGCGATCGGAGAGGGGGTGCAAATATGGCCCTCGATACTCCGCGACGCGGAAAGGGGGCAGCTCGAAAAGCGCTACATCGGGAGCTATCGCACCCCTTACCGGGAAGATCCCTCGCCGCGGCGAGAGATCCTGCCCCGTCGGGACTTTCTCACCACAACGAGCCTCATCGCCACCCGGGGTTGCCACAACCGCTGTGGCTTTTGTTACCTCTCCACGGAAGGTTTACACCAGCCCTATCAGGTGCGCGACGTGGAGCAGGTGGTGGTGGAGTTTCTTGCCAACGGCGAGCCTTATGGCGTCTTTGTGGACAACAATCTCGGTTCCAGGAAGGAGTACCTTCGGGCGCTTTGTCGCGCGCTGCAGCCGGCGGAACGCATCTGGAGTGCCGCCGTGACCATCGATGTCACCGACGATCCCTCCCTCATCCGCGAAATGGCGCTTGCCGGCTGCACCGGGGTCTTCATCGGCTTCGAGTCCCTGACCGGCGAAAACCTGGATGACGCGCGCAAGAAGACTCCCCGACCGGAGGATTACGCGCGCCGGGTGGAGATCTTCCATCACTATGGGATCCAGGTGAACGGAAGCTTCGTCCTGGGTTTTGACCACGACCGGCCCGACATCTTTGAGCGGACAACGCGCTGGATCGAGGAGAACCGCCTGGAGTGTGCGACCTTCCATATCCTCACCCCTTATCCGGGCACCCCGCTCTACCGCCAGCTTGAAGCTGAGGGGCGACTCCTCCACCGCAATTGGGACCTTTACGATACCTCCCATGCCGTTTTCCGTCCGCGCCACATGTCTCCGGAGGAACTTGAAGAGGGTTACGCCTGGTGCTACAGGCGCCTCTTTTCTCTTTCCTCGATCTGGCGGAGGCGCCCCCCCCACCTGGTAGAGATCCTTCCCTATCTGGCCATGAGTTGCCTCTACAAGCGTTCGAACTTTTTATGGGCCTTCCTGATCCGCCATCGCCTCACCCATGCCGTCTGGTATCCCCTGGTCGAGGCGACGCGGCGGCGTCATCTCCGCTTCCGCCGGCGGCTCCTCAGAGAGGGGCCAGCGCCCGCTCCCATCGTACCGGTGAGCCCGGGGGTGTGAGACCCTTTCCATGTCGAGACCTCTTCTAGCTTTCTACAACTTTTCTAGTTTGTTCCTCCGCCCAGGTTATGGCCGTTTTAACAGGCGTTCCCGTTACGGCCTTGGCGACCATGTTTGGAAGGATATACAGGTCATTGATCCGTTGAACGTAGGGATTCGGAGGGGAAGGCCAGCCAAAGGCATGACCAAACCGGGCTTCCCCGGGGAGGATCTTAAACTTCGGGTGCTCGGTCCAGATGGGATGGTTTTCATACATCTGTAAAGATCCATGGTTAAATCCGCTGCCCGCCACGAGCCACTCGGTGTAAGTCTCCGGCTGTAGAAGGTACGTGAGGAAGGCTTTAGCCAGCTCCCGATTCTTTGAAAACTTCCAGATTCCCAGATTGAAACAGGGAAGCCCTACCGATCTACCCGCCGGCCCGGCAGGGGAGGTATGAATTCCGATCTTATCGGCGATGCCCATTTTCTTATCTACTGCCGTTAAATACGCGCTGATGGTATTATGGATCCAGCACCCTTTCCCGGAAATCAGGAACCGATTGTTGCTGGTATTATCCCAGGAAAGGACCTCGGGTTCCATCGCTTCGTTATATAAACTCTTATAATATTCGAGGGTCGCTTCGGTTTCGGGGGAATTCAGAGCCACCGTTTTTCCATCTGCTTCCAGGACCTTACCTCCGAATCCCCATAGAATAGACCAGAAGGTCTCGTTAGCGTCCCCACATTGACTAACGGCAATTCCCACCGGATGCCCCTGTTTCTTCAAGATCCGTCCGGCATTTAAAACCTCCTCCCAGGTTTGGGGAGCAGAAAGTCCGGCTTGTGCGAAGAGGTCTTCGCGGTACAGTCCTGGAAAGGTCACCCAAAACCAGGGGACCGCTTTCCAGGCGTTCGTGACAAAAGCGTTTTCTTTAACGAAGGGATACCATCCTCCTTGTTTTTCTCCTAAGTCCTCCACGACATCGTCCACATCAACGAGCTGCCCCTGGTAGAGCCATGGGGCGGCATTTGCCGCCTGGACAATATCGTGTCCGGCCTGAGCATGGGCCTCTGCGGCCAATTTCCTGGAAATTTGGGCGATATCCAGGGTATCTACCCGGACCATGACTCCCTGTTCCTTAGCAAATCTGGCCGCTTGTTCCTTCAATTTGTCGTCCGTGGCCGGTACAAAACTACTGGAGATCAGCAGGGTCAGTTCGGGAGTTGCCGCCGTAACCCGAGAGGGTCGGAAGACAGAAAAGCCGGATAAACCAATAGCTGTACCGGCGGCCTTTTTAAGAAACTGACGGCGGTTCATAGTATTATCCATGAACGAACACCTCCTTAAGGCGAGGTACTGACGCCCTCGAGCTGAGCGGTGCGGGACTGCGTCCTGCGTCCGCTCAACTCGAGGGGTTAGCCGGCCCTGCGGAATTCAGACACCCACAGTTCATGTATGTTGGCGACCCCTGCTAAATCTTTCCAGTTTTGCTTAGCATAGGCACGTTGGATTGCTTGCCAATTTGAAGGGGCGTTAGCTGTCGTTGCGGACAAACGGCTCAAGTTTCCTTCAAAAAGGCTTGTGCCCACAGTGCATATTAACGTGTTTCGCTTTGCCACAGGTTAGGCTCCTTACCGTCCAAGGGCTTTGTGTATGAATGAAGCTGTCCTAACGATTTAGCCAAGCGGCGGGTGCTCTGCTTCGCTACGCACCCGCCAGCTTCAGCGATAGTTAGGCGCCTTTTTTTCGTTTATTTTGCCTCGTACTTTCTGGCACACGTTAATACTCGACTTCTCCCTCTGAAGTCCCAGCAAGGCCTTCTTCTGCCAGAAAATCATCCACATTGCTGCCAAGATGTTGTTCTCTCGTAACTGACCTCATCGCCTTGAAGCTCTTTCCTTCGCTAAGACCAGGCAGATCAAATCACAGGCAGGGCTGGGCCTACAGCCCCATTTGCGCTAGCATCGGTGGCCAGCGGTCCTTCCACGGGGCTGCGGCCTCGTAGGCAGCCGATGCGCGTAGCACCATCGGGTCATCCAGGTGGCGTCCGACGATCTGCAGGCCGACAGGGAGGCCATCGCGGGTGAACCCGGCCGGCACCGACGCCGCGGGCTGGCCCGTCATGTTGAACGGGAACGTGAACGGCAGCCATTGGAACGGGCCCGCCTCCTTGCCGTCAATGGTCGGCGGCCCCTGGATGCCCAGGGCGAAGGGCGCGACCGCCGTCGTGGGGGTCAGCACCAGGTCGTACTTTCGGAAGAACTGCCACGCCTTATTCGTGACGGCCTTGCGCACCATGATTGCGTCGGTGATGGCCTCGTCGGTGAGCGGCGTCTTCAGGGCTTCCACCAGGTGCGGCATCATCTGGCTCCCGTATTGCTGGATCAGTCGCCGCATGCCCTTGAGGTCGGTCTCCATGAGCACGATGGTGAAGAAGTGATCGAAGGGATCCTTCCAGCCGGGGTTGGCCTCCTCCACGATGCAGCCCAGGTCGCGCTCGAACACCTTCACGGCGCGACCGACGACCTCGCGCACCTCGGGGTCGACGAGCGCGTAGCCCCAGTCGGCGCTGTAAGCGACGCGCTTTCCCTTGAGGTCCCCCTTGAGCGCGTCCATCCACTTGAAGTTCGGCTCGGGTAAGCTGTGGCGATCGCGGTCGTCCGGGCCCGCGATGACGCTCATCATGAGCGCGGCATCGGCCACAGTTCGGCTGAGGGGGCCGATGTGCTCCAGCGACTCCCAGCTCGAAACGCCCGGATAGCGCTCGTCCCGGGTGCCGGGGTAGAGGGGCACGCGGCCCATGGAGGCCTTGAGGCCGTAGATGCCGCAGAACGCAGCTGGAAGGCGGATGGACCCGCCCCCATCGCTCCCGATGGCGAAGGGACCCATGCCCGAGGCGACCGCAGCGGCGGAACCGGCGCTGGAGCCGCCCGAGGTGCGTTCGACGTTCCAAGGGTTCCGTGTGGCCGGGAAGATCATGTTGTAGCTGGCGCCGCTATAACCGAGCTCCGGCACGTTGGTCTTGCCGAGGATGATCGCGCCCGCGGCCTTCAGGCGCTCGACAACGACGTCGTCCTCGTCGGGGACGAAATCCTTATAGAGGATGGAGCCCGAGGTGGTACGGATGCCCTTGGTCAGCACCAGGTCCTTGATGCCGACGGGTACGCCCGCAAGCGGTCCCACCGGCCGGCCCGCCATGATGTCGGCCTCGAGCCGCTTCGCGGTCTCGCGAGCCAGATCGGGCGTCGGCGTACAGAAGGCGTGAAGGATCGGCTCGAGCTTGTCCATCCGCGCGAGCACGGCGTCGATCACCTCGACGGGCGACAGGCGCTTGGCGCGGATGTGGTCCGCCAGGGTGACCGCGTCCATGCGGCAGATCTCGTTTTGAGAAGGGACGCCCACTCCCTGAGTGGATGTGGGAACTTGCTGCGCTGCGAGCCGCTGCGGATCGCTAAGTAAAGCACCCGCCAGAGAAAGGGCGCAGCCACTGAGGAAATGCCGTCGTGTGACGGGGTGATTGGCGAGCGACGTTTGTGTCATGATGTACCTCCTTTTGAGTCTAATAATACGTCGGGTAGGTCGGGAACCTTACGGTTCCTTTCCCCCCTAAGAACTGCTCGTGAAAGTTTCCCTTCAAGCAGCTCAAGCATCTGTAAGGTTCATTCGGTCTGAAGAACCCGGTAGAGTTCTGTTCCACTCCACCTTCACGATACTCCTCTGTTGCCAACACGCCCTAGGCGGGAAGCTGCACCAGCGAGTATTCCATCGCCGTCATCTGCCTTGCTCCCTAAAGTCGGTTTATCAGAGTTTCTCGGGATCAGACACCTCGTGGAAGTTAGCACGCTTTCGCGGAGGGTAATCTTTCAACCCCTATCCCCTTCATTACAAAGGGGCTTTCGCTTCTTCCACTCTCCCCTACCCGTACCCCCTTAGGCTCACCTTGCGGCTCACTTTCCCTTACGGGAGAAATACGGGCTTACCACGTTCCGCGCATCTACCCGGATGGGTTAGGTCCTGCCTCTTCGCCGGGGGTTCGCCATCTGCGATAGGTGAGTTAGGAGCACCTATTCCTGACCCCTTGCCTTTTGGCCCAAGCTTTACAGCACCTTTAGCTTGTCCTCGTTGACGACGTTTATCAGCAGTTCACCTATGTTGACCCTACCATCCCACCCTAGGCCCCGAACCCCCTGATGCTGGGAGTCGTCATCTCCCCTCGCGGTTCAATGACCACCCGTTTGGGTGAGGATACATTGTCCCCAGAGCTTCGCACCATACCGCACGTCTGGGTAGGGTACTGGTGGCAGAACACCAGGTTATGTCATGATCTCTCTCACGCATAACAGCTATTTGCGCGACTTCGTGTCGCACCCTAACGATCAAGCTCAGCCGCGGGTGTTTAACGCAACGGAACACCCGTCAACTTCGGTGACGGTTAGGCAGGCGCTCCCCCTTTTTCTCTTCTTTACCTCTTTTTTGTAAAACATACCAAGCATATTACGTACGATGTCATGATGTAAAGAAAAAATTTTCTTTCTATAGGCCCTTGGGGCGAGGTCCAGGGAGCGCACGTGTTCCCTTGAGCCAGAGCTCCCAAAACGATCCTTGAGAAGGGGCGCAGCCAGGAGCGCGATGAAGGTTAAGGTGAGGGCCCCGAGCCCATCGAGATTGCATGGGAAGTCGCCGTGAATGCAAAAGAAGGGTTGAGAGATCAAAAGGGGGGTTTTCCTCCCTAAAATGCTTTAAAGGATTGATTCCCTAGGGGATTTCCCGCCGGGGGGACTCCTCCGTTGCCCATTCCTGCTTAAGGATTAACTGCGTGGCGTGCAGTCGCAGGGTAAGAAAAACTCCGGCCAGGGCGGCCTGGACCAGGATACTGACCAGCGTTAAGACGGGGAGGTGGGGTCTTAACTCCACGTTACCCGCCGAAGGTAGCTGCTGGAGCTGTAAATTTTGAACGGCAAAGAGAAATGCGATCATCGGTGAAGGGGTGGCCAGGTAGCTGGCAAGCACCGGGGATCTGTCGGCGACCCAGAAGGTCAGATAAATAAAGAAGGGAACGCCCCATAAGAGAAACAGGAAAAGAAAAAATCCCCGCCGGCTCCAGTATTCGCGAGCTGCCTGAACGTAAAGGATCAGCCCCGTAAACAGCAGGGGGAAGGCGAGGAATGCAAACGTCGAGGGAGGCCGTGTAAAAAAGCGCCCGCTTTCTTGTCCCAGATACATCAGGCTAAAGTAGCTGATCGTGGTCAGACCGATAAACCATCCCCCACACCACGAGCTCGATGCTGCATCGCTGGTGGAGGGTACGCGAGGTAAACCCAGTTTTTTAGCGCGCCGGATGCCTTTCACGAAGGTGGGGTCGTTTGGGGTAACGATATGAATCAAGAGGACGCTCAGGGCCCCCGAGATTAAGAAGAAAAGGTAGAGTAAAACGATCCACTGATTCAGGGCATGGGATCCCGCCAACTGCTCCAGGAGCCAGGAATGAGTTTTCTTCTGGGCCAAAAAGGGCCATAGGCTCCCGACCAGGAAAGTTTGAAGGACCGCAAAAAAGATCAGGGCATACGTTTTTGAAAAGGCATGGCGACTCTCCTGATGCCATTTACGGTAGGCTACCCCAAAAAAGCTGAGGAGGAGGAACCCCTGGATCAGGAGGGTATAAAGGGTTGGGGGGAGGGACAGGGCAAAGAAGGGGACTTCCCGTCCCTGTATCGTTTCTTTAGGGCTCAGGATATTACTAAAGGCGGGCAACACCGTCAGGTAGTCGAAGAACGTAAACCCCAGGTCCCCCAATCGGGGCAGAAAGAGATAGAGCAAAAGGATCCCTATCTGCACGATTCCGCCCGTCTGGCGGGGTTTATTTGAAATCATCCCTATGACAAAGCCCAGCATGTGGTAGAGCCCTACGGCGCTAAAGAAAACCAGGTACAGGTGAAGGAGATCGCGGATAGAAATTTTCTCGATCCACCCCGCAAGGAGCATCAACGGGACTGTGACGAGGAACATAAAATACTCGCGGGCCGGTAAGCCGAAGAGGTAGCCCAGGATTTTGCTCGGGACCCCCATGGGAGTCATACGATGGAAGTCGAACGCTCCCCGCTCTTTTTCCAGGGCTATACCGGAAGCCACGCTGCCCGTCCCTAAGATCATTAAGATCCACCCCTGGATCACCCAGATGGCGGTCCACAGGGTCGTCGCCGCTTCATTTTGGACCATCCTCTGCCGGGTGGGCGTCAGGTAGGTTATCAGAAAGACGAACCCCGTGATGACAAAAGTAAGGATCCCCCGCGTCAGAGCCTGATGGAATCGGAGTTGTGTCCGTAGGCCCTTGACGAAGAGCGGGTTCGCAAAGATATTCCACCTTCTGGAGGGTCTGGTATCGCTCACGAGACTTCCCGGGCTCCTACCTTCAGAAAGATATCTTCGATGTCCGTCTTGTGCTCATAAAAAGCCTTCACGTAGATCCTTTCTTGAATCAGGGTCGCCAACAGCTCGGCGGCTTCCTTGGTGGATCCTTCAAAGGCCACGAGGATTTGAGAGCCTTTTACACGGATCTGTTTGACCTTCAGGGCGCGCTCGATCAGCGCCACTGCGCGCTCATCGAAAACCAGCAAATCCACCACCAGGGTCTTATGAGGGGTCATCCGCGTAACGATCTCTTCGATGGGGCCGCTTACGACCATGCTTCCCTTTTCCATGATCCCGATGGAGGTGCAAAAGTCGGAGAGCTCGGTAAGGATGTGGGACGAAATGAGTATCGTCTTTCCCATTTGTCCAAAGCGCTTGAGCATCTCCCGCAGCTCGATGCGCGCTCCCGGGTCCAGTCCGCTGGCCGGTTCATCCAGTAACAACACCTGCGGATCGTGCAAAAGCGTCTTGGCCAGAACGAGCCGCTGTTTCATCCCACGCGACAGGGTGCCCACCAAAGCATCCCGCTTGCTTTCCAGGTTCACCATTTGCAGGCACGCATCGATCCTCTCCTGCCGCTTCGGCGGAGGGAGAAAATGGGCCGCTGCAAAAAGATCCAGGAACTCCCAAACCTTGAGCTCCTCGTAGACCGGGGGGTCGTCCGGCATGTAGCCGATTATCTTATACGCTTCCTCCGGATGCTCCATCGCGTCGATACCGGCGATATAAACCTCCCCATACGTCGGTTCTAGCAGCGCCGCGAGCGCCCGGATCGTGCTGGTTTTGCCTGCGCCGTTCGGTCCGATGAGCCCATAAATCTCCCCCCGTGCAATGGAGAGGTTGAGATCCTGAACGGCCGTCACTTCCTCGTAGTCGATGCGCAGACCGACGGTACGTATCATCCACCCTTCGCCCGGAGGAGACGGTAGATTCCGCGTATCGCGTTCATTTTCAGCCATAGGATAGGGGTATCAGAACAAGAAGTAAATGTCAAGCACGATCCTTTTTGGGTCGGCTCATGGGGGCGACTTTCCTCGTATTCCCCTAAAAAAACTTCATTTTTTCCTTTCATTTTTTTAGTTTACCTGTTACCTTAACCTCGATGGAAACCACTTATCTCAACACCTATCAAGCGCAGAAGGAGGCATGAATTATGGCCGTTGAAGAAGCTGTGGAGGTACTCTGGCAGTCTCTACAAAAGGGGATTCACTATCCAGAAGCTTTGAAGGGGAAGTTAACCCTGGCGGACGCTTACCGGGTACAGTTGGCCATCCTGGCCCGCCGGAGGGCTCAAGGGGAGAGGCAGGCCGGGTGGAAGATCGGCTTGACCGCCGATGCCGTACGTCATCTTTACCACGCTAAGGCTCCGGCCTTCGGTTATCTTTTGGAAAGTCGGCGCTTCCCGAGCGGGCATACCTTTCGCTTCGAGGAGATGATCCAACCCGCGATAGAATCCGAGCTGTGCTTTACGCTTAAAAGCAGCTTGCGAGGACCCGGCGTTACCAGGGAACAGGTGCTCGCAGCCATCGATTCCGTGGCGCCGGCCTTTGAAATTAT
>Ga0073934_10003613_pt1 | contig 27959 bp, 17 predicted proteins | sample LarsenN4metaG_FD_76834 | JGI IMG/M metagenome (GOLD analysis project Ga0073934, IMG submission 76834) | Hot spring sediment bacterial and archeal communities from British Columbia, Canada, to study Microbial Dark Matter (Phase II) - Larsen... ... | reverse complement strand
GAACCGCCAGCCGGGCGACGTGGAGCTGACCAAATCGAACGTGCTGCTGATTGGACCCACCGGCACGGGCAAGACCCTGCTGGCGCAGACTCTGGCGCGCATGCTGGAGGTTCCCTTCGCCATCGTGGACGCCACCACGCTGACCGAGGCGGGCTACGTCGGCGAGGACGTGGAGAACATCATCTTGAAGCTGCTGCAAAACGCGGACGGCGACGTGCAGCGCGCGCAGCAGGGCATCATCTACATAGACGAGATTGACAAAATCGCCAAGAAGGACGAGAACCCCTCCATCACCCGCGACGTCTCCGGCGAAGGCGTGCAGCAGGCTCTGCTGAAGATCCTGGAGGGCACGGTGGCCAACGTGCCCCCGCAGGGCGGGCGCAAGCACCCGCACCAGGAGTTCACGCCGGTGGACACCACCAACATCCTGTTCATCTGTGGCGGGGCGTTCGTGGGCCTGGAAAAGATTATCGAACGGCGCGCGGGGCAACGCTCGCTGGGGTTCACCTCCGACGTGCAGCCCACCGGCCCCAGCAAGCGCAACATCGAGTTGCTGGAGCAGGTGCAGCCCACCGACCTGATCCGCTACGGACTGATCCCGGAGTTTGTGGGGCGGCTGCCGGTGGCGGGCGTGCTGGGCGACCTGGACAAGGGCGCCCTGATCCGCATCCTGACCGAACCCAAGAACGCCCTGATGCGACAGTACCAGCGGTTGTTCGAGTTTGAAAATGTGAAGCTGCGCTTCACCGACGAGGCCATGGAGACCATTGCCGAAGAGGCCCTCAAGCGCAAAGTGGGCGCGCGCGGCCTGCGCATGATTCTGGAAGACCTCATGCTGGAACTGATGTACCACCTCCCCACGCAGCGCAAAGTGCGCGAATTCATCGTCACCGCGGAGATGATCCACACCCGCGAGATTAATTGGACATTGCTAGAAAAGGCCGGCTGACGCAGCCGGGATTGGGCCGCCTGAGAGACCATGTTTCACCGCGAAAAACAGGAACTGAAACGCGTGCCGATGATGCCGGTGCGGGATATGGTCATCTTCCCGCAGATGATGACCCCGTTCATCGTCGGGCGGGAGGCCTCCGTGCGCGCCTTGGAAGAGGCTCTGGCCGGCGACAAGAAAATATTCCTGGCCACGCAGCACGACGCCTCGGTGGACGACCCCAAGCCCAACGAGATTTACACCGTGGGCACGCTGGCTACCATTGTACAAAGCGTGCGCCTGCCGGACGGCAACATCAAGGTGCTGGTGGAGGGAGTCGAGCGCGCCAAGGTGGTGCAGATCGCCATCGAGGAAGGCTTCTTCCGGGCCACCATCAAGCTGGTGGTCACCAAGGTGGAGATGACCCCGCAGATCGAGCAGGCTGCCAGCCGCGCCACCGGGCTCTTTGAGCAGTACGTCAAGCTGTCCCAGAGCCTCAACTACGACACCATGGTGGCGGCCATCCGCGTCGAGGACCCCAACAAGCTGGCCGATACGGTGGCCGCCAATCTCCAGCTCTCCGTCGAGGAAAAGCAGGAGTTGCTGGAGATTTTCGATCCCCTGGACCGCCTGACCCGCGTGGGCGAAATCCTGGAAATGGAGATCGAGAAGCTCAACGTAGACCGCTCCATCCACACGCGCGTCAAGCGGCAAATGGAGCGCGCGCAGAAAGAGTACTACCTCAACGAGAAGATCAAGGCCATCCAGAAAGAGCTGGGCCGCGGCGAGAAGAGCGAGATTGACGAGCTGAAGCGGAAGATTGACACCGCGGGGATGCCCAAGGACGTCAAGGAAAAGGCCGTCACCGAACTGAAGCGGCTGGAGCTGATGCCGCCCATGTCCGCAGAGTCCACCGTCAGCCGCAACTACCTGGACTGGCTGCTGGCCGTGCCGTGGAAGAAGAAGACCAAGGAAATTCGCGATATTGCCCTGGCCGAGCGCATCCTGGAAGAAGACCACCACGGGCTGGAGAAAATCAAAGAGCGCATCATCGAGTACCTGGCCGTGCGTCAACTGGTGAAGAACCCCAAGGGTTCCATCCTGTGCTTCGTGGGCCCGCCGGGCGTAGGCAAGACCTCGCTGGCCATGTCCATCGGCAAAGCCACGGGACGCAGGTTCGTGCGCGTCTCCCTGGGCGGCGTGCGCGACGAAGCGGAAATCCGCGGCCACCGCCGCACCTACATCGGTGCTCTGCCCGGCCAGATCATCCAGATGATGAAGAAGGCCGGCACGATAAACCCCGTCTTCGTGCTGGACGAGGTGGACAAAATGTCCACCGACTTCCGCGGGGATCCTTCCGCGGCGCTGATGGAAGTGCTCGACCCGGAACTTAACCACGCCTTCACCGACCATTACCTGGACGTGGAGTACGACCTCTCTAAGGTCATGTTCATCTGCACGGCCAACGTGCTGCACACCATCCCCCAGCCGCTGCAGGACCGCATGGAAATCCTGCGCCTGCCTGGTTACACAGAGCAGGAAAAGCTGCAAATCGGCAAGCGCTTCCTGCTCAAGAAGCAGCGCTTGGCCACCGGGCTTTCCGAGAAGAACATGGTGATGCCGGACGAGACGCTGGTGCATCTAATCCGCCACTACACGCGCGAGGCCGGCGTGCGCAACCTGGAGCGCGAAATCGCCAGCGTGTGTCGCAAGGTGGCCCGCAAGGTGGTCAAGGAAGGCAAGGACGTGGCCATCACCGTGACCCCGCAAAACGTGGGCGAGTACCTCGGCGTGATCAAGTTTCGCGACACCCAGGCCGAACAGAAGAATGAAGTGGGCCTGGCCTGGGGCCTGGCCTGGACGGAGGTGGGCGGGCAGGTGCTGGGCACCGAAGCCACACTGATGGAAGGCAAGGGGCGGCTGACGTTGACCGGCAAGTTGGGCGACGTCATGCAGGAGTCGGCCCAGGCAGCCATGAGCTACGTGCGTTCGCGCTCCAGCCCGCTGGGCCTGCTGAAGGACTTCTACCGCCACCTGGATATTCACGTGCACGTGCCCGAAGGTGCCATCCCCAAGGACGGGCCTTCGGCTGGGATCACCATCGCCACCTCCATCATCAGCGCGCTGACCAAAATCCCGGCGCGCTGCGACGTGGCCATGACCGGCGAGATCACCCTGCGCGGCAAGGTGCTGCCCATCGGCGGCGTGAAGGAAAAACTGCTGGCTGCGCACCGCATGGGTCTCTTCACCGTGGTCCTGCCCAAGGACAACGAGAAAGACCTGGCGGATATTCCGCCCGAAATCCAGGCGGAGATGACCATCCGCTTTGTGGAAACGATGGACGAGGTTCTCGAGGTAGCGCTCGAGCGGCCCCTTTCGACGGCCGCCGTCGCTCCGGTGCCGGACGTGGCGCCGAAGTTCGAGCAGCCCACCGAGAAAGATCAGAGCTTGACCAACTGAAGTCCCTGCGGCTCCTCCCCCTTTCGGCGGGCGGGGCCGGACCTCACCGTTGGCTGAGTAACCCAACCTGGAAAAGGAGACTCCGGCAGGATTGCTGACAATCCTGCCCGGAGTGCAGTGAACCACTATGATGAAACAGATGGCAGACGATTCCGAAGGCATGAGCGAAACCAGCATCAGCCTGGCGGAACTCAAAGAAAAGAACATCACCGACCTGGCCAAGATCGCCAAGGAACTCAACATCCCCGGGGCCAGCGGCATGCGCAAACAGGAGCTCATCTTCCAGATCCTGCGCGCGCAGACGGAGAAGAACGGACTGATCTTCTCCGAAGGCGTGCTGGAATGCCTGCCGGACGGCTTCGGCTTCCTGCGCGCCCCAGAGTACAACTACCTGCCAGGGCCGGACGACATCTACGTGTCGCCGTCGCAGATCCGCAAGTTTGACCTGCGCACCGGTGACACCGTCTCCGGCCAAGTGCGCCCGCCGAAGGACGGCGAGCGGTACTTCGCGCTGATCAAGGTGGAGGCGGTGAACTTCGAGGACCCCGAGGTGGCGCGCAACAAAATCTTCTTCGACAACCTGACCCCGCTCTACCCGCAGGAACGCATTCGCCTCGAAACGGCCAAGGAGAACCTGACCGGGCGCGTGCTGGACATGCTCTGCCCCATCGGCAAGGGCCAGCGGGGGCTGATCGTGGCCCCGCCGCGCACCGGCAAGACCATGATGCTGCAGTCCATCGCCAACTCAGTCACCGCCAACCACCCGGAGATCGCCCTGATCGTGCTGTTGATTGACGAGCGCCCCGAAGAAGTCACCGACATGCAGCGCACCGTCAAGGGCGAAGTCATCAGCTCCACCTTCGACGAGCCGCCGCAACGCCACATCCAGGTCGCGGAAATGGTCTTGGAGAAGGCCAAGCGCCTGGTGGAGCACAAGCGCGACGTGGTCATCTTGCTGGACTCCATCACGCGCCTGGCCCGCGCCTACAACGCGGTCACCCCGCCCTCCGGCAAGGTGCTTTCCGGCGGCATTGACGCCAACGCCCTGCAGCGCCCGCGGCGCTTCTTCGCCGCCGCGCGCAATATCGAGGAAGGCGGCTCTCTGACCATCATTGCCACCGCCCTGATTGACACCGGCAGCCGCATGGATGACGTCATCTTCGAGGAGTTCAAGGGCACCGGCAACATGGAGATCAACCTGGACCGCCGCCTGGTGGACAAGCGCGTCTTCCCCACCATTGACATCAACCGCTCCGGCACCCGCAAGGACGAGTTGCTGCTGCCCGCCGACGAGTTGAACCGCGTGTGGGTGCTGCGCAAGGTGCTCAGCCCGCTCTCCACCGTGGAAGCGATGGAATTGCTGCTCGGCCGCCTGACCAAAACCAAGTCCAACGGCGAGTTCCTCAACTCCATGTCCGCGCCGAGCTGAACAGCAGTGGCGGGGAACAACTGGCGACTCGACAGCTTCTCGCAGGGAAGCGGCCTCTTCCCTCAATCCTAATCGCTGACCCCTGGCCTCTGGCCCCTGCTTCTTGCCAGCAGCACAATCAGTCGCGCCGTTTCTACCGCATCCATGGCCGTATTGTCCACCAGCACGGCGTCGGCCGCGCGTACCAGCGGCGAGGCGGCGCGCTCTTTGTCGCGCTTGTCGCGCTCCCGTACCTGTGCGACCATCTGCGCGTGGCCGAGCTTTTCGCCTTTGGCGATGTACTCCTGCAGACGCCGCGTGGCGCGGACCTCGACCGAGGCGTCCAGATAGATTTTCAGGTCGGCGTCGGGGAAGACGGCCGTGCCGATGTCGCGCCCTTCCATCACCACGCCGCCGGCGGCGCCGGCGCGGCGCTGCTCGGCGACGAGATGCTTGCGCACCCCGGCAATGATGGCCACCTTCGACGCCGCTTGGGAAACTTCCGGCGTGCGAATGGCGATGGTCACCTCCTCGCCGTCGAGAAGCACCCGCGTTCCATAGGGGGTCGGAGCGGAATTTATCCCGAGCGAAGCCGAGGGAGCTCCGACAACCGCATCCCCTTTGTCTGAAACCTCCGGGGCTTTAGCCCCCGAGGCCCGGCCGTTCGAGGGGATCAGATCAATCCGCGTTTCGGCAGCCAGCGCTACGAGCTGCGCCTCCGCGTCCAACGGAATCCCTCGGCGGATTGCCTTCAGCGCCAGCGCGCGGTACATCGCCCCGCTGTCGAGATACGTGTAGCCCAGCAGCTCGGCCACCCGCCGCGCCACCGTGCTCTTTCCCGACCCCACCGGCCCATCAATCGCAATGATCAGTCTTCTCGCCACTCGTCACTCGTCACTCGCCACGCACCACTAGATTCTCTTAAACGCCTTCTCAATCTCGCGCAGCGAATAGCGCAGGAGGATCGGCCGTCCGTGCGGGCAGCTCATGGGACACTCCGTTTTCGCCAGTTCGCCAAGCAGCCATTCCATCTTCGTCTGGTCAAGCGGCCTGTTGATCTTGATGGCCGCATGGCACGCAGTGGACGCGGCGATCTTCGCCTGGAGCGATTCCATGGAGATGGCCTGCGCCTCGCGCTCGATGCCGTCCAGGATTTGCCGCAGCAATTTTTCCGAATCATCCGCGGCGATGCCCGCAGGCGCAGCCCGGATGGCCACGCTGCGCGGCCCCATCGTTTCCACGTCGAAGCCGTTGGCGCGCAGCTCTTCGGCAATCTGCTCGAAGATGACGATCTGCCACGGCGAAAGCTCCACCACCAGCGGCATCAACATGCGCTGTCCGGTGAGCAATCCTTGGCGTCGCGCGCGCAGGTGCTGCTCGAAGAGGACGCGCTCGTGGGCCACGTGCTGGTCCACAATCCACAACCCTTCGCTGTTCACCGCCACAATAAAACTGGAGCTGACCTGGCCGAGGGGTCTCAGGTCGGAGATGCTCTCGCGCGATGGGAGAGTCGCAGGGGCGCTGCTCACTGCGCCCATGCCAGCAGAATCCGCGCGTAGGGGCACGACATGTCGTGCCCCTACTTCTGCCGCGGAGACGTCGGCGCCGAAATCGATCGCGCCGGGCTCGAAACGGAACCGCTGCGGTTCGGGCGCCGGCGGCGGGGCAGTCAGTTCGAATGCCTCATGCAACGGCGCACTCGCCGGGACACTCGGAATCACTGCCCGCGGCGGACCTCCTGCTCCCGCTGCTGCCTCCGCCGCATTAGCGCTGTGGGTCGCGGCTTCAGCCGCGACAAAACCAGCAGGCAAAGCTTTGGGGGCCTTAGCCCGCGAAGCGGCAGTTGGAAACGCTGCAATCGGCTTCACCCGCACCAGCGCCTGGCGCACGGCATCGCGCGTGAAGTCATGCACGAATTGCGGATGCCGGAAGCGCACCTCGATTTTCGACGGGTGCACATTGACGTCCACCGCTTCGCACGGCATCTCCAGGAACAGCAGCACCACGGGAAACACGCCCGGCGGGATGATGTTGCGATAGGCTTCGTTCACCGCGTGCAGCACCAGGCGGTCGCGGATCAGCCGGCGGTTGACGAACACGAAGGTGCCGTTGCGGTTCGGGCGATGCACTTCCGGACGCGAGACAAATCCGCTGACCCGCAACTGCGCCGCCTCCTCGCCCGCCTCCAGCGCGGGCTCGGTGATCGCCGCGCGGAAAGGCGCCGTGGCCGGAGGGATTTCCAGAAGTTCGTCCAGCGCCTGTCGGCCAAAGAGCTGATACACTCGGTCGGCCAGCGCGCTCACCGGCGCGCAGTCCACGATGACCTGCGTGGGCGTCTTCAGCAGGAACTGCCGGTCGGGATGGGCCAGCGCGTAGTGCGTCACCAGCGAAGCGATGTGCCCCAGCTCGGTGGTATCCGACTTCAGAAATTTTCGCCGCGCCGGCACGCAGTAAAACAGGTCCGCCACGCTCACCGTCGTCCCTGGCGGCATGCCCACTGACTTCACACTGACCAACTTGCCCCCGGCAAACTCCACACGCGTCCCCGCACCTGTAGCGCCGGACTTTAGCCCGGCATCTGCCCGCCCCACATCGCTGCCCGTTGCGCCGGTCTCACGCCGGTTTTCTCCTCTGGTTTCTCCGGCCTGCTGCCCTTTTGACTTCTCGACCTCTTCTTTAGCGCATGTCTCCAACACCAGCCGGGAAACCGCCGCGACCGACGGCAGCGCCTCGCCGCGAAACCCGAGCGTCGCGATGGAGAGCAGGTCGTCCGCGGTACGCAGCTTCGAGGTGGCGTGGCGCTCGAAGGCCAGCAGCGCGTCGTCGTGACTCATGCCCCCACCGTCGTCAATCACGCGGATCAGCCGTTTGCCGCCGCACTCCGTCTCCACGCGGATGGACCGCGCCCCCGCGTCAATGGAGTTTTCTACCAACTCCTTCACCACCGACGCCGGACGCTCCACCACCTCGCCCGCCGCAATGCGGTTCGCCACGTGCTCCGGCAATATGCGGATGCGACTCATTTCAGTTGACGGCTAGTGTGCGGCCACGACCACCCACGAACCGCCTTTGGGGTCGTAGTGTTCGGCGCGCCACGTGCCAATCATCCAGACGGGATAGGTCTTGGGCGAAATGGGACAGGAGATTTCCTGCACAACGGGCGGCCCGTCCGGATATTTGTCAAAGACCACGCGCCACGAACCACCGCACTCGCATTTGAATTTCAGCACGGTGGGAAGAATATCAATGCGCAGCTCGGCGAGCTGCTCGTCGGGAACGCGGTTGGGCGCGTCAGCCATCAAGTCCTGCGCGGCGGTGGTCTTGGGAAACGGTATCACTTCGCGCAGAGATTTCTCACCCGCCAGCAGCATCACCACGCGGTCGAGTCCCAGCGCGATGCCGCCGTGCGGCGGCGCGCCGTAGCTGAGCGCGTCGAGGAAAAATCCGAAGCGCTGTTTCGCCTGCTCGTCCGAAAGCCCCAGCGCGCGGAACATGCGCGCCTGCACGTCCTGGCGATGGATGCGGATACTGCCGGAGCCCAACTCGACGCCGTTCAGCACCAGGTCGTAGCCTTTCGAGCGCACTTCCCACGGCGCCGTCTCCAGCTTGTCCAAATCTTCTTCGACGATGCCGGTGAACGGATGCTGCGCCGCGGCCCAGCGGTTTTCCACTTCGCTCCATTCAAAGAGTGGAAAGCCGGTGAGCCACACGAATTCCCAACGGTCGCTCGGAATCAAATTCAATTTCTCCGCAAGGTACAAGCGCAGTTGCCCGGCGACGAGCGCAGCCGCTTCCGTCCCCCTGATTTGCTTCTGCGCTGCCACTGCAACCGCCAGATCCCCGGTCTTTGCGCCGGCGGCTTCAGCGATTTTCTTCACCGCATCATCACCGAGCGTCTTGGCGAGCGGTGAGGAGATACCTTCCGACGTGACCTTGATGGTGTAGATCGCGCGCGCGCCAAACGCTTTCGCTTTCTCGGCGAGCTCGTCAAGCTGCTTGCGTGAAAATGCCGCCGCTCCGGGAGCGGCCAGCGCGAACACGGAGCCTTCAAACTTGACTGTTTCGCGCCCCGATTCAAATATTGGGGTCACATCGGCGAGTTCCATGCCGAAGCGCAGGTCGGGCTTGTCGCTCCCGTAGCGGTGAATTGCTTCGCGGTAAAGCATGCGGCGGAAGGGCGCCGGCACGTTTACGCCGATGACCTTCATGGCCCGCTGCATGACGTGCTCGATCACTTCAAAGACGTCGTCGGGGCGGACGAAGCTCATCTCCACGTCGAGTTGGGTAAAATCCGGCTGGCGGTCGGCGCGCAGGTCTTCGTCGCGGAAGCAGCGGGCGATCTGGAAGTAGCGGTCGTAGCCGGCAATCATCAGGATCTGCTTGAAGATCTGCGGTGATTGCGGAAGCGCATAGAACTGCCCGTGATGGATGCGGCTGGGCACCAGGTAGTCGCGCGCACCTTCCGGCGTGGCGCGGGTGAGCATGGGCGTTTCGATTTCGTAGAAGCCGAGTTGGTCCATCGCCTTGCGGATTTCGAGGATCACGCGGTGCCGCAGCGCGAGGTTGGCTTGCGGCTTCGACCGCCGCAAATCGAGGTAGCGGTAGCGCAGCCGCGTCTCTTCGCTCGCGGTGATTTCGTCCTCGATAACGAACGGCGGCGTGGTCGCGGTGTTCAGGATGTGCAGCGCGCGCGCGATGACCTCCACTTCGCCTGTGGCCAATTCCGGATTGGGCTTCGCCCGCCGAACCACTTGGCCTTGCACAGCGACGACGTACTCGCTGCGCAACGTTTCTGCTTTGGCATGCGCCGCCGGCGATTGGTCCTTGTTGAAGACAATCTGGGCAATGCCTTCGCGGTCACGCAGGTCAATGAAAATCAGGTTGCCCAGGTCGCGCCGCCGCGCCACCCAACCCATCAACACTACGTCCTGGTTGGCATGCGTCGTGCGCAGCGCGCCCGCGTAGTGCGTGCGCTTCAAATTGCCGAGCGAATCGAGCAAGGAATGGTTCCTTTCCACAAATTCCGCTTAGGGGGTCGGAGCTTCAGCTCCGACATGGTCGCTGCTAAGTTCGTCAGGGGTTTTAACCCCTGAGGGAAGCTGGCTTCAGGGGCTGAAGCCCCAGAATCAACCACCGCATGACGTCGGAGCTGAAGCTCCGACCCTCTATTTCGCCGCCTTCAAATGCGCAAGCAAATCCGCCTCGCCAAACGACTCCTGGTGGCCGTCGCTCAAGCGCTTCAACGCGTACTTCCCTTCCTTCACTTCGTTCTCGCCGATAATCAGCGCGTAGCGCGCGCCCAGCTTGTCGGCCAGGCCGATGGACCTCTTGAGTTTCATCTCCTCGGCGGGGACTTCCACGGAAAAGCCGGCGTCGCGCAGCTTCCGTGCAGTTCTGATGGCCGCCTTCTGCCCGGCCTCGCCCATCCACGCGACGTACACATCCACTCGCGCCCGCAGGGGCGGACCTGGGTGTCCGCCCTCTCTGGCTCTCGACGTTTCTTGCAATGACAGCATCACCCGGTCCGTCCCAATCGCAAACCCGATGCCCTTCGTCGGCGGCCCTCCAAGCAGCTCCACCAACCCGTCGTAGCGCCCGCCGCCGCACACGGCATTCTGCGCGCCCAGTCCCGGCGCGGTGATTTCGAACGTCGTGCGCATGTAGTAGTCCAGCCCGCGCACCAGCCGCCAGTTTTCTTCGTACGAAATGCCGCGCAGCTCGAGCTGCTTCTTTACCTCGGCGTAATGCTCGCGGCACGCGGGGCAAAGGTGGTCGGTGATGCGCGGCAGCTTTTCGATCACCGGCTGTTCGTCTGGAACTTTTGAATCCAGCACGCGCAGCGGGTTCGTCTCCACCCGCCGCTGGCTGTCGCCCTTCAGCTCGTTAATGACCTTGATCAACTCCTCGCGCAACTTCTCAACATATTTCGGCCGACACTCCTTGCACCCAATCGAATTGATGTATAGCGTCGTTCCGCCAGCGCCTGTAGCGGCGACCTTTAGGTCGGCATGATTCATAGCGGTACCCGCGCCTCGCGATGCCGGGCTAAAGCCCGCCTCTACATTTGCCGGGGATGCGCCTTTGCCGCTCAACCCCACCTTCTCGAAAAACGCCATCAACATCTCGATCACTTCTGCATCAATCGCCGCGTCCGTGCACCTGTCCTTTTCGGTTTCTTCTCGCTGCGGCGCAGGCGTCAGCACCTCCGCGCCAATCTGGTAGAACTGCCGGTAGCGTCCCTTCTGCGGCCGTTCCCTGCGAAACATCGGCCCGATGTAATAGAGCTTCACGTTCCCCGGCCACGTGTGCATCCCATGCTCGATGTACGCCCGGCACACACTCGCCGTCGCCTCCGGCCGCAGGGTGATTAGCCGTTCGCTTGGGAATACTCTTCGGAGTTGCTGTATCAGACCAAGTCTTTCAAAGCCCGCCGCCTTTACAGCCTTCTTTGCCAGTTCGTAAAATTCAAGGACATCGAGCGGATCTGGCGTTGTGAAGGTTTCTTTGGCAACAACATCCGTGTCCTCGCCGACTGACCGCGCAAACAATTCCGTCTGCTCGAAAATCGGCAATCGAATCTCGCCATATCCGTAACTCTCAAACACGTCGCGGGCAGTCTGCTCCACGCGGTTCCACAGCGCCGACTCCGGCGGCAGGATGTCGCGCACGCCCTTGATGGCCTGGAATTTGCGCTGTTCAGTCATCAGAATGTTGGAAAGTTGGAAGGTTTGAAGGTTCGAAGGTTCCAACATTCCAACCTTTTAACCTTCAAACATTCCAACAGATTCTTATTTGCCGCTCTCCGCCCTGCAATTCTCCTTGTACTCCACATACCGCGCCGCGTACTGGTCAATCGCCCTCTGGTCCTCCGCCGTCAGCGCCCGCCGGAACTTCCCCGGGTGGCCCATAAAGAGCGACCCGGGCGGAATGACCGTGCCTTCGGGCACCAGAGTCCCCGCCGCGATGATCGTCCCCGCGCCGACCTTGGCGCCATTGAGAATAATGCTCCCCATGCCGATCAAACAGCGCGACTCGATGGTGCACCCGTGCAGCACCACACCGTGGCCCACGGTGACGTTGTCGCCCAGCAGCACAGGAAATTCGCCCAGCATACCGTGTAGCACCGCGCCGTCCTGGATATTTGTCCTCGCGCCGATGCGGATCCAGTTGACGTCGCCGCGCACCACCGCGCACGGCCAGCAACTCGAGTGCTCCCCGATGGACACGTCGCCGATGACCACGGCCTGCGGGTCAATGTACGCGCTGGCGGCGATCTGCGGCACGCGCCCGCGGTAGCTGCGGATCACTGCGTCTCCTTCACGCGCGCAAATAGACTGCAGGGGCGCAGCATGCTGCGCCCCTCTCGCGCAAACACGGAAAACTAACACACGCGGCAGGATTTGTGTAGCGCAGCCCTTCGGAGTGCGGCGGCTTGACGCCGCTGTTCTGCGCCGGAGCTTGCCTTGCCGGGCGCCATCTCTGCGGTCACTCCCGAACCTTCGGGATGGCTCCGCCCCTGGGTGCAACGCTCAAATAAAAACTTTCGTCCGCGGCCAGATGTCCCTGATGGAGGAAAATTTCGGCTTGCGAGCGAGATAAATGGGATGGCGCTGCTCGTAGGGCATCGCAAAGGGATGGGAAAACCGCCCGGCCTCCTCCACCTGCTCGAAGGAATTCTCGACGTCCTCGCGACGCTCGCCGACGGTGATGACGATGTCGGTCTTGAAGCGCCCGGGGCCCCAGACCCAGTAGCTGTTGTGGCCGCTGATGGCTTTGGGCAGGCTGTAGAGCGGGCCAAAAAAATCAATCGCCGCGGCTTCCCCGTAGTTGCTGCAATAGATGGTCGTGCGCCCGCGCTCCAGCAGCGGCAGCCGGTTGTACACCCGCGCGACCTCCGCGACCATTTCCGGCCAGCCGTGCATGTCCGCGTAGAACTGTGGCAGCGGGCCCATCTGGTGGCGCTCGGTGGCCGGTGGCGTGATGCCGATCCACTTCGAATAGAGGATGAACTGTTCCACCGGCAGGATGGGCAGCCCGAACGGCGCGGAGATGACTCCGCCGATGAGTAGGAACACCACCAGCACCGGCTTCGCCCAGTTCCAGCGGCGCGCCTCGCAGAACCGCTCGAAGACCAGCGCCCCCGCAGCCAGCACGGGAATAAACGCCGCTGCGGCGTAGTACGGCTTTCCGCGACCCGCCATTAGAAGTCCCACCGCGGCGAGAAACAACCAGCCCAGTGCGCGGAACGGCTTGCCCTCGCGCGCAAACAGGAAGAAGCACAGCCCGGCCAGCCACAACGGCAAGTTGTGCGGGTTCATCTCCAGCGTGATGCCGCCAAGAAACCCGCCCACAGAAAAGGGCACGTTTTTGAAAGCGTCGGCGTTGCGCAGCAGTTCGAGTTGCGGCCAGCCGTGCCGGTATTGCCAGAGCAGGTTGGGCAGGACCATCGCCAGCGCCAGCGCCCCTCCGGCGTAGAGCCAGGGGCTCGCGAAGTATTTCCGCGCGGGCGTGAACACGAGCGCGATCACCAGAGCCGCGCCAAAAAAGAACAGCGAGTACTTATTCAACAGGCCGAGGCCCACCACCACGCCAAATGGAAACCAGAGCCGCGGACTGTCGCTCTTCAGGATCAGGATCAGCAGGTAGGCCGCCAGCGTCCAGAAAAGCTGGTCGAAGGTGTTCATGGAAAGAAAATTGTCGTGCGCCAGGTACACGCCGGACACCAGCACTGTGAGCGCCGCCAAAACCTGTGCGAAGCGTCCACCGCCCAGTTCGCGAGCAATAAGGCCCGCGAGGATCAGCTTGAGCGCGCCCGAGAGCGCAGGGAAAAAGCGAATGGCGAAGAGCGAATCCCCAAGCAGCGCGCGCGCGGCCCAGGCCACCACCGCCACCAGCGGCGGCTGGTCCACGTAACCCCAGGCCAGGTGCTCGCCGCAGGCCAGGAAGTAGAGTTCGTCGCGGAAGTAGCCGTAGGCGGTGAACGTGTTCACGTACAAATGCAGAAACAGCTTGAACGCTGCCAGGCCGAGCAGAATCAGCATCTCCGTGGAGACGCGGCCGCGAGAAGAATCCGGAGCAGACATTTTGCCCCATATTGTAGAGGCACGACATATCGTGCCCCTACACAGAAATGATGCTACCGAAAAACGCTCTGCAGGTCACCACCAGCCCTCACCCGCTGAATCCGCCATTGATGTAGCGGCAACCGACGCCGTCCCGATGCTTCGAGATTGCGTCGGTTGCCACCACGCGTAGCGTCAGCCTCCGGCCGGCTATTCCACGGAAAAAAACGGGCGATCCTCGCCAGGATCGCCCATGTTGGTTCGATTCGCGTTTTTGTCTTTGCTCTTTTCTCGCTAACCGCGCAGTTTCCGCCTCAGCCTCATGGCCACGCCCGCCAGACCCGCGCCGAACAGCGTCAGCGTCCCCGGCTCGGGCGTCTGTGCGGGGGTGACGTTGTGCACCAGCGAGAAGTTCGTGCCGCCCTCGCTCAGCGCGCCGGGATAGAAGCCGCCGCTCGGGAACCGTGGATCGAATGGATAGTTGGGCGGCGGCGTGTGCGACCATGTGCCCGAGCCGGTGATTCGGTCGCTGATGCTCTGCGTCTGCGTGTTCTGCGGGTTTTGGATGTCCGTCAGCGTAATGTCGAAGAACACGTCGAAGAAGGAATCAAATGTTCCTCCGTTCGCGCCGTTGTGGTTAACGGTCATCTGCCCGCTGCTGACCGTGTTCGGCGTCAGCGTGACAGTCACGTTGAAGAAGTTGCTCCCCATCTGCACCGGTTGCACGCTTTGCAGCGACAGCGCGACCAGTTCGATCGGGATGGTGCCCGTGTCACCCACGTTGAACGGGCTGATCCCCGACATGCGCTGCACGATGGTGTCTGTGTTGAAGGGGCCGATGGGTTTACCGACCATCTGTATGCACCCAATTCCGGTGAGGCAAACGGTCGTGCCCGAGGTGGTGGCGAACAGGTCGAAGCCGGGGCCAATGGCGTCGGCGCGCGCCGGGATTGCCCCGACAGTCAGGGTCAGCAGCAAGGCAAAGAGAGAAAGACAGAGTCGCCTCCCAGGAGCCATGGCAACCTCCTTGAGCCACGCAGAAACGCTTTCAGTTTTGTCAGGACGCGAGCGCTATTGGAAACAGCAAAGTCTGACCTGTTGAAAACATCGGCAGTTTTCCTGCCATGCGCGGTAAAAGGTGACAAATATGTCCGAATTTGTATTTACTTATTTTTCAGTCTGTTAGGGAAAACCATGCGACGTAAGCCGACTTCAAATCTGGAGCGACGCTCAAGAAATGCAAGCTCTTGCACACAACCGGAATAGATTTGGGAGAAAGGCATCCAGGTTCGAGCGGGTAATAGTACCTTCCGGGTTGAATCCCAAGGCTGTCCGGCTCCCGAGGGGCGGAACACTCAGTCAATCTGCACGACCGGCCCCTGCGCCGCGGAGGTCACCGCTTGGACGCGTGCAGCCACGGCGCGGGCCATGGCGTAAAGGCTTTTCGCGCCGGGCGCGGAATCGCCGGAGGCGGCGACGGGCTTGCCCGTATCGCCGCCCAAACGGATCTGCGGGTCAATCTCGATTTCGCCGAGGAATGGCACAGCGAACATTTCCGCCACGCGCTTCCCTTCTCCCTGTCCGAAGATGTACACGCGCTGGCCGCCGGGCGCGTCGTAGAAGCTCATGTTTTCGACCACGCCGAGGACTTCCACGTTGACCTGGCGGAACATCTCGATGGCCTTGCGCACGTCCGCCAGCGCCACCACCGACGGCGTGGTCACCAGCACCGCGCCGGTAAGCGGCACGCTTTGGATGAGCGAGAGTTGGATGTCCCCGGTGCCCGGCGGCAGGTCCACGATCAGGTAGTCGAGATCGCCCCACACCACGCTGCGCAGAAATTGCTGTAAAACGCTGTGCAGCATCGGCCCGCGCCAAATCATCGGGCGGTCGCCCGGGTTGAGCAGGCCCATGGAGATCATTTTCACGCCGTAGGCTTGCACGGGCAGAATTTCGCGCTCGCTGAGGGCCTGAGGCTGCTCGGTGGTGCCCAGCATGGTGGGCACGTTGGGGCCGTACACGTCGGCGTCGAGCAGGCCGACGCTCGAGCCCATGCGCTGCAGCGCGATGGCCAGGTTCACCGCGACCGTAGTCTTCCCCACGCCGCCTTTCCCGCTGGCCACGGCGATCAGCGCCTTCACCCCGGCGATGGGCGCGCGCTCGGGCATTCCCGGTCTTCCAGGTGTGGAACCCATCTGTCGTCGCTCCTGCTGGATACAGAAACATCCATCATAGATGCCCGCACCGCCTTCGGCAAGCGGACCACGCCATGTGACACAGCCTCCCGATCCCGAAATTTTGGGATTCGGGACTGGCTGTGCCGCACAGATGCCCACACCGCCGTCAGCAAAGCGCATTCTTTGCGCGATTCGCGCACCGCGCGGTACAATCAATGCGTTGCTGAGCGGTAGGAAGCAGTTCCGCCGCGGCGGGACTGCTTTTCTTGTGTAGGCACCGGTTTTGTAGGACAGGCCGGAACTTGTCCCGAGCGAAGTCGAGGGAAGTCTGTCCAGCGCCGGCGAAAAACGGACAGGCGTGGACGCCTGTCCCGCAAAAACTATGAACCTCGCAGACATCATCAACCGCATCCTGGCCAAATTCATCGGCACCAAGCATGAGCGCGATATCAAGCGCATCATGCCGCGCGTCGCGGCCATCAATGCCCTCGAGCCGCAGATGCAGCAGCTCTCCGACGCGGAGATGAAGGAGCGCACGCAAAAGCTTCGCGCGCAGGTGCAGGAAGCGCTGGGCGACGCTGAGCCGGGCGAGCCGCCGTGGAGGGAGTACAAGCAGCGGCTGTCGGAGGTGCTGGAGCCGGTGCTGCCGCAGACCTTCGCCCTGGTGCGCGAGGCGGCGCGGCGGCGGCTGAACATGCGCCACTTCGACGTGCAATTGATCGGCGGCGTCGTTCTGCACGAAGGCAAGATCGCGGAAATGAAGACCGGCGAGGGCAAGACGTTGGTGGCCACCCTGCCGGCGGTGTTGAACGCGCTGGCTGGGCGCGGCGTGCACATCGTCACCGTGAACGACTACCTGGCGCGTCGCGACGCCGAATGGATGGGCCCCATCTACCGCGCCTTGGGGCTCACCGTCGGCGTCATCGTGCACGACTTGGACGACGACCAGCGCCGTGAAGCCTACAAGTGCGACATCACCTACGGCACCAACAACGAGTTCGGCTTCGACTACCTGCGCGACAACATGAAGTACGATCTGGCCCACTGCGTCCAGCGCGGCCACGAGTTCGCCATCGTGGACGAGGTGGACTCCATCCTCATTGACGAGGCGCGCACCCCACTGATTATTTCCGGCCCGGCGGAGGAGTCCACCGACAAGTACTACAAGATCGACAAGATCATCCCCAAGCTGATCCGCGAGATTGACTTCACCATAGACGAGAAGCACAAGACCGCCACGCTGACCGAAGAAGGCGTCAGCAAATGCGAGCGCCTGCTCGGCCTGGGCAACATGTACGACCCCGCGCACATGGAAACCATCCACCACGTCTACCAGGGCCTCCGCGCGCACACCCTCTTCCAGCGCGACGTGGACTACGTGGTCAAAGACGGCGAAGTGGTCATCGTGGACGAATTCACCGGGCGCCAGATGCCCGGCCGCCGCTGGTCGGACGGCCTGCACCAGGCCGTCGAGGCCAAGGAAAACGTGCGCATCGAGCGCGAAAATCAAACCCTGGCCACCATCACTTTCCAGAACTACTTCCGCATGTACAAGAAACTCTCCGGCATGACCGGCACGGCGGAGACCGAGGCGGCGGAGTTTGCCAAGATCTACAACCTGGACGTCACCGTGGTGCCCCCCAACCGCACGCTGATCCGCATCGAGTACCCCGACGTGGTCTATCGCACCGCCGCGGAAAAGTTCCACGCCGTTGTGCACGGCATCATGCAGGAGGACGGTAAGTTCGCCGAAGGCATCCGGCAGATCAACGAGCGCGGCCAGCCCGTGCTCATCGGCTCCATCTCCATCGAAAAATCGGAAATCATCAGCGACCTGCTCAAGAAGGCGGGCATCCCGCACCACGTCTTGAATGCCAAGCAGCACGAGCGCGAGGCATGGATCGTGGCTCAGGCTGGCCGCAAGGGCGCGGTCACGGTTTCCACTAACATGGCCGGGCGCGGCACGGACATCCTGCTGGGCGGCAATCCGGAGTTCATGGCCCGCGAGTACTGTCTGAAGCAGAAAATCGCCATGCCCTATGTCGCGCCTGTGGTGCCTGCCCTGAGCCGAGCCGAAGGCAGCACAGCCGAACCGCCGCAGAGCGCCGCGAGTGCGAATCCCGGAACTCCTGCTGCTGAAGAAGACCGTCGAATGGTGCTCTTCCAGCACGAAGGAAAAATCTTCCAGGTGCCGCTGGAGCAGTGGCAGCCTATCCTCGACGGCTTCAAGCAGCAGTGCCAGGCTGAGCACGACGAAGTTGTCGCGCTGGGCGGCCTGCACATTCTCGGCACCGAACGGCACGAGGCCCGCCGCATTGACAACCAGTTGCGCGGGCGCGCCGGCCGCCAGGGCGACCCGGGCTCCTCGCGCTTTTTCCTTTCGCTCGAAGACGACCTGCTGCGCATCTTCGGCGGCGAGCGCGTTAAGCAATTGATGTACCGCCTGGGCATGACCGAGGGCGTGCCCATCGAGTCCCGGCTGATCACCCGGCGCATCGAGAACGCCCAGAAGGCCGTCGAAGCGCAGAACTTCGAGGCCCGCAAGCACCTCCTCGAATACGACGACGTGATGAACAAGCAGCGCGAAACCATTTATTCCATCCGCCGCTCCATCCTCGAGGGCAAAGAACAAAAGGAGTACGTTCTGGGCATCGCCGAGGACATCGCTCTCTCCCTCGTGGAGACCTACTGTCCGCGCGACGAGCACCCCAGCAAATGGAACACCACCCAGCTTGCGCACGAAGCCCTGAATCAGTTCGGCCTCGATGTCAAGTCCGCAGGCGTGCGCGCCGACCAGATGAGCCACGACGAGCTGAAGGACGCCCTCATCCAACAGGTCCACCGGCGCTACGACGAAAAGGAAAAAACGTTCGGCCTGGACATCATGCGCTGGCTGGAGCGCCGCATCATCCTGGACATCGTGGACACCCAGTGGAAGGACCACCTGCTCTCCCTAGACCACCTCAAGGAAGGCATCGGCCTGCGCGGCTATGGACAGAAAGACCCGCTCGTTGAGTTCAAGAAGGAAGCCTTCACGCTCTTCGAAGAAATGATGGACCGCATTGATACGGAAACCGTGCGCTACCTCTTCCTGATGCAGCCCGCGCGACCGGAGGACGAACAGCGCGAACTTGAGCGCAAGCAGCGCCGCGCCGAGCAGACCATGCAGCTCATCGCCGGAGCCGCCCAGGCCGAAGCGCCCAAGCCCGTTCGCACCGGCGCCAAAATCGGCCGCAACGATCCCTGTCCTTGCGGGTCAGGAAGAAAGTACAAAAAGTGTTGTGGCAAAGCGGCATAGCCGCCTTTTCACCCTGAGCAAGGCCACCGCTGGCCGGCGCGCCGAACGGCGGGAAAAGCCGCCTGAAGACTTCTTCCCTTCCTCCTCCCTGCAAACTTTCACGAAGCCGTCTCACAAATACTCTTCGTTGTGGCGCCGTCAGGGCACGGCTTCAGCCGTGCCGTAAGGGCCGCATAAACACGGGGGCTTCAGCCCCTGAGGTTCGAAGGTTGATGTTGTGCAGCGCATTGCGGGTATTCATGGAAAAACTTTACCTGCTCCCCGACGCCTTCCGTTTCCTGCTCTGATTCCTGACAGAGTGCGGAAAAAGCCGCGCGCTGTCATTCCGAGGAGTCCCGGCTTGCTGGGACGACGAGGAATCTGCTGTTTTCCTGCAATGTTGTGAAATGCAGATGCCTCGCCCCGGATCCTCGTCCCGAGAGTTCGGAACCCGCAATGACAGCCAAAAGCGCTTTGTCAGCATCCGACTGACTCTAGCTTCCTGATCCCCTTCTCCACCGGGGGTATACTGTTGTACAACGCGCGTCGAGATTGTTTATCCGGCATTAGACCCCTGTGGTATTTATTGCATGAGTACTTGGGTGCCTCTAGGCAAGGAGGCCAACCGTGGAAGTGGACTCGGCTCCTGGGACCGGGTCGGGAGAGGGCAAAGACCTGCGGCGTAGCCCGCGCTTCGCTCTGTTGGCGCTGCTGGAAGTGCGCTGGCGGGACTCCAGCGGCAGCCTCATCAAGGAAACCGCCTACGCCCGCGAGGTCAACGCGCACGGCGGGCTGTTGCAGATGACCACCTACCCCAACCCCGGCCAGGTGCTGGAGATTTCCAACCCCGGCTCGGGCGACTCCACGCAGGCGCGCGCGGTGGCCCTGCGCGCTACTCCTGAAGGCGACGTGCTGGGCATGGGCGTCGAGCTGGTGGCGCCCAGCGATACCTTCTGGGGCATCACCTTCCGCATCAAGAAGGCCAGCAACGACCTCGTCAAGCTGGAAGAGGCCCTGCGCGCCGGCGGGCTGGACCAGCGCGTGTTGCGCGACTTCCGCGACGCTGTGGACTACGTGCGCAAGACCGCCTGGGTCGTCTATGAGTGGCAGGAGCGCCAGATCCGTCACCGCGACACCGCCACCGTGTTGCCCCTGCTCACCGCCGAGCGCATCCGCCGCGCCACGCAATTGGCCAAGTCCATTGTGGCGGACTTGGAGTCTCATGAGGTCAGGCCGGATACCGCCGGACTCACAGAGTTCCTCCAGGCCATCCAGCAGATCCAGGAACGCCTCGCCGGCATCCCCAACCCCGACGCCAACGACTGACCGCCCCCGCCGTGCACGTAGCGGCGGGTTTACCCCGCCATTCTCTGCATGTGGCGGCGGGTTTATCCCGCCATGCTACTTAGGTGGTCTGAAATACCTCGTAGGACAGGCCTCCAGGCCTGTCCAGCACCCAATTCATCCTCGCGCTTGATAGGGGCGTATGCAATACGCCCTGCATGTAGCAGCGGGTTTGTCCCGCAATGCAAAAGTGGGTCCCGGCATCCTCGCCGGTGCATGCCGCCCGCACGGAGCTGGATGCACTGAAGCAAGCCGCTTCCGGTGCACACCCATCGGCCGCACGGGCGCCGTCAATCGCCGCGGTCAAGAGCAACACCGATCAGCCCTGACGTTTACCTCGCGGCGGCATCTGAACTTGTGACGCTTGCTGCGCGTACCACACAGGGACGCAGGAGCAGGTCCGAAGGAGGCACTCATGCAAGGCCCGGAGCAAGACACCTTTTGTTGTTGCGGCGGCTGGCGGACCACCGCGGCCATCATTCTCGTCCTGCTGCTGTTGCTGGCCGGCGCGGGAGTCACCCGCGCGGCGGACACCACCGCAGAAGGAACCTTTGAAAAAACGCTGAAGGTCACCGGCCCGGTGGACTTGGACGTGAAAACCGGCTCGGGAAGCATCCACGTGCGCGCGGGCGCGGCCAGCACGGTGCACGTCATCGGCCGGATTAAAGCGCGCGCGGAGTGGTCCGGCGGGATGAGCGCAGAAGAAAAGGTGCGCCGGCTGCAATCCCGTCCGCCCATCGAGCAGAACGGCAACATCATCCGCATCGGGCAGATTGAAGAGCGCGAGCTGCGCCAAAACGTGAGCATCAGCTACGAATTGGTGGTGCCCGCGGAGACCTTGCTGCGCAGCCACTCCGGCTCGGGCAGCCAGACCATCGAGGGGCTCCATCGCGCGCTCGAGGCCGGCACCGGCTCCGGCAGCTTGACCATCTCCAGCATCGGCGGCGAAACGCGCGCCTCCACCGGTTCCGGCAGCATCGAGCTGCGCGGGATCAAGGGCGCGGTGCGCACCAATACCGGCAGCGGCAGCATCCGCGCCAGCGACGTGGCCGGGAGCTTCACCGGCTCGACGGGCAGCGGCGATGTGGAATTGCAGCAGTCCGCGCAAGGCGACGTGGAGATTGAGACCGGCTCGGGCAGCATCGTGGCCAGCGGGGTGCGCGGCACGTTGCGCGCGCGCACCGGCAGCGGCGCCATCCGCGCAGACGGCGAAATGACCGGCGACTGGCGGCTGCACACTTCCTCCGGCAGCATCACTGTGCGGCTGCCAGCCAACGCGGCCTTCGATCTCGCCGCGCGGACCAGTTCCGGCGGCATTCACACGGCGCACCCCATCACGGTCCTGGGGAGCATCGGGAGGCGCGAGTTGAACGGGAAGGTGCGCGGCGGCGGGCCGTTGTTGGACGTGAGCACGTCGTCGGGAAGCATCCGCATCGAGTAACCGGCATTCTTCGTGAGGCCAGCCCGCCAGACGCTGGCGCTATACATCGAGCACTTTCACTCTCGATACTATTGCCCTCGGGTAGCGACCTGCCTAAGATGAGAGCAGCCTGCTAGCCACGGAGTGACGGCATGAAGGGAGAATTATTGCCGAGCTGCGAATTCAACAGCCAGGACCTGCTGCTCAAGCTCGACGCGACCATTGCCGCGGACGTGGCCGCCATCGCGCCCGTCGTCGAGCGCGTGATGGAGCTGGTGCGCGAGATGAAGTGCTCCGAGGGCAAGGAATTCGAGATTGAGATGGCCCTGCGCGAGGCTCTGGCCAACGCCATCGTCCACGGCGCCAAGCGCGATGCCAACAAGTTGGTGCAATTGTGCGTGAGCTGCGACCAGCAACGCGGCATGCTCATCGTGGTGCGCGATCCCGGCGAAGGGTTCGACCCGGACAACATCCCCAGCCCGGTGGTGGGAAAGAACGTCTTCTCCGAGCACGGCCGCGGGATCTACCTGATCAACCAGTTGATGGATGAAGTGCAGTTCGAGCGCGGCGGCACCGAGATCCGCATGAGGAAGCGTTGAAGCGCGTTCCGAACGGAGCAATGGCGACGGAACCTGGACGATAAGCGGAAGTCACATGGCCGATGACGAGCAGAAATTCGATCCTTTCAAGCCATCGCAGCCGCGCATCCCGGGTGTGAGCGACGCAGCGCCGCCGGCGGCCCCGGCGGCGGAGCCAAAGGCTGCTCGGCTGGGGCGCCTCCCGCCGCAGTGGATCGCGCTGGGCGCGGGCGGCGCGGTGGTGTTGGGAATCGCACTGGGCTGGCTGCTACTGAGGCCTTCTGCTCCGGCGCAGGGGCCCGCGGAGCCGGGCGAACCAGCGGCTACGGCTGCGTCTACTCCTTCCGAACCAGCCGCGACGGTTCCGGCCAGTTCCACCACATCAGCGCCGGAGGTTCCGCCCATCTACCCCGACGAGGTCGCGGCGATCGCAGAAATGGCCAGGCCTTGGTCGGTCAAGCGCTTCACGTTCCTGAAAAAGATCACCGCCGGGCCGGTGCCGGCGCTGCTGGTGCGGCTGCCGGGGGGCACGGCGAAAAGCGCGGACAGCTACTGGGCGTTCTCGCTGAAGGCGCCCTATGGAAAGTGCGAACTGGAATTCATCAGCGACGTGGAAAGACTGCGCAACGAATATAACTACCGGGCCCAACATCCCATGGTCGTGGACCCCTGCACGCAAACCGTGTTCGACCCCCTGAAGCGCGGGTCAGTGGGCGGCGCGTGGGTGCGCGGCGATGTGGTGCATGGCTCCGGCATGCGCCCGCCGCTGATGATCCTGGTGGAAATTAAAGGGGACCGCATCCTGGCCACGAGAATGGAGTAGCCGCCCCGAAGTCTCACCTGCTTCAGCTCTGTTCCAAAGCGACGCGCTGAAAATGGCTCCGCGCGACGCGGTGATTCCGCTTGCCCTTTTGTCGCACGCAACGAAATGCAGAGGCCCAAAACTATACCTAATCCTGTTAGCTGGTCTTGCCTCTTGTACCTTCTTGGAAGGCGGTGTTGCCTGAAATTCGGAAGTGATTGTTTCGAACCCGTGTCCAAATTCGCGTCCGTCCTGACGCACGCACAGATTGGTGGGTTCGAAAATTCCGGCCTATGCTGCAGCCAGAAGACCTCGGCTGCCGGTGTGAATTGTTAGAAATCGAACCGGACCGCGATGTAGAGATTGTCATTGCCGTCAAACTGGCCCAAGAAAGTTGTTGGGCGACGGCCTTCAAAGATGTTCGCCCCGATAGCGAGGCTCAGACGGTCGCTGAACGCGTGCCATACCTCGGGAATCAAGAGTGCGTCTTGGTCAGTTGGACTGTAGAAGCTGAAGAAAGACAGCTTCCAGGTCTGGTACTTGAAGAACCGCGTTAGACGCACAGTCAGGACATGGCGGGCGTGGTCTTGCAAAGGAAAACCTGGAGGCAGGCTTTGCTTGTAGGCATCGTAATTCTTGATCACCTCGGCGGAGTACTGTGCCCCGACCGTGAACTCGCTCCCCACCTGCCGTTGATACCCTACGAAAAAGCGAAACTGCGAGTTGGGGATGGCGGGATCAGCACCCTGGCGGTCATCCTGCGAGTCGTAGTATCCGGCTTCGACGCTGACCAGCCCAGCTCCCACGTTCCGCTGCGCGCTCGCGCCGTAGACCGTCAGTCGCGGATAGAAACCCTGCAACTCAGTGGGAAGCGGGAGCTGGTCGGGGCGAAAAGAAGGCTGGCGCCAGTAGCCTCGATAGGCATAAAGCGAAACATCGCTGTCGGCTATTCGCCGGTACAGCCGCAGGGCGAACTCGGTATTCCCCGCCGTGTTGGCAGGCTCACTCCGGGTTCGGTTGCTAACGTTCGCCAGCGGGTCAAAAAAGAAGAAGCGTCCCGGCGCCGGGAGGTTATCCGGCTCGAAGAAGGGAATAACCACCAGCTCAATGTTTAACGCAGGTGTGGCCATGTGGAGCATGGCCGCATCCACTCCCACCTTCAGGTATTCCAAGGGTCGCCCGGAAAAGAATGCGCTCCAGTCTTTGGGGAAGACATCGTTGATGAAAAGGAGATCGCCGACTCCCCAAGTCACGATCTGGCGGCCAAGGCGCACATCGAACCGAGCCCGGGAGTAGTCGAGGTAGGCCTCACGCACCACCCCATCGACCTTGTTGGTCACGGCGTCGTGAAAAAGATCGCCCTTGAATAGGAAAGAAAGGTTTCCCTTGGCAGTATCTCCAGAGAGCTCAAGCCGAAGCCGCTCGTCCGCCCAAAGAAAACGGCCCCCTTCTTCGCCTGGAGGATGAGCATCATCTATCCGCGCGGTGTAGTTTCCGAGCAGAAACCCGTGGATACGGAGGGGAAACTTCTTGTTGCCGGAAGTTGGAGCAGATTGTGCAAGAAGAGAGAAAGCGCTGACCAGAACTGCTAGTAGGAGCGATGCGAAGTGAACTTGCATGTCATGGCCTGCAGCAATTTGGGCGGCTCGCCGTCAAAGCTTCCGGCTCAGCGAATCCAACGGCCTGGAGGATTGCGGAGATAGCGTTCGCTAAACAGGCTGTCTTCCAAGCCGATGTTGTAGCTCACTTCGAGGAAAGTAACCTCGGTGCGGTGCCCATTCTGCACATTCTTCATCGTGCGCCGAACCGTGGTCCACTGGCGGTCCACCTGTTTGACCTCGTCGGCGCTGAACACCTTATAAAGCTCGTTCCGTTTGTCGTAGTACTCCTCGCGCCAGAGCACGAAGTTCTCTTTGTCAATCCAGGCGAGCCGGTAGCTGAAGTCCACACTCCGCTCGTCCTTCGGCACACTGCGGATGATGAAGACAGGCCTGCCGTTCAGTGTCTCCTCGCGCAGGAGCATGTGAGTGTCCTCGCCAACTTCACGCCCAGAGATGTCTTCGTAACTGAAATCGGAGCCAACAAAGCTGGACCGCTTGTCGTTGGCGGCGATGCGACGGACCATGTTCAAAGCAGGAAGGAAAAGCCAACGTTCCGCATCGCGGGGCGGATGTTTCCATACCAGGAAAGTCATGCTGCGCACGTCAGCAGGCCTGTGGAAATAGATAAAGAACCGCTGCTGGCCGCCCTCCGGAAGATTTTTTCGCAGCAGGGTCAATTCTCGGAGGCGTTCACTGCCCTCCTTGCTGATGAGACGCATCCGCACCCTCGCGTTCATATCGTTGCCCGGATAGAACAGGACTTGGAGGGCCTGAGCGACGACTTCCTCCGCTGGCAACGCTTGGGCGCGCAGAGCAACACCCGGCAAGAACAGCATGGAGGAAATCAGACCCAGAGAGATGGGTCTGCTCCGCCAACCCCTAGGCATGGGACACCTCCGGCTTCACCAGCCATCTAGCCGCAAACGAGATCAGAGCGGGCAGCAGGACGATGGTCGTGCCTGCGGAAAGAAGCATGATCGCGATCATGAACGCGCCCACGGTGATGTAGGGTGTGAGTTGAGCGAACAGCATCACCGAGAACCCGGATGCAAACAACAGAGCGTTGCGCAGGATTCCCCTGCCGGGACGGGCAACAGTCCACTGGAGCGAGCCGGGCAAATCACGGGTCTCGCGATAGCGTTGTTGAAAGCGGCTCACGAAATGAATGGCGAAATCCACGGCCAGCCCGAGCGAAAGCGTAGACAGCACGGAGATGGGCATGTCGAAGTCTTTGCCGACAAAGCCAACCACTCCGTAGATGACAAGTATGGTGAACAGCAGGGGAATGAAGCTCACGATGCCCCACTTCAGAGAACGGTAGTCCAGCACAAGGAGCACAAAAACCAGGAATGAAGAAGCAACGAATCCCGAGATCATGCCCACCAGTACTTCGTGGTTCCAGACCATGTTGAAGTAGGCAATGCCTGCTGGCTTGACCTCGGCACCCGGTATGGGATGAGCCGCGACATAGTTCAGCGCGTCCGCCAAGAGACCTCGGGCGTTGACGGCATCCCAGGACTTCAGTTGCACGATCACGTTTGCTTTCTGGTAGGGATAGTCCACGACATTATTCAAATCGCGTGGCTGGATGCCCATCTGGAGAAGTAGCAGATACTGGGCGATCAGGTCCTTGGAATCGGGAATCGAGTCGTAGCGCGGATCGTCTCCGTGCAGAGTGCGGTTCACCCGCTTGAGGTAGTCCGCGACGGAAAGCGTTTTGCCCACAAGCGGCTTGCTTTCTAGGTATGTCTGTAAGCTCCGTAGCCCGCGGAGTACTGTGGGATCCTTGAGGCCCCCGCTTTGGGTACTGCTGGCGACTAGGTAAAGCGTGGCCGTCCCGCCAAGATTTTCGTTGAGCACCCGATCTGCCGTGCGCACTGCGCTGTCTCGCTTGAACCAGCTAATCATGTTGTTGTTGATGCGAACCCGCGCAACACCCAGGATCGAAGCCAAGGCCAACAGGGTTGCCACCAGCACTACGGCTTTGCGCCTGCGCACGCTCCACTGCCCAAATTTCGCGAGCCAAGCCTGGCCACTTGCTGAGGGGAGTTGTTTCGGAACCATCCGCAGCAGCTTTTCCTCCCGGATCAGGGCCATGATGGCCGGCACCAAGGTGAAACTCATGAGCAGAATGACAAGGGTCCCGAAGGCGACGAGGAAGCCGAAAATCCGCACGGGGATGATCGGACCGATGCCCAAAGAAGCAAACCCGACGGTTGTGGTCAGGTCGGAGTAGACCACGGGCAAACCGACAGCTCCCATCGTGGCCAGGATGGTCTCCCTCTTTCTGCCGACCTCCCCGTACCGAAAGCAGAACTCATTGAAGATGTGCACGGTGTCCGTGCTGATCGCCATCAGAAATACCGGGCTCATGGAGGCCATGATGTGGATGGGAATACCTAACCAGACGAAAAGGCCCATGCTCCAGATGATGCTGACCATGGCCACAGCCATGTTGGCGAAGACCAGCGTCCAGTTCCGAAACATCAAGAACAGCACAACGACCATCACGGCGCCCGCCAGCGGAGAGAAAAACGCCATCTGGCGAAACATCTCCGCTCCAAATGTGTCACGGGCGACGGGGTCACCCGCCAAGTAGAACTTCTCCAGGCCCCGCTCGCGGCCGACAAGTTGCCAAATCCGGTCGGCGATCTCCTTCCCATTCGCATTCTTTTCGATAGGGATGTAGATCGCAGTCATCTTGCCGTCGGCAGAAACCAGACGTGGGACGAGCAAAGGATTGGCCAGTATCCGCCGCTCGAAAGCGGCCATCTGCTTAGGGGTCGCTGGAATCTCGCTTAGGAGCGGCTGGGCCCGAAGTGTGTCACCCTCGGCAGTTACGTCGTCTACGGTGGGCAGGGCGATGACGTCTGGAGCAATCACGCCCGGAATCTTGAGGATT
>Ga0073934_10003612_pt1 | contig 27962 bp, 30 predicted proteins | sample LarsenN4metaG_FD_76834 | JGI IMG/M metagenome (GOLD analysis project Ga0073934, IMG submission 76834) | Hot spring sediment bacterial and archeal communities from British Columbia, Canada, to study Microbial Dark Matter (Phase II) - Larsen... ... | reverse complement strand
CTCCCGGCGGCCAGGGCTCGGTCCGACGAGTACTCAGCAGCGCGATCGTTTCCATCGGCAGACGCTGCTTCATCGCCATGTCCGTGACTTTCGCCACAAGACTGTCCGCCGATTCATGCTCAATGAAACGGCCTCCAAAGAAAATCAGATTCTTCGCCGGCGTCATGCCTGTTTTCCACGGCCCTTCGACCGCGAACGTGGTGAGGACCGGAAAGGCTTGTCGCATGGTTTGGACGACCGCGGCGGCTCGCGCGAGATCCCCTTCTTTGCCGGATGACGCCAGATTGACCGCGACGATTCCCTCCGGGTTCAGGTGCGTTCGTACCAAGGAGTAAAACTCCGCCGTGGTGAGGTGAAAAGGGATCATGTCTCGTGCGAAGGCATCGATCCACATGACATCATACGTCCGATCCGTTGCATTGAGAAAGGCTCGACCGTCCTTCACAAAGACGTGATGATTGGCCGGCGGGCGATAATCAAAATACTCTTCGGCCATGCGGACGACGACCGGGTCGAATTCGACGATATCCAACTCCAACGCAGGCCAGTGCCGCGCCAACCACTTCGCCAACGAACCGCCGCCATGACCGAGAATGAGGCCGCGCTTCGGCTCGGATACCAGCGCCAATGAAGACACCATCATTTGGCTGTAGGGGAGAAAAAGGGAAGTCGGGTCGACTTTCCACATGGTCGCGTGGAACGTACGATCCAAGACGAGATACCGAAAAAGATCATCTTCGCGAATACGGACCTGCTGGTAAGGACTTTCCTCTTGATAGATGGGGACCTTCAGTCGTTGAAAAGGATGGAGAGCCATGGCTCCCAGCAGGGTGCAGCCACCAAGGGCCATCAGTACTACCGACGGACGAGCCGATGTTCCTTTCATCAGCCACAGGAATCCAAGTCCGACCTGAATGCCGCCCAGCCAGGTCATCAACGATTGGCTTCCGAGCCACGATAGGAGGAAGAATGCAGTGCCCCAGGTTCCGGCCAGACTGCCGACGGTCGACAGGGCGATCATGCGGCCCGTCTGTCGACCGAGGTGATCCATGTCTGCGACCGCCAAGCGCAACATGGCCGGCAACACACCGCTGAGCCCGAACGCGGGGGGAGCGAGGAGTACGGTTGCGGCGAAGCAAGGGCCCCAGCGAGGGTCTTGCACCATTTTCTCGATCTCGAACAGAATAGGTTGGTTCACCCACGAGACAAGAAACGTCCAGCTTCCGGAAAAGAGCAACAGGGCGGCCAGCACTCCCCCGCCGGTATAACGGTCGGAGACCCACCCGCCGAACGCATAGCCGCTGCTCATGGCGGCCAGGATCACGCCGATCAATGCGCCCCAGACAAACAACGAACTGCCGAATACTGGAGCCAACAGCCGACTGCCGAGTATTTCCAACGCCATGACCACCGCTCCGGTCACGAGGGCAGTACCGAGCAGAAACCAACGAGGGATTCGTGGATGGTGAGGAGTCATCGGGATGGAGGTATGAGGTGTTTCTCCCAGATCGGGCCGGAACGGCGTCGGATTGTACTCAACGCATTTTCCGAGAGTCAACGAACTTGGGAGACCTTCATGGTGCCAATCGATCCTGGAATTCATTGCTCGTCAGTATTCAGGTTGCTATACTTTCAAACTAATCGCTTAATGTGGTGAGGAGGGGCCCATGCACATCAGTGTGATCGGAACCGGCTATGTCGGATTAGTCACCGGTGCCTGCTTTGCCGAGTTCGGCGTGAATGTGACCTGTATGGACAACGACGCCCGGAGAATCGAGAAACTCGAGAAGGGGGAGGTTCCGTTCTACGAACCAGGTATTACAGAATTGGTGACCAAGGGTGTCAGGGAAGGCCGACTGAGCTTTACCACCGATATTGCGAAAGCAGTTGATAAGGCGCTGGTCATCTTTATCGCAGTCGGAACTCCACCGCGAGGCGATGGTTCTGCCGACTTGTCGTACGTCGAAGAAGTCGGCAAAGGGATCGCTCGCAACATGACCGGATACAAGGTCATTGTGACCAAGTCAACGGTGCCGGTCGGGACCGGAGAAAAACTTCGTGAGGTCATCAAGAAGACTCAGACTAATGCCTTTCGGTTCGATATTGTGTCGAATCCAGAGTTTCTGCGGGAAGGGTCCGCGATCGAGGACTTTTTACGTCCCAACCGAGTGGTCATCGGAGCCGACAGTGATCAGGCGGTCGCCATCATGAGGGACTTGTACCGTCCACTGTATCTCATTGAAACGCCGATCGTCGTCACTGATATTCCAACGGCTGAGTTGATCAAGTATGCTTCAAACGCCTTTTTAGCCACGAAGATTTCCTTCATCAACGAAATGGCCAACCTTTGCGAACGGCTGGGAGCCAACGTGCAGATGGTGGCGAAAGGAATGGGATTGGACAACCGCATCGGTCCAAAGTTTCTGCATGCAGGAGCCGGATTCGGAGGGTCCTGTTTCCCGAAAGATTTGGCGGCGTTGATTCAGACCGGCGAGCGAATCGGCTATCCGGTGCAGGTGGCCCTCGCTGCCTCCAAAGTCAATGAGGATCAACGGCGCCGCATGGTGGACAAGATTCGAGATGCGGTTGGAGGGCTCAAGGGAAAAACGTTGGGCCTGCTCGGACTTTCATTTAAGCCCAACACCAACGATTTGCGAGAGGCTCCTGCGCTCGCCATCAGTCAGGAATTGTTGAAACAAGGAGCCATGGTGCGTGCGTATGATCCGATCGCTCTCGATGAAGCATGCCGGATTGTATCGGCGCTACAGCCCTGCGCAGATCCATACGACGCCGCAGAAGGGACGGATGCGCTGATCATCATGACCGAATGGAACCAATTTAGGAACCTCGACTTTGAGAGACTGAAAGGAATCATGAAATCGCCGATTTTAATCGACTTGCGTAACGTCTACGATTCGGATCGTGTCGTCAGTCATGGATTTCATCACATCTCAGTCGGACGCCCCAGCAAAAGCCCTCCCACAGCCGAACGCCGCTCGTGAATCTAGGTCAACCGGGGCAGCTCGGTTTTGGGCTGCTCTTTGGTTTTCGGCTTGTACCCCATTCGATCGAGCACCTTCATGATTCTGGTCTTCAGTCGATCATCGGCATCGGCCAATGCGGTGGCCAGCGGTTCCACGGCCGGTTTGCCGATCTTCCGGAGAATCTCGGTTGCCGACTGGCGAATCTCGTCCTCTTCGGACACCAGGAGCGGAATGAGCGACGGGACGGAGGGCCCACCGAGTTTGATCAACGAATCATAGGCTCGTTGCCGTACGTCACCCACTTCGTCGTTCAACGCTGCCACTAAGGGCTCGACGGCGCGGGGATCTTTCAACTCACCCAAGACCTCCGCGGCGTACTTCCGATTCAGCCAGTGTGAATCTTTGAGGTCCAGCAACATGGCGTCGGCCTTGGCGGCGTTCGGGTCTTTGGGGCGAATCCTAAAGCTCTTCGCGACCCGCTTGCCGCCTTCTTCCACCACACGGATCGTGGCGCCGTCTCCCGCTTTGATCTTCTTCAGATCTTCCAGCGCCTCTTCCGCCACGTCGAGCACGACCGTCTTTCCGTCGTACGCCAGAAGTTCGACCTCGAGCTGTTTGCTCTCGGGGTTGACCGCCACCACTCGCTCTGTCACCAGGTTGAAACCGTCTTTTTTCTCTCCGCCTTTCGGCGCAATCTGAATCAACTTCGGCACTTCATCTGCCATGGATCGATATCCTCTGTTGGAGTGGTTATTGAGGTTCAGGTGTCCAGCCGAGACTGGTCAGCACGGCCTCCACCGTTTCCTGCACCAGGGTATTCTCGTCTTCGCGGAGTTCCAATAAGGGTTGAATGGCTTCCTTGGCACCGAGCCGCGCGAGGGATTCTGCGGCATTCCGTCTCACCAGCCAATCTTCATCTTTCAGCGACGCGATCAACGGACCGACTCCCCGGCGGTCGCCGATCTTACCGAGCGCCTCAGCCGCGTGACGGCGTACCATCCAATTGGGGCCGAGGAGTCCGTCGATCAACGCTTCCACCGCTCGCACATCGCCGATTTTCTTCAATACCCGGGCTGCGTCCTCGCGCAAGGTGCTGTCCATGAGGGCCTCGATGAGCCCAGGCACCGCTTGAGAATCACCGATCCGCTCGAGCGCCCACACAGCCGCCGTCCGCACCGCACCGTCTCGGTCCTTGATTGCTTTGACCAGAGGTTCAACAGCGCGTCGATCCCGCAGCTTCCCGAGTGCCGAGGCCGCCTGTTCTCGTATTGCCCAGGAATTGTCTTGTAATGCGTCGATCAGTGGCTCGACGACCGATGGGCCCATTCGTACGACCGCACTGGTCGCAGCCTCTCGAATGACCGCATCTTCATCGGCCATCAGGTCGATCAACCGGGGAAGTGCCTCCGGGCCGGTCTGGCCGAGAGTCGCGATGGCATGGTCGCGCAAGGCCTCGTTGTCGTCATACAACGCCCGAATGAGCTGATCGATTCGATCTGAAGCTGCCTCTTCACTCATCCTTCGTATCCTCTTCGTGGGCCTTGCTTTCCATGGCCGTGATGGCTTCGAGTTTGTCGGCGATCAGGCCGGCATTATAGGCCACCAGGCCGTCACGATCCGTTCGGAGTCGGTCAAAGAGTTCCTTGTGTGGGCGCAAGACCCCAACTTCCTTGATCTTGGCCAGGGCCTCCATGGCATACACCCGCAGCGGACGGATCGGAATGGCGTCGAGATAGAGCCGGGTCGGGCGCGCATCGCCGATCAGTCCAAGAGCCTTGATCGCCAACTCTTTGACTCCGGTATCCTTGTCCTGTTCCAATCGCTTCATCAATGGTTCGACGGCTCGCACATCCCCGATTTTCCCCAATAAGTCAGCCGCGGCCTCGCGCACAAGCCAATCGTCGTCTTCGAGATATTCGATCAGGATTTCCACGCTCGGTCGTCCGATCCCGAGAAGGTCTATGACCGTCGCCATGCGCGCTTCCTCCCGTTCGCTGGCTCCTTCGACTTCCCGCAACGCGTTGAACGTCTCATCGATTCGTTCGCGGATTGCGCTCAACTTCTTCAATGTCCCGACGGCGATATCCCGGACGGCCGGCTGGCCCATGGCCTCAATGAATGCGTCGATGGAACGGGGGTCCAGTAATTGATCGAGCATCAATGCCGCCGCGATCTGCAGGTCCTGATCCGGATGTTTGAGCATCTCGCAGAGAGGCTGGATAGAGGTGGGAATGGCCCCGATCAGGTGGGTCAAGACCTCTCGCATCTCCCCCTTCGCAGTTTTCGGCAGCAAGGAGACCAGCGCGCGCGCGGTGTCCGTATCCAGTACACCGGCCATCTGTTCAAGGGCCGCAGCACCCGCCTTCCGGACGATCTCTTCGTCGCTTTCGAGCAGTCCGACAAGGGCGACTCCGGCCCGCGGGTCCTTGATGCGAGCCAACATCGCTGCCGCTTCTTTTTTCAACTCTGTAGGCCCTGACCGTAGAGCCTCGATGAGCGCCTGAACAGAACGCGGACCACCGGCCATACAGGCGGCCGTCGCTCGCATGCGGCGCCAATCCTCTTCATGGATCAGTTCGGAGACCAGCGTCTCAATCGTTTCCTTCGGCATGACATCCAGTAGCGGAATGGCCTACATCCCGCAGACTATTTTGTTCCGGTCCGTGACCGTCTGACGGTTCTCCATCCAGCCGACGCCAAGGCCTCACGGACGTGGAACAAGAGATTTTCATCGTGAGGTTCGTTCAGCAGTGGCAGTAGGAATGGAATGACCTTCGACCCGAATTTGGCCAAGGATGCGGCTGCCTCGGCTCTCGTACAGGTTCGGTTCAGCGACGCGACGAGCGAAGGAATCGCCCTTTCATCGCCGATGGCGCCTAGTGCCCCAGCTGCTGCACCTTGAGTGATCGATTCTTCATCCCATTGATCTCCGCAACCTGCCACAGTTCTGGTCGCTTCCGGAGGATTGGCCCCTCTCATGATGTCGATCAGCACTGGAACGGCACGCCGGTCGCCGATCCGACCGAGTGCTTCAACGGCCACCGTTCGCAATCCCGGCTCGCGTATCACCATGAACAAATGCTCGACTGTCTGTGGGTCGCCGATCTCACCTAGAGCTCGCACAGCATCTTCACGAACCGCCGAATCTCGATCGTTGAACACTATCGACAAGAGGGGTTCCACAGCCCGTTTCGATTTAGCCAGTCCCAACGATTCCACCGCATGGAGACGCACGAGCCAGTCCTCATGCTGCAAGGCCTTCAAGAGGGATGGAATCGCGGCGTCGCCGATCGCAGCCAAAGCGGCAGCCGCTTCTTCACGAACCGCTTTGACCTTGTCTTGAAGCAGTGGAATGAGCGGCTCAACCGCGTCGGCGTTCCGCACTCGCCCCAACGCCTTGGCGGTATGCATCCGAACGATCCAGTCGCCACTGCGCAGGGTATTGATAAGCTGAGCAAGTATCCGTTCGTCAGCAATGGTGGCCAAGATGGCCGATGCCGATTCCTGGACCGAGAGATCTGATGCAGTGAGGCAGGTTCCCACCGCCTCAATCGCCGGCGTTCCGATCGAGCGCAACGCTTCAATCGCCGCTTCTCGTACGGAACGATCCTTGTCATGAAGAAGAGAAACCAAAGGAACCACCGCACGCGGATCCTTAAAGGTGCCGAGCAGGCAGGCCGCTTCACTGCGGATAGCCCAATCCTCGTCTCTGAGCGCCGCGATTTGCTCCGCCACGGCATCGGTCATAGTGTTGTCGTCCATCCCTACGGAATGTAGTCTTTGCCGAAACCGGATGACGGCTGGGAACTCTTCTGCCTTGGTTCCATTACGCGATGTCGCCTGACGGGCCAAAGCGTCCGGTTTGCCCGAGCGGCCGATCGACACGCAGATTGTCGGCTTGGCTTGAGCTGATTTCCACCGTTTCATCGGGAGGTGTCCAGCCAAGTTTTTCCAACGTATCAAGTGTAATCTGCTTCAGGGCGTCTTTTGCCGTCAGGCGAACGGAGGCGTAAGAGAGCACACGTTCCTTTTCAGCCTCGACTTCAGATGCTTTGGGATCATAAAGGAAGGCAATCAACGGTTCGATGGCCGCGTCCCCGATCACCGCTAGAGCGGCCGCGGCCTTTTCTCGCAAGACCCCGTCTTTCAGCACCATGATCAAATCCGGAATCACGCGAGGATCGCGAAACTGACCGAGGGCAGTGGCGGCGGCCTCCTTGATGAACGCATCTTCGCTGACGATGCACCCGGGTGTCGGCGTGCCCTCCTGTTTGATGCCTTTTCCCTTCAAGGCGTCCAACACGGCCGGAAGAGCCCGCGAATCGCCGATCATGCCGAGTGAGGCAATGGCATGGCGCTTGACGGCTCCATCCTTCATGGCCTCTATCAGAGCATCGATCGCTCGTGGGTCACCGATCATGCCTAACGCAATGGTCGCGTCTTCGCGAACGGCTCGGTCAGGGTCCTTCAAGGCGGCGATCAAGGCGTCTACGACCTTTGCGTCCCGTACCCAGGACCTGCCGATTTGATAGTCGGTGGTCATCCCGCCCAACGCACGAGCGGCGTGACATCGAACCACAAAATCCTTGTCTTTGAGACTGTCGATCAACGGATCGACCGAGGGATGCCCGATGTAGACCAGCGCCGTTCCGGCCGTCTCGCGCACGATTTTTGAGGAATCCCGAAACAGTTTGATCAGGGCTGGAATGGCTTTTGGGTCGGCGATTCTGCCCAAGGCTTCCGCCGCCGCACTCTTGACGGCTCCGTCCCGATCACGGCAGGCGCCGATCAGCGCGTCGACGGCTCTTGCGTCCTTGATCTTGCCGGCCGTCTTGGCGGCGTGTTCCCGTACGCGCCAACGTTCGTCTTTCAGGGCAGTCACGAGGCGATCCAGCACGATCGGACCCATCTTTGCCATGGCTTCGACCGCCTGATCGCGGACTTCCATGATGGAATCGTTGAAAAGGCCGATCAGGGCTTCGATCGCTTTCGGACCGCCGATTTTTGCGAGGCCGCAGCCGACATGGGCCCGCACGGACCAAAAATCATCGTTGCAGGCGCCGATAAGCGCGTCCAAGGTAGCCGGATCACCCCTGTCGGCGAGCATCCTTGCCGCTTCCTCACGGGTGGCATCATCAACATCTTCAAGCGCTTCTAGAAGATCTTCGAGTAGGTCAGCCATCGTTCGGTTTCTGATCGTAATAGGCGTCGCGCTGCCCGCCGTATGGGTACATGCGTTTGCACGACACCACCAGCGTCTGCGTTCCGCGACCTTGGACGCATTGATCCAAGGATTTTGAGAAGTCGAGAGTACCGTCAAGCTTTACCGTAAAGGGAAAATCGAACGTAAAGCTGATGAACTTGTATTTGCCCGGTTTCAACCGTAGTTCCCGAAGCTCGGATGTCTTGGGCGCATCGAGGGATTCGGGATCGGAATTCCAGATCGACGGCGTCACGCCGGGTACTTGCCACCAGGAGGTGGGAACCAGCTTCGTTGCATCGATGGTAATGCTGTGTTCTCTAAGATGAGCGGCCGGCGGGTTTCCCGCGAATCCTTCGTCGGGGCCTGTCATGGCCGGCAGACTTATCAGCGCGCAACCAGATATCAGGAGAGACCAACGTCGTCTGAGGGCAGTGTAACGCATGGATGTCTAGCGTTTCTTGAGGGGCCGTACGGTTGGGGTGGCCGCGGCGGTTTGGAAGATTTCTTCCACTGCCTTACTCTCCCATTCTGTGTGAGTCTCCAGCCCCAGGATCTTCATCACGGTGGCCCCGGTATCGATGATCGACACCGGCTGACGAATGAGTTGGCCTTGCTTGATGCCGGCTCCCGAGACGATCCAGGGAACGACCGGTGAATCAGTCGTCGGGGTGTCGGCGCCAGGGTCAGTCCCTTTTCCGCTGAGGGCGGTAACGACGACGGCGGTGCGGTCCAGGAGCGAGTATTCCTTGAAGAGGTCCAGGACAGACTTGATCGCGCCATCAACCGTTCGTAACGCTTCGCGATACTCTTTCGAGTTCCAGCCGTGGGCCACGCCGGCCCGCCCTGCTTCCGGAAGGTGAACCACCAGCAAATGAGGCAAGGAGAGAATCGCATGGCCGTATCCATGCCCGCTGGTCGCCTTTTGAAGATACTGCTGAATGTAGGCGACGAGTTTCTGAGAGCCGCACTCGGGCCGCAATGCCCCGCAGAGCTGATAGTCGGTGTAGGGTTCCGGTTTGGCGAGCTGATACAGGGACTCATCCATATAAAAGATGGCACTGTCGCGGCCGCCGCTTAAATCCAGGTAGTCGAAGAGGCTGGGATGGCGAGGGTAGCCTCGGCTGAATTCGAAAAAATTCCAGGTGATCCCATGTTTCTCCACCGGCATGCCGGTCACCAGTGAGGCCATGGTGGGCAATCGGAGGGCCGGCTTGACTCCGCTCGCGGACCAGGTCACCGCCCCTTCCTTGATGATCTTGCTCAACACCGGCATCGTGCCGCCCTTGAGAGACTCTTGGCTGAATCCCTCTAGGACAAAGAGGATGACATGTTCCGTCCCGGAACCGGAGGGAGCAGTTTCCTTCCCAAGCGAAGGAGCTGCTTCAACAGAAGGGACCCCGGTTTCAAGCAAGATGGTCAGGAGGCCGATAAGGATCGAGCAAACGTACCGTGAAGAATGTGTCATAACGACGTATCACCCGATGTATCCTATACAAGTAAGAGTGGTACCCTAACATGCAAATTTTCCGGAAGGCAAGGTGGGGGAGGCACCGGGCGATTGCTGGCGGAACTGCCTGTCGGGTGCTATGCTGAAACCGCAAAGCGTTTCCATCCGCGCTGAGGGGGAGGTGATGCTCGTTCAATTATCCCATCACGTGCCTCTTCCGGTGTTCCTGCCTTTCTATCAATCGTATCGATCCATTGCTCTTTTATTCGCGTTCGCATCGTTCATGATCGCTTCCCCTGCGCTCGCCGACATCAGAGTCGTCAATGCTCAAGGCGAGCATCGCATGGGGGACCGCGACACCAGGGAAGATGCCGTCAGATTGGCCACCGAGCTAGCCAAACGGAACGCACTCGAACAGGTCGCCACCTATCTGGAAAGCGTCACCGTCGTTCACGATATGGATGTCACCAAAGATGAAATCCGGACCTATACCGCTGGATTGGTGCTCGTGCTCAATCAACAGATCACCACAACCCTCGATGGTGATGTCGTGGTCGTGAAAGTGGATCTTCTCGCGCAGATGGATACGGATGAAGTGGCACGGGCCATTGCAGCTCTTCGAGAAAACGAGGATGCTCGCGTACAACTGGTTGCGCTGAAGCAAGAAAATGAACAGCTGCAAGAAGAACTCAAGGCTGCCAATCAGGCTCTCGGCAACGCAGCGACGCCGGATCAGGTTCAGCAAGCCGCGCAAAAACGAAAGGAAATTCTCAACCGGGTACAGTCGAACGCGATGGTATCGCAAGCCTGGACGAATTGGGTGCTCGTGTCGCCGGTCGGGTTTCCTCAGGCTCTGTTGAATAGTGCGAGTGGTCTCGCTCCGACCAATCCGCACATTGCAGTCGCGCAACAGATCATCGCCAACCGACAGCCGCTGGGTCCTCGGCAGCCGCCTGCACCAGGAACCATGAAACCTCAGATGCCAAGGCATGAGCTTGTTCCACCGCCTGGCTCGTCAAGTGCCCCCCGCACGCTCAACGAAATGATCCATCGAACACCGACGAGGCCGTCTCAGTTCGGTCATTAAAGGGGGGGAGGAACGACGTTGAATAAAAAAGTCAGACTCGTCATCATCGCCGTCGGATTCTGGATCGCCACTGGATGGTTTCTCGTCTCTCTGCAAGCAGCTACAAGCGACAACGTTGCCTATTCTTCAGATCAATATTGGATCGGCAAGGGCCAGGGCGATTTAACCAAAGGCAAGGTCGTCTGCCAACGTGTGTCTGAGCTGTCGGCTCGGACTGATTTGGCCAAGCAGATCCGCGTGTTGGTCAAGGAGCACATGATCGATCGTGTCCGCGAACGGTCGGGGCGTGAGAGCGAACAGGACATCGAGCTGACTCGCGAAGAGATCGTTCAGGAATATTTGCACGATGTGAAGATCGTCGACCGCCGGATCGACGAAGAGAATAAGGTCTGCACTGCCATAGCGGTCATGCCGAAGCGAGCCTTTGCTTCGAAGCCGTCCGCGGACGCTCCGGAACTCACTCCGACAGTTACTCCTTAACGCACCGGAGAAGAGTGGTGGTCTGCAGGCTGCTGGAGTGGGAACGACCGTCGGGCTGTAAAATCATCAACTGATCTGTGGTAACGACCGCGCGATGCTGTCACACTCGCGTCTCTCCCACCTCCGACATCCCCATGACCAAATAGTTCGCAAGCATTGATGGATGCTCGAGCTTGATCACGTCTGCTCTTGCAGTTGGTAGTGCCGAATGGCTGGACGCCCCGGCACACCGCCGCGTCTCGCTCCACCACGAACGACAGTCATGGATTCGGGGTTTTGGGATGACTGACCGCTGCATCCACTCCATTGCCCTCCGCACTTCGTTTCGGGTAAGAGAAGGTTCTCTATGCCGATCGAGAATAATTTTCAGCACGACGAGCTGTCGCGGAAGAGCCCGGGGGAGCGGTTGAGTTTTGCTGATCCGGTAGATCTAGCTGCTCCGGATACGCCGGGCTGGGTCGATGCCATGGCACGCTGTGGGACGAACCTGTCTCGGGCCGGTGTCGCCAGCGTGGTCTTTCTCCATGGCTCACTCCATGGCACCGACATCTTCGGTATGCAACGGTTGGACGAGGTGGGCGGGCTCAAACGAGGGTACTCGCGGGGCGTATCGGGACTCGACGCCTTGCTCACTGCCATGCGGGAGGAGAGCAACGGGATTCCGTTGCTGCCTGGGGGGGTGAAGCCACCACTCCAAGACGATGATGTCACGAAAAATCTTCTGGACCAACAGATCGGGGACGCGGGTAACTTTACCAAGGCCGACGTCGAATCGATCAAGAATGCCATCAATAGGAATCTGACTCAGCCGATCTTCTGCGTCAGACTGCTCTGGTCATCAGAGCACCACCATCTTGGGCGGGCACTTGCCGCCGTGTCCCTGCTTGCCGAACTACACAGGCTCTGTCGACTCCAGAATTTGAGAAAGGGACACCGAGTTCTTCTGCAGGCTCATGGACAAGCTGGCCTGATTCTGGCGCTCGTGTCGAATCTTCTCTGTCCAAGCCCGATCACCGGTCGACCAAGGTTCCTCGAGATTCTCACCAACTATGCCGACCAGACGAATCAAACCACACTCACCGGGACGATCAAACTCGTTGAGTCCATGCTGGCGACGGCGTCGCCCCTTAACGGAGTCGTGCTCGACATGGTGACCTTCGGCACGCCGGTCCGCTATGGGTGGGATCCGTCCGGTATCGGGAAACTGCTGCACGTGGTGAATCACCGGAACTTGCGGACGGATGGAAAGAGCTGGCTGGCAAAGATGGAGTTGCCTCAAATTACCATGGAGATGCCGATTGCCTGGGGCGGAGATTATGTTCAGGAGTTAGCGGTTGCCGGAAGCGATGCTGTCCCTCAGACTGAACAGGGCAAGGCAACGAACAAGAGGATTTGGGAGATGGTCGAGCCGTACGATGGATTCGAACGGTGGCTGGAATGTGCGAGACGAGCCGTGCGTTTCCCCAGCGAAGGGCGCTGTCTCCTTGTCGATTACAAGGACAGCACCGGCTCGACCAATCCCCGCGACCATTACTATGGCCACGCCGTCTATACACGTCGGCACACCCTGCTGTTCAACACGACGCAGATTGTGCGTGCCTTTTATACCGACTAGATGTCTCCGGCTGCGGCGCTGGACGCCGTTACCGGTTCACTGCCGCCCGCGGCGGGCCCGTAATGCCCGTCCGGATTGAAGGCCGCCGGCAGCACATCTTCAATCCGTTCCACCAAAATGAAGGTCAGCTCATCGCGCACTTCTTGCGGGACTTCCTTAAGATCTTTCTCGTTGGCTTTCGGCAGAATGATCCGTTTGATGCCCGCACGATGCGCCGCCAGCATCTTTTCTTTGATGCCACCCACCGGTAAGACGAGCCCACTCAAGCTGATTTCCCCTGTCATAGCCGTGTCGCTCCGCACCGCTTTGCCCACGTAAGCGGAAGCTAAGGCAGTTGCCATGGTGATGCCGGCCGATGGGCCGTCTTTGGGAATGGCTCCGGAGGGCACGTGGATGTGGACCCCATTCCGCTTGAAACGCGAGATGTCCAAACCCATGCTCTCGGCATGCGACCAGAGATAGCTCCTGGCCGCACGTGCGGACTCCTGCATCACATCGCCTAACTGTCCCGTAAGGGTCAACTAATGACTTCCAGGGAGCAAGGTGGTTTCAATATAGAGCACATCGCCGCCGGTTGGGGTCCAGGCAAGACCAGTTGCCACGCCGGGAGGAAGATTCTTCCGGGCCTCCTCCGGCATGAACCGTTCGGAACCCAACCACTCACCAAGGATGTCGGGCCGAATGGTCACAGGTTGTCGCTCTTGGTCTTTCGGGAGGTCGGCGAACGTCAATGCGATTTTTCTGGTCAACCGTCCTAGCATCTGCTCGAGCTGTCGTACCCCGGCCTCTCGGGTGTAGCGGGAAATGACGAGATTCAGCACCTCGTCTGACAGCACCACTTGGTTTTCGGCGATACCTGCCTCCTTGAGGCGTCTTGGCCATAAATAGCGACGGGCAATTTCCGCTTTCTCGCGCTCGCTGTAGCCTTGAAGGCGAATCACTTCCATTCGATCCAACAGAGGTTGACTGATGGTGTCGAGGGTGTTGGCCGTGGTGATGAAGAACACCTTCGACAGATCGAACGGGAGATCCAAGTAATGGTCACGGAATGTATGATTCTGCGCGGGATCGAGGATCTCCAACAGTGCGGCAGCCGGATCGCCGCGGAAATCACGCCCCATCTTGTCGACTTCGTCCAGCATCAAGACAGGATTGTTGACGCCGGCCCGGCGAATAGCCTGAATGATGCGGCCTGGTAGCGCGCCGACATAGGTGCGACGATGCCCGCGCAATTCTGCCTCATCATGGACACCACCCAGGCTGAAACGTTCGAATGTTCGGCCCATGGCTCTTGCGATCGACTGGCCCAAGCTTGTTTTACCGACGCCGGGAGGACCTACGAGACAGAGAATCGGCGCCTTGGCAGTCGGATTGAGTTTCAAGACCGCCAGGTGTTCAACGATCCGCTCTTTCACTTCCTTGATCCCGTAATGGTCTTCCTCCAACACTTGACGGACCGTTGCCAGATCCAGATGTTCTTCGGAGGCCTTCTTCCAGGGAAGTTCAAGGACCAGCTCGAGATATGTTCGAAGCACTTGATGGTCGGGTGATGTCGGTGGTACTTTGCCCAACCTGGTGACTTCCCGCTCGACTTCCTTTCGAACATGCTCCGGCAAGTCGGCTTCCGCAATTTGCTTCTTCAATCGAGCAATCTCGTTCTCCTCGTCCTGGCCTTCGCCCAACTCGTCCTGGATGGCTTTTAATTGTTCGCGCAGGATGTATTCTCGTTGACTCTTGCCGATTTTGGTCTGCGCATCCTTGGCGATCTTGTCCCGCAATTGCAGTATTTGAATCTCCTTGGAGAGTGCGGCGTAGAGGCTGCGAAGGAGGTCCAACGTCGAAGCACTTTCGAGTAAGCGCTGTTCTTCCACCACGTCAAGATTGACGAGCGAAGCGATACGGTAGGCCAGCGCCACGGAATCATCCTCATCGCTCAGCACCGCGCCGATTTCCTGAATGCCGGGAGCTTGAATCAGCCTTGGCAAGTCGGACACCAGTTCCTGAATGGCTCGGTGAAGTGCTTGGACTTCCGGTCCATCGTCCGTCGGGCGCCCCAAAGAACGAATACGCACGACGGGGTAGGGAGTGGATTGTTCTTCTTTTAGGAGGACGACGCGATCCAGTCCTTGAACCAGCGCGTGAATCGTTCCCTCGGACGACTGGCCGATTTGCTTGACGATCGCCTTCGTGCCGATGGAATACACATCGGCGAGTGTCGGTTCTTCGGTCTGGGGATCTCGCTGTGCGACTACGACGATGGTCTTTTCTTCGGTCTTTATGGCGGCATTGACGGCGGCGATGGACCGCTCCCGCCCGATGGTCAGCGGCATCATCACCCCTGGAAACAACACCGTCCGTTTGACGGGGAGTATCGGCAATGTTGACAACACATTATCTTCCATGGAGTCCATCCTTGTTCAGGGTTTCAAGACATTATAACAACCTGATAGGTTTCCCGGCGCGGAAGTCAAGGGAAGAGATTGGGAGTCAGCGATCATCACCAGCAGGAAAAGAGGATCATATCGCTGTATGCTGGCGATCTTGAAAGGTTCTTAGCGACTCCTGTTCGTCTCTTGACTCTCTGACATACCGCTCGTCTTCACGGCCATGGCGTTGGCCCGAAGCTTGACTCGGCGTGCAAAGCAACGCGTGTTGTGCTATCCGTATTGTATTCCAACGAGAACCCCGATGCATGTTCTCATGAACTATTGCAGCCACTGCGGCGCAACGGTCACGCATAAAGTTCCTCTCGGAGACACTTTGCCCAGGCACGTGTGCGATCAATGCGAGCGCATTCATTATCACAATCCTAAAATCGTCGCGGGCTGTATTCCGGAATGGGAAGATCAAGTCCTGTTGTGCCGTCGCGCCATCGAACCTCGTCTAGGACTCTGGACGTTTCCGGCAGGATTTATGGAGCTTGGCGAAAGTACCGAACAAGCGGCGGTTCGCGAAACACTGGAAGAGGCCCAGGCCGATGTCACCATTACCGGACTCTATGCCGTGCTGAGTCTTCCGAATATCGGACAGGTCTATTTGGTGTTTCGGGGTCGAATGAAGACGCCGGTGTTCCAGGCGGGACCGGAAAGCTTGGAGGTCCGAATGTTCCCGCTCTCAGACATTCCGTGGGAGATGATGGCTTTTCCTGTGGTGAGCGAAGCTCTGAGGCGCTACGTGGCCGACGCGAAAGATGGTGAGTTTCGCATCCATCTCGCCAGCCTGCCGGACAGGCCGGCCTTTTAGAATTTGGCTAACACCCTAGGAAGAAATGAAATCAAGATGAGTTTTTAGTCCGGTATTAGAGTACTCGCGAGACCTTCAACGGGTAGGGTAGGATAGAGATAGCCACTCATTTTTCATGCGATGGTGAGAGCTTCAACTGCTGAGTATGATTCACGTCTTCGGTAGCTCGCCTTGAGGAATTATTAACGCCTGTCCTGCCGTAATGGAGAGCTGCTCGACCATTGTTTTGAGTCGTTCTTGTTCAGCGGGCGCCACCGTTAAGAATTCGACACCGATGCCCTTTGATCCGGACCAACGGACGACCCCCCTGCTAATGTGGATTGGTGTAGGTTCGCCGGGCAGTTCAATGAGTAATTCCACCTGCATGCCGGTAAAGGGCTGGACGACGCTTTCTAACCGGCACCCTTTCAACGAAAGATCCTTCACGGAAGCGTTGTATCGAAGCTTGTCCCTCTGCACCAACGTGCTTGGGATTGCAACTGGAAACCGGGGGAATTTCCGAACAACCATCGTGCATCCTTGTGTCTCGTGGCAGGTTCCTGCCTCTCTGTGAAGCGTGGGGCTGGACCTTCTGCCTATCGAGTCGAGTCGGTGTTGTAGTTAAGTTAATGGGTACTTGGTGGCAGGTTAAGTGGCTGAAGACAACTTGTCAATGAAAAGACCGATCCGAGCAGGAGTAGCTGGACTCACAAAAGAAAAAGGTTGTCGCTGGTTTCCCCGTTGGGAACGTTACCAGTGATAGCCCCAATAACCATAATGTCGTGGGCCCCACCAGGGACGGTAAAAGGGAGAAGCATAGATCCCGGAACTTCCAAATTGGAGTCCAAACCCCAACCCGAGGCCGAGGGGATAGCCATAGGAATACGGATAGAGGTAAGGGACTGGAGCCACGTTCGTGGCGGGCCGTTCTGCAAGCTGGCGTTGTAGGTCAGTGGTTGCCGTGGTTTGCCGGTCGAGCTGATCTTTCAGTTGACTCACGGTACTCTGTTGGGCCTGGAGCTTTCCTTCGAGCTCTGCAATCTTCTTTTGTTGCGCTTCCATGAAGGCGTTCACGCAACGGGTCTGCGCGTCGCCTGTGTAGTTTGAACATTCCCATGGGACTTGGAGGGTTTCAGCTATGGACGGAAAGGGGAAGAGACCGCAAGCCAAACTTCCAGCCAAAACTAAGGCTTGCGACAATCGCGCTCGGAAGGTCTCTCCCTTCATGGCTCCCTCTTGAGCTAGAGACTACCACGGGCATTGCTCCTTGACCAGATGGTCCGACCGTCGTTTATTGACAGAGACCAGCGATTTCCGATACAGTTTCACCCCTTGATTGGCTTCCCCAGTAGTGTGTGCTGAGAACGAGAGGGTAGGTCCACAGAAGGCCGACGCCGATCACCGCACAAGAACCACTAGAGAATCCAGCACGTTAGAGAAAGACGACGGTTCAGGAAAATCTGATGAACAGGGAACTGAAAATTTTCTCTGGTAACGCCAATCTTGCGCTTGCCCATGAGATTTGCGCCTACCTTGGGCAGAAGTTGGGTGAGGCGACGGTCTCGTCGTTCAGCGATGGAGAGATTCGAGTTAAGATCGATGAAAATGTGCGTGGCGCCGATGTGTTCGTCGTTCAATCCTGTTGTCAGCCGGTCAACGATTCCTTAATGGAATTGCTGATCATCATCGATGCCTTGAAACGTTCGTCGGCCAACCGGATCACCGCCGTCATCCCCTATTTCGGATATGCGCGTCAGGATCGCAAGGATCAACCGCGCGTCCCGATCACCGCAAAGCTGGTCGCGGACTTGATGACCACCGCCGGAGCTGATCGCGCCTTATCGATGGATCTTCACGCGGGACAAATCCAGGGCTTTTTCAATGTGCCGGTCGATCACTTGTACGCGCTCCCGGTTCTGCTGGACTATATCGTGAAGAAACAGATCACGGACTTGGTGGTGGTCTCGCCCGACGCGGGCGGCGTGGAACGGGCCAGGGCATTTGCCAAGCGCCTGCAGGCCAATCTGGCCATCATCGACAAGCGACGTGAAGGTCCGAACCAAGCGCAAATTATGAACATCATCGGGGATGTGCAAGGGAAAAGCGTGTTGCTCCTCGATGACATGATCGATACGGCGGGCACCATTGTGCAAGGCGCTCAGGCCTGTCTGGATCACGGCGCTCGAGAGGTCATGGCCGCCTGCACGCACGCCGTGCTCTCGGGGCCGGCTCTGGAACGATTACAGGCGTCGTGCCTGTCCGAAGTGGTGGTGACCAACACGATTCCGCTGCGCGGGAAAGAGTTAGCCTGTCCGAAGTTGCATCAATTGTCGGTGGCGCCTCTGCTGGGCGAAGCCATCAGACGGATCCACGAAGACGAGTCGGTGAGTTCACTATTCGCCTAGCAGGCTGCGGAAAAACTCGGTTGATGCCAACAATATGCCTGGTCCGTACGATGTTAAGGCGAGAATAAACTTCAGGACGCTCAAAAAGGCTGCCCAGCAAGGCCGCAGCGAGCGAAGAGGCGAGGCGTACGCTTCGGTACGTTGAGTCCTCTGAGCGATGCGAGAACGCCGCTGGCGGACTTTTTCAGCATCCTGCTAAGCGCTGCATAAGACGCAGAGGGAGACGGAGGAAGATCATGAAATTCGATTTGACAGTGGCAGTAAGAGAACAAGCGGGAAAAGGAGCCGCGCGATCCATGCGGCGGGCGGGGAAAATCCCGGCGGTGCTCTACGGTCAAGGGGAATGTCTCTTGCTGACCGTCAATCCAGAGGAATTAGTCAAGATCCTCAAGTCTCATGCGGGCAGCACCGCGCTGATTTCTCTCACGGTGAACGGAGCACAGTCCAAGCAGAATCGCACAGCCCTTTTACGCGACTACCAACTCGATCCGGTAACCGGAGCGGTCCTGCATGCGGATCTCTTTGAGATTTCCATGAACAAACCGATTCGAGTAAAAGTCCCTATCAAGGTCATCGGCGGGATCCAGGCCGGCGTCAAGGAAGGCGGCGTGCTGCACCACAACATGCGTGAGGTGCACGTCGAGTGTCTTCCAGCCGTTCTGCCTGATCACATCGAAGTCGATGCATCAGCATTGACCATCGGCAGTGGCATTCATGTGAAGGAAATCGGAGCGCGTGAAGGTGTCCGGTTCTTAGATGATGCCGATCAGATGGTTGTCAGCGTGGCGGCCCCGATGTCGGATGCCAAACTCGAAGCCTTACTGACCAGCACTGCGGCAGCGCCTGGAGAGCCAGAAGTGATGGCAAAAGGCAAGGAAGCGGTCGGGGTTGAGGGAGCGGCTGCCGAGCCGGCCAAAGCCGGTGCGGCAGCACCGGCCGGTGAAGCAAAGGCAGGCGAGAAGAAAGAAGCCGCAGCCGCTCCAAAAGCGGAAAAGAAAGAAGCTGAAAAGAAGAAGTAACGTTGCATCTGCTCGTTGGACTGGGCAATCCCGGAAAAACCTACGCCCGGACCCGTCACAACGTCGGCATGTGGGTCATCGAGCGGGCTGCCGCTCGATGGTCGATCCGACTCTCACCGCGCGGCACAGCTCAACGAGGTTCCGGACGGCTGGGCGGGAAGGTGGTCGAGCTGGCCGGCTTGCTCGATTGGATGAACGTGACCGGCCCTCCTCTGAAAGGCCTCCTACGAGAATTCGAGCTCACCGTCAACGAACTCATTGTCGTGCACGATGATCTGGATTTAGAACCGGGCCGGCTTCGGATCAGGCTTGCAGGTGGCCACGGGGGGCACAACGGGATCAAATCTATCATCGAGGCGCTTGGGACGACGAAATTCGTGCGACTGAAGATTGGGATCGGACGACCTGCTCCAGGGCAGGATTCCGCCGACTATGTCCTGGAACCGGTGACGAAGGATGAGATGGCGGTCTTTGAACCCTGTCTGGAGCGGGCAGTGGATGCGCTGGAATGTTTGATTCATCGCGGACCGGACGTGGCGATGAATCAATTTAATGTCAGAGAAAAGGTTGTGAACGAAGGAGAGGACACGAACTAATGGGGCTGTGCTGTGGCATGATCGGTCTCCCGAACGTCGGCAAGACGACGGTCTTCAATGCGCTGACCGGTGGGGGCGCGCTGGCCGCCAATTATCCGTTCGCCACCGTCGATCCGAACACCGGTATCGCCCTAGTCCCGGACCCTCGCCTCATCAAGTTGACGGAGCTCTTCACCTCGAAAAAAACCACCTACAGTACGTTGGAAGTGCGAGATATCGCCGGGCTTGTCGAAGGAGCCAGCAAGGGTGAAGGCCTCGGCAATCAATTCCTTGGTCACATTCGTGAAGTGGATGCATTGCTTCATGTGGTCCGCTGTTTTCAGGGCACGGATGTCGTCCATGTCAGCGGCGGCATTGATCCACTTCGAGACATCGGCGTGATCGAGACCGAACTCATGTTGTCCGATCTGGAAACGCTTGATCGGCGGAAGCAGAAGACCGAGAAGAAAGTTCGGGCTGGAGACAAAAAGGCCGTGTTTGAAGTGGAGTTTCTTACCAAGCTCATCGGCTTACTCGACAAGGGTGAGTGGCTGGGCAATCGAGAATACACGACTGAAGAACGGTTGATCCTCAACGAATGCCAATTGCTCTCCGCGAAACCGGTCCTCTTTGTCGCCAACGTGTCCGAAGGGAAAAATGCCGACGAAGCCATGGTCCAGACCGTGCGCGAGTTTGCTGGAAAGCGTGGGGCCAGAGTCGTGACCATCTGCGGACAGCTGGAAGCCGAGCTGTCGTCCTTGCCTGAAAGCGAACGGGCGGACTTCCTGAACGAAATGGGGCTGACTGAATCGGGGCTCGTCCGATTGACGCGCGAAGCCTATACCCTGCTGGATCTGATCACCTTCTTCACCGCCGGCGAAGTAGAGTCTCGTGCCTGGCCGATTCCCAGGGGCACCAAGGCGCCGCAAGCAGCAGGCAAGATCCACTCCGACATGGAGCGGGGCTTCATCCGTGCCGAGGTCTACCATTACGACGATCTGCTGGCCTGTGGGTCGGAAGCGAAGGTCAAGGAGAAAGGGTTGTTCCGGCTTGAAGGCAAAGACTACGTCATTAAAGAGGCGGATATCGTATATTTCCGGTTTAATGTGTAACGAGCGGCTCGTGCCTCCTATCTCGGTCCAGCCCATGTGTTCTCGCTCATACCATCCTCCTGCGTCGGTCCTCCACTGCGAGCTCCCTGTTTTGACAGGCAGAGCAGGGAATTGATAAAACCCCGCGGTCTTCTGCAACTGTTCTGGCTGTGCCAATAGTCCGCAAGACGTAAGGGCGAGACGTGATCAACGAGGGCAAGGTTGCAACTTTTCCGTGCCGCCTCGCATCGATCGATGCCTACCGCGGATTCGTCATGTTTCTCCTTCTCGCGGAAGCGTTACAGCTCTGTCATGTTGCCGCGGCGGTACCCGAGTCAACATTCTGGCAGTTTCTTTGCCGACAGCAGAGTCACGCCGAATGGGTCGGTGCCAACCTTCACGACTTGATCATGCCCAGCTTTTGCTTTCTGGTCGGCGTATCCCTGCCGTTTTCCATAGCTCGAAGGCAGGCGCAAGGAGCCGCGCCGCGTGAGCTCTGGAGGCATGCGCTCATTCGCTCCTTCCTCCTTATCGCGCTGGGCCTGGCCAATGCGGCTCTGCATGCCCGTCAGATGATCGTGTACCCATTCGATTGGATTCTCCCGCAGATCGGGCTCGCCTATCCGGCCCTCTTCTGGCTGGCCTTCAAGCCGTCTCGTACCGCATGGATCTCCGTCATCGTCATCTTGGTCGTGTGCTGGCTCGCCTTTGCCCTGTATCCTATTCCAGGCCCGGACTTTGACTATGAGCGGGTGGGTGTTTCTCCATCTTGGCTTCAAGACCATGGGTTGAAGGGCTTCGAAGCTCACTGGCAGAAGAACAGTAATGTGGCCTGGGCGTTCGATGTCTGGCTGTTGAATCTCTATCCACGCGAAGAACCATTCGTCGGATTTCCCAAGGGCATGACGACCCTGAATTTCGTGCCCACCCTTGCGACAATGATCCTCGGATTGATGGCCGGCCGTCTCCTTCAGAGCGACCGTGCGCCATGGAGCAAACTTCGCTGGCTGGTCAGCGCAGGGGTGTTAGGCCTGACGGGCGGCTGGGCGCTCAACTTAACTGGCCTCTGTCCTCTCGTGAAGGCGATATGGACGCCGAGCTGGGTCTTATTCAGCGGAGGCTGGTGCTTCCTCTTACTTGGCTGCTCTTTGCTCCTCGTTGATTGGTGGGGTTACACGCGACTGGCTTTTCCGTTCACCGTCATCGGTATGAATGCCATCGCCGCATATCTGCTCGCCCAGATTCATTCGAATGTGGCCTTTCATGCGCTCAGACGCCTTGTAGGACGGACCCCTTTTACCTTCCTGGGAGATGCCTATGAGCCCTTGATTTATGGTGTGGTGACTGTGGCAAGCTATTGGACCGTTCTTTACGTACTGTATCGACGACGAATATTTCTACGTGTGTGACCCCCGCGGTACAGCTCTATATTTTTCGAAGTTGTAGCAATGCTCGACTTGCTTGCGAACGTGTTTGCACCGGATGGAATCGCCATCTACTGGGGGATTGGCCTGCTCTTCTTTGCCGCTGAGTATTGGTGGCCAACGCGTCCAGTGCCCTATCTTCAGCTGTTCCTGCCGGATGTGATGGCCTTGACTACATACCAGATCTTTTTCGCCTTCGCCGCAGAGGTGACGAACCGAATCCCGTTTCCTGACTATTCCTATTGGCGCTGGCAGGCACTTCCATTCGGCGTCAAGCTGGTGGTGTTCCTATTCGTCATCGATGGAATCGCGTACTGGATGCATCGGTTCTGGCATACATCGCCGGGCTGGCCGATCCATCGCTGGCACCATGCGCCCACCGAACTCTACTGGCTGGCTGGCATTCGGGCAAGCTTTCCGCAAATCGTCCTCGCGAATATCCCCTATCTGTTGGCGTTCCCACTCCTCAAACCGGTGCCCGCAGTATTCTTTCCCCTCTATTCCTATATGTTGATCCTGACCAATAACTGGATGCACATGAACGTAACCTGGCAATCCAGAAAACTGGAGTGGCTCTTCGTCACACCTCGCTACCATCGCGTGCATCACTTAAGAGAGATCGGGAGAGCCGGAGCAAATTTCGGGGTCCTCTTTACCGTGTGGGATCGGCTGTTCGGTACGTATGTCGACCCTGAGCAGGTGGATGTGACCGGACCCTACGGCATTCAGGAAACCGTCCATCCAGTCCGCATGGCCATCGGAGTCTAGAGCGGAGAAGTGATTCTTGATCAACCGAGACCCGCGATCTCTGCGTTTTCCCTCTATCCGATGTGAAGCTCCCCAAGCTGCTAGCTCCGATGTTTGTCCAACCGCCAGACATGCTCTGTCGCCGGGCATTTGCCCTTGAGCCCGCCGGGTACTTCTACGCGGGCCAGTAGCGTGAGGGTGTAGCCCTCGCTGTAATGGCGATGGAGCTCATCGGGTGTGACGGAAAACGGAGGCCCTTCTACCATGGTCTGGTCGTATTCATAGCCGATGACGAGTTGAGGCGCTAATACCGTAATGGCCTTGAGATGGGCCGCGTATCGTCCCCGCATCGACTCCGGTAGCGCGACCAAGGCGGCCCGGTCATAGACCGCATCGACGGGACCGAGGATCTCGCGCGACAGGTCAAAGATATCTCCCACGAAGATGTCGATCTTCTCTCCGCGAAAGAGCTTGAATGTGCCGACTTCCGAGATGCGAGCTTCCATCCCAAGCTCCGTAAAGAGCTGTGTCACGGCCAGTTCGCTAAGTTCCGCCCCGGCGACCGCATAGCCGCGAGACAGGAGCCAACCGAGATCGAGGGACTTGCCGCAGAGCGGCACGAACACTCGCCCGCCAGGAGGCATATTCAGAGAAGGGAAATGAGCGATCAGCAGAGGGTTGACGGCAGACTCGTGCCATCCGGTCTGGTTCGTCTGCCAGCGGTTGTGCCAAAAACTTGTATCCATGAAATCATTCCGTGTGTGGGTGGTCAGCTTGTTCCAAACGCCATCCTAAAGGGCGGAGGCGAAAGGAGGCAAGACGAGGAAATGGAGTCTAGGGCAGAGGTCCAGACGGAAAGGACTCTCGCTGTACCCCTCGAAAATTGGGTCAATTCTCGGGCCTGAACACGATCGTATTCATGTTGAGCGCACTGTGGCGTAAGGAAAACAATCGCTTGCAAATCGTACGGCTATACCGTACTCCTATGAGCAGATGATTATCCGATCTGTGCGCCACCGGGGATTGAAAGACTGATCGAAGACAATCAGACCAAGGGACTACGGCCCGATCTGGTGAACCGGGCCCGCAATATTCTAACAGCACTGGTTGTTGCTGAGGATATGAAGATGTTCCGGGTCTCCGCTCCTCCAGGCTGGCGCGTCCATCGACTCTCAGGAGATCGCAAAGGGACATGGAGCATCTCCACATCAGGGAATTGGCGGATCACCTTTGAGGAAGAAGACGGGTATGTGGATGTCGTAGATTTGTAGGACTATCACTAATGGCGCAGAAAGAGATCAAAATCGGGATGAAGCCCTCCCACCCTGGGGCCTTCATCAGGGCGGAGGCCATCGACGAGTTGGGATTGAGCGTGAGCAAAGCCGCCGAGATTCTTGGGGTGCGGCGTGCCACGCTGTCCGACTTGCTGAACGAAAAATCCTCGCTCATGCCTGAAATGGCATTACGCATGGAGAAGGCCTTCCACCTCAATATGGACATGCTCCTACGCATGCAGGCCTGGTACGACGCAACCGAGATGCGGAAGCACGCGGGGAAAATCAAAGTCGATCCGTATGTGGCAGCATAGCGGCTTGAATATCGGCTTTGGTCAGGCGGGGATAGGCATCAAGCAGATCAGCTTCCGTCGCACTTTCTCCGAGCTTTCGGAGAATCAACTCAACGGGAATACGCGTGCCACGGATGTTTCCCCATCATCACTTTGGGATTCATTTCAATGCGATGTGTCGTCTGGGTTGTTTGCGCTGGGTGGGGCGAGCATAACAGACTGACTGGACAATACCAGAGCGGCGTGTTGGAAGCCTTGGCTTCATTTCATTCAAAATAGCTCATCTTTCATAAGCAGACCTTCACTCAAGAATGTTTGACGGGACGCGCACCAAGGCCAAGCGCTATACCGTGATTGGGCAGGCAGTCCATCGGTACGGGTACAGCCAGCGAGAGGTGGCGGATTGGCTGGGGCTGCATTATGCGACCGTCAGCCAAATCGCAAACAGGCCTTGATGCAAGAGGCAAGACCTGACCCTCTGCTTCGTGTTTGACCCTCTGCTTTGTGTTCGATCGGCGCAGTGCTCGGCGCCTTGACCTACCGCCGCTGTCTGGTCGACCGTCTCTCCACTCAACACCTGGTGGCTTTCAGCATCGCGCTGAACACCATCTTAGCGCTGGGGTACTTGGAGTATCGGGGGTCGGATCTTGTATTGTGCATCGCTGGCTCGATCTGGTTTCATAATCAAGAGTGTCATGTCTCACATCACGTCGTGTTTCCTGCTCACCTTGCTGAAGCATCGAAGAGACCGCACCAGTACACCTTCCTCCACGCTAGAGTGCATAGGGCCATCGTGAAACCGGTTTCCTTCTGACTGTGAGTCGTGGTGGAGCTACAAGCTGATCTGATAACGAGTGCTCCGGCCGCCTCCGGTGGGGATGAGGATATTCTTCTCGACCAGGTCTTGCAAATCACGTGTGGCCGTGGCTTTCGAGGCGCCGGTGATGGTCATGTACTTCTTGGCACTCATGCCGCCCTCGAAACCATCCGGGCCTTCTTCCAGCATACGGCGAAGAATCTGCATCTGTCGGTCGTTGAGCTGATCTCGAACCCGATCGAAGAGTCGCGTCTTTCTCAAGGTGAAGTCGATGAGCTCTTCAGCCTGGGTCTGGGCCTCCAGCACCATGTTGACGAACCAGGTGACCCAGGGGGTGACGTCGTTCGACTGCTGGCCCTCTTTCAGTGCCTCGTAATAGTCTCGCCGCTTGGCTTCGATGGCGCGGGAGAGACTGAGTAAGGCTGGCCGTCCGAGCCCTTGCGATAACACTTTCTCGGACAAGGCTCTTCCGATCCGGCCGTTGCCGTCTTCGAAGGGATGGATCGATTCGAAGTAGAGGTGGGCGAGAGCCGAACGCACGGCGGCCTTACGAATGGTTTTCGGTCCATCGGGCGCCGTGTCATTAAACCATTGGATGAAGCGTGCCATCTCTTTAGGGATCTGTGATGATGGCGGCGCTTCGAAATGCACCTGCTCATGGCCCACTGCGCCTGATACGACCTGCATTGGTTCGGCATGGGTTCGCCATTGTCCTGCGGCGACATGCCGGTGCCCGGTCATGATCAACTGGTGCCATTCGAAGAGCGTCTCTTCCGAGAGGGGGTCGGCAAAACTGTTGCGAACCGCGAGCATCAGCGCGGCGGTGCCTTGGGCGCGCTTGTCGCCGGAGAGATGGCCTGTCTCTAGTCCCAGATTCTTCCGGATCGAAGACATGACATCTTTTCGGCTCAGCAGTTCTCCCTCGATCGCGGAGGTCTTAATCGCTTCAACCGCCATCATTTCGATGGTCGCCTCCAGCTGCGCGTCGGCTGTCAGCCCCTTGAGGAGTCCGCTAGCCCGACCGGTTTTTTCGGCAAGCTTGAAGAAGGCTTCCTCGATTCCCGAGAGAACGTACCGAAATTCCGGCCAATCTGGTTGCTGCCAATTGTAAGTCATGAGCCGATTATATCAATTAATCGGCTCATGAAAAGCATTAAATATGAGCCGATTGACTGTGAAAATCGGCTCACTGGTTGATATACAGCAGAGCTCGAGTTCCCGAAGGGAGTCTCTCATCTCATGAAATGAGCACTCGCTGCTCAGATTGGGCATTTAGGTAGTAGTAGGCAGCTTCTTACGCCGCCAATTTGTCGATGATGGTCTTGGAGAGACTCATATCAGCCTTCAGGGTCTCGCGTATGTGCTCGAGCGCGGAGCGGTTAGCATCGGGATCGATGGATACGGTGCAATCTGCCGGGACTGCCACGTCGAAGTTGCGCATATAGGCATCGGCGGCAGTGAAGAGGCCACAATTGTCGCCTGCTGCACCGGCCAGAATTACTTGCTGTACTTATCGATTCCCTCGCCTGCAAAGGCAGGCAGAATCTATATCGCCAATGGGTATGGCGGCACATTATTCCAAAGGATGGCGCACACGCAGGCCTGGGAAGCGGTGGTAATCGCGATCCGTCGACACCCATTCGCTGCCGCTTTCGATCGCCAGAGCAGCCAAAAACGCATCGGGGACGAGATTACCCTTGATACCGCCGGTTCGGCAGAGCTTACTGAAGATTTCCCAATGACGAGGGCCTGGATTGATGAGCGCGCAGTTCGGTTGATCACGGAGTTCCTGGGTAAACGCCAGCGCCTTCTCCATGCTGCTGGGAGGATTGAACACGCTGGGATGCGTCACGATGCGAAGGAAACCGCTTAAAACGAGATCAGACAGTCCATATGGCTGCTCTGATTGAATCAGTGCTTGGAGCCATGCAAGATGTTCTCGATGGTGGGTGCATCTTCGCGGTGAGCATAGACCAACACATTCACATCAAGAAGAACCATGAGGCCGCTCCATGAAGGCGAGGAGGGCGGCGGAATCGTCGATGTCCACGCCGGCGCGGAGACCGCGCCCAGAGACGGTGGTGAGTTTTATCGGTTTGCGTGCCGGTTTGGCCGCGCGTCGAGCGAGAGCATGGCGCAGAGCATCTTCAATCAGCTTCGTCAGTGACTGGCCGGTCTCATGGGCGAAGCGCTTGGCCGATTTGAGGAGTTGGTCATCGAGGCGAATCGTTGTCCGCATATGTCAGAGCATATTCATATGACATCAATATGTCAACAGT
>Ga0073934_10003611_pt1 | contig 27965 bp, 25 predicted proteins | sample LarsenN4metaG_FD_76834 | JGI IMG/M metagenome (GOLD analysis project Ga0073934, IMG submission 76834) | Hot spring sediment bacterial and archeal communities from British Columbia, Canada, to study Microbial Dark Matter (Phase II) - Larsen... ... | reverse complement strand
GCCTTTGAGAGCGCGGTGCGGCCTTTGTCTCGTCCCGCGGCCTGAACGCCGCGGCATCGCCTTTCGCGCCGCCCTCGCGCTCGACCCCCGAGCGCGACGAACGGCCCGTCCCTCAGCTTCATGCCCTTGAGGGCGCGGTGGGGCCTTTGTCTCGTCCCGCGGCCTGAACGCCGCGGCATCTCCTTCGCGCCGCCCTCGCGGCTCGACCCCCGAGCGCGACGAGCGGCCCGTCCCTCGGCTCCATGCCGCGCCCTTCAGGGCGAGGCGGGCCTTTGTCTCGTCCCGCGGCCTGAACGCCGCGGCATCGCCTTTCGCGCCGCCCTCGCGGCTCGACCCCTGAGCGCGACGAGCGGCCCGTCCGCGGCTCCATGCCGCGCCCTTCAGGGCGCGGTGCGGTTGTTGCCTCGTCCCGCGGCCTGAACGCCGCGGCATCTCCTTTCGCGGGAGGCAGACGGACCGTGGAAGCGGATCGAAGCGTCGCTGGGCCTCGATGACTGACATCCCCTGCCGCCTTCGTGTCTCAGAAGCGGGTCAGCTTCCACAGCAGGCCGGGGCCGTCCAGCGCCTCGGCCAGGGTCAGGGGCACGCGCGCCTCCTGCTCGCCCAGCTTCACCTCCAGCCAGCCGACTTGCTCGCCGGCTTCCTTCGGCGCCGATGCGTCCTCGATCTCGACCCGCGTTTCGAGGACCATCCCGGGCCATACCAGCAGCCGGAGGTCTTCCGGCACGACGAGGTCGACCGCCTCGCCCCAGGGCGCCTCGAGGGTGGCGAAGGGCTGTCCCCGCGCCACGACTGCCTGGAACTGCAGCCCCTCCATCACCGATGCGAGCAAGGAACGCGTGGCCGCGAACGCCGCCGGCCTGTCCGGCTGTCCCAGGACCAGGCCGGTGATCTCCACCTGCTGGCCGGCCACGTCCCGCCGGGCGGCGAAAGCGAGGTTGCCGCCCGCCTCCTCCGTGAAGCCCGTCTTGATCCCCACGATCCCGTCCACGCCCAGGAGCTGGTTGACGTTGCTGACAAGGCCGATACCCGGCAGCTGCACGGACTGCGTGCCGACGATCGAGGCGAAGACGGGGTTGGCCATCGCGGCGCGCGCGAGCACAAGCTGGTCCTCCGGCGTGCTCACCGTATCCGCCGAGAAGCCGCTGGTATCCACGTAGCGCGTATTGGTCATCCCCAGCGCCTGCGCTTCCGCGTTCATCTTCTGGACGAATGCTTCCACGGAGCCCGCGTCCCACTTAGCCAGGACCTCGGCGTAGTTGTTCGCCGAAGGCACGAGCAGGCCCTGCAGGAGCTGCAGCTGGGTGAGGCGCTGGCCGGCGCTCACCGGCAGCGAGGACTGGTCTTGAGCCAGCATTTCCTGCCAGCGGCGCACGTCCGCCTGCGTGATTTCGATGGAGGGACCGCTCTGGCCGGGCTGCAGGGGATGGTCTTTCAGGACCACGTACGCGGTCATGATCTTCGTCACGCTCGCGATGGGCCGGGCTGCGTTTGGGCCTGCCCGCGCGATCGTGCCGAGGCCGCTCACGGCAACGATGGAGGCGCCGGCTTCCGGCAGCCGCGGCTGCTTCGCTTCGCCGAGGCTTGCGGACGCCGGGAAGGTGACGGTGACCCTGGCTTCGGGGACCGGCCGGAGCAGCTGCAGGGCCGCGAGGGCAATGAGGAGGACGCCGAAAACCGCTGCGAAGGCCGGCACGCCGTTGCGCCGGCGGTCGTAGACCTGCACGACGCCCAGTCTAAGCCGTCCGCGCCTTAGGATCGCGCGGCGGCATCAGGAACCAGGGAGGCCGCCGCAGGCGCCGGGGCAGGCGCGGCAGGGCGGCTCGCGAGGCCCGCGAGAGGGCTTCGAGCGCCGTCTCCCGGGCCGGCCCCCAGCCCAGGCCGAACTCGCGACGCAGGCGCGGCGGCAAAAGGCCCGCGGTCAGCTGGCGCGTCGGTTCCAGCAGCGGCCACGTGAGCGGGCTGGAGCGGAAAAGGTCGGCGGCAATCGACCGCGCCTCGGAGGTGACCTCCAGGCTCTCGACCATCCTTTCCACGTACCGCGCCAGCGCGCCCACGTCCGGCGGCATTTGCTCGCGGGGCAGGCCGAGGAGGCCCCCCACTACCGCCATGTCTTCGTAGTAGGCGGCCGCCTCATCGCCCGTGAGCGGCCGCACGAACCGGCCGTGCATGACGAGCGTCGTGTCGATCAGCGTGGCGAGCACCCAGAGCAGGAGGCCGGGGTCGCGGGCGTCGTATCCCGGGCCGCGCACGGGCTCGTGGGCGCGGTTGACCGAAGCCGCCGCGGCCAGGGCCTGCTCGCGGCTACCGAAGGCGATGGCCAGCATCGGCCGCAGGGTGCGGAGCAGCCGGCCGAACCGGTCCCCGCGGTAGCTGCTGTGGGCTGCGACGCCGCGGGCGATGGCGGGATGGGCGATCTGCATGAGCAGGGCGCGGCCGCCGCCGAGGATGAGGATGCCCTCGCCGTGGATGCGCCGCACGGCGGATTCGTCCGCGAAGGGGAGGAGGGCTTCCGGAGGGGGCGCCGTCTTGCGGCCGTGGTCGAGTGCGCGCGACATCGTCTCCGTCCAGGTTGCCGCAACGGCCGGCCATGGCGCACGGGGTGGTCTTGTCCCGCCCCTCACGCTCAGCCAAGCAGCTCCTTCACGGCCCGCGCCACCTCCGCCGGCGCTTCTCGAGGCAGCAGATGCCCCGCCCGCGGGACGATGCGGCGCTCGTAGGGGCCGGAGAAGCGCGCCGCGTGACGGTCCTCGGCCGGCGGCGGCCCGACGCCGGCGGCCTCGCCCAGGAGGTTGATCGAAGGCACGCGTATCGACGGCTGCTCCGCCAACCGGCGTTCGATCTCCTCGTAGGCCGGGTCGCCGGGCACAAGGCCGTAACGGTGGCGGTAAGAGTGGATGACGATCTCGACGAAGTCCGGGTTGTCGAAGCTCTGGGCCGTCGCCTCGAACGCGGCCTCGTCGAAGGCGTAGTTCGGCGACCACTGCCGCCACAGCAGCCGGGCGATGTCGCGGCGGTTCGTCTGCAGTCCGGCCCGGCCGCGTTCGGTCTGGAAGTACCACTGGTACCAGAGGCGGCTCTCGGCAGCGGCCGCTGCGGGCCGGCCGGAGACGGCGATGGCCTGGACGTTGTAGCCGCCGCAGGTGACCAGGCCAGCGGCGCGCTCCGGCCAGAGCGCGGCCACGATGCAGGCGGCGCGGCCGCCCCAGTCGTACCCGGCGAGCACGGCCCTTTCGATGCCGAGGGCGTCCAGGAAGTCGCGCAGGTCGGCGCCGAGGGCTCCCTGCTGGCCGGAGCGCGGCGTCCGCTCCGAAAGGAAGCGCGTCCCGCCGAAGCCGCGCAGCCAGGGGACGATGACCCGACACCCCTCCGACGCCAGCCTGGAGACAACGCCATCGTAGGCGCGGGGATCGTCCGGGAAGCCGTGAAGGAGGACGGCGGCAGGCCCGCGGGCAGGCCCCGCGGCCTCATAGGCCACTTCCAGCACCGGGGTACGGACGAATTCGGGCATCGTACGCCCGAGAGGCTATCATAGGCGTGATGGCTGAGGACGAGTCCGGCCCGGAGCGCGCGTCGATCATCATCGTCTCCGATTTCGTCTGACCGTGGTGCTACATCGGCCTCGTCGAGGTCGAGCGGCTGGCCCGGGAGTACGAGTTCGACGTGGACTTCGCGCCTTTCCTGCTGCGGCCGGAAACGCCGCCGGAGGGTATGCCGCCGCGGCGGGTCACGCCGCCGGACGCCCCTCCGACGCCCGTGGAGGAGCGGGGCGAACGGCTGGGGCTTAAGTTCACGCGCGGCCGCACCATGACGTCTTACTCCCACTTCGCCCTGGAAGCCGCCGAACTCGCTGCCCAGTACGGGGATCCGTGGGCGTTCCACAAGCGCGTCTTCAAGGCCTACTTCGAAGATCTGGAGGACATCGGCAACGTGGACGTGCTCGTCCGCCTGGGCGAGGAGAGCGGCCTGCCGGGCCCGGCCCTGCGGGAAGCGCTGGCGGGCCGCCGCTACCAGCAGCAGGTGGACGAGGGCATCGCCTGGTCGCGCGCCATCGGCGTGACGGCGATCCCGACGTTCGTTTTCAATCAACGCCTGGGCATGGTAGGCGCCCAGGAGCTGCCCGCGTTCCGGGAGATGATGGCTAGGGCGGGCAACCCGCCCCGAGACGGCGCCCGGCTTCCCGATTAGGCGGGCTGCCGGGCCGGCCGGCGGTCATTCGGCCCGGCGGGTCTCCCGCCGGGCGACGTGCGCCGCCCAGTCTTCGGCCAGGCGCTTGTTCGCGTATCGATAGGCGATCTCGTCGCCGACGATCCCGCCGAGCAGGCCGGCAAGCAGCCGGCTGCCGATGAGGAACACGGCCGTCGCCAGCAGGAAGAACCAGAGGGCGCGGTCCATGTACAGGACGTTGATCGCGACCATGCCCAGGAAGAGGGCGAGGCCCAGCGCCAGGCCGAGATAGGCGAGAGTGTTGACGATCAGGCTCTCCCGCTTGCGCATCCTGCGGTGCATTTCCAGGACGTCCGCGGGCAGCGTTTGGACGGGCGCGCGTTCGGAGACGGCCTGGCCGCAGTGGTCGCAGCGCTGGTAACCGGGCGGCAGCGGGTTGTAGCAGAAGGAGCAAAAGGAGCCGGCGTTGGGCGCCTGGCCTTCATAGAGCTGGTCCAGAAAGGCGTTGAGGCGCGCGGAGAAGACGCGCCGTTCCGCGCGCCGGGCGCCCGCATCCTCGCTTGGCGGAGGCGAAGCCTCGGTCACACGGCAGCCCCGGCGGTCACGGCATCGACCAGCTCTTTGAGCCGGCGAAAGTACTCCAGCTTGCGCTGGCGGGGATAGGCGGCAGTGCGGCCGCTGGAGGAAGGGACCACGTAGAGCAGCGTCTCTCCCAGGCGCTCCGGCTGCGGTCCCGGCGCCACCTTCTTGCGGCCGGCAAACGCCTCGTAAATGCCGATGCCGTTGAAGCAGGTGACTTTCGGCTGGTAGAGGAGGAGCTTTGCGCGCAGCGCCTCTGCCCCCAGGGCCAGCTCCTCGGGCGTCAGATCGCTGGCCTCGTGAGTCGTGCGGTCGCAGAGGTTCGTGAGGCCGATGCCGAATTCGAGCACGCGATGGTCTTCGGCGTAGGACAGGGGCTCGGGTATGAGGCCGGACGCGTGCAGGAGGGGCCAGAAGTGGTTGCCGGGATAGGCGTAGTGGTGCCCGCTGGCGCCCGAACGCAGGCCGGGATTGATGCCGACGATGACGAGCTTGAGCCCGGGCCGCAGGTAGTCCGGGACGTCCTGCCCGGAGGGCGGCGGGCCGCCTTCGGAAGGGCGGCTGTCGAAAGGGCCGGCGGAAAGGAGGCGGGTCACGGGCTTCTGCTCCCATTCTCCGCAAAGGCAGGACTCCGGTCGAGAGGCGAAGGCCGCCGTCCGAGCCGGAGCGGGCGGCGCGGCGGCGCTCTCCAGGCCGAAGCCTGCCGCGGGCCCGGGCCGCCCTATACGGGCCGGTCCATGCGGATGACCTGCTCCCGTTCCGGTCCCACGGAGACGATTTCTATGGGCCGGCCGATGAGCTCGCCGATGCGCTGCACGTAGCGCTGGGCGTTCTTGGGCAGGTCGTCGAAGCGGCGGGCCCGCGTCGAGTCCTCCCGCCAGCCGGGAAGCTCCTCGTACTGGGGCTCCGCGCGCTCGTAGGCGCTGATGCTGGCGGGCGGGGAATGGACCTCCGCGCCGTCGATCTTGTAGCTGACGCAGACCTGGATCGACGGGAAGGGGTCGAGCACGTCCAGCCGGGTCAGCGCTACCGCGGACACGCTGTTTACCTGGGCGCTGTAGCGCGATGCTACGGCATCGAACCAGCCCGTGCGGCGCGGCCGGCCGGTGGTGGTGCCGATCTCCGGCCGCGGACCCTGGAGGCGGAGGATCTGGCCGTCTTCGTCCTGGAGCTCCGTGGGCATGGGGCCGTTGCCGACGCGGGTCATGTAAGCCTTGTAGACGCCCACGATCTTGGTGATGTCCGCCGGGCCGATGCCGAGGCCGATGGCGGCGCCGGCCGCCGTCGAAGACGGCACGGACGACGTCACGTAGTCGTAGGTGCCGGCATCGAGGTCGAGGAGGGCGCCTTGAGCGCCTTCGAGGAGGATGTTCTCGCCGCGAGAGAGCGCTTCCCGGGCGACGATCGAGGTGTCGCAGACTCGCGGCGCCAGGCGGCGGGCGTACTCGCAGTACGTCGAGTAGACGTCCTCGAAGGAGAGCGGCTCCGCGCCGTAGAGGCGGCTGAGGACCGAGTTCTTGTAGGGGAGGACGAACGAGAGCCTTTCGTGGAAGGAGCGCGGGTCGGCAAGGTCGCCCATGCGGATGCCGAGGCGCGCGACCTTGTCCGCGAAGCAGGGGCCGATGCCGCGGCCGGTGGTGCCGACGGCCGCGGCGCCGCGGAGCTTCTCGTCCAGCTGGTCTATGATTGGATGGTAGGGCATGACGACGTGGGCGCGGTCGCTGATCAGGAGGCGCTCGGTGCTGACGCCGCGCCCTTCCAGCGTGTCGATCTCCTCCAGGAGCACCTGAGGGTCGACGGCGACGCCGTTGCCGACGATACAAGTCTTATCCGGGTAGAAGATCCCGGCCGGGACGATGTGCAGCGCGAACAGCCCCAGGTGGTTGATGATCGTGTGGCCGGCGTTGTTGCCCGCGGAGTAGCGCGCGATGACGCTGGCGTCGCGGGCCAAGAGGTCTACGATCCGCCCCTTGCCTTCGTCGCCCCACTGGCCGCCGATGACGACAGTTGCGGGCATAAAACACCCCGACATCCAGGTCGGGGTTCACTCCTCCCTTGGGTCTGGCCGCAGGCAGCGCCGCCGCCGCGACAGATTATAACAAAGTAGGGCCGCCGCCGGCGGCGCCTCGCTCCGCCAAGGCAGCGGCGGCAAATCGAGGCCGCTTACGGTCCTCCGTTAAGAAGATGAACGATTATCTTCAGGAAAGTGCCGTCAAACGGCGGCTTTTCGGTTGTGCTTAACTGAACTCACTGTCTATCATCGACGTGCAATTAGCCAGACTGTCGGGCGCGAGACTTTAACGGATAAAAGGTCTCGGCGGCGGTCGGGACGGAGGGAATGTTGGCTGCCTTCGACAAGGATGCGATCCGGACCGAGACTCTCCCGCTTATGACGCTGGTCGACGCCGGAAACGTCGCCCAGAGGGGGCTCGAGAAGCGTCTGGCTCACCTCAAGCTGAGCGTCGCGCAGCAACGGATTCTTGCCCTGGTTTACTTCGCCAAGGAGAGCCTGACGCCCTCCATGCTTGCCGCGCTTCTTCTCCAGGAAACGCACAGCGTAAGCGGCCTCCTCAACCGTCTCGAAGACCGGGAGCTAATCACGCGCACGCGTGACCGCCAGGACCGGCGCGTGGTCTGGGTGGGCCTAACGCCCCAGGGCCGCAAGGTCGCCGAGGAGGCGATAAACATCGTCCTTTCCATGTCCCGGGAACTGGACCCCGTCCTCCGCGGTCCGAAGGCCCCCGACATGGTCGAGGTGGTGCGCAAGGTCCGCGACCAGGGCTTCAAGATCGCCGGCGTGCGCGAGGACATCCGCCGCGAGGCCCTGCGCCGCGTGTGGAGCTGAGGGGCCGCGGCCGCTCAGCGCGGCCAGCCGCCGAACGCAGCTCCGCCCGGCCAGAAGCAGGCCTAGCGCGGTAGCGAGGCTATCGCCTCAGCGTAGGCGATAAGCTCCCGGGCGCGGTTGGCGATGGGGACGTCGATCATGCGGCCGTCGAGCTGGACCGTGCCGTGGCCGCGGGAGACACCCTCGTCGAACGCCTGGACGATTCGCCGGGCGGCCTCGAGCTCGGCCTCGGTCGGCGTGAAGGCCTGGTTTACGGGCCCCACCTGCTCCGGGTGGATGACGTATTTGCCCTTGAAGCCGATGGAACGGGCGTAGGCGGCATCGGCCAGGAGGCCGGCTTCGTCGTGGAGCGTGGCGTAAATGCCGTCCAGCGCCTGGAGGCGGTACGCGGCGGCGACATGGACCATGACGCGCCGCGCGTACTCCAGCTCGCGGCCTTCGTCGGTGCGCTGGACGCCCAGGTCGGTAACGTAGTCCTCGCCGCCGAGGGCCAGCGCGCCGATGCGCGTCGAGGCGCTGGCGATCTCCTCGCAGCGGAGCACGGCGCGGGCGCTCTCGATCATCGGCACCAGCATCACGGTCCCCGGCCGCACGCCGTTGTGCATTTCCTGCTCGCGGATGAGGACGTCCACGGCGCGGACGTCGGCCGCGCCCTCCACCTTCGGGAAGAGGAGTCCGTGCAGGCCCGGCCCGATGGCCGCCGCGAGGTCGTCGCGCGTCAGGCCCGTGGGCAGCGCGTTCACGCGCACGTGCACCGTCCTGCCGGCGCCGCTCAGCGATTCGACCGCCGCCCGCACCCGGCGGCGCGCCGCCTCCTTTTCCCCAGGCGGCACGGCGTCCTCCAGGTCCAGGACGATCACGTCCGCGGGTATGGTTTGCGCCTTTTCGACCATGCTCTCGCGGTTCGCGGGGACGAAGAGGAGGGTGCGCATCGGCTGCATGGCTTCGCTCGCAATTCTAGCCGGCGCTCATCGCCGTAGTCGTGCCGCGCGGCGCCGCGGCAACGAAAGCCATAGAACGATGGAACCACAGAACCGCCGAACCATGGAACCATCCGTCCTAGGACTTCAGGATAGCGTGCCCGTGACCAGGACAACCTCGCGGGGGCGGGCATGGAGGAGCCGCCGGCCCCAGGTGGAGGGTACCTCCAGGGCCTCATCCTGGGTCAGGCGCCGTATCTGGTCGACGGCGAGGCCGGCGGCGGCGTAGGCGGGCGCCAGCGTTTCGCGGGCATAGGCCTCGGTGGCAGCCGGGAGGGGCGGGCCGGCGAAGGCGCCTCTGTCATGGCTGGGGTCGTAGGCGAGGAGCAGCTCGAAACGGCCGCCCGGGGCGAGGAGCCGGGCAAGCGCCCGCAGCGTCTCCGTGCGCGGTTCGAGAAGGCCGCGGAGAAGGCTGCCCCAGGGGAAGTTGACGCGCGCGAGCGCGGCGAGGCCGGAGAGCTCAGGCGGCAGGTCCTCCACGGCGGCGACGACGAAGACGGCGTTCTCGACGCCGCCGCGGGCGGGCTTGCGCGCGGCCCGGAACGCGTACTCCTTCAGCGCTTCGGCGTCGGGGTCGATGGCGACGTACAGGCGGGAAGGGTCAGCCCGGGCGCTCTCATAGACGAAGCGGCCGTCGCCGGCGCCGAGGTCGGCCACCACCTCCCGGCCCGCCCGTTCGACGTCTGCCCGCCAGCGTGCAGGCGCCTCCACGATTTTGGTCCCACGAAGCAGTCTCACGCCCGCCCAATTGCCGTTTCCGCCCGTCCGCGCATGCCGGACCGCAGGCTAACTCCCAAGCTGCTCCCTCAGCTCGCGTCGCAGCAGCTTCCCGGAGGCGTTGCGCGGCAGCGCCTGGACCACGTGCACCCGGACCGGCGCCTTGTACCGCGCCAAGCGCTCGCGGCAGAAGCCGATGAGCGCCTCCGCCGTGACGGCCGCGCCGGGACGGAGGACGACGGCGGCCGCCGGCGCCCGGCCCCAACGCTCGTCGTCGACGGCGAACACGCCGGCCTCGGCGACTTCGGGGTGGGAGGCGAGGACGGCCTCGACTTCGGCGGGGTAGACGTTCTCGCCGCCGGAGACGATCAGGTCGTCGCGGCGGTCGAGGACGTAGAGGTAGCCCTCCGGGTCAACGTAGCCCGCGTCGCCGGTGTGCAGCCAGCCGTCGCGCAGGGCGGCTGCCGTCGCTGCCGGGTCGTCGAGGTAGCCCGGCGTCACGGTCGGGCCGCGGACCGCGATCTCGCCGGCGACGCCCGGCGGGCAGTCGCGGCCGGCTTCGTCCAGGATGCGCAGTTCGGTCCCGAACAGGGGCTTGCCGGCGGAGCCGGGCTTCCTGAGGGCGTCCTCCGGTGACAGGGTCGATACCTGAGAGGCGGCCTCGGTCAGGCCGTAGGTCTGGACGGCGGGAGCGTTGACGGCGGCGCAGCGGCGGAGGAGGGGCTCCGGCGCCGGCCCGCCGCCGAGGAGGATGCAGCGCAGCGAGGCCGGAAACGGCCGGCCGCCCCGCTCGTCCAGCATGCGCTGAAGCATGTTGGCGACCACGGAGACGATGGTGACGCCCTCCTCGTCTATAGCGCGGTTGACGCGGGCAGGGTCGAAGGCCTCATGGAGGAGGGCCGGGATGCCGTAGATTGCGCTGCGCAAGAGGATGGCCAGGCCGCCGACGTGGAAGAGCGGCAGGCACGCCAGCCAGCGGTCGTCGCGCCGGATGCCGAGGTTCAACGCCGAAGCCGTGGCGCTCCAGAGATGGTTGCCGTAGGTGAGCTGAGCTCCCTTGGGCTTCCCGGACGTGCCCGACGTGTAGACGACCGAGTGGACGGCCGCGAGGTCGAAGGGTGGCGGCGCTTCGCTCGCCGCCTCGCCTTGCCCTCCGTCTTCGAGAAGGATGCACGCGGTCTCCGCGGTTTCGCGCGCAAGGCGGGCGGCGCGATCGGCGTTGGCCGCGTCGGAGAGGAGGAGCCCGGCGCCGGCGTCCCGCAGCTGCCAGGCGAGCTCGGCGTCAGCCAGGCGCAGGTTCAAGGGCATGAGGACGCCGCCTGCCCGCGGCACCGCGTGCACGGCTTCCGCGAACGGCAGGCCGTTGGCAGCGAGGACGGCGACGATCTTGCCGCGGCGGACGCCCTCGGCGCGCAGGCGGTTGGCGAGCGCGGCGGCGCGGGCCTCCAGCGCCGCAAACGACACGGCGGTTTTCCCCGCGACGACCGCGGTCGCGCCGGGCGAGAGACGGGCGCGCTCGTGGAGCCAGTCCGGCATCGAACCGTGCAGGCCTGTCACAAACGCGTCTCCCGCCAACCAGGGGAATAGCGCGTGAGGGCAGCTTCGTCCAGCTTTACGCCCAGCCCGGGCGCAGCTGGCAGGCGCATGCGGCCGTTTTCGACCGGAAGGCCGGGGTCGAGGATGAGGTCGTCCTCCAGGAGACCGAGGGTGCCGAGTCCATGAGCGACTCCCGTATGAGCGCCGGCGGCCGCGACGTGGAGCGCGACAGCCGTGGCGATGCCTGTGTCGACAGTGGTGGTCACGACGGGCCGGATGCGGAAGACAGTGGCTATGCCCTGTACGGCGCAGGCGGTGACGGGGCCGCCCAGCCGCATGGGTTTCACGACGGGACGTAGCCCCAAGGCGATTACGCGTCCGGCCGCCTCGACGGTCGCCGCGCTCTCGTCGGCCGCAAGGGGCGTGCGCACGGCTTCGCTGACGGCCCCGAGCTCTTCCAGGTCGTCCATTGGCAGGGGCTGTTCCACGAATTCGGGTCGAAAGCGCTCGAGCGCGCGTATGCGCTCGATCGCGGTCGCCCGATCCCAGGCGCCGTTGGCGTCCAGGCGGAGCCTCGTCTTCGGCCCGATGGCTTCGCGGACGGCCGCAACCCGCTCGACTTCCGCCTCGGTTGTCGGCGCGGCGCCAACCTTGAGTTTGACGCAGCCGAAGCCGTTCATCACGGAGGCCTTGGCGGCCTCCGCGGCCTGGTCCGTGGCGTCCGCACCAATGACGGCATTGACGGGGATGTCTTCGAGCAAGGAGTTTCCAGGCCTGAAAGCGAGCGCCTCTCGTAGGAAGGGCGCCATTGGCAAATCGAGGAGCTTGCAGCTGGCGTCTATGATCGCCGTCTCGAAGGCGCAATGCGCGGCCCTCGAGGCGTCGTCGCCGGACAGATAGCGTTTCAGAGCGGCGCCCGCCGCGTCTTGGTCCTTGCCGAGCACTGCCCCGGCGATGAATTCGAGATACACGCCGATTGAGTCCACGGCTTGCTCGGGCGCATGGGGGTCAAGCGAGGCTTCGCCAAGGCCGCGCAGACCCATCTCGGTCTCGACTTCGAGGACGTAGCCGCGGCGGTGCTCTGCAACCCCGCGCGCGGTTACGTATGGCGCCCGGAACGGGATGCGATACGGGGCCCAGCGGGCGCGAACGAGCCTCGTCGACGGTATCCAGGCCATCAGGAGAGGGCAACTTTCACTTGCGTTGACTCCGTCATCGGCCGATTGGCCCTCACTCAGGGAAAGCGCGGGAACTTGCTGAAGTCCGGCTTGCGCTTTTCCAGGAAGGCGTTCTTGCCCTCCTTGGCTTCGTCCGTCAGGTAGTAGAGCAGGGTCGCGTCGCCGGCGAGCTGCTGGATGCCGGCGAGGCCGTCCGTATCGGCGTTGAAGGACGCCTTCAGAAAGCGCAGCGCGGTGGGGCTCATAGTCAGCATCTCCCGGCACCACGCCACCGTCTCCTCCTCCAGCCGCTCCAGGGGCACGACGGCGTTGACGAGGCCCATTTCCAGCGCCTGGCGGGCGTCGTAGCGACGGCACAGGTACCAGATCTCGCGCGCCTTCTTGTGCCCGACGATGCGGGCCAGGAGCGTCGCGCCGTAGCCCGCGTCGAAGCTCCCGACTCTCGGCCCGGTCTGGCCGAAGACCGCGTTTTCGGCCGCGATCGTGAGGTCGCAGACGACGTGCAGGACGTGGCCGCCGCCGATGGCGTAGCCCGCCACCATCGCCACGACGGGCTTGGGCAGGAGCCGGATCTGGCGCTGCAGCTCCAGCACGTTGAGCCTCGGCACGCCGTCCTCGCCGACGTAGCCGCCGTCGCCGCGCACCTTCTGGTCGCCGCCGGAACAGAACGCGTCGTCCCCTGCCCCCGTGAGGATGACGACGCCGATGCCGCCGTCCTCGTGCGCGCGCCGGAAGGCGTCCTGCAGCTCGGTTATCGTCAGCGGCCGGAAGGCGTTGCGCACGTGCGGCCGGTTGATCGTGATCTTGGCGATGCCCTCTGCGATCTCGTAGAGGATGTCCTCGTAGCCGCCTTCGGGCCGCCAACCGGCGGCGCGGCGGATCTTGGTCTCCGTGGTGCTGTCCTTCGTCATTTGCTTACCAGCCCTTTGTCTTGAAGTTGCGGGGCGTGGCGGCCGAGGAACTCCCCAACTGCAGCCGCGAATTCCCGCGGCCGTTCCAGGTGGGTCGTGTGGCCGGCCCCTTCGATGATGCGGTGCTCCGAGCCGGCGGCTTCCCCGGCCATCGACCGCGCCAGCGCGGCGTAGCGGCCGTCCAGGGCGCCGGCGACGAACAGGGCGGGGACGCGAAGCTCAGTGAAGCGCGGCAGCAGGCAGTCCTGGGCGCCGGCGCCCATCCCCCGCAGGCTGTTGGCCAGCCCCACGGGCGAGTTCTCCAGCCGGCGGCGCCTCTCTCCCGCGAGGACGGCAGCGGGAAGCCGCGACTGCGACGCGAACAGCGGCTGCGCCTGCCAGCCGTCGACGAAGGCCTCCAAGCCGTCGCGGAGGATCGAGTCCGCCAGCTCGGCGTCGCTTTGCCGCCGGGCCGCGCGTTCCGCGGGATCGGCGATGCCGGGCGAGGCGCTTTCGAGGACCAGCGCCCAAAGGCGCTGCTGGTGCGAAAGCGCGAAGTGCAGCGCCACGCGGCCGCCGAGCGAATACCCGAGCAGCGCCGTGCTCCCGATGCCGAGGGCGTCCAGCACGGCGGCAAGGTCGTCGGCCGCGTGCGCCATCGTGTAACGGGAGGCGTCCGGCGGGGCGTCCGACCGCCCGTGGCCGACGAGATCGACGCTGACCAGCCGGAACCCAGGCCACTCGGGCAGCAGCGGCTCCCACTCGCGGGCGTCCCGCGTGAAGCCGTGGAGCAGCGTCAGGGCCGGGCCGGAGCCCGAGACCTCGACGTTGAGGCGGATGCCGTTCACGGGCATGCGGGCCATCGCCCCAGCTACTCCCGGCTGCCTTCCGCGAGCGGCCGCACCGCCCTGGCGACTTCGTCCCAGATGCGCTGATGGAGCGCGAGGTTGTCCTCGCGGTCCGTCCTGATTTCGATGACCTGGACGCCCGGCGCGGAGAACGAGGCCTGCAGGGCTTCCGCGTACTGCTTGCGGGTGCGCACCCGCTGAAAGCCGACGCCGTAGAGGCTGGACACGGGCGAGAAGTCGAGGCCGTGGGGCGTACCGAAGAGCGCCTCGAAGTGTTCCGGCGCCTGGTCGCGCTGGGGCAGGAAGGAGAAGATGCCGCCGCCGTCGTTGTTGATGAGGACGATGGTGGCGCTGAGGCCGAAGCGCTTCGCCGCCAGCAGGCCGTTCATGTCGTGGTAAAAGGAGAGGTCGCCGATGAGGAGGGCCAGCGGCCCCTCGCTCACCGCCGCCGCTCCCAGCGCCGCCGACACCACCCCGTCGATGCCGCTGGCGCCGCGGTTGGCGAGGATGCGGACCGCCGGGCCGCCGGCCGGCCAGAACGAATCGACGTCCCGGACGGGCATGCTGTTGCCCGCGAAGACCGCGCCGCCGGCGGGCAGCAGCGCCGCCAGGTCGAGGACGGCGGAGACTTCGCTGGCGTCCGTGGCGCCCTCGATCGCGCAGGCGAGCGCGTGCCGCGACGCCTCGTCCGCCGCGCGCCAGCGCCCCAACCACCCCGCCTCGGCGCCCGGGCCGCCGCCGTGGAGGCGGACGGCCCCCTCGGCGGCCACGGTCTCGGAGGCCGTGAGGTCGGGGTCGGGCCAGAGGCCGGGCGGCGCCACGACCACCTGGCGCGCCTCCCGGTGCGTCTGCAAATAGGTCGCGAGCGGCTTCGACGTCGGCGGCGCCCCCAGCCGGAGGACGAAGTCCGGGCGCAAGGAGCGGGCCAAATGCGGCTCCCGCAGGAACCCGTCGAAGCCGCCGATGACTGCGCCTTCGGGCCCGGAGCGCGCGCCGGAAAGCGCGTCCGCCAGCACGGGGATGCCCAGCCCGGCCGCGTCCTCCAGAAGCGCGCCGCCCGCGCCGGCGTCCGGCCCCAGGACGATCAGCGGCCGCCTGGCCCCATCCAGCTCCACGAGCCGCGGCGGCGCCTCTCCCCCCCAGGCGGCTTTCGCCCGCCGCGGGGAGCTTGCGTCGCCGGCGTCGCCGGCGGGGCCGGGAGTGAGGGGTTCGCGGAAGGGGAAGTTGAGATGCACGGGCCCGGCCGGGCTTGCGGCCGCCGTCGCCGCCGCCCGCGCGGCGGCCATGCGCGCGTAGCGCAGCGCCTGCGCGGACGCCTCCGGCAGCAACATCTCCACCCACCACTTGACCGCCGTCCCGTAGAGCTTCACCTGGTCGATCGTCTGGTTGGAGCCGAGGTCGCGCAGCTCCTGGGGCCTGTCGGCCGTGAGGACGATGAGCGGCACGTGGGCGTGGTACGCCTCGACCACCGCCGGGGCGAAGTTGAGCGCCGCCGTCCCGGAGCTGCAGAGGACCGCCGCCGGCCGCCGCGACGCCTTGGCGATGCCCAGGGCGAAGTAGGCGCAGGAGCGCTCGTCCAGGTGCGTCCACACCCTGACGCCCCGATGGCGGGCGAACATCAGCGCCAGGGGCGTGGACCGCGAGCCGGGGCAGAGACAGACGTGCTCCACGCCGGCCGCGACGAGCTCGTCCACGAAGGCGCCCACGTAGCGGGCGAGGACCTCGGCGTGGGAGAGGCCGTCAGGCATGGGCGTCACGTCCCGGCGGCCACGCGTTTAGGGCATAGAGCATGGCGTCGAGCTTCAGTTCGGACTCGCGGTACTCCCGGGCGGGGTCGGAGCCGGGGACGATGCCGCAGCCGGCGTAGAGCGTGGCCACGTCCTCACGCACGAGGGCCGACCGCAGCCCGACGACGAACTCGCCGCCGCCCTCGGAGTCGATCCAGCCCAGGGGCCCTGCGTACCAGCCGCGGCTGAAAGGCTCGTGCTGCCTCAGGATCTGCAGCGAGGCCTCGCGCGGCAGGCCGGCCGTCGCCGCCGAGGGATGCAGGCGTTCGACGAGGTCGATGACGTGCAGGCGCCGTTCGGCCGCGGCCTCGATGGGCGTGTGAAGGTGCTGGACGTTGGCGAAACGCCGCAGAGAGGGGGCTTCCGGCGCGCGGACGTCGCTGCAGAAGCCCGCCAGCGCCTCCCGCAGGCCGCGGGCCACGAGGGCGTGCTCGCGCCGCTCCTTGTCGTCGGCCAGGAGGGCCTCGCCCAGGCGGCGGTCTTCCGCCTCGTCGCGGCCGCGCGGGGCGGAGCCGGCCAGGCAGTCCGCGCGGACGCTGCGCCGCCGCAAGGAGACGAGCATCTCCGGCGTGGCGCCGAGGAAGCTGGCGCCCCCGGCCTTCACGGCGAACACGGTGCATTCGGGGAAGCGCCCTCGCAGGCGCTGGACGGCCCCGGCCAGGTCGAAGCCGCCTTCGGCCTCCACCTGGACCCGTCGCGCGAGCACCACTTTCTCCGCCTCGCCGCGGGCGATGGCGCCCGTCAGGCCGCGGACGCTTTCGTCCCAGTAGTCGCGCGCTTCCGGGCCGGGATCGAGGAGGCGGGCACGGCGTGAGGCCGAAGCCTGGCGCACTTCGAGCGCCAGCACCCTGGAGACGGTCTTCTCGATGGCGCGGGCCTCGGCCTCGACGTCTTCGCCTTCGTCGATGAGCGCGTTCGTCGTGACGAATAGGTGGGACCCGGCGCGGGAGACCAGCACCTTCGGCACCACGAGCAGCGCCTCCGCGAAGCCGAACCAGGCGGGGTCCTCGGCCGCGCCGGGGTCGAAGCTGAAGCCCGCGAAGCTGAGAGGGGCCGGCCAAAGGGCCGCGCCGCTGTCCTGGTCGATGGCGGCATCGTCGAGCAGCGCCTGGAGGCGGGCCTTCGTCTCCTGGAAGCGGCCCGCGCCGGCAGCGGTGAAGCGCGCGGCCGCGCCGACGGCAGCGTAGCCGAGGCCGCGGTGGGGCTGCTCCCAGAGGAGCGCGTCCGGCTCGTCCAGGAGGGCCAGGAGGTCGAAGTCGAGGGCGGGGCCGACGTGTGCGGTAAGGCTCGCGAGGACGGGGCGGCCGAGGCGGACGGAACGTCCGCGGGCGCGCCTCAGGAGCGGCCCCAGCCCGTTGAGAAGCGAGGAGTGGACAGTGAGTGCCGGCATCGCTCCCGTCAAAACCGACCGACGGGTCGGTCGGTTTGATGATAGGCCCGCCCGCCGCCGGAGACAAGCGGGGCGCGCAACGTGTCCGCCCACCGGCGCCCCGCCTGTCGTTGCGAGGCCGGAGGGCCGAAGCAATCTCCTCCCTCCCTCCCGGCCAAGGACGGGCCGGCTCAGCGGACAGCGGCGCCTCGACCGCGCCCCGGCCTGTCGTTGCGAGGCCGGGAGGCCGAAGCAATCTCGTCCCTCCCTCCCGGCCAAAGATGCGCCGGCTCAGCGGACAGCGGCGCCTCGACCGCGCCCCGGCCTGTCGTTGCGAGGCCGGGAGGCCGAAGCAATCTCGTCCCTCCCTCCCGGCCAAGACGGGCCGGCTCAGCGAACAGCGGCGCCTCGACCGCGCCCCGGCCTGTCGTTGCGAGGCCGGAGGCCGAAGCAATCTCGTCCCTCCCTCCCGGCCAAAGATGCGCCGGCTCAGCGGACAGCGGCGCCTCGACCGCGCCCCCCTTGTCATTGCGAGGCCGGGAGGCCGAAGCAATCTCGTCCCCCCTCCCGGCCAAGACAGGCCGGCTCAGCGGACAGCGGCGCCTCGACCGCGCCCCCCTTGTCATTGCGAGGCCGGAGGGCCGAAGCAATCTCGTCCGTAGCGTCCGGCGACCCTAGACTGGGGAGGCTTGGACTCGAAGACCCGCCGCCGCCTCGCCGTCCGCGCCCCGGACGGCGTCGAAATCGTCGGCGCCGCTTGCGGCGCGGGCCCCCCGCTGCTGCTCGTCTACGGCGCGATGATGGAGCAACGGGGCTGGGACCGGCTCCTTCCCTACCTCAACGGCGGCCGGACGATAGTCACCTACGACCGCCGCGGCCGCGGCGAGAGCGGCGACTCCGAGACGTACGCCGTCGAGCGCGAAGTCGACGACCTGCTCGCCTTCGCCGGCGCCCTGCCGCGGCCGTTCGACGTCTTCGCCCACTCGTCGGGCGCGCTGCTGGCGCTGCAGGCGGCGGTCCGCGGCCTGGGCGCACGGCGCCTCGTGCTCTACGAACCGCCGCTGGCGGCGGTGCGCGAACCGCGGCTCGGCGTCGACCTGCCGGGGCGGATCGTCGCCCTCGTCGAGGCCGGCGACCGCGACGCCGCCCTCGACCTGTTCATGCGCGAAGGGATGAGCGTCCCCGCGTCCGAGCTGCCGCGCCTGCGGGAGAGCCCTCGCTGGGCGGACCAGATGCGCTACGTCCGCACCGGCGCCTACGACGTCACCGTCACGCGCAGCTACGTGCTGCGGCGGGAGGAAGTGGCGCGGATCTCCTCGAAGACGCTGTTCCTCCTGGGCGAGACGAGCCCTGCGTGGATGCGGCGCGGCGTCGAGACCTTCGCCGTGGCCGTGCCGGGCAGCCGCCTGGAGGTGCTGCCGGGCCAGGGCCACAACGCCCAGTTCACCGCGCCGGACGTGCTCGCCGCGGCGGTGAACAGGTTTCTCGATTAGGCCGAAGCGCAGGGCGCAAAGCGAGGCCAGGGACGGCCCCGCCCCCAGCGCTAGAACTTCACGATGGCGCGGCCGGCGATCTTGCCCTGCCGCAGGTCGGAGCAGCCCTCGTTGATCTGCTCCAGCGTGTAGGTCTTCGTCACCAGCTTGTCGAGCGGCAGGCGGCCTTCGCGGAACCAGCGGATCATGAGCGGGAAGTCGCGGTCCGGGATGCTGCAGCCCCCGGGCGCGCCGCGGTAGACCTTGCCGCCGAAGATCATGCCCATGGGGGGCGTCGCGGGCTCGCCGTGGGGCACGCCGACGACGATGGCCTGGCCGCCCTCGCGCTCGCCGGGACGGCGGGCGCGGGCCATCATCAGCACCTGCTCCATCGTCACCTTGGCGCCGATGGCGTCGAAGGCGTGGTCGACGCCGGCCGCGAAGCCGCCGCCCATCATCTCGCGGATCTTCTCGACGGGGTCCTCCCTGGCCGCGTTGACGCCGTGGGTGGCGCCGAACTTCTTCGCGAACTCGAGCTTGTCGTCGGCGAGGTCGACGGCGATGATCGGATAGGCGCCGGCGATGGCCGCGCCGGCCACGACCGAGAGGCCGACGCCGCCGACGCCGACGACGGCAACGGAGTCGCCGGGCCGCACCTGGGCGGAGTTGATCGCGGCGCCGACGCCGGTCATGACGGCGCAACCGACGGGCGCCGTGGCGAAGACGTCCACGTCCTTGTCCAGGGGCACGACCATCTGCTCGTCGAGGACGGCGCTCTCCGCCCACGTGAACGTGCCGACGTTCGCGGGCGCGCCGTATTTGACCTCCAGTCCCTTGTACATCACTTTTGCGGGCACCGGCCTGGGGCCGCTGACGGGATTGCGCTGCACCCAGGTGACCATGACGTGGTCGCCTTCCTTGACGTGGGTCACGTCCTTGCCGGTCGCCACGACGACGCCCGTCGATTCGTGGCCGAGGACGAGCGGCAGGGTGGGGTTAGGCCGGTCGAGCTCGTGCAGCTGGGAGTGGCAGATGCCGGTGGCGAACTGCTTGACGAGCACGTGGCTGGGCCCAAGGTCCGGCAGCTCGATGTCGTCGATGACCATCGGCTTGCCTTTTTCGACGTAGATGGCGGCAGGCGTCCTCGTGGGCATGGCTAAACGACGTCTCCTTCGCGTGTTGGTGTATGCGGGGTTGGGGCCGGGGGCCGTCGGATGGCGGCTGGGCGCCAGTATAACGCCGCCTCCGGCGCGGCGGGAGGGTCGCCGGCGACCTTTCTAGAGCACCCCGGGCCAGACAGAAAGAGATTTCAAATCCATCTACCCTGACGCCCGCCTGCTTGACGGCCCCCCCGCGCCCATAACATATCGGCAATGGTGCTCAAGGAGTATCGGATGCGAATCTGGCGATTGCTGGTGCTGCGGTCGCGCTCTTGGCGTAAAGGGTTGAAGCCTGTCTTCATTGCGGTGGTGATGTTAGGCGCGCTGAGCGGCGCCGCGGCGGTGGGTGTGGCGCAAACGGGACAAGACCCAGCCGACCCGCCTTCCTCGCTCTTGGGGAAGGGCAACGACTTTACGGCGGCGGAGCTCAGGCAATCTCTGGAGATGGCAGCCAACGACTTGAGGTTCTGGCTCCGAGTCACGAGCGGAGACCTCAGTGAGTGCACGTCGCCTACCTGCGGCGTGGTCGACGTGAAGTTCAACATCGAAAGAATCGTCGAATACTGCGGAAACATTCCGCGCGCGGCCAGGCGTCTTGCCGCATTCGATGCCAAGGAACACGGAGCGCTTGCTCAGGCGATCGACAGTGCATGCGAGACGCTCGAGGCGGAGGTTACTCGCCTGGGTACCCCTTCCGACACGCCCTCGTGGCGTGACCTTGCCCGTGAACTTAGCCGGGAGCTCGCCGACGCCATCCGTGTTCCGGCCACCGAGCCGCGCCCGCGCTGAGCGTGAGGGCTTGGGAGGGGTGGTCTTCTTCTTGGCTGCTGCTTCAGCGCTCCTCGCGGGGGCTCTGACCGTTTCCTGCGCCGACGATTCGTCGGATGGCTCCAGGCCTCCTCGAGACCGGACGCAAGCGACCGGATCGGCCACGGCAGCGCCCCTCCCTAGCGCTCCGCCAGGCTTTTACCCCAGAGGCACGCGGGCAGGCGTCGCCGAGGTAGATAGATTCATCGAACGCCTCGAAGCGAAGCAGTTCGGCGCGATCGCCGCTGAAGCGGCCTTCGAGGCGGCTCCCTGCGTCCCGCCTGGCGCAGGGGGAGTAGGTAATGTGTCGCGCGAACCGGGGATGCCCGCGGGAACGCTCCGTTCGGTGCTCCCCTTTGGCAGCTGCTCCATCAACTTCGTGTTCTCGCGGGAGGCACTGGAGACCCGCCTCTCGGAACTCTGGTCGTGGGGCATGTATCTACGCGCTGTCTATGTGCCGGCCTCCCCCTATTCGACCGAAGGCGCATGGGTGGTGATCTTCGGACAAACGAACGATTCGGGTGTTACCCGATTCCACCTCGATGAGAAAGGCCGCCTTGCGAAGGTCGCGTCCTGCGGTGGCGATCCATTGTTCCTGTTGAATCCGGACGGTCGCGAGCTTCTCCCGCCGCCACGTTAGCGCGGCCCGTCGGGGGCTCGGGTCTGTAGACCTGCCAGGATCGGCGCGGCCGGTCGGCCGTCCTGCCGCGCCCCCGGCTCCACGTCGCAGCGACGGCGTTCGCCCGTCCTCCCGGCTTCGACCCGGGCAGGAGGACGGCGAGGGGGCCGATCGGCTCTTTGACAGCCCCAGCGGTGCACGCTACACTCGCTGCACAATCGAATACGAAGGCTAGGAACGGGACTAGTAGCCCGCGAGAGCGAGGCCCCAGAGAGCCGGGATAGGTGAGAGCCCGGCGTCGGCGCAGCGAGTGAATGGACCCGGGAGCCGCGCCCCGAAAGCCGCTGGCGGCGAGTAGACGGCGCCGGAAGGGCCCCGTTAGCGAAGCCCAGGGCATCGCCCCGAGACGTCGAGGCCGTGCCCGCAAAGAGATGTCCTTCCCCGGAAGGACAATTAGGGTGGCACCGCGAACCGCCTTTCGCCCCTAACGGCGAAGGGCGATTTTTGTTTTGCGGAGGACTGCGATGCCTGACTACAAGTTCCTGCTCCCCGAACGCGACCTGCCGGCGCACTGGTACAACATCCTGCCCGACATCGTGGCGACGGGCGGGCCGCCGCCCCCGCCCCTGCACCCCGGCACCCACCAGCCCATCGGCCCGGAGGACTTGGCGCCGCTCTTCCCCATGTCCCTGATCGCGCAGGAGGTCAGCCAGGACCGCTTCATCGAGATCCCGGAGCCGGTGCGGGAGGTCTACAAGCTGTGGCGGCCTTCGCCGTTGCAGCGGGCGCACCGCCTGGAAGAGGCCCTGGGCACGCGGGCGCACATCTACTACAAGTACGAAGGCGTCTCGCCGGCCGGCTCCCACAAGCCGAATACGGCCATCGCCCAGGCTTACTACAACAAGCAGGAAGGCACCCGCCGCCTGACGACGGAGACCGGGGCCGGCCAGTGGGGCAGCGCCTTGGCGCTCGCCTGCAACCTCTTCGGCCTGGAGCTGAAGGTCTACATGGTCAAGGTCAGCTTCGAGCAGAAGCCGTACCGGCGGATCATGATGGAGACCTGGGGCGGAAGCGTGGTGCCCAGCCCCAGCAAGGACACGAACTCCGGCCGCCAGATCCTGGAGCAGGACCCGGGCTCGCCGGGGAGCCTCGGCATCGCCATCAGCGAGGCCGTCGAGGACGCCGCCTCCCGCGAGGACACGAAGTACTCGCTGGGCAGCGTCCTCAACCACGTCCTCCTCCATCAGACCGTCGTCGGCGAGGAAGCCCTGAAGCAGATGGAGATGGCCGGCGAGTACCCGGACGTCGTCGTCGGCTGCGTCGGCGGCGGCTCGAACTTCGCCGGCCTGGCGTTCCCGTTCCTGCGGGAGCGGCTGATGAACGGGAAGAAGACGCGCTTCCTCGCCGCGGAGCCGGAGGCGTGCCCCAGCCTGACGAAGGGCGAGTACGTCTACGACTTCGGCGACACGGTGGGCGTGACGCCTCTGGTGAAGATGTACACGCTGGGCCACACGTTCGTGCCGCCCGGCATCCACGCCGGCGGCCTCCGCTACCACGGCATGGCCCCCCTGATCTGCGAGCTGCACGCCCGCGGGCACATCGAGGCGAAGGCGTACCCGCAGACGGGCGTCTTTCAGGCCGCGATCCAGTTCGCCCGGACGGAGGGCATCATCCCCGCGCCGGAGAGCGCCCACGCCATCCGCGCCGCCATCGACGAAGCGAAGGCGGCGGACGACGCGGGCGAACGCCGCGTCATCCTCTTCAACCTCAGCGGCCACGGCCACTTCGACCTCGCCGCGTACGACCAGTTCCTGTCGGGGCGCCTGCAGGACTACGCCTACCCGGAGGAGATGGTGCGCCAGGCGATGGCGGCCGTGCCGAAGGTAGGCGTCTGAAGTGCAGAGTACAGAGTACACAGTGCAGCCACTGGGGGCCGCGAAGGGAGGCAAGCCGGCTTTCTATAACCTGCTCCTCTGGGAGAAGGCGCAAACGCTGGCGTCCCAGCTCGTGCTGCTCGTTGACGGGTTACCGCAGACGCGCTCGGCCAACGCGCTCGGGAACCAGCTCCTCAGAGCCGGCACCTCCATAGCGGCCAACATCGCCGAAGGGTACGGACGCTATTCGGACCCGGCGTTTCGCAATCACCTGTCCATCGCTCGCGGGTCCTTATTCGAAACCGAGTCCTGGATAGACTTGCTGGCACGCGCCAGCTACTTGCCCCATGACAGAGCCGCCGGGCTTATCGACGCCTGTGAAGAAATCGCCCGCCTCATCACGTCCGCGATGAAGCCGCTAAAACGCGCGAGAGCGACAATTCGAGAGGAGCGTGGGGAATATGTCACGAGCGCTACTTAGGTCCTGCACTCTGCACTCTGTACTCCGCGCTGCGCGGCCCGCTCTCTGCACTTCGCTATCCCTTCGGAGGCGCATGTGACCGGCTCCGCCTCCCCGCGCCGCCGCATCCTCACCGGCACCCGGCCCACCGGGCCGCTGCACCTCGGCCACTACGTCGGCGCGCTGGAGAACTGGGTCCGGCTCCAGCACGAGTACGACAGCTTCTTCATCATCGCCGACTACCAGGTGTCCGACTACGCGGACGACTTCGACCGCGTGCGCGATTCGGTCTGGGAGGTGGCGCTCGACTGGCTGGCCGTGGGCCTCGACCCCGAGATCAGCCACTTCTCGATCGAGAGCCAGGTGCCGCAGAACATCGAGCTCGCCTTGTGGCTCTCCTGGTATCTGAGCGTCCCGACGTTGCAGCGCAACCCGACGCTGAAGGCGGAGATCGCGGACCTGGAGGAGAGCCACAAGACGGTGCCGGTGGCGTTCTTCATCTACCCGGTCATCCAGGCGGCGAATATCCTCCTGCCCCGCGCCCACCTCGTGCCCGTAGGCGAGGACCAGCTGCCGATCCTGGAGATGACGCGCGAGATGGTGCGGCGGTTCAACCGCCAGTTCCGGCCCGTCTTCCCGGAGCCGGAGGCGCTCGTCGGCCGCGTGCCGAGGCTCGTCGGCATCGACGGCCAGGCGAAGATGAGCAAGTCCCGCGGCAACACCATCGACCTCAAGGACGACGCCGAGACCGTGAACGAGAAGGTCCGGCGCATGTACACGGACCCGACCCGCATCCGCGCCACCGACCCCGGCCACGTGGAAGGCAACCCGGTGTTCATGTACCACGACGCCTTCAATCCCGATAAGGCCGAGGTGGAGGACCTCAAGGAGCGCTATCGCAAGGGGCAGGTGGGCGACGTGGAGGTGAAGCAGAAGCTGGCGCGCGCCATCAACGCCTTCCTGGACCCCATCCGCGAGCGCCGCGCTCACTACGAGGCGCATCCCGGCGAGGTCCGGGACGCGCTCGAGAAGGGCATCCGCGAGACGCGCGCTATCGCCGACGAGACGATGGCCATGGTCAAGGACGCGATGCAGATCAACTACCTGGCGAAATGAGCGGCATGGACGGTTATCGCCAGCACACAAGCGCCGCCCGCAAGAATCGTTGCCGGAGCCTTCGCGAAGGGGACGGCCGCCGCCGGATAATTGCGCCAGCGGAGACTCGCCGGCCATTTCCCGCGGCCGGGACGAAGCCAAGACAGGAGGAACCATGACTGAGACTTTCGTCGACTCGCTGGACGCGATCATCGCGGAGCGGAGCCTGCTGAAGCACCCGTTCTACCAGGCCTGGACGGCCGGCACGCTGCCCCTGGACGCGCTGCGGGAGTACGCCCGCCAGTACTACCACTTCGAGGCGGCCTTCCCGACGTTCCTAAGCGCCGTCCACAGCCGCATGCAGCCGGGACCGGCGCGCCAGGCCGTCCTGGAGAACCTCTGGGACGAGGAACACGGGCTCGACAACCACCTCGCGCTGTGGCTGCGCTTCTGCCGGTCGCTCGGCCTTTCGGACGGCGAAGTCCTCGCCGGCGAGCCGAACGCGGAGACGCGGGCGCTCGTCGAGGGCTTCAGGGCGGCGTGCACCGAGGGCAGCGTCCCCGAAGGCCTAGCGGCGCTCTACGCCTACGAATCGCAGGCCCCGGGCGTCGCGCGCCAGAAGATCGCGGGCCTGCGGCGGTTCTACGGCTTCGAGGACCCCAGAGGCTACGAGTTCTTCAGCGTCCACGCCGAGATCGACGTCCATCACTCGCAGGCGGAGCGCGAGGTCATCGCCGCGGCCGCGGCCGACGCCTCGGCCCGCGCCGGACTGGAGGAGGCGGCGCGCACGGCCGCCGGCCGTCTTTGGCGCTTCCTGGACGGGGCCTACGGCTGATAAATCCTGTCGTAGGGAAAGAGATCGCCGTATGCCGCCCGACGGGCCTAGGACTGACGACCGGCAATCGGGCAAGCGTGCAATCGGGCAGGGCAGCTTTCTGGGCTCCAATTTCCAGGGCATGGCCCTTTGGCAAGAAGCTCAGGAACTTGCGGAGCGCGTCGCGCGGGCCGTTACAAGCCTCCCGAAGGACACTGCGGCGCAGTCGATTGGGTCTCAGCTGGTGCGCGCGGCGGGCTCGGTCCCAGCCAACATCGCCGAAGGATACGGACGGTTCTCCCAGGCGGCATACCGCAATCACCTCTCCATCGCTCGCGGCTCGGCCTTTGAGGCCCAATCGTGGCTGGATCTGCTCGTGCGCCTCGGATTCCTCGAAAAACGAGACGGAGCCAGACTGCTTGGTCTGTGCTCCGAAGTCCAGCGAAAACTCTCAGTGCGCATGAAGGAGCTCGAGAGGCAAGTCGATAGGCGCATTCGGGAGCAAGGAGGTGCGTATGAGGTCTAGGTGCCTTCCCTGTTGGATTCCCGGTTTCCCCGATTGCCTGCCTGCAGAATTGCCAGCCTGGGGGATTGCCCGATTGCCCGATTGCCCGATTGCCCGATTCGTCGGTCCGCAGGGCCGCGAGGGGGGCGGCCCGTGATCCTCTACCCCTCCCTCGACGAGGCGCGGGCCCTGGCCGCGCGCGGCAATTTCTGCCCCATCTTCTGTGAGGTGCCGGCCGACCTCGAGACGCCGGTCTCGGCGTTCCTGAAGGTGGCGCGCGGGCGGTATTCGTTCCTGCTCGAAAGCGTGGAGGGCGGCGAGCGCCTGGCCCGCTACAGCTTCATCGGCACGGAGCCGTACCGGACGTTCCGCGCCGGCGAGGGCATCAGCGGCGACGGCGCCGCGGGCGACCCCCTGGCGACGGTCGAAGGGGAGCTCTCGCGCTTCCGTCCGGTGGCGGTGCCCGGCCTGCCGCGCTTCACCGGCGGCGCCGTCGGCTACCTGGCCTACGAGGTCGTCCGCCACTTCGAGCCGCGCGTCCCCAAGGCCGCGAACGACGCCCTGCGCATGCCGGAGGCCGTGTTCCTCTTCACCGACACGCTCCTGGTGTTCGACCACCTCCAGCACAAGATCAAGGTGGTGAGCCACTTCCGCCTGGACGGCGAGATCGACGCGGCCTACCGTCAGGCGGCCTGGCGGATCGAGGAGCTGGTGGGCCGCCTGGAGAAGCCCCTCAGCCAGCTGCCCTATCGCGCCGCGGTCGATGCCGCGCCCGCGGAAGAGCCCGTCACGTCCAACATGACGCCGGCGGAGTACGCCGCGGCGGTCAGGCGGGCCAAGGACTACATCGTCGCGGGCGACGCCATCCAGGTCGTGCTCGCGCAGCGCTTCCAGCGGCGCACCGCCGCCCATCCGTTCGACGTTTACCGCGCCCTGCGGACGATAAACCCCTCGCCCTACATGTTCTACCTGGACCTCGGCGAGGCCCAGCTCGTGGGCACCTCGCCGGAGATGCTGGTGCGGGTGGAGGACGGGAAGATCGACTACCACCCCATCGCCGGCACGCGGCCGCGAGGCGCGACGCCCGAAGAGGACGCGGCGCTGGAAGCGGAGCTCGTGGCCGATGAGAAGGAGCGGGCCGAGCACGTCATGCTCCTGGACCTCGGCCGCAACGACGTGGGCCGCGTCAGCGAGGCGGGTTCCGTGCACGTGCCCCAGGTGATGGACGTGGAGCGCTACTCCCACGTCATGCACCTGGTCTCGCACGTGACCGGCCGGCTCCGGAAGGGCCTGACCTCCTACGAGGCGCTGCGCGCCTGTTTCCCCGCGGGCACCGTCTCCGGCGCGCCGAAGGTCCGCGCCATGGAGATCATCGCGGAGCTGGAGCGCGACCAGCGCGGCCCTTACGCCGGCTGCGTGGGCTACTTCGACTTTTCCGGCAACCTCGACACTGCCATCACCATCCGCACGATCCTGATGAAGGACGGCGTGGCGCACGTGCAGTCCGGCGGCGGCATCGTCTACGATTCCGACCCCGCGACGGAGTACCGGGAGACCGAGAACAAGGCGCTGGCGCTGATCCGCGCCATCGAGCAGGCGGAGGCGATGTCGGCCGGCCGCCCTGCGGGAAGCCTGGGGTACTGATGGGCGGGCCGGCTAAGGGCAATCGGGCAATCGGGCAGGCGGCAGCCGTCTCGCCGTACGATGGGCACCGCGGCCTCAAGGCCGCGGCATCCGAGCGCCCCGCCCCCCAGCCGCCGCCGGGGAGCGCCTCGCTCGCGGAGCCGCGGGATTCATCCCGCGGGGTCCATCCCCCCGCCGGCGTCCCGGCGCCATCCGCCCCGGGGGTACAGGGGGCGGAGCCCCCTGACGGGGCGGTGCGGGGTGTCCCCCCACCCTTCGTACGATGGGCACCGCGGCCTCAAGGCCTCGGCATCATTGGAGCGCCCCTACCCCCCAACCGCGGCAGGGAAGCGCCTCAGTCGCGGCGCCGCGGGATTCATCCCGCGGGGGCCATCCCCCCGCCGGCGTCCCGTCGGCCTTCGCCGCGGCGGTACAGGGGGCGGAGCCCCCTGACGGGGCGGTGCGGGGTGTCCCCCCACCCTTTACTCGAGGGCGGAGCAGCGCGGCAGCGATGCGCAGCCCGCGGAGGGGACGGACAATCGGGCAGGCGGCAGCCGTCTCGCCGTACGATGGGCACCGCGGCCTCAAGGCCGCGGCATCCGAGCGCCCCGCCCCCCAGCCGCCGCCGGGGAGCGCCTCG